>Ga0315336_1000477_pt1 | contig 110864 bp, 111 predicted proteins | sample ASW5metaG_FD_204512 | JGI IMG/M metagenome (GOLD analysis project Ga0315336, IMG submission 204512) | Ammonia-oxidizing marine archaeal communities from Monterey Bay, California, United States - ASW #5 | ecosystem: Environmental > Aquatic > Marine > Intertidal zone | place: USA: California...
AAGTTACGGCGGTCAATAGCGGCAGGGAAACGCCCGGACCCATCCCGAACCCGGAAGCTAAGCCTGCCAGCGCCGATGATACTACCCAACCCGGGTGGAAAAGTAGGACACCGCCGAACACAAATTAAAGCCCTTTGCCCCCCAATTCAATTGGGGGGCAAAGGCATTTGTGGGATAGCTTGAGCTAGAACAACGTCTGCGCCGTACCGTTGTGCGCCTTCTCCATGTCGAGCAGTGCCCGCTTGCGGTCCAAACCGCCGCCGTATCCGGTGAGACTGCCGTTGGATCCGATGACCCGATGGCAGGGCACGATGATGCCGATCGGGTTGTGACCATTGGCCAGACCCACCGCCCGAAAGGCTCCGGGTGTGCCGATCTGCCTTGCGATCTCGCCGTAGGTCCGAGTCTCGCCATAAGGGATCGTGAGCAGGGCAGCCCACACCCGTCGCTGGAACTCGGTGCCGATGAGATCAAGGCTCAGATCGAAATCGGTTCTCTCCCGGGCGAAATAAGCCTCCAGCTGCTCAACGGCATCGGGGAACGCCGTGTCGTCGTGTTCCCAACCGTCGCGGCTCGGCTCATAGGTCTGATCGACCATCCGCAAATGCCGCAACCGCCCGTCCTTGCCGGCCAACGTGAGTAGTCCAACCGGGCTGTCCATTTTCCGAAATTGCAACGCTTCCATCAGTTCTCCTTCGGCGGCCATTTGTTGACCGCGTGATCCAAAGCTGTCCACAAATGCTGGGTGGCATACGACCGCCACGGTCGCCATTGCATGCTGTGTTCGGTGAGCGGACGCGGCTCTGCCGGTATGCCCAACTGCTGTGCCGCGATCCGCACTCCGAGGTCACTGGAGGGAAAAGCGTCAGGGTCGCCAAGGCCGCGCATTGCGATGACCTCGGCGGTCCATGGTCCGATGCCGGGCAGTTCCAGCAGTTGCACACGCGCACGATCCCAGTCGCATCCTGCGTCGAGCACCACATCCCGCTTGGCCAGCGCCGTGATCAGCGTGATCAGCGTCCGCTGGCGGGACTTCGGAAACGCCAGGTGCGCCGGGTCGATCTCAGCGAGATCCTCGACCGAGGGGAACACATGCGTGAGGCCGCCATCTGCGTCGGCGACGGGCTGACCGTAGGCGGTCACGAGACGGGCGGCGTGGGTGCGTGCGGCCTTGACGGACACCTGCTGACCGAGCACGACCCGCAAGGCCAGCTCCTGCTCGTCGACGGTCCGCGGAATTCGCTGCCCCGGCGCCTTGGCGACCAACGCACCGAGGTCCGGATCGGCGCCGAGCGCGTCGACGACCGCCTCCGGATCCGCGTCCAACTCGAGCAGACGCCGGCATCGTGCTATCGCCGCGGCGAGATCCCGAAAGTCGTCCAGCCTGATCTCGCACTTCACATGGTCGGGTTGTGGTGTGAGACTGACGATTCCGTTGCCATTCGCCAATCTCAGCGTCCGCCGGTAGCTGCCCGCACGCACCTCCTCGACGCCCGGAACCGCGCTCGCCGCCAGGTGGCCGAACAGGCCCTCGTATGCGAACGGCATGCGCACCGGTAGCCGCAGGGACAACGCGCCCGTCGCGCTCTCTCCGCGACCGAACCTCGAACGTGCCCGTTGTCGCAACGCGGTCGGGGTCAGGTCGCATACCGCGCGCACCGTGTCGTTGAACTGACGGATGCTGGAGAAGCCCGCCGCGAATGCGACATCACTGAACGGCAATTCGGTGGTTTCGATCAGCACACGGGCGGTCTGAGCGCGTTGCGCTCGCGCCAGCGCAAGGGGGTTCGCCCCAACCTCTGCCTGCAGCAGCCGTTCCAGCTGACGCGTGGTGTATCCGACGCGGGCAGCCAGGCCGGCGACGCCCTCACGGTCGACTGTGCCATCCGAGATGAGTCGCATCGCCCGCGCGACCACGTCGCCACGCACATTCCACTCCGGCGACCCGGGTGAGGCGTCCGGCCGGCATCGCTTGCAGGCGCGGAAGCCGGCTTTCTGTGCGGCGGCGGCGGTGGGGTAGAACCGCATGTTGCGGGCGTACGGCGGGCGCACCGGACAGCTGGGTCTGCAGTAGATCTTCGTGGTCAGCACGGCGGTGACGAACCAGCCGTCGAACCGCGCGTCCTTGGACTGGACGGCTCGGTAACAGCGATCGAAATCCTCGTGCACAAGTCAACGATTACACGTGCCCTCCGACATCACTGGCGGAAAACCGACATCGTCGTGGGGCGCCGATTTCGAGGTGCTAACGATCTCGTCAAGTGTCGGCATCTCTACTCGCATTGCCGGCGAGAACGTGCTCTGGTGGATGGAGTGATGTCGACTCCCGGGCTGACTGCCCTTCGCCTGGCCGCCGGTGCGGTGGCGTGCTCAACGCTGGCCATCATCGGATTGGGGCCGGCTACCGCGGCGCCCACCGCAGATGATCAGGGCTACATCGACTCGACCGCTCGGTGCCCCTCGTCGAGTCAGGCCGTCGTCTTCGGCAGCACCGCAACGTCCCGGGTGGCCATCTGCGAGGCCGACGGCGAGTACGAATATCGCGGAGTGCGATTGAGCGACGGCGCCAAACTGATCGTCCCGGCGGCCAAGTCCACCGACGGGTACACCGCCGAAAACCATGGCATCACCTATTGGGTGACCGAAGACTCGTTGGTCGTCAGCGCGGGCAAAGAGGTGATTCGCGACGAGACGATGGTGGACTTCAACTCTCCGCAGCAGTCCGGCGTGGGCGGATCGCCGGCGCCGGCTGAGACATCAGCGCCGACAACGCCGTTGCCGCCACCGCTGCCCGCGGAGGTGGGCGGTGGCGAGAGTTGACCTGCCGACTATCCCCGTAGTGCGCCGCTGAGGTACTCGGCTCGGCATGCCCGACGGGCCACCTTGCCGCTCGTCGTGCGCGGGATCGCGCCCGCCGGTACGAATCGGACGTCTGCAATCGATAGTCCGTGGATGCGCGTGACGGCTGCGCGGATCGCCTCGGCCGCGGTATCAGGATCGGTGCCGCGGGTGCCTGACGCGCGTTCGGCGACGATGACGACGCCGGAGTCGGTGGCGAATGCCGCGACATACCCCCCGCGCACCATCGGCGACGCGGACTGCGCCGTCGCCTCGACGTCCTGCGGGTAGTGGTGGAGTCCGTCGACGCGGATCGCGTCCGCACGTCTGCCGATGACATACAGCTCGCCATCGAGGTAGACCCCGAGATCGCCTGTGCGCAACCATGTCCCGTCGGCCGGCGCACCGTCGGCGTGGCTTCGCGGCTGCAGGCGTGACCGCAGCGTGGCGTCGAACGTCAGCCGCGACGCCTCGGGCTGCCCCCAGTACCGCCGAGCGGTGTTGTCTCCGTGCAACCAGATCTCGCCTACCTGACCGTCGGCCAGTTCGGTGTGGGCTTGAGGGTCGACGATGACTGCCCACTGGCTGCGCGCGATCTGGCCACACGACACCTGTGCCACCGCGTTGTCCGCATCCGCCGCGACCCGCACCGCGACACCTTCGGCCAGCCGGCCCCGGTCGAAGTACGCGGCCGTGGCTGTGGCGGATGGAGCGATGGTCGACACGAAGAGCGTTGCTTCGGCGATTCCGTACGACGGCTTGATTGCCGTGGCCGGCAACCCGAATGGCGCAAACGCATCGTTGAACGCCGTGATCGCGTCGATGCTGACCGGCTCGGAGCCGATGATCATCACCACGTTGGCGAGGTCGACGTCCTCGCCCGTCGCGGGCACGCCGCGCTGCGCCGTGTACGCGTAGGCGAAGTTCGGCGCGGCGGTGACCACTCGTCCCTCCCGGGATCCGTCCGACAACGCCCGGATCCAGCGCTGCGGGCGACGAATGAACGCGGTCGGCGACATCAGCGTTGAGTGGCCGCCGTATACCGCCGGGAACCCGATCATCGACAACCCCATGTCGTGGTACAGCGGTAACCAGCTGACGCCGTGGGTGTTTCGGTCGAGCAGATCGATGGACAGGATCATCTGCAGCAGATTCGTCCCGACCGCGCGGTGCGTGATCTCCACCCCGACCGGCGGCCGTGTGGAGCCCGAGGTGTATTGCAAGTGTGAGACGTCATCGACGTCGAGGTCGACGGGACCGAATGTCTCGGCGGCCGAGTCCGGAATGTCATCGACTGCGATGACCGGCACATCGGGCGCGAAAGCGAAGCCCGCGAGGAAATCGCGCACGGCGCGGGCCGCCGCGGTGGTCGTCAGGATCGCCGCCGGACGGGCGTCTGTCAGTGCCGTTTCGAGACGTTCGGCGTGCCCTTGGAGTTCGGGGGCGAACAACGGCACCGCGATCGTCCCCGCTTTGACTGCGGCGAAGAATGCCGCAACGTAGTCGAGGCCCTGCGGGGCCAGGATCGCCACGCGGTCGCCCCGCGACGCGAGACTCTGGACGCGCGCGCCTATCGCCTGCATCCGACGGCCCAGCTGGTTCCAGGTCAATTCCATGGCGCGTCCGTCGGCCGAGCCGGCGAAATCCAGATAGCGGTAGGCGACGGTGTCGCCGACGCTGGCGATGTTGCGATCGATCAGCGATATCAGGGTCGTACCGGGCGGCAGCACGATGCCGCCGTCGGCGTCGAGACAGTCCTCGATCCTCAACAGACCCTCGGGGGCAATCGAACCGTGCACATCCACGATTATAATTACTGTTACGCCTGGTACCACTTACATCGCGGACGATGTGACGAAAAGCGCCCTCTGATGATCAGACCGGAAGTGCGAGCCGGGTCGGTACGTCGTGGCCACGCAGAGTCACCGAATCGCCGAGCGTCCAGTGCGCGCGTTCTTCCTCGTTGACGGCTGAGACCGCATCAGAGGACGCGAGCAGGTGACCGGGTGAGTCCTTCGCCAGCTCGCAGAGCCGTGCAGCCTCGTTGACCGGCTCACCGATCACGGTGTACTCGAAGCGCTCCTTGGCGCCGACATTTCCGGCGACGGCCTCACCGGCCGCGACGCCGATGCCGGCCTCGCATTCGGGTACCTCTTCGCGGATGCGCCGCGCGATCGCCCGCGCGGCGGCGAGGCCTTCCTCCTCCGGGCTGTCGAGGTGAACCGGTGCGCCGAAGACGGCGAGGGCCGCGTCGCCCTCGAATTTGTTCACGAAACCGTGGTGGCGATCGACTTCCTCCACGATCACCGCAAAGAACCGATTGAGCAGATCGACGACTTCGGTTGCGGGCCTGCCGGTCACCAGCTGTGTCGAGCCGATGATGTCAACAAAGATCACCGCGACGTGCCGTTCTTCGCCGCCCAATTTCGGCCGTTCCTTCTCGGCCGCGGCGGCAACCTCGCGACCCACGTGTCGACCGAAAAGGTCGCGCACGCGTTCCCGCTCCTTGAGGCCTTCGACCATCGAGTTGAAACCGCGTTGCAATTCGCCGAGCTCGGTGCCGTCGAACACCACCAGATTCGTGTCCAGATCCCCCCGCTCCACCCTTTGCAGCGCGGCACGCACGACCCGCACCGGTGTCGCGATCAGCCACGACAACAGCAGCATGAGAACCCAGCCGAAGGTCAATGCCACCACCGCCAGAATGCCCACGGCGACCGCGAACTGGGTGGCGGAGAGATTCTGTAGCGACACCGCGAAGACGGCGAGCAGGAGGATGCCGAGCACGGGCACGCCCGAGCTGAGCAACCAGACGGTCATCGTGCGGCCCATCACGCCGTGTGCCAACCGACGTGGTGGACGACCGGCCTCGAGGGCCTGAGCGGCGACGGGACGCAGTGCGAACTCCGTGATCAGGTAACACCCGGTGGCGACGACGATGCCGCAGAAACTCACCGCCAAGAGGAACCGCGGAATGAACGCGGTGTCATAGATCCCGTACCAGGTGGTCAGCAGGACTGCGCCGACGCCCCACAGGAACAGCAGCATCTTCGCCACCCGCCACGGCGCAAAGAAGACGTTGCGTTGATCGGCCCGGGTCGGCGGGCGCTCTTCGATTGCCCACCGCAGCGAGTTGACGATCCGTGAGGTGATCCAGACAGTGCCGACGATCAGGGCGAAGGCCATGTATCCGGGCGCCACGGCCCACGTCAGCCATGCGGGTGCGTCACTGAAGATGCTGGGGACCGGGATGGCGACCGCGATCATCAGCAGCGCGACGCCGATGCCGAGCATGTTCGTGAGCAAGATGAAGAACGTGAGGATCAGCTGGATACGAATCCGGCGGCGTAGCTGACTTTCCGAAGGCTTGCCCAGCAGCCAAGAGCCGAATTCCGGAGTATCCGGCAGTCGGCCGCTCTGGCGTGTCACCTTCTCGAGGACACGGCCCAGCCGCTGCGGAACGCTCTTGTTGGCCGTCATCGTGGCTAAAGCCTAGGTTGCCCTGCGGCCCCTTAAGGTGGTTCGGGTGCGTCTCGTCATCGCCCAGTGCACCGTCGACTACGTCGGGCGCCTGACAGCTCATCTGCCGTCGGCCCGCCGCCTGCTCCTCATAAAGGCCGACGGCTCGGTCAGTGTCCACGCCGACGATCGCGCATACAAGCCGCTCAACTGGATGAGCCCGCCCTGCTGGCTCACCGAGGAACCCGACGGGCCCACGCCGGTCTGGGTGGTCGAGAACAAGGCGGGAGAGCAGCTTCGGATCACCGTAGAGGCCATCGAGCATGACTCCAGCCACGAACTCGGTGTCGATCCCGGATTGGTGAAGGACGGTGTCGAAGCCCATCTGCAAGAGCTGCTCGCCGAACACGTCGAGCTGCTCGGCGCGGGCTACTCACTGGTGCGCCGCGAGTACATGACCGCTATCGGGCCGGTGGACTTGCTGTGTCGCGACGAGAAGGGTGGCTCGGTCGCCGTCGAGATCAAACGGCGGGGCGAGATCGACGGCGTCGAGCAGCTCACCCGTTACCTCGAACTCCTCAACCGCGACACCGTGCTGGCACCCGTCGCGGGAGTGTTCGCCGCCCAGCAGATCAAGCCCCAGGCTCGCACGCTGGCGACCGACCGTGGGATCCGTTGCGTGACTTTGGACTACGACCAGATGCGCGGCATGGACAGCGACGAGTTCCGGCTCTTCTGACCCATGCCCCGGCGCCGTCCATCGCCGCGCAAGCAACGCGCTGTACCGCCGCTACCGCAGAGCAGGCGGATCGAGACAGGGCCGGACGGATATGAGTACGAAGTCCGTCCGGTTTCGGCCGCGCGGGCGACGAAGACCTACCGCTGCCCCGGATGCGACCACGAAATACGCTCTGGCACTGCGCATGTACTCGTGTGGCCGGCAGATCGCGGCGAACAGGCGTCAGAAGACCGGCGTCATTGGCATACGCCGTGCTGGACACACCGGGCCACCCGAGGTCCTACTCGCAAGTGGTCGTGACGAACTCGGTTCCGAAGCCGGCGTCAGTGATTGGCGGCAGGCTCGACGAGCTCGATGAGGACGCCGCCGGCATCCTTGGGATGGATGAAGTTGATCCGTGAATCGGCCGTGCCGCGACGAGGCTCGTCATAGAGCAGGCGCATACCCTCGGCGCGAAGCCGCTCGCTGAGCGCGTCGATGTCGCTGGTGCGATACGCCAGCTGCTGCAGGCCGGGTCCGCGCTTGTCGAGGAACTTCGCGATCGTCGAGGTCTCGTCGAGTGGCGCCATGAGCTGAATCTGCGCGCTGCCGACGGGCGCGCCGCGCACCGAGAGCATTGCCTCGCGCACACCCTGGTCCTCGTTGATCTCTTCGTGCAGAACGATCATGCCGAGGTGGTCGTGGTACCACTTGATGGCGGCGTCGAGGTCGGGGACCGCGATGCCGACATGATCGATAGCCGTCACGAGGGCGCTCGCGAGCGCCGGACGTGCGTCTACGTGTTCAGTGGTCATCACGTAACGGTAACCTTGAGACAGATGTTTGCGGAATGTGTCATGTGCCACATCTACGAATACCCAGTTCCTGGAGGAAATAAATGACGACGTCGGTGATCGTTGCTGGAGCGCGTACGCCAATCGGCAAATTGATGGGTTCGCTGAAGGATTTCTCGGGTAGTGACCTGGGCGCCGTCGCGATCGCAGGTGCGCTGGACAAGGCCAAGATCCCGGCATCGGCCGTCGACTACGTCATCATGGGGCAGGTCCTGACCGCCGGTGCCGGGCAAATGCCCGCCAGGCAGGCTGCGGTTGCCGCAGGCATCGGCTGGGATGTGCCCTCGCTGACCATCAACAAGATGTGCCTGTCCGGAATCGACGCGATCGCGCTGGCCGATCAACTGATTCGCGCGGGCGAGTTCGACGTCGTTGTCGCGGGCGGCCAGGAATCGATGACCAAGGCGCCCCACCTGCTCATGGACAGTCGCGCGGGCTACAAGTACGGCGACGTCACCGTTCTCGATCACTTGGCCTACGACGGTCTGCACGACGTCTTCACCGATCAGCCGATGGGCGCGCTGACCGAACAGCGCAACGACGCCGACCAGTTCACCCGGGCCGAGCAGGACGAGTTTGCGTCACGTTCGCACCAAAAGGCGGCGGCGGCATGGAAGGACGGGGTCTTCGCCGACGAGGTCGTGCCGGTGAAGATCCCGCAGCGCAAGGGTGACCCGATCGAGTTCACCGAGGACGAGGGCATCCGCGCCAATACCACCGCCGAGTCCCTGGCCGGACTCAAGCCGGCGTTCCGCAAGGACGGCACCATCACGGCGGGGTCGGCGTCGCAGATATCCGACGGCGCGGCAGCAGTCGTCGTGATGAGCAAGGAGAAGGCCCAGGAGATGGGGCTGACCTGGTTGTGCGAGATCGGCGCTCACGGCGTGGTGGCGGGCCCCGATTCGACCCTGCAGTCGCAGCCGGCCAACGCCATCAAGAAGGCCATTGCCCGCGAGGGTATTTCGGTCGATCAGCTGGACGTCATCGAGATCAACGAGGCGTTCTCCGCGGTGGCGCTCGCGTCGATGAGGGAGTTGGGCGTCGACCCGGAGAAGGTCAATGTGAACGGCGGCGCGATTGCCGTCGGGCATCCGATCGGTATGTCCGGCGCCCGGATCACCCTGCACGCCGCCCTTGAGCTGTCACGACGCCGTGGCGAGCGAAGCGACGGGAAGAAACAGGGTTCCGGTTATGCGGTCGCGGCGCTGTGCGGCGCCGGGGGCCAGGGCGACGCCCTGGTGCTGCGGGCAGGCTGAACATCTACGACGTGACGTAGTAATCGGCGTGGTGTTCGGGCACAATGGCGGCCATGACAGGCGCTCTTGATCTTCGATCCGTTGCTGGGTGGTTTCGACTGGTTGCTCTGCTCGAGGCCGTCAGTTGGGTCGGCCTGCTGGTCGGCATGTATTTCAAGTACCTTGCCAGCTCACCGACCGAGATCGGCGTGAAGGTGTTCGGCATGGCCCATGGACTGATCTTCGTCGCTTTCGTGGCGGCCGCACTGCTGGCCGGAATCGCGTTCAAATGGTCGGTCGGGACGTGGTCGCTGGCGCTGATCGCGAGCATCGTGCCGCTGGGCAGTGTGATCTTTCTCATATGGGCTGATCGGACCGGCAAAACGGGTGCCGCGGTTCCGGCTGCGGCGATCATGCAACCGGGTCAGCCGGTTCCCGAAACGACGTGACAAACTTGTAGGCGTGACTCGTCCACGTCCCGTCGCGGCCTCCATGGCAGGCGCGATCGACCTTTCGGCGCTCAAACAGCCGGCCGGTGCCGCCGCAGGCGGCGGTGCCGCCAAACCGTCCGGCGGTGTAGAGGTCACCGAGGCCAACCTCGAAGCCGAGGTCCTGGTCCGCTCCAGTCAGGTCCCCGTCGTGGTCCTGCTGTGGTCTCCGCGCAGCGACGCCAGCGTGCAGTTGGGTGACGCGCTGGCCAGTCTCGCCGCCGCCGACGGCGGCAAGTGGTCGCTCGCGACGGTCAACGTCGACGTCGTCCCGCGAGTAGCGCAGATGTTCGGCGTCCAGGCGATCCCGACGGTCGTGGCATTGGGCGGGGGACAACCGCTCTCGAGCTTCCAGGGCATGCAGCCGCCCGAGCAGTTGCGCGGATGGATCGACTCGCTGCTGAACGCGACCGCGGGAAAACTCAGCGGCGGAGGCGCCGGTGAGGATCCCGAACAGGTCGATCCCGAACTGGCCCAGGCGCGGGCGCATCTGGATGCCGGCGACTTCGACGCCGCGCGGACCGCGTATCAGGCGATCCTAGACGCCAGGCCGAACGACGCGGAGGCCAAAGGTGCGGTGCGTCAGATCTCGTTCCTGCAGCGCGCATCGGCACATCGTCCCGATGCGGTGGCTGCGGCCGACGCCGCACCCGATGACATCGACGCCGTATTCGCCGCAGCCGACGTGGAAATTCTGCAGCAGGACATCGCGGCCGCGTTCGACCGGCTGATCGCGTTGTTCAAGCGCAAGACCGACGACGACCGCACCAAGGTGCGGACCCGGCTGGTCGAGCTGTTCGACCTTTTCGATCCGGCCGATCCCGAGGTGATCGCGGGCCGGCGCAAACTGGCCAACGCGTTGTACTGAGTCGGCCGTTCGCGCGAAGGGCTACTCCGGGGCCACGGGTTCGAACCACAGCGCTGCCAGCGGCGGCAGCACCATGACCGCTGATGCCGGACGGCCGTGCCACGGCTCGTCGCTCGCCTCGACGACGCCGAAGTTGCCGATGCCCGAACCGTTGTAGATGTCGGCGTCAGAGTTGAGCACTTCCCGCCACGTGCCCGCATGCGGCAGCCCGAGCCGATAGCGGGAGTGCTCGGAACCGGAGAAGTTGAACACGCACGCCAGCATCGAACCGTCGTCGCCGAACCGCATGAAACTCAGCACGTTGTTGGCCGAGTCGTTGGCGTCGATCCACGAATAGCCCTCGGGCTTGGTGTCCTGCGACCACAGCGCACGACGGCTGCGGTAGATGCCGTTCATGTCGTGCACGAACCGCTGAACGCCGGTGGAGAAGCTGTTCTCGTCGAGCTGGTACCAGTCGACACCTCGCTCCTCGGACCACTCGGCGCGCTGACCGATCTCCTGGCCCATGAACAGCAATTGCTTCCCGGGGTGGGCCCATTGGTAGGCCAGCAGGCCGCGCAACCCAGCGGCTCTGGTGTGGTCGTCACCCGGCATGCGGCCCCACAAGGTGCCCTTACCGTGGACCACCTCGTCGTGGCTGATGGGCAGGACGAAGTTCTCACTGAACGCGTACAGCATCGAGAACGTGATCTCGTGGTGGTGGTAGCTGCGGTGGATGGGATCGCGCTTGATGAACTCCAACGTGTCGTTCATCCAGCCCATATTCCACTTCATCGAGAAGCCAAGGCCGCCAAGGTTGGTCGGCCGGGTCACGCCCGGCCATGACGTGGACTCCTCGGCGACGGTGACGACGCCGGGTGCCAGCTTGTGCACCGTGGCGTTCATCTCTTGCAGGAACTGCACCGCTTCGAGGTTCTCGCGGCCACCGTAGACGTTAGGCGTCCAGCCGCCCTCGGGCCGCGAGTAGTCCAGGTAGAGCATCGATGCGACGGCGTCCACGCGCAGGCCGTCGATGTGGTACTCCTGCAGCCAATACAGCGCGTTGGCGACGAGGAAGTTGCGGACTTCCGCGCGGCCGAAGTCGAACACGTAAGTGCCCCAGTCGAGTTGCTCGCCGCGCCGTGGGTCGGAGTGTTCGTACAATGCGGTGCCGTCGAAGCGGCCCAGCGCCCACGCGTCCTTCGGGAAGTGCGCGGGAACCCAATCCATGATCACGCCGATGCCGGCCTGGTGCAGCGTGTCCACGACGTGGCGGAACTCGTCGGGCGTGCCGAGACGTGATGTCGGCGCATAGTACGACGTCACCTGGTAACCCCACGAGCCGCCGAACGGATGCTCCGCGACCGGCATCAACTCAACGTGGGTGAAACCGTTTGTGACCACGTATTCGGTGAGTTCGGTGGCCAATTCGCGATAGCTCAGACCCGGCCGCCAGGACATCAGGTGCACCTCGTAGGTGCTCATCGGTTCGAAGACCGGATTCTCGTTCGCTCGCTTGGCCATCCAGTCCTGGTCTTCCCAGGTGTATTCGCTCCTGGTGACCTTCGACGCCGTCTGCGGCGGAACCTCGGTGGCGAACGCCATCGGGTCGGCGCGGTCACTCACCGAGCCGTCGGCGCCGTGCACGCGGAACTTGTACAGGCCGCCGATCTCGAATCCGGGCCAGAACAGCTCCCACACACCCGTCGAGCCGAGCACGCGCAGCTGTGCTTCGTTGCCGTCCCAATGGTTGAACTCGCCGATCAGGCTGACGCCCTTGGCATTCGGCGCCCACACCGCGAAGGACACACCGTCGACGACGCCGTCGGGCGTCGTGAAACTGCGGGGATGGGCGCCCAGGATCTCCCACAGCCGCTCATGGCGACCCTCGGCGAACAGGTGCAGGTCGATTTCGCCGAGGGTCGGCAGGAACCGATATGCGTCGGCGGTGGTGTGCACCTCGTCGCCCGAGCCGTAGCTGACCTCGAGTCGGTAGTCCGCCAGGTTGGTCATCGGCAGGGCTACCGCGAACAGGCCGCCCTCGACGTGCTCGAACGGATATCGTTGGCTACCCACGAGGGCCGCCACCTCGACGGCGTGCGGTCGGTAGGCCCGTAACACCGTGTGATCCCCGTCGTACTCATGTGCGCCCAGAATCGAATGCGGGTCGTGGTGTTCGCCAGCCAGAAGGCGGTTCAGATCAGCCGTGTGCGGCCGCAGATGCGGGCTCGTGCGTTGATTGGTCTGCGTCATTTCGTCACTCCCTACGCAGCAGATTGAGTCGGTGTTCGGCCGGCACCTGGGGCATGTTCAGTACGTGCGACACGGCGTTAACCGGGTCGAGACGCACGTAATTGGCCTGCCCCCATTGAAATTCGTTGCCGGTGATTTCGTCGCGTACCCAGAAGCGGTCGTAGGGTTCCATCCCCAATGCGCTCATATCGAGCCAGAGCGTCGCTTCTTCGGGGCCGAACGGGTTGAGCGTCACCACCACCAGCACCTGATCGCCCGTCACTGGATCGAACTTGCTGTAGGCCAACAACGCGTCGTTGTCGACGTGGTGGAACTTGATGGTGCGCAGCTGGTGCAGCGCGGGATGGACGCGGCGGATCTCGTTGAGCCGCGTCAAAAAGGGCTCGAGTGATTCACCGTCTGCCAGGGCGGCTTCGAAATCGCGAGGCCTCAACTCGTACTTCTCGGAGTTGAGGTACTCCTCGCTACCTTCGCGGACCGGCCGGTGCTCGTACAGCTCATAGCCCGAGTACACGCCCCAGGTCGAGCTCATCGTGGCGGCGAGCACCGCGCGGATGGCGAACATGCCGGGCCCGCCGTGCTGCAGGCTCTCGTGGAGGATATCGGGCGTGTTCACGAACAGATTGGGGCGCGCGTAGTCGGCGTGCTCGGCGATCTGTTCCCCGAATTCGGTGAGTTCCCACTTCGCCGTGCGCCAAGTGAAGTAGGTGTACGACTGCGTATAGCCGAGTTTGGCCAGACCATAGAGACGCGCGGGCCGGGTGAAGGCCTCGGCAAGGAACAGCACGTCGGGATCTTCACTCTTGACCCGGCCGATCAGCCACGCCCAGAAATCGGGGGGCTTGGTGTGCGGGTTGTCCACCCGAAACACCTTGACTCCGTGCGACACCCAGAACCGGACCACACGCAGTACCTCTTCGTAGATTCCCGCGGGGTCGTTGTCGAAGTTGATCGGGTAGATGTCCTGATACTTCTTGGGCGGATTCTCGGCATAGGCGATGGTGCCGTCGGGCAGTACGGTGAACCACTCCGGGTGGTCCTTCGCCCACGGGTGATCGGGTGCGCATTGCAGAGCCAGGTCCAGTGCGACCTCCATGCCGTGATCGCGTGTGGCGGAAACGAACTCGTCGAAGTCCTCGATCGTGCCCAGCTTGGGATGGACAGCGTCGTGGCCGCCCTTGTCGCTGCCGATGGCCCACGGTGAGCCCACGTCGCCGGGCGCGGCGGCAACCGAATTGTTGCGGCCCTTGCGATGGACCTTTCCGATCGGGTGAATCGGCGGAAGGTATACCACGTCGAAGCCCATCGCCGCGATGCGGGGAAGGGCCTTGGTCGCCGTCGCGAACGTCCCGTGTACGGGCTTGCCCTTCTTGTCCCACCCGCCGGTCGATCGCGGGAAGAACTCGTACCAGGAACTGAAGCGGGCCAGCGGACGATCCACCCACACGCCGTATGACTCTCCGCGCGTGACCAATTCGCGCAGCGGATACTCACCGAGCAACTCGGTCACCTCGTCGGCCAGCGCCGCGCCTGCCCTGGTGAACGGGTCACCGGGCTTTCGCAACAGCTCCGCCGCCTCGATGATCGGGTCCCGCAGCTTGCGCGGAATGCCCGTGGCAGCCCGTTCGAGCAGCCGCGCCCCCACCAGCAGGTCGTTGGACAGTTCCTCTTCGCCCTGTCCCGCATCCAGCTTCGCGATGACGGCCTTGCGCCACGTCGTGATCGGATCACTCCACGCCTCAACCCGGAAGGTCCACAGTCCGACGCTGTCGGGGGCGAACTGGCCGTGGAAGACATCCGGCGTAACCCCCAATGCCATCGGCAGGTGATGCCGGGTGATGCGCGCGCGCGGATTGACGACCGTCTCGATGGGTACCGGCTCGGCGGCGACCGGGGTCGCACCGGCCGGTCCCTTGACGAGCTGCGGATAGTCCGAACCATGGCATCGGACGACAAGAGTCGCCGCGACGGCGTCATGGCCTTCTCGCCATACGGTCGCGCGTACCGGCACGATCTCGCCGACGACCGCCTTCGCCGGGAAACGGCCACCGGATACGACGGGGGCGACGTCATCGATCTCGATCCGACCGACCACTTCCTACCACTCCTTCATGCTGCGTTAACCGAGCTCATCAATCGCCTCGTTGCGCCTATACCCACGGTAGTGCGCTGCCCAACCAGGCGGAGGTGAAGCGGTATGGATACCAGCCTGCAGGACGGCGAAACATCAGTAATGTTGAGTCGCGTGATGGCCCCATGAAAGCTCTGAGAAGGTTTACCGTTCGCGCCCATCTGCCCGATCGCATCGAGGCGCTCGAACGGCTTTCGATCAACCTGCGGTGGTCCTGGGACAAGCCGACCCAGGACTTGTTCGCGACGATCGACCCAGAGCTCTGGCAGCAGGTCGGATGCGATCCGGTCGCGTTGCTGGGACAGGTCAGCCCCAAACGGCTCGACGGGCTCGCCGCCGACGAATCGTTTGTCCGTCGGCTCGATGAACTGGTCGCCGAGCTGGACGATTACCTGTCCCGGCCGCTCTGGTACCAGCAGCAACTCGAGGACGGTGCACAGCTGCCCAACGGCATCGCGTACTTCTCGATGGAGTTCGGCGTCGCCGAGGTACTGCCCAACTACTCCGGTGGTCTGGGCATTCTGGCGGGCGACCACCTGAAATCCGCCTCCGACCTCGGTCTGCCGCTGATCGCGGTCGGACTGCTATACCGGTCGGGTTACTTCCGGCAGTCGCTGACCGCAGATGGCTGGCAGCACGAGAGTTACCCGTCGCTGGATCCGCAGGGTCTGCCGCTGCGCCTGCTCACCGCTGCCGATGACAACCCAGTGCTGGTCGAACTCGCGATGCCCGAGGGCAACGAACTGCGCGCCCGCGTCTGGATCGCCCAGGTCGGCCGAATTCCGTTGTTGCTGTTGGATTCTGACATTCCGGAGAACGACCACGATCTGCGCGGCGTGACCGACCGGCTGTACGGCGGTGACCAGGAGCACCGGATAAAGCAGGAGATTCTCGCCGGCATCGGCGGTGTCCGCGCGATTCGGGCCTTCATCGAGGTCGAGGGGCTGGCTTCGCCCGAGGTGTTCCACATGAACGAGGGGCACGCCGGGTTCCTTGGTGTCGAGCGGATCCGTGAGCTGATCGACGCCGGGCTGGATTTCGACACCGCCCTGACCGTGGTGCGCTCGTCGACGGTGTTCACCACGCACACGCCCGTTCCCGCTGGAATCGACCGCTTTCCGGTGGAGATGGTCAAGAGGTACTTCGGCAGCCCGCCCGATGAGCGCTCGCGCGAAGAGCACGGATCGAGCGGCCCGTCTGCTGAAAATTCGCGGTTGCTGCCCGGAGTCTCGCTGGACCGCATCATCTGGTTCGGGGCCGAGGACGACCCGTCGAAGTTCAACATGGCGCACATGGGCCTGCGACTGGCCCAGCGGGCCAACGGCGTCTCCCTGCTGCACGGCAAGGTCAGCCGCGGCATGTTCAACGAGTTGTGGCCGGGCTTCGACCCCGGCGAGGTGCCGATCGGCTCGATCACCAACGGTGTGCACGCCCCCACCTGGGCGGCCCCCGAATGGCTTGAGTTGGGCCGCGAACTCATCGGCAACGACGACCTCGGCATGCTGCGCGAGCCCGAGGTGTGGGGCCGGCTGCACGAGGTCGATCCAGGTCACATGTGGTGGATCCGTTCCCAGTTGCGGGCGAAGCTGGTCGAAGACGTTCGTGCGCGGCTGCGGCGCTCCTGGCTGGAGCGTGGCGCGTCGGAGGCCGAATTACGCTGGATCGCAACGGCGTTCGATCCGGATGTGTTGACCATCGGGTTCGCTCGACGCGTCCCGACATATAAGCGGTTGACCTTGATGCTGCGCGATCCAGAACGGCTGGAGAAGCTGTTGCTCGACAAGGATCGGCCGCTGCAGCTGATCGTCGCAGGCAAGTCGCATCCGGCCGACGACGGCGGAAAAGCGTTGATACAGCAGGTGGTGAAGTTCGCCGACAGGCCAGAAGTCCGACACCGGATCGCGTTCCTGCCCGACTACGACATGTCGATGGCGCGCCAATTGTATTGGGGCTGCGACGTGTGGCTGAACAATCCGCTGCGGCCGCTGGAAGCGTGCGGTACCTCGGGCATGAAGAGCGCACTCAACGGCGGCCTGAACCTGTCGATCCGCGATGGTTGGTGGGATGAGTGGTATGACGGCGAAAACGGTTGGGAGATACCGACTGCCGACGGCCTGGCCGACGAAGGGCGGCGCGATGATCTGGAGGCGGCGGCTCTGTACGACCTGATGGAGAAGTCCGTCGCCCCCAAGTTCTACGACCGCAACGAACAGGGCGTGCCCGAACGGTGGGTGGAGATGGTGCGCCACACGTTGATCGCGCTTGGGCCGAAGGTGCTGGCCTCGCGGATGGTGCGTGACTACACCGAGAAGTACTACGCACCAGCCGCCCAATCGCTGCGCAAGACCGTCGAGGCCGGAGCTGACGGTGAACCGTTCGGTGCGGCAAGGGAATTGGCAGACTACCGGGAACGTGCCGCAGAGGCGTGGCCGAAGATCCAGATCACCGACGTCGACAGCTATGGGCTGCCGGACACTCCGGTGCTCGGTTCCGAGCTGACGCTGACCGCCACGGTCGACCTGGCGGATCTGACACCAGACGAGGTGTCCGTGCAGGCGGTACTGGGTCGCGTCGACGCCGGGGACACGTTGGTGGGGCCGGTGACCGTGCCGATGCAGCACACCGACACCGCCGACGGCGGCAACGAGATCTTCACGACGACAACACCGCTGCCGGTCGCGGGGCCAGTGGGTTACACCGTGCGCGTGTTGCCTCACCACCCGCTGTTGGCCGGCGACAACGAACTCGGACTCGTCACGCTCGCGTGACTGCCCTCACGGTCGCGATCGACGGCGGGCCCTATGCGTTGGCTGCCGGTCCCGACGGTGGGATATGGGTGACGCTCGTTCACCGCGGCGCGATCGCACGCGTGTCGTCGAGCGGCGACGTCGAGGTCTTTCCCGTCGCGCCCGCCAGCCGGCCGTCGATCATCACCGCGGGACCGGACGGTGCGCTGTGGTTCACCCGCAACGGCGACGACCGCATCGGGCGCATCAGCACGGCGGGGGAGCTGACCGAGTTCGAGCTGGGTGAGGACAGCGCACCCTACGGGATCACCGTCGGACCCGACCTCGGACTGTGGTTCACGACGATGACGACGGGCGAGGTCCGCCGAATCTCGGTCGACGGCGAGCTTTCTGACCCGCACACCGTCGGAGGCGCGCCTTCGATGATCGTCGCCGGACCCGACAACGCGCTGTGGTTCACGCTCAACCAGCGCAATGCTGTCGGCCGGCTGGCACTGTCGGGCGACCTGACGGTGCGCGAATTACCCACTGCCGCAGCAGGTCCGGTCGGTATCACGACGACGCACGACGACTCGATCTGGTTCACCGAAATCCTCGCTGAGCGGCTCGGCCGGATCCCGATGGACGAGGCGATCCAGGAGATCGACCTGCCGGGTAAACCGCACGCCGTGGTCGCTGATCCGGCCGACGGGGTGTGGGTGAGCCTGTGGGGCTCTAGTCAGCTGGCCCGCGTGAGCGCCGACGGCGAGATCATCACGATCGACCTCCCGCCGGGCAGTGAACCGCACGGCCTGGCGATCGGTCCCGAAGGCGCGCTATGGGTCGCGCTGGAAAGCGGCTTCGTGGTGCGGATGCCTTTTTAGGGACTGCCGTTTGTACGCGGATCGAACGATCTCGCCGACACCTGCTCGGCACCTGTCGCTGTCGGGTTAGGGTCCGAGGTCAGTGCGTCTCAATTGCGACGCCTGGGAAAGGGCTCGGCTGTGACGGTTGGGGAGGTGCTGCGACGCAGCATCACGGTATTTGCCATCGGTGGACTGCTGAGTGCGTCGCACGGAATCGCCGCCGCCCAGCCCCAGCCCGGGCCGCAGCCCGTTGTGGTCGACGCGGCGGCGGCCCCGCCGGATGGCGTGCCGCCACCCCCGCCCGTCGACGAGGGACACGTCGAGTCCACCCCGCCCGCGGTGACCGAAGCGCCCGACGGGTGGACGCTCACACTGTCGGCCAGGGAGGAGACCCAAGCGCCCATCCCGCCGTTGACGACGGCGTTGTCGTCGCGGGAGTACGTCGTCGGCGGAACCTTCATGGGCGAATTGAGAGGACCGGACGAGGAGGAGCCTCCCGGCGGAACCCTGGAGGTCGGCTACGAGATCGGCTGCGGCATCGACATGAGCACGTCGAATGGTGTTTCGCTGACCGGCACAATGGGCTTGAACCCGTCGATCGGGCTGATCGGCATCGACGTCATCTCTCCGGGGATCGACGGCGTCCTGCCCGGGCTGGGAGGAAACCTCGGCGCCGGTGTCACAGTCGGACTCAAGCCCGGCCTGATCAACATCATCCCGGTGACGAAGAAGGAGTACACGGGCGCCGACCCATGGGTGATGGTCAGCAAGTTCCGCGTCAAGATCGACGGTTGCGTCGGTGAGTCGTTCATCCGCTCGTATGCGTTCCTCACCAGGTCAACTGAGCAGTCTGAAGCCGTTCTGGCCTGGTACGGCGTGACGAAGAAGATCTAGTCGAACCGCTTGAAGCAGCGCTCCTGATCGCCGAGCACTCCGACGCGGAATGCGTCGATCCGAGAAAAGCCCGACGGCACCGATTCGCCGTTGACATCGCTGGCGGCCAACCCGTTGGTGAGGATCCCCGATACTGCTTCATCGACGTCGCCCGCGGTCAAAGTGATCGTGTTCCCGCCGGCCGTGCTGCTGTCCTTCGACAGCTCGGCGGTCGCGACACCGGTCAAACACGCGGTGCGCAACGCGGCCTGGGCGTTGTCGAGCGTCACGCCACCGTGCTCATGCTGGATGGCCTGCATATACCGGGACACCAGGACCGAATACGCGGTGTTGTCACCCTTCGCGTGGGTGACCTCCTCGTCGACCTCGCCTGGAGAACCCATCTCCGCGAGCGCGGGCAGATCGACGGCGATCGTGTTGGTCGCCGGGCAGAACGACACCGGCGGGCTCGGCCGCGCGTCAGGGCAATCGGCGGGTTCGAGGCTGAGCTCTGGCGGGTTCTTCGGACTGAAGACGGTGTTCATCGCGGCGATGACGTCCTGCACCGACTTTTCGGTGATCGCCAGCTCACCCGTGTGATCTTCGGGGAGTAACACGGGCAGGTCGCCGCGGCGCTGTTCGATCTCCCGCATGTCGATCGATGCGCAGGCGGCGGCGCCGTCGGTGAACCCGAGCTGGAATGCCGATACGCGTTCGAAGGCCGAACCGTGTTCGTCGTAGCCGACCATAGGGTCGTCCTCGCTCAACACGGGATCCCGCGACGCGATGACCGCGGCCAGCACATTGTTCAGACCGTCGCCGGTGGACACTGTGAAACGCGACGAATTGCCCTCGGCCACCCATCGCAGGTAGGCCCCCTCGAAGCAGTCCGCCTGTTGTTCGCTCACCAGGACCGGGGTGTCGTCGTCGACCAAACCGGCCTGGTCTTGAATGGCATGGCCGTATTCGTGTCCGAACACGTCGAGCGCGCTGACGTCGCCGAACTCCTCTGCGAGCGCGGGCAGGAATTCGCCACGGTCCCACCCGATGTTCTTGTCGGGGAAGCAGTAACCGGCATTGATGACTCCGAATGTGCTGTCACCGCAGAACTCAGTGTCGTCGAAACCATCGGCGTCCCAGGAGATCAATTCCCTGACCGGTCGAAACTCACCGCCGAAAGACTCGCTGTACGCGCGTTGCCAGTATTCCTCGATGTCGCTGATCGCCTGTCGGGCCAGTTGATCGACAGCGCCGTCGTCCGTGCCCTCGACGTCGCGCGTGGGCTGTGGAGCACTCGACCGCAAGCCGCTGGGCCCATCGGTGGCAGGCATACCCGCGACGCTGAACGGGTCATCGAAGACCGAGACGGCGTTGCCCTGCAGCGTCGTGCTGCACGACGTGACGAACAGCGCAGAGGACACCGCGATCACGGCGACCGCCAACTGTCGGGGCATCGACGCCGCCTTTCGAGGGTCTGCCGGCGGCCCGGGCGGCCCGCACGGGGAATTAGCCGACACGATAGTGAAAGGAATCAGCCCGCGCGTAAGCGTTCGAGCGCCTCGCGGACCCTGACCGAGTCGGTGGTCGCCCAGAACGGCGGCAGCGACGCCCGCAGAAACCCGCTGTACCGCGCGGTGGCCATCCGCGAGTCCAGTACCGCGACGACGCCCCGATCGTCGACGCGCCGCAGGAGTCGTCCGGCGCCCTGAGCCAGCAACAGCGCCGCGTGGCTGGCGGCGACGGCCATGAATCCGTTGCCGCCGCGGGAAGCGATCGCGCGCTGGCGTGCCGTCAGCAGCGGATCGTCGGGCCGGGGGAACGGGATGCGGTCGATGAGCACCAGCGACAGTGACGGCCCGGGAACATCGACGCCCTGCCAGAGCGACAGGGTCCCGAACAGCGACGTCTCCGCGTCCTCGGCGAAGCGTTTCACCAGCGCCGACGTGGTGTCGTCACCTTGACACAGGACGGGGGTGTCGAGACGGTCCCGCATGATCTCAGCGGCGGCCTTTGCGGCGCGCATCGACGAGAACAGGCCGAGTGTGCGGCCGCCCGCGGCGGTGATGAGCCCGGCGATCTCGTCGAGCTGTTCGGCCGATCCGGTGCCGTCGCGCCCCGGCGGTGGGAGATGTGCGGCGACGTAGAGGATGCCCGCCTTCTCATGCTGGAACGGCGATCCCACGTCGATGCCGCGCCACCGGACCTTGTCGTCGTCACCGGCCAGCCCCCACGCCGACGCCATGGCATCGAACCTGCCGCCGATGGTCAACGTGGCGGAGGTGAGGACGGCCGTGGTCTGCTCGAACAGCCGGGTGCGCAACAGACCTGAAACCGACAGCGGAGCGACGCGCAGGACCACTCGCGTGTTGCCGCGATTCTCCTCCCGATCGAGCCACACGACGTCGGTGCGGTCCGGAATGGCCGGCACGAAGGAGTCCAGGATGCGCGACGCGGTGTCTCCCATATCGGTCAGCGCGGTGACCGCCTCGGCGCGCGCGGAGGCGGCTTTCGGGTCGCTCGGACTGGTGTCGATCGCCGATCGAACCCGGTGGGCGATGTCGCGCAGCGCGGTGAGGTAGGTCGCCATTTCGTCGTCGAGCGTGTCGATCCGTCCCGGTGTGGCGTCGTGGATGACCGACGACAGCGTGGCGGTGGCGGCTTCCAGCCGTTGCGCCAGTTCCTGATCGACCAGCCGACTCGAACGTCGATGCGCGACCGCCATCGACGTCGCCGAGAGTTCGCCGGTGGCCACGCCGGTGACGCGGTCGACGAGTTCGTGTGCTTCGTCGACCACGAGCAGGTGGTGTTCGGGAAGCACGGCCGCATCCGATACGGCGTCGATGGCCAGCAGTGCGTGATTGGTGACGACGACATCGGCGTGGCCGGCCTTGTCGCGGGCTTTCTCCGCGAAGCAGTCGGTGCCGAACGGACACCGCGACACCCCGATGCATTCTCGGGCCGACACGCTGACCTGCGACCACGACCGGTCAGGCACCCCGGGTGTCAGCTCGTCGCGATCGCCTGTCTCGGTGTCCGACGACCATGCGACGAGCCGCTGCACATCGCGGCCGAGGGCTGACGCCGCCACCGGCTCGAACAGCTCCTCCTGCTGCTGCTCATCCGGTTCGCTCGTCGATCCGTTGTGAATCTTGTTGAGACACAGGTAATTTCCCCTGCCCTTCAGCAGTGCGAACTCGGGGGTGCGGGGCAGTGCGTCGGTCAACGATTCGGCGAGTCGGGGGAGATCACGGTCGACGAGCTGGCGCTGCAGGGCGATGGTCGCCGTCGATATGACGACCGGCTCTTCGTTCTCGACTGCCCGCGCGATCGCCGGCACCAGGTACGCCAGGGACTTCCCGGTCCCCGTGCCCGCCTGGACGGCGAGGTGTTCACCGCTTTCGAAGGCATGGGCCACCGCCTCGGCCATCTCGATCTGGCCGGGGCGTTCTGCACCGCCGAGTGCGCTGACCGCCGTTGCCAGCAGTTCGGTGACGTCTCCGGTCTCGCCCGTGACTACTCCTAGGGACTCGCGGGGGAGATTATGCGGGTGGGAATGGCGGGTTCGCCACGGGAGAGTTTCAGGCCGTCCCAGGGCAAGCTCAGCAGACCCTCCTTGACACGTTCGCGCGCGGCGGCGAGATCGAATTCGGCCGTCGGTTCGCCGTTACGCATGATGTCGACCATGAGGTCGCGTCCCGACTCGCCTTGTGGTCGCCGACCGAAGGGGTACACGACCTCCTCGAGGATCGTCCCCGTGTCCTTACATGTGCGCATAGCTTGCTTGCGGCCGCCATGAGATTCCTTGTGGCTGCTCCGTTTCTCCACGGGCAGACCGTCTACCTCGACCAGCTTGTAGACCATGCTTGCGGTCGGCGCGCCCGACCCGGTCACCACCGATGTGCCGACGCCGTAGATGTCGACGGGCTCGACGCGCAGTGCGGCGATGGCGTACTCGTCCAGGTCACCGGACACCACAATGCGGGTGTTGCGGGCGCCGAGGCCGTCGAGCTGTGCCCGCACCTGCCGGGCGAGCACCCCGAGATCGCCCGAGTCGATGCGGACCGCGCCGAGGTCCTGGCCCGCCACCTCGACGGCATTGGCCACCCCCTGCGTGATGTCGTAGGTGTCGACGAGCAGCGTGGTGCCCACCCCGAGGGCTTCTACCTGGGCCTTGAACGCCGCCTTCTCCCATTCCGATGCTCTTCGCCCAAGCGGCTCATCACCGAGGCCCACTGGCCCAACGGTGTACAGCAAGGTGAACGCGTGCGCACTGGTGCCCAGTGCCGGCACACCGTAGGTGCGCTGCGCCTCCAGGTTCGACGTGCCGGTGAAACCGGCGATGTAGGCGGCGCGCGCGGCGGCGACAGCGGCAAGTTCGTGGGTTCGCCGCGAACCCATCTCGATCATCGTTCGGCCGTCGGCGGCGCTGACCATGCGGGCTGCGGCCGACGCGATCGCGGTGTCGTGGTTGAGGATCGACAACGCGAGAGTTTCCAGGACGACACACTCGCCGAACGTGCCGTGCACACTCAATACCGGGGAACCCGGGAAGTAGAGCTCACCCTCGCAGTAGCCGTCGATGTCCCCGCGGAACCGGTAGTCGGCGAGGAACGCCAGCGTCTCGCGATCGCAGAAATCCGAAAGCGCCGCCAATGCGGATTCGTCGAACGTGAACTGTGCCAAGGCTTCCACGAATCGTGCCGTTCCGGCGACCACGCCGTAGCGACGCCCTTCGGGCAGCCTGCGGGCGAACACCTCGAACGTCGTCCGGCGGTGTGCGGTCCCGTCGCGCAGGGCGGCGGCGAGCATCGTCAACTCGTACTTGTCGGTGAGTAACGCCGTAGACCCCGGGACCACACCGCAACCGTATCGGCTGGGCGGCCGCTGCCTCGACTCAAATGGTCGGGCACGCGTGTTGCGGCCCCCCGGTGCGATCAGCACGATCCGGCGGACGCATGACCCGACTGTCTCGCTATCCTTATCCACATGGTTACGCCGGCGAAGGCCCGACCGGGAACTCGCGAGGAACGGGACGTCGCCACTCTGGATGCGACGGATAGCCCGTGGGTGACCCTGGTCTGGGACGACCCGGTCAATCTGATGACATACGTGACGTACGTCTTCCAGAAGCTCTTCGGCTACAGCGAGCCGCACGCGACCAAGCTCATGATGCAGGTGCACACCGAGGGTAAGGCCGTGGTGTCGGCGGGCAGCCGGGAGTCGATGGAGGTCGACGTGTCCAAGCTGCACGCCGCGGGCTTGTGGGCGACCCTGCAGCAGGACCGCTGATCCGACTGTGCGCAAATGGAAACGGGTCGACACCGCCGACGGCCCGCGCTTCCGATCGGCCCTGGCCGCTCACGAGGTGTCGCTGCTGCAGAACCTGGCGACGTCGATGGTCGGAATGCTCGACGACCGCGAATCGTCTTCTCCCGCTGATGAACTCGAAGAGATAACCGGAATGCGGACCGGCCACTCGTCGCCTCCGCAGGATGAGACGATGAAGCGGCTGCTACCGGACTTCTTCCGACCGCAAACCGATCATCCGGCCGGCTCCGGCCCTGCCGAGAGCCTCAACAGTGCGCTGCGCAGCCTGCACGAACCGGCGATCATCGAAGCCAAACGTGAAGCGGCACAACGATTGTTGGACACGGTGCCGCAGCACGGTGGCAAGTTCGAACTCAGCGAAGATGACGCTCACGCCTGGGCGGCCGCGGTCAACGACATGCGGCTCGCACTTGGCACCATGCTCGGCGTCGCGCAGGACGGCCCTGCCGAACTGCCGCCTGAACATCCGATGGCGGGACATCTCGACGTGTATCAGTGGCTGACGGTGCTGCAGGAGTATCTGGTGCTCGGGATCATGGGCAGGTCATGACCATGGGTGCGATCACGGATGTCGCCGGAATTCGCGTCGGCCATCACCACAAAATCGATTCCGATGCGAACCTCGGTTCGGGGTGGGCCACTGGAACAACCGTCGTTCTGACACCACCGGGGACCATCGGTGCCGTCGACTGCCGCGGTGGTGCACCCGGCACCCGCGAGACCGATCTGCTCGATCCCATCAACTCGGTGCGTCACGTCGACGCCGTCGTGCTCAGTGGTGGCAGCGCGTTCGGATTGGCTGCGGCGCACGGGGTGATGGAGTGGCTGGAGGGGCAGGATCGCGGGGTGGCGATCGAGAGCGGCGTCGTACCCATCGTTCCGTCCGCAGTGATTTTTGATCTTCCGGTCGGCGGCTGGAAGTGCCGACCGAACGCCGAGTTCGGTCGCGCCGCCGCCGAGAGCGCGGGTACCGACGTGGCCATCGGCACCGTCGGCGCCGGCGTAGGGGCACGCGTCGGTGTGCTCAAAGGTGGTGTCGGCACCGCATCGGTGACGCTCGAGTCCGGTGCGACGGTAGGAGCGATCGTGGTCGTCAACGCCGCCGGTGACGCCGTGGATCCCGCGACCGGGCTGCCGTGGCTCGCCGACCAGATCGAGGAGTTCGGTCTGGTGTCCCCGCCGGCTGATCAGATCGCGGCATACGCCGACCGCCACACCGAGCTCAGCCCGCTCAACACCACCATCGCCGTGGTCGCGACCGACGCGGTCCTCAGCAAGGCGGGGTGCCGCCGGATGGCCGTCGCCGCCCAGGACGGCCTGGCTCGCACCATCCGGCCGTGTCACACCCCGCTCGATGGAGATACGGTGTTTGCGCTGGCCACCGGAGCCATCGAGGTACCGCCCGATCCGGCGACACCCGCGTCGATGTCGCCGGAGGTGCCCCTGATCACCGCGCTCGGGGCGGCCGCAGCGGACTGCTTGGCCCGCGCGGTGCTGGTCGGCGTGCTGGCAGCCGAGTCGGTCGCCGGAATACCGACGTACCGGGACATGTTGCCCGGAGCATTCGAATGAGAGGCTTTTTACCGTGCTGGTGATCCGAGCGGATCTGGTCGATGCCATGGTCGCCCACGCCCGCGCTGACCACCCCGACGAAGCGTGCGGAGTGATCGCGGGGCCGGAGGGGTCCGATCGCCCGGAGCGGTTCATCGCGATGACCAACGCGGAGCGTTCGCCGACCTTCTACCGGTTCGACTCCGGTGAGCAGCTCAAGGTGTGGCGCGCGATGGACGAGGCCGACGAGGCGCCGGTCATCATCTACCACTCGCATACGGCCACCGAGGCGTACCCGAGCCGCACCGACATCTCCTATGCGTCCGAGCCGGACGCCCACTACGTCCTGGTGTCGACGCGCGACCCCGACGAGCACGAGCTGCGCAGCTACCGCATCCTCGACGGCGTCGTCACCGAGGAACCCGTCAAGATCGTCGAGCAGTACTAGAACTCTGAAAGGAGTGACCGGCGCATGTCTGTCACCGTGTCGATCCCGACCATCCTGCGCTCGCATACCGGCGGCGAGAAGCGCGTCGCCGCGGACGGCGCAACCCTGAGTGCGGTGATCAGCGATCTCGAGGCGAACTACTCGGGCATCTCCGATCGCCTGATGGACAGTGCCAACCCCGGCAAGCTGAACCGGTTCGTCAACATCTACGTCAACGACGAGGACGTGCGGTTCTCCGGAGGGCTGGACACCGCGATCTCCGACGGCGACTCGGTGACGATCTTGCCCGCCGTCGCAGGTGGCTGAGTGACCCGATACGACTCCCTGATCCAGGCGCTGGGCAACACGCCGCTGGTGGGCCTGCAACGGTTGTCGCCCCGCTGGAGCGACGAGGACGGCGCTCCGCACGTGCGGTTGTGGGCGAAGCTCGAGGACCGCAACCCCACCGGCTCGATCAAGGACCGGCCCGCGCTACGGATGATCGAGGATGCCGAGCGGCGAGGTGAATTACAGCCCGGCGCAACGATTCTCGAGCCGACGAGCGGCAACACCGGCATATCGCTCGCGATGGCCGCGCTGCTCAAGGGCTACCAGATGATCTGCGTGATGCCCGAGAACACGTCGATCGAACGACGGCAGCTGCTGGAACTCTACGGCGCGCGCATCATCTACTCCCCGGCCGAGGGCGGGTCGAACACCGCGGTCGCGCACGCGAAAGAGCTTGCGCTGCAGAATCCTTCGTGGACCATGCTGTATCAATACGGCAACGAGTCCAATGCCCTTGCGCACTACGAGGGCACCGGGCCCGAGCTGTTGGCCGACTTGCCTGAGATCACTCACTTCGTTGCCGGCCTCGGCACCACCGGCACGTTGATGGGGACCGGGCGGTACCTGCGCGAGCACAAACCGGACGTGCAGATCGTGGCGGCCGAACCTCGTTACGGCGAGGGGGTGTACGCCCTGCGCAACATCGACGAGGGCTTCATTCCCGAGTTGTACGACCCGGACGTGCTGACCGCCCGCTTCGCCGTCGGCTCCTACGACGCGGTCAAACGCACCCGCGAACTGATCCAAGTGGAGGGCATCTTCGCCGGTATCTCCACGGGCGCGATCCTTCATGCCGCGCTGGGCATGGCGGCCAAGGCGCTCAAAGCGGGGGAACAGGCTGATATCGCGTTCGTCGTCTGCGACGCCGGTTGGAAGTATCTGTCGACCGGCGCGTACGCCGGTAGCCTGGATGACGCGGAGGACGCGTTGGAAGGGCAATTATGGGCATGACAGGTTCGGGATACCCGGGGCTGCCGGGGACGCCTGCGGAGCCGAGAAAGCGGCCCGTCTGGATCGTCGGCGGCGTGACGATCATCAGCTTCGTCGTGCTGCTCTGGGTCATCGAACTCTGGGACAACCTGACCAACCATCGCCTGGACAACAACGGCATTCGGCCGCTGGAGAGCGACGGGCTGTGGGGGATCATCTGGGCGCCGCTGCTGCACTCGGACTGGAATCACCTGATCGCCAACACCGTTCCGGCGCTCATCCTCGGCTTCCTGATGACGCTCGCGGGGTTGTCGCGGTTCATCTTCGCGACGGCCATCGTCTGGATTCTCGGCGGCCTCGGCACGTGGCTGCTCGGCAACATCGGCGCGCACTGCCCGTACGTCGGCGTGCGCTGCGAGACCAACCACATCGGCGCCTCGGGGCTGATCTTCGGTTGGCTGGCCTTCCTGATCGTATTCGGCTTCTTCACGCGCAAGATGTGGGAGATCGTCGTCGGCGTCGTGGTCCTGTTGGTCTACGGCAGCGTGTTGTTCGGGGTCCTACCCGGCACCCCCGGCGTTTCGTGGCAGGGCCACCTGTGCGGTGCGATCGCCGGCGTCGTCGCGGCGTACCTGCTGTCGGGGCCTGAACGCAAGGCGCGTGAACGTCGCAAGGTCACCGCGAAGAACCCGTACAACCTGACGCCGTGAGTTCTGCAACTGCGCCCGTCGGGATCTTCGATTCCGGTGTCGGCGGGCTGACGGTCGCCCGCGCGATCATCGACCAGCTACCGGACGAAGACATCATCTACGTCGGGGACACCGCCAACGGTCCCTACGGTCCGCTCACCATTCCGGAGATCCGCGGGCATGCGCTGGCGATCGGCGACGATCTGGTGTCCCGCGGTGTCAAAGCGCTTGTGATCGCGTGCAATACGGCGTCGTCGGCGTGCCTGCGCGACGCCAGGGAGCGCTACGCGCCCGTGCCCGTGGTCGAGGTGATCCTGCCCGCCGTCCGTCGTGCCGTGGCCGCCACCCGCAACGGCCGCATCGGCGTCATCGGCACGGAGGCAACCATCGCGTCGGGGGCCTACCACGATGCGTTCGCGGCGGCGCGCGACACCGAGGTGATCGGGGTGGCGTGTCCCCGCTTCGTCGACTTCGTCGAGCGGGGAGTGACGAGTGGACGCCAGGTGCTCGGCCTCGCGGAGGCGTATCTCGAGCCCCTCCAACGCGCTGAGGTGGACACGCTGGTGCTGGGGTGCACGCACTACCCGATGCTCTCGGGTCTGATCCAACTCGCGATGGGCGACCACGTGACACTGGTGTCCAGCGCCGAGGAGACCGCCAAGGACTTGCTGCGCGTACTCAGCCAATCAGATTTGCTGCATCCGCATCCGGGCGACGCCGGGCCTGCGGTTCGACGTCGTTTCGAGGCGACCGGCGATCCTGAGGCGTTCACCACACTCGCGGGCCGGTTCCTGGGCCCGACAATCGACGGTGTTCGCCCTGTTCAGCACACTGTCATAGTCGAAAAATGAATTCGGTCACGCAAACCAGCGATGTTTTCGTCTTGCGGATGGTGGGCATGGCAAGCTAGTGGGCGTGCGAATCACCGTACTCGGTTGCTCCGGCAGTGTTGTCGGGCCTGATTCGCCAGCGTCCGGCTACCTGGTCACCGCTCCGGACACCCCACCGCTAGTCCTCGATTTCGGCGGCGGCGTGCTCGGCGCGCTGCAGCGGTACGCCGATCCGAACTCCGTATACGTACTCCTCTCGCATCTGCACGCCGACCATTGTCTTGACCTCCCGGGCCTGTTTGTGTGGCGGCGCTATCACCCGTCGCCTGCGCAGGAGCGCGGCGTGATGTACGGGCCGGCCAATACCTGGGCTCGGTTGGGCGCCGCGTCATCGCCCGAGGGCGGGGAGATCGATGACTTCTCCGACATCTTCGATATCCGGCACTGGGTGGACAACCGCGCGGTAGATCTCGGGACGCTCAACGTCGTGCCTCGCCTCGTCTGCCATCCCACTGAGTCATACGGTTTCCGGATCACCGACCCGACGGGTGCCACGTTGGTCTACAGCGGTGACACCGGCTACTGCGATGCGCTGATCGACCTCGCCCGTGGAGCCGACGTGTTTTTGTGCGAGGCGTCGTGGACGCATTCCCCGGAGCGGCCTCCGAGGCTGCACCTGTCGGGAACAGAGGCGGGCCGGGCCGCCGCCAACGCGGGCGTCGGTGAACTGCTGCTGACGCACATCCCGCCCTGGACGTCCCGTGAGGATGTCATCAGCGAGGCCAAGGCCGAGTTCGACGGTCCGGTGCACGCCGTCGTGTGTGGTGAGTCGTTCGAGGTCGCCAAGTCCTGAGGCCGGACTGCCGGCTCAGCCGGCGAGGCGGGTCGGGCCCACCCGATAGGGTTGGCCCGTGTCCAGACGAGAAGATGGTCGGCTTGACGACGAGCTGCGACCGGTCCGCATCACCCGCGGCTTCACCACTCACCCCGCCGGTTCGGTACTCGTGGAGTTCGGCCAGACCCGGGTCATGTGCACGGCGAGCGTCACCGAAGGTGTGCCGCGCTGGCGTAAGGGCTCGGGACAGGGCTGGCTGACCGCCGAGTACGCGATGCTGCCCGCCGCCACCCACGACCGTTCCGACCGTGAGTCGGTCAAGGGCCGCGTCGGGGGCCGTACGCAGGAGATCAGTCGGCTCGTCGGGCGGTCGCTGCGCGCGTGCATCGACCTGGGTGCGCTCGGTGAGAACACCATCGCGATCGACTGCGATGTGCTGCAGGCCGACGGCGGCACCCGCACCGCGGCGATCACCGGGGCGTACGTCGCGCTGGCCGATGCGGTGACGTACCTCGGTGCCGGGGGCAAGCTGTCGGATCCGCGGCCGTTGTCGTGTGCGATCGCGGCGGTCAGTGTCGGGGTGGTCGACGGCCGCGTCCGCGTCGACCTGCCCTACACGGAGGACTCGCGCGCCGAGGTCGACATGAACGTCGTCGCCACCGACACCGGGACGCTGGTGGAGATCCAGGGCACCGGCGAAGGCGCGACGTTCCCGCGTTCGACGCTGGACAAGATGCTGGACGCCGCGATGGCCGCCTGTGAGCAGATCTTCGTGATCCAGCGCGAGGCACTCGAGTTGCCCTATCCCGGAGAGCTACCCGAGTCGGCCGAGCCCGCGAAGAAAGCGTTCGGAAGCTGACGAAAGCCAGGGTTCGCGCGACTCCCTAGCGCGCTTACCGGGTTGATTACTTGCTCTAGGTACGTGCTAGCGACCCGCTAGTGCCACAGGACCGCGACACCCCCGGCCCGGATGGGGCCGAGGGTGTCTCGATCACCTATTACTTGGAGTTGGCGGCGGCCTTCTGGCGCGTCTCCTGTGCCTTGGCCTCGGCGCGAGCCGTTTCGGCTTCGGCCTCAGCCCGAGCTGCGTCGAGCTGATGTGAGGCCTTCTCGACCTGGGCGCGACCCTCTTCCTGAAGACTGCTCTGGTTCAAGATCAGCCCGATGACCTGCTTGGTGAAGCCGATCGCACCGGAAACGATTCCGCGGACTGCCTCGATGGGACCGCTGTTGTTCTCTGCCATTGTTTCCCCTCCGCTCGTTGACGACCGACCGTGTTGTCGGTGTCGTAACGCACTAGTGGTACCCCTTGCGCTAGCTGTTGCAAGCAGACTGTTAGCGGTGTCACAACCAGTGACCGTCTACCGTTGACCGGTGGCCGAAGTGCTTGTTGCGAGCCGTAATCAGAAGAAGCTGGCGGAGCTGCACCGCGTCCTCGACGCCGCGGGGGTTTCGGGTTTGACGCTGCTGTCGCTGGAGGATGTCGACCCGTTCGACGAAGCGCCGGAGACGGGCGCGACGTTCGAGGAGAACGCGTTGGCCAAGGCGCGCGACGCATATCGCGCGACGGGGTTGGCATCGGTGGCCGACGATTCGGGACTCGAGGTGGCGGCGCTGAACGGAATGCCGGGTGTGCTGTCCGCGCGGTGGTCGGGCGTGGCCGGCGATGCCGCCGATAGGGATCGAGCCAATACCGCGCTGTTGTTGGCGCAATTGGGGGATGTGCCGGACGGGCGGCGCGGGGCCGCATTCGTATCGGCGTGTGCATTGGTTTCTCGTGCAGGGGAAACCGTGGTGCGCGGTGAGTGGCCGGGCAGCATTGTGCGCGAACCGCGCGGTGACGGCGGATTCGGCTACGACCCGGTGTTCCTGCCGTCGGGATCGGATCGCACGGCAGCGGAGCTCAGTCCCGCCGAGAAGGATGCGGCGTCGCACCGCGGTCGGGCCTTGGCGCTGTTGGTGCCGGCGCTGCGGGAGTTGGCCGGCTAGGCGCACGCAAATTTTGTATAGCCAGCCTAATCGGTAGCATCCCGGTGATGCGCCGCCTCACTACGCCGGGTTTCGGCGACGTCGGGCGCACTCGTCATCCCGCCGTCGTGGTCGCTGTGCTGGCGACAACCGGGACCTGCATGTCGTTGATGCAGACGTTGGTGATCCCGCTGATTCCCGAGCTGCCGAAGCTGCTCAACACCAAGGCGTCCACTGCGTCGTGGGTGATCACGGCGACGCTGCTCGTCGCGGCCGTGGCGACACCGGTGGTCGGCAGGCTCGGCGACATGTACGGCCCCAAACGCCTGCTGATCGCCTGCGCGATCCTGATGACCGTCGGCTCACTGATCGCGGCGTCGACGAGCGCGTGGGTGCCGGTGGTCATCGGCCGCGCGCTGCAGGGCTTCGGTGTGCCCATCATCCCGCTCGGAATCAGCGTGTTGCGGACGTGCGTACCCGCCCACCGCGTCGGCACCGCAATGGGATTGATGAGCGCATCGCTCGGCGTGGGTGGGGCACTCGGATTGCCATTGGCGGCGATCATCGCCGATCGCTTCGACTGGCACGCGGTGTTCTGGTTCGCGGCGATGTTGGGCGCGATGTCCGGAGTTCTGTTCGCGGTTCTGGTACCGCGAATTCCGGCGGCGGCGTCGTCCGACCGACTCGATCCGCTCGGCGCGCTCGGCCTTGCGGCCGGTCTGGTGACGCTGTTGCTCGGAATATCCAAGGGCGGCAGTTGGGGCTGGGGAAGCGCCACCACGCTCGCAATGTTCGCCGCATCGATGGTCATCTTCGCGATGTTCGGGTGGTGGCAACTGCGCATCGACTCGCCCATGGTCGACCTGCGGACGACGATCAAGCGGCCGGTGCTGATGACGAATGTCGCTTCGGTGGCGGTCGGTTTCGCGATGTTCGCACTCGCGCTGATCGGCCCACAGGTCCTCGAGTTGCCCGTCGCCACCGGCTACGGGTTGGGGCTCTCGATGGTCGAAGCGGGGCTGTGGTTGGCGCCGGGCGGCCTGGCCATGATGGTGGCCTCGCCGGTCGCGTCCAGGATCGCCGCCGCCCGAGGGCCGAGGTTCACGCTGACGCTCGGCTGCGCGGTCATCGCCGGTTCGTACCTGGCGGGGTTGGTGTTGCTCGGCGCTGCATAGCAGCTGTGCCTGTTCAACGTTCTCGTCAGTGTCGGCGTGGGGTTCGCCTACTCGTCGTTGCCCGCACTCATCAACGCCGCGGTGCCGATGTCGGAGACGGCCGCAGCGAATGGCATCAATGCGCTGGCGCGCGCGCTGGGAACGTCGATCTCGAGCGCCGTGGTCGGTGCGGTCTTGACGGGATTGACGATTTCCATTGCGGGTCAGGAGTTTCCGTCGTTGACGGCGTTTCGCATCGGTCTGCTGATCGCAGCGGGTATGGCGATACTCGCGGGCGTCCTCGCGGCGATGATTCCGCTGACCGATGCCGATCAGGATCGCGTGCCGGCAGCAGTGGGCGCATCGACGAGATAGCCGTCGATGAAGTCGTGCAGTGCGGGCGCGAGCGCCTCGACGCCGGAGTCGTTGAGCTTGGCGAGCAGGATGATTCCCTGGTACTGCGCCAGCAGTGCGTGCGCAAGCCGATCCGGGTCGGTGCCCTCGCGTAGTACGCCCGCATCGGCCGCATCGTGGCACGCCCGGGCGAGGTGGCGCTCCATTGCGCCAAGCACCTCGGCGAGGTGCTTTCTCAGGTCGTCGTCGGTGGTCGATAGTTCGGCGGCGAAGTTCCCGAACGGGCAGCCGACCGCCCGCCCGAACTGGGCTTCCAGCGCGCTCTGAATCGTGCCGATCGCGTCGGGGATCGCGTGCAATCGTTGTGCCGGCGTCGCGGCGGGGGAGCCTTTCAAACGTCGCGCGAAGACCCCGGCGTGCAGGTCGATGACTGCTTTGGCGAGTTCGGACTTGGATGGGAAGTAGTGATAGAAGCTGCCTTTTCGCACATCGGCGGCCTGGCACAGTTCGTCGACCCCGACAGCTTGGTAGCTGCGTTCGAGAAACAGCCGTGCGGCTGTCGTGACGATGCGCCCACGGGCGTCCGAGGTTCGGGGCATGGGCCGATTCTACATAGTTGACCGGTCGGTCAACTCGGGTCTACGTTGTCTCCATGACTGAGGTCTTCCGAACGCCGGACGAACGCTTTGAGAATCTGCCGGGCTACGACTTCGCGCCCAACTACGTCGATGTCGACGGCCTGCGCATGCACTACGTCGACGAGGGTCCGCGCGGCGGCAGGCCGATTGTCTGCTTTCACGGGGAGCCGAGCTGGGCGTACCTCTATCGCAAGATGGTCGGTCCTCTCGTGGAGGCCGGCCACCGGGTCGTCGTGCCGGACTACGCGGGGTTCGGACGTTCGGACAAGCCGACCGACCGGGAGTGGTACACCTACGACCGGCATACCGAGCTGGCGTCGCGCGTGCTCGCGGGTCTGGATCTGAGCGACGCCATCGTGGTGGTGCAGGACTGGGGTGGCGCGATCGGACTGCGGTGGGCCGTGGAGAACGCCGATCGTGTTGGTGCGCTGGCGATCTTCAACACCGGTTTGTTCACGGGGCGGGTATCCAAGGGGTTCATGGCGTGGCGCGACTTTGCCGAGAAGAACCCGGACCTGCCGGTCGGCTTCGTGATCCAGGGCGCGACGGCCACGGAGCTTCCCGAGGATGTCGTCGCTGCTTACGATGCACCGTTCCCAACAGTTGAGTCGAAGGCCGGCGCGGCGCAGTTCCCGCTATTGGTGCCGCTTACCGAAGATGCGCCTGGAGCACTGGTGATGAGTGCGGTCGCCGACGAGCTGTCGCGGTGGCAGAAGCCGGCGTTGGTCGCGTTCTCCGATCAGGATCCGATCTTCCCGTATCCGAAAGCGGGGCAAGCATTTTGCGATCTGATTCCCGGCGCTACCGAGCAGGTGAGGATCGAGGGCGCGTCGCACTTCCTGCAGGAGGATCGTGGTGAGCGACTGGCCGAAGAGGTGCTCAAGCACCTGACGTGACGGCTAGAGGCCGTGCTTCTGCTTGATCTCTCTGGTTTGAATCTGCTCGACGATGATGCCGACCAGCGGGATGGTGCCCGCCAGTAGAATTCCGATGGTCTTGGCGATCGGCCAGCGCACCTTCACCGCAAGGTTCGCGGTGAAGAGCAGGTATACGAAGTACACCCAGCCGTGTACGACCGCGATCCAGTTCAGGCCCTCCACGCCGAAGCCGTACTTCATCACCATCTCGTAGCAGAGCGCGATCAGCCAGATGCCGGTGATCCAGGCCGTGACGCGGTAGCCCATCAGCGCCTTGCGGATGCTTTCAACGGGGGTGCCGGTGGTCTCCGTCATGTCGTCGGTCGTTCCTTGTCTTCCTTGGCGAGTTCGGCGAGGTACGCGTTGTACTCGCTCAACACGGGGTCGTCGTCGTCGGCGGGTCGGGTCGCGGCGGTAGGTCGTTGGGGCAACAGGCCCGCGGGTATCTCGGTGATCTCATCGTGCCGCGTCGGCTCCGGCGGCGCTTCCTCGTAGCGCACGAATTTGTAGTACGCGTAGACGACGAAGCCGGCGAACATCGGCCACTGCAGGGCGTAACCGAGGTTGACGAAGGTGCCCGATGCGGACTCGAAGCGGGTCCACTGCCACCAGGCCAGGGCCAGGCAACCGGTGGCGCCAAGCACCGCCAACGCGATGAGCGCCGGCCTCCTACGCCGCGTAGTGGACACCTTCCAACGGTACCGCGCGGGTCTTCGGGCCGATGAACTCGTCCAACCGAGCGGTATCGGCCTGTCGGTAGATCGACACGATGTACTTGGTCGACCGCGTCCAGTGAATACCGAGCTTGTCGAGCGCGGCGGTGAACAGGCCGATGATGTCTTCGGAACGGTTCGAGAAGTGGTACCGGATGCTTCCAATGGGTGGGACACCGCGGTCGTTGGCGATGACGCGGCAGCCGTCGCTATGGATGAGTCCGAGGACGAACTCTTCAGTGGCTTGGTCGACGAGCGCCTGCTGCCAGGGTTCGAGGGCGATGCGCCGATTGTGTTTAACTCCCGGACCGTGTTGAGGAAGTAGGCACGGCCAGTGTTTGGAGTAAAGGGATACCTCAACGCACCCCTTCAAACTTTGCACCGCTGCGCTCTGACCCTGCATCAGCATGTCGATGGCGTGCCGGCATCGTTCGATAATTGCGGGGTATTTCTTGTCCAGAACAATCCGCAGTTTCCACACGCGGCGATCGCGTGAGATGCACCCATCGCCGAGATATAGACCTAGCAAGTAACTGTATGGGACGGCTGAAAGCGCAGCGAAGTCATGCATTCTGCCGCAGGCCGATTCGCTGTCGAGCTTTGAGCGGCGCTGCGGGCGACGCCGCCAATCTTGAATAGTCGGTCGCGGGATGCCGAGCCGTCGCGCAATCTCGCAATCGTTGACACCCGCCGCAATAAGGCGCTGCGCAGCGTTGAACTCTTCGGCAGATCGCATGACCTGCCCCTTTCGTCGGACCTGCCATCAATCTAGGCGTGATGTCCGACAAGTCCGGTACAGCGGATTGGGTACGATCAACCACACTGCGGGCGTGGTGGAATGGCAGACACGATGGCTTTAGGTGCCATTGCTCGAAAGAGCGTGGGGGTTCGACTCCCTCCGCCCGCACTCCGTTTCGCTCAGATCTCCGGTTTTCGATCCTCCCACGGCTGAGCCTGCTCCAGCTGACTCGCGATGCGAATCAGGACGTCCTCGCGCCCGTACGCCGCGACCAGCTGCACGCCGACCGGTAGGCCCTCGGCCGTCCACTCCAGCGGGAGGCTGATCGCCGGCTGGCCGCTCGTGTTGAACGGGGGAGTGAACGGTACGAACTCGCCCGCGCGCCGCATCGGTGCCATCGGGTTGTCGGGATCGTTGACGATTGTGCCGAGCTTCAGCGGCAGTTCGGCGAGCGTCGGCGTGAGCAGCAAATCCCAGCCCTCGTGCCACCACGACTGCATCGCGCGGCGGAACTGGGAGACACCAGCGAGCGCGAGCGCGTAATCGATTGCGCCGAAGTGTTTCGCGAAATCGGCCTGGGCCAGATTCATCGGCTCCAACTCGTGGTCTACGAGCGGACGGCCGAGCTGTCCTTCGAACCGCAGCCGCGACATGCCCATGTTCGTGCTCCACATCGCTCCGAACTTCGAGCCGAGCGTCTCGTCCTCCAATGCCTTCGGCCACGCCGGCTCGACATGGTGACCCAGCGATTCGAGCAGCCGACCGACGGCCTGCGTCGCGGCGGTGACTTCGACATCGACCCGCCCGCCCTGGGCGTGATGGTCGAGGATGCCGATCCGCAGCCGACCCGGATCTGTGCCAACCTCCTCGACGTACGGGCGCGCGGGCGCCGGCGCGATCACAGTGTCGCCGACACCCGGGCCGCGGGTCGCGTCGAGCAGGGCGGCGGTGTCGCGCACGGTGCGGCTGACGCAGTGTTCGACTGCAAGTCCGCTCTCGTCACGGACCGGTCCGAGCGTGATGCGACCCTGGCTCGGCTTGAGCCCGACCAGTCCGCAGCACGCCGCGGGAATGCGAATCGACCCGCCGCCGTCGCTGGCATGCGCGAACGGCACCATTCCCGACGCCACCGCCGCGGCCGCACCGCCGCTCGATCCGCCGGGCGTGCGCGTCGTGTCCCACGGGTTGTGCGTCGCGCCCCACGCCACCGGCTCGGTGGTCGGCACGCTGCCCAGCTCCGGGCTGTTCGTGCGGCCCGCGATGACCAAGCCCGCCGCGCGGTAGCGACTGACGAGCGTCGTGTCCGCGTCGGCGATGACGTGTGCCTCTTTCAGAGCGACGTTGCCGTTGCTGATCCGCTGCCCCGCGTAGTCGGCGAACAGGTCCTTGATGAGGAACGGCACGCCCCGGAACGGACCGTCGGGGAGATCGCCGGCGGCGACCTCTCGGGCGTGATCGAACCAGCGGATCACGACCGCATTGAGCTCAGGGTCGATGCGTTCGATGCGCCCGATCGCCGCTTCCAACAGCTCGCTCGGCGACACCTCTCCGGATGCGACGAGCGCCGCCTGATCGGTCGCATCCATCCACCGGGTCTCGTCGGCAAGCGAAGTCATGACTGCCTGTCTAGCACCAACAAGAATCCGTCGCGGGAATAACGTGACATGTCACGTGTTGTCGTGAAGTGAGAGACGATGGCAACTCCGCCACCTCGACACCAGGGAGATCAGCATGGCTCAGCTCGCAGGCAAGACGGCGCTCGTTACGGGCGGGAGCTCAGGCATCGGCCTCGCCACGGCGCAGAGGTTCGCCGCCGAGGGCGCGCACGTTTTCGTCACCGGCCGCAATCAGCGCACCCTCGACGAGGCGGTAGCGGCGATCGGCGATCAGGCAACCGGAATCCGCAGCGACGTATCGAATCTCGATGACCTGGACAGTGTCGTCGACGCCCTCTCTTCGCGCGGGCGTGGTCTGGATGTGGTATTCGCCAACGCCGGCGGCGGAGAGCTCGCGGCGCTGGCCGACGTGACGGTCGAGCAGTTCACCAACACCTTCAACATCAATGTCGGCGGCATCGTGTTCATGGTGCAGAAGGTGCTGCCGCTGCTCAATTCAGGCGCGTCGATCGTGTTGACCGGATCGACCGCGGCCTACGGCGGGAATCCCGGTATGAGCGTCTACGCCGCGTCCAAGGCGGCCATCCGATCTTTGGGACGTACGTTTGCGGCGGAGCTCGCCGACAAGGGTTTCCGGGTGAACACCGTCATACCGGGCCCTGTGGAGACGCCGGGACTGAAGGGGCTGGCTCCGACCGGCCAGGAGCAGGCGCTGCTGGACGCGGAGGCATCGCGAGTACCGATGGGCCGCGTAGGTCGGCCCGAGGAGATCGCGGCCGCGGTGTTGTTCCTTGCCTCTGACGAGAGCAGCTTCATGACCGGAACCGAGGTGTTCGTCGACGGTGGTGAGAGGCAGGTCTAACGCTGCGCGCGGACGTCGATGTCGGGGCGGGGCAGCGTTCCGTGGCGCAGGATGGATTCGTAGACCGCCGACAGGACGTCGGCGAGCGCCTTCTCCTGGCCACGCTTCAGATCGGAGAAGAACACCTGCTTGACCCAGGCGGCGTGCTTGGGTGCCGCGGCCCGAAAGGCGCGCCAGCCGCCGTCGGTGAGTACCACGTCGGTAGCTCGGCCGTCGGTTTCTGAGGGGACCCGCTCGACGTGACCGCGCATACTCGTCCGCTGCAGATAGTGCGACAGCCTGCTGCGTTCCCAGCCGATGGTGATCGCCAGGCTGGTGAGCTGTGCGCGACCGCGGGGCGCGTTGGTCAGAGCATTCATCACCGTGTAGTCGCCGAGCGACATCCCGCACTCGGCCTGCAAATGCCGGTTCATCTCGTATTCCAGCCGATGGTAGACCCGCATGTAGCTCAGCCAGGTTCGTTGTTGCGACGGGTTGAGCCCGCCGTCGTCGGTCACTGCTCAGAAGCCTCCGATAGGTGATATTTCACGTATCGTAGCCCCGAAGTTCGCTCAGGCGTGCGTCGCGAAGTACTTCTGGCCGCCTGCCGGGATCCGCCCGAATCCGGCCTTCAGTACCGGTGCCAGCACCTTGACCGGCAGCGCGAACGCGGGCTTGGGCTCAACCGCGAGCGTCCAGGTGAACAACGTCTCGCTTCCGGCTGGCTCGACGAGGTAGTGCTCGGCGAAGCGCTTGAACAGGGGCACGGCGCACTCGTAGACGTAGAACGACTTGCTGTGCCCGTCCTCCCATGGAAGAAGCGCTCGCGCATCACCGACCCGCCGGGCGCGGTGACGTCGCGCGTGGTGCCGACTCCGAAAGGCCGTGGCGAAGTCCACGTGACGTCTTTGATCATCGGCCCCCAGGCGGCCAGTGACTCGTCGGAAACCAGTGACTCCCAGACCTTTTCAGGTGAGGCGGCAAACCGCTTCTGGTAGCGGAAGATGTGCGGTGCCGAGGTCAGGAAATCGGCGTCGGCGGGTTCGAGCGCGTGCCAGCGGGTCATGAATGACCATCCTCGCACTCAGCGAGCTAACCCGTCTTTCGTACCGGGTATCCATTCTGCTCCGCCAGCGACCGCAGCTGCTTGAGCGCGAAGCGGCGGGCGCGGCCCGCCTCGGGGATCAGGATGCCGGCCCACACTCCCTCGGCGCCCGGCGTCGAACATGCTTCCCGAGCGCATCGCCACCGGAGGGGGCAGGCGCGGCACAGCGCCTTGGCGCCCTCGTCGGCGGTCGTCGTCCATCGATCCGGATCTTGCGTACAGGGTGCCATTGCCGAGTCATCGAGGATGGCTGGTGCCTGGGGCGCATCGACAGCGCGAAGCTGCGCGACCGCGCTCGATCGTGTCTGGACGTGCACTGCTCCGGCCTCCCCGTCTTCGTCGGTCACGTCAACAATACGTTTGTATGGTAGACACAATACGTTCGTATTGTCTAATCTGGGCCTGTGAGCACGGAGACCACCTCCCGATGACTGCGGTGACAGAGCGCGACCACGTCGGTGGCGACGAACTCAAGAAACTCGAGCGGATCCGCCAGGCGGCATTGAAGAGTTTCGCGACGAAGGGCGCTGCGGGGACGTCGCTGCGTTCGGTCGCCGCGGACGCCGGTGTCTCCCTCGGATTGGTTCAGCATCACTTCGAAACGAAGGCCGGTCTCATCAAGGCCGTCGACGACTATGTGATGGGCGTTGTGATCGCCGTAGTCGCCCAACCGGTGACTGCGCCGCACGCAAAGGACTCGATCGCCGACATGGGCAGCCGGGTCACCACACTTCTGCTCGAGCATCCCGACGTCGTGGACTACTTCGGTCGCGCGCTCATCGACGGCAGCCAGCTGGGCATCACGATCTGGGACACGCTCTCCGCCTTCGGTATGGCGCGCTGGACCGCGCGGAAGGAGAGCGGCGAAGCTCGCGACGACATCGACGTCACCTGGGCGGCGTTGAACTCGCTCGTCCTGGCGCTCGGCACCCTCATCGTGCGAGGGCACATCGAACGGCAGATTCCGGACGCGTTCAAATCGCCCGAGCAGGTCGACAGGTGGCAGAAATCGGTGAACGCCCTGCTGCGCGAGGGTCTCTTTCCGCATCCTCGCGACGACGAGTGAGCGTACTCAAACCTATTCGTCCGCAACCCTTTTGCGATAGCCGCTCGGCGTTTCTCCGCTGAACTGCGCGAAGGCACGCGTGAATGAGCTGAGGCTGTCGAAACCGACGGCCGACGCGGTCTCCTGAACTGACTGCCCCGGAGCGGCCAGCAGTGCCATCGCGCGCAACATCCGCGCGTGCAAGAGATATGTGCGCCATGGCAACCCGAGCGTGTCCTGGAACAGTCGCCGCAATGTACGTTCGGACACCGACACCGCGCGGCTCACCTCCTCGGCGCTCACTGAAGCAAGGTGTGCCTTCGTGTATGACATCGCCGCGGCGACAATCGGGTGCTCGGACGTCGGCAGGCTGAGTGGGGCCTCATGGTCGAGGGCCTCGGCGACCAAATTGGCCAGGGTGCGGAAGAACGCGTCTGATTGGGCGTCACCGTCGGCACGGTCGATCTGCCACCGCAGCGCGTAGATCATCATCTCCCGGATCAACGGCGACACCGCGAGAATGCGTGCGCGATCGCCGGGGGCCGCCACCAGCGCGGGATCGAACATCACCGCAACGGTCTTCACGTCCGGGTTCATGACGGCCTGATGCTCGAGTCCCGCGGGTATCCACGCCGCCTGCTGAGGGGGAAGAAGGTAGTGCGCCGAATCGGTTTCGACCTCGACGACGCCGTGCAGCGCGTACTCGATCTGGTGCACCTCGTGGCTGTGCCATCCGGTGATCAGCCCGTCGCCCTCGTACAGGTAGCTGCCGCCGAGTGCCCGACCGCCCCGGCGGAGTTCAATGACCCGCCGGGCGGGGCGGTGGGAAAGATCCAGCGCGGGGCGGTGGGAAAGATCCAGCGCGGGGCGGCGGGAAGGATCACGGCGGGGTTTGGCCGCTTCGGACAAATCTCTGTCCGAAGTCGCAGAGCCGGTCATGGCAATAGACGGTACTAGTTGGTTATGCAGACCGACGACCTGATCCTGGTGAGTATCGACGACCACGTGGTGGAGCCTCCGGACATGTTCCTCAACCACGTCCCCGCCAAGTACAAAGCCGAGGCGCCCGTCGTCGTGACCGACGAGAAGGGCGTCGATCAGTGGATGTACCAGGGCAGGCCGCAGGGTGTCAGCGGGCTCAACGCGGTGGTGTCCTGGCCGGCCGAGGAGTGGGGACGCGACCCCGCCGGCTTCGCCGAGATGCGACCAGGGGTCTACGACGTCCACGAGCGCGTCCGGGACATGAACCGCAACGGCATCCTGGCGTCGATGAACTTCCCGACCTTCACCGGTTTCTCGGCGCGGCACCTCAACATGCACCGCGAAGAAGTCACGCTGGTGATGGTGTCGGCGTACAACGACTGGCACATCGACGAGTGGGCGGGCAGCTACCCGGACCGCTTCATCCCGATCGCCGTACTGCCGACGTGGAACCCGCAGGCGATGTGCGCTGAGATCCGCCGAGTGGCCGCGAAGGGCTGCCGGGCGGTCACCATGCCGGAACTGCCGCACCTGGAAGGACTTCCGAGCTACCACGACGACGACTACTGGGGCCCGGTATTCACCACGCTGTCCGAAGAGAATGTGGTCATGTGCCTGCACATCGGCACCGGTTTCGGCGCGATCAGCATGGCGCCGAACGCGCCGATCGACAACTTGATCATCCTGGCCACCCAGGTGTCGGCGATGTGCGCCCAGGATCTGCTGTGGGGCCCCGCGATGCGCGGCTACCCGGATCTCAAGTTCGCGTTCTCCGAAGGCGGAATCGGTTGGATTCCTTTCTATCTCGATCGCAGCGACCGGCACTACACCAACCAGAAGTGGCTGCGGCGCGACTTCGGCGACAAGCTGCCGAGTGACGTGTTCCGCGAGCACTCACTCGCGTGTTACGTCACCGACAAGACGTCGCTGAAGCTGCGCCATGAGATCGGCATCGACAACATTGCGTGGGAGTGTGACTATCCGCATTCCGATTGCTTCTGGCCCGACGCGCCGGAGCAGGTGCTCGCCGAGCTGAACGCCGCGGGCGCTGACGACACGGACATCAACAAGATCACGTGGCAGAACGCGTGCAACTTCTTCAATTGGGATCCGTTCGCGCTCACCCCGAGAGAGCAGGCGAGCGTCGGGGCGTTGCGCGCGAAGGCAACCGATGTCGACGTGTCGATCCGGCCCCGCAAGGAGTGGGCGCGGCTCTACGCCGAGAAACAACTCGCCAAAGCGTGATTCACACTCGCTATGTGCCCACTTTCTGGCGCAACGGCTGAGCCGCGGTCTCCCGCATGGTCATGATCGTGGCGAGGGTGATGATCGCCGCGGCGATGACGTAGAACGCGGGTGCGAGTTCATTTCCGGTTTCGGCAACCAACCAGGTCGCCACGTACGGTGCCGTGCCGCCGAAGATCGCGACGGACACGTTGTACCCGATCGAGTAGCCGCTGGAGCGCACCCGCGTGGCGAACAGTTCGACACCGGCCGCCAGCGATGCCGACACGAAGACCGATTCAATCGCGGCCAGGGCAGCGTGCGCGGCGATGGCCGCAGCCAGTGATCCGGTGTTGAGCAACATGAACAACGGATAGGCGAATAACGCAAATCCGACCGCACCCGCGATCAGCAAGGGTTTTCGGCCGATCCGGTCCGACAGCGCACCCAATGGCGGGATGAGGATGATCGCGACAGTGCTCGCGATGATGATCGAGACGAAGGCATTGGTCTTCGTGAATTCAAGTGTCTTGGTGAAATACGTTGGCAGGTAGGTGAAGACGATGTAGAAACCGACGTTGTGGATCACCACCAGGCCGGCGATCTGCAGGATCGGACGCCAAGACGTGGTGAACGCCTCCTTCAGCGGTGAGGTCGACACCTCTCCCTCGTCGCGCAGAGTTTCGAATTCCGGGGTGTCGCCGAGCCGCATCCGGATGTAGAGACCGACCACTCCGAGTACGCCGGCGATGAGGAAGGGAATCCGCCAACCGTAGGAGTTCATCGCGCTCTCCGAGAGCAGCGTTTCGAGTCCGGTCACCGTCAGCGAACCCAGCAGGAAGCCAACGACGACCGACCAGACCAGGAACGACACGACGAATCCGCGGTGCTTGTCGGGGGCGAATTCAGCCAGATAGCATGCGCCGCTGCCGTATTCGCCACCTGCTGAGAATCCCTGCACGCAGCGCAGGAGGAGCAGCAAGAGTGGCGCGGCTACGCCGATGGACTCGTAACTCGGTACCAGGCCGATGAGAAGAGTCGAGCCCGACATCAGCAGGATGACAAGCGCGAGCACCCGTTGCCTGCCGATCCGGTCACCGAGTGGCCCGAAGAAGAACCCGCCGAGCGGTCGCATGAAGAATGCGGCGGCGAAGACGGCGAAGGTGCTCAGCAGCGCGGCCGTCTCGTCGCCGGAGGGGAAGAACTGGTCGGCGATGTAGGTCGCGAGGGTGCTGTAGATCGCAAAGTCGTACCACTCGACGGTGTTTCCGATCGCTGCGCCGCGCACCGCCTTCCGGACTTCTGCGGGGTCGGCTTCGCGCTGCCGCTTCGGCGCCTCATCGATGGTCATGACCCTCCTCGTTGTCGAAGTCGCCGTGACGACGGTCGGTGATGAACATGTGGCCCGGTGCGTGGAAGATCGCGAGCGAGGGCCGGGCCTCGATGGCGACCGCCTGCGGAGTCACGCCGCAGGCCCAGAAGACCGGCACCTCGTCCGCGCCCACCCGGACCGCGTCACCGAAGTCCGGAGTCGCGAGGTCGCTGATTCCGATCTCGGCCGGGTCGCCGATGTGCACCGGCGCGCCGTGCATGGCGGGAAAGCGGGCGGAGATCTCGACGGCACGCGGGACGGTATCGGCAGGAAACGGCCGCATGGACACCACCAGCGGCCCGTCGAAACGACCGGCAGGAGTGCACCGTCGGTCGGTGACGTACATAGGGACGTTGACGCCCTGCACCTGGTGCGCAATCGGCAACCCGGCCGCGGCCAGGGCCCATTCGAAGGTGAACGAGCACCCCAGGAGGAACGACACCAGGTCGGTGCGCCATTTACCGGCGATGTCGGTGGGTTCGTCGACGAGGTGACCGTCATGGAACACCCGGTACCGCGGCAGGTCGGTACGCAGATCGGCGTCGGCGGCGATACCGAAGGGGTGTGGTGATCCGGTGTCGGTCACCTCGAGCAGTGGGCACGGTTTCGGATTGCGCACACAAAAGCGCAGGAAGTCGAGCGCCTCGTCGGCGGGCAGGATGACCAGGTTGGCCTGTGCGAATCCCGGCGCAAGGCCGCTCGTCGGGCCGGTGTGCTCGCCGGCTCGGATGGCGGCTCGGTCAGCGGCTGCGGTGTCCGCGGCCCGCAAGGTCATGCTCGTGCATTCCCGTTTGCGCCGAGGACCTAACCTGCGGGCTCCTCTCGCACCGGTACCGAGATGTCGGTCGGGATGGTCCGCCCCCGAAGCACCTCAGAGCCGCGGACGACCCAGTGCTCACGTTCGTCGTCGCTCGCTTGCGCGAGTGCGGCACCAGAGCAGAGCACCCGATCGTCGAAGTCCTTGGCGAGATCGGCGAGTCGCGCGGCCTCGTTCACGGCGTCGCCGACGACGGTGTATTCGTAACGGTTCTCGGCACCGATGTTGCCGGCGAACACCGGCCCGGCCGAGATGCCGATGCCGAAATCAACCGGGAGTCTGCGTAGTTCGGCACCCAGAGAGCGGGCGGTCGCGAGTGCGGCGGAAGCGGGATCGTCGGTGCGCAACGGTGCACCGAAGACGGCGAGCACTGCGTCGCCCTGAAACTTGTTGACCAGTCCATGGTTCTCATCGACATGAGCGACGACCATCCGAAAGAACTCGTTGAGCACCGACGCGACCTCATGTGGCTCGTGAGTCGCCGCGAGCTGCGTCGAGCCGACAAGATCAATGAACAGAATGGCGGCATTGCGTTCGTCACCCGACAGCGATTCGTTGGCGTCGATCGCGCGGCGGACGACCTCTTCGCCGACGTGCCTGCCGAACAGATCGCGTAATTGTTCGCGTTCGCGTAATCCGGCGACCATCCGGTTGAATCCACTTTGCAATCGCCCTATTTCGGACCATTCGTAGACGTCGAGGGACTTGTCGAGCTTGCCCCGCTCAACCTCGGCCATGGCGTCGACGACCTGACGGAGTGGATCTGAGATCGAGATCGACACCAGGATCATGGCCCGAAGTCCGAGCACGACCGCGACGAGCGCGAGCACGAGGAGGGCCAGTTCGACGGGTGTGTTTTTCGAGATGATCCATCCGTTGGACCTCATCACCAACAGGCTCGCGATCGCGATGCCCGGTAGCGCGGTCGTGACCGCCCACATGATCAACAACCTGGCACGCACACCGGGTGCGGTGGTGGGCGTGATCTCGCTGAAATCCCTTGTGACACCGGCGAGCAGCGGGCGCAGCGTGCGGAGGGTGAACAGAAACCCGGTGCAGACAGTCGCGATCGTGCCGAAGATGATGGCAGACGCGACCACCACCTGTAGTTCCGCTGGGGCACCGAGGTTGAGCGGAATCATCACCGCAGCCCCGACGATCCATGGTGCTGCCGTGATCGCCGATTGGCGGCGCAGCATCTTCAACGCCAGCCGGCGTTCGTCGTCGGTGGGTTCGCGGATGCCGAGCCATTTCAGCGACGGTGCGACGATACGTACGGCCCCGATCGCCACAATTGCCGTACCGATCACGATCACCGCCGCCGCGGCGACGGTGATCACGGGTGTGGCCCGAGCATGGCCGGTCAATGAGATGACCAGGGCGGTGACCTCGGCGGTCGTCAGGAGATAGGCGGACGTCAACCCCGCTGCATACCGGATCAGCAGCCTGCGGGGCTTCACATGGCCGAAGGTATCAGTCGCTCGCGGGCAGCGGCTTGGCTTCTTTCAGTGACAAAGCCGTGTCGCCGACCGACAGGGTGCCCGCCCCCGCCTTGGTCACGAGGACCTCGGCGCCGGACTCGTCGACGTAGCGCTTACCCATCGCATTGCCCTCGGAGAATGCCGGATCGATTGCGGCGTCGGCGGACTTCTCGCTATCCAGCGGCACCATCGGCACCCCGCCCGCGCGCAGATCGTCGAGGCTGTCCGCGCTGCGCACGACGATCACCTGGGTGTCGCAGACTTGGCTCTGCAGTCGCGTGCCGTTCTTGATCATGTTCGGCTCCTTGCTAATTCGAGGCTGTCAGTTCTTGGACCAGTTCGCGGCGCAACACCTTGCCGGTCGCATTGGTCGGCAGTTCGTCGCGGAAGACAACGCGGTCGGGTGTACGCGATCCGCGCAGTTGCGATCGAACGTGCTCGCGCAACTCGTCGGGGTCGGGGTTCGCGCCTGCCGCCGGGACCACCACCGCGACGATGATCTGCCCCCACTGCGGATCCTCGGGCCCCACCACCGCGCAGTCATGCACCAAGGGGTGTTCCACAAGGACGTCTTCGATCTCGGCCGGCGCGATGTTCTCTCCGCCGCGGATGATCGTGTCGTCCGACCGTCCGCCGATGAAGAGATAGCCGGCTTCGTCGAGCATCGCGACATCCTTGGTGGGGAACCAGCCGTCGGCGTCGAGCACCGAACCGATCTCGGCGTAGCGGCCGGATACCTGGTCACCCCGGACAAACAGCTCACCGGTTTCGCCGGGCCCGACTTCCTGGCCGTCTTCGCCGCGGATCTGGAGTTCGACACCCGGAACCGGCTGACCGACCGAGCCGAGCCGACGGGTGACCGTCACATCGGTCGAAGCCATGGCGTCTCGGTGATCGTCGGGAGTGAGCACCGCGATCGTCGAACTGGTCTCGGTGAGTCCGTAAGCGTTGACGAAACCGACATCGGGTAACAACCCAAGTGCTTTGCGCACCAACGGAAGTGCGACCTTCGAGCCGCCGTAAGCGAGGTTGCGCAGGCTGGGCAGCGCGACCGGCTCCGCTTCGAGGGCCGAGATGATGCGGTCGAGCATCGTCGGCACAACGGTCGCAGACGTGACCCCCTCGTCCCGCACGAGGCGCACCCACTCGGACGGGTCGAACTGCGGCAGGTACACCATCTTTCGGCCGGCATAGAGGTTCGAGAGCGCCGCGCTGACCCCCGCGATGTGGTACGGCGGTACACAGATCAACGCCGCATCATCGGGTGCGGCCCCGTCGAACTCAACCGTTCCGGTGATGTAGCTGGTCAAATTGTTGTGCGTGAGTTCAACCGCTTTGGGCCGCGACGTGGTGCCCGAGGTGAACAGCACGACGCCGACGTCTTCCGGGTCGGGAAACTCGGCGGCCGGCTCCGCAGTGCGGGCGGCGGCGATGAATTCCTCGGATCCGATGACCTGCTTACCGGCGCCTGCGACGACATCGAGGTACTCCGCGTCGGCGACGACCAGCGGCTGCGGCAGACGGTCGATCAGCTCGCGCAGGCCGTCGGCGCTCAGGCGATAGTTCAGCGGTGTGAACGTCGCCCCCGCCCGCGCAGAGGAGAACAGCAGCAGCGGGAGCATGGCACCGCCAAGGCCGACGTAGGCGACGTGCGATGTGCCGGCCGCCGCGATGACGCCCGCCCCACCGTCGGCGAGCTCGCTCAGTTGAGCTGTCGTAAGCCGCATCTCACCCGACACCAGCGCGGTGCGGTCCGGGTTGGTTGAGGCTGCCATCTCCAGCAGCAACGAGATGCTCATGATTTGTCGACGAAGATATCAAGGATGGGGTCGTCCCCACCGCCATAGCCGGACAAGTCGGTCAGGCCGGCCGATGCCAGCGCGTCGACATCGATGAAGCACTGTCCGGTGACATCGGCAGCCGGGCGGGAGAGGATCGCGACTGCCGCGTCGGCCATGATCCGCGGGTCACGCGACCTGGCCAGCATCTCCTGGAAGCCGGGCGAGTTGGCGACCGCGGCGGTGGCGATGTACGTCTCGGGCCACAGGCAGCTGAAGCCGATGCCCGTGTCGGCGTACTCCGCCGCCCAGCCCAGCGACAACAGCGTCATGCCGTACTTCGACAGCGTGTACGACGGGTGCGCGCCCAGCCAGTGCGGGTTCATGTTCAGTGGCGGAGCCAAGGTGATGACGTGCGCGTTCGGAGACTTGCGCAGGTGGGGCAGCGCGGCCTTGGTGAGCAGGAAGGTGCCCCGGACGTTGATGTCCATCATCAGGTCGAACTTCTTGGCGGCCAGGTCTTCGGTCGGTTCGGTCGCGATGGCGCTGGCGTTGTTGATGACGATGTCGACACCGCCGAAGTGTTCGACCGCCGCATCCACAGCGCGCTGCACGTCCTCTTCCTTACGGACGTCACCGACGACCGCAATGCCCTTTCCGCCCGCGGCCTCGACGTCGGCCACGGCGGTGTGGACGGTGCCTGGCAGCCTGGGATGGGGTTCGGACGTCTTCGCGAGAAGGACGCAGTTGGCGCCCAGCTTCGCTGCGCCCAGCGCGATCGCCAACCCGATGCCGCGGGAACCGCCTGACACCACGAGCGTGCGGTCGGTGAACGGTGACGGGCTCGTCATGGGCCTCCTCTGGATGCGCAGTCCCAGGATTCTACCTGGATTCTAATGGAACGGTAGTGACGTTCTCATTCTAGGCAAGTGCCATAATCGCTGTTTACTGGGCCTTCGGTCGCATTGAAGGGGACTCGTGGGTCCCTCTCACTGCACGTTTCCAGTGTGCGGTATTGGCATTCTCATTTTTTGCAAGTACGTTATCGAGTGATGACTCCGCCATCTGACCTGCCTGTACAGACCCCCTCCGGCATCCCGCTCGAGCCCATCTACGGACCGGCCGACGTGAGTGGTGAGCCCCCCGCGCCTGGCACCTATCCGTTCACGCGCGGCAACTTCGCCAGCGGGTACCGCGGCAAGCTGTGGACGTTCCGGCAGTATTCGGGCTTCGGCACGGCCGAAGAATCCAACCGCCGCTATCGCTACCTGCTGGATCAGGGTGGCACCGGACTGTCGGTGGCGTTGGACCTGCCCACGCAGTGCGGCTACGACTCCGACGACGAGGAGTACGGCGAGGAGGTGGGCCGCGTCGGTGTCGCCGTGGACACCCTGGCCGATGCCGAGATCCTGTTCGACGGCATCCCGCTGGACAAGATCAGCACCAGCTTCACGATCAACGGCACCGCGGCGATCCTGCTGGCCTTCTACGTGGCGGCCGCGGAAAAGAAAGGGGTGCCGCGCGAGAAGCTCACCGGCACCATTCAGAATGACATCCTCAAGGAATACGCGTCGCGCGGCACCTGGATCTGGCCGCCGGAACCGTCGCTGCGGTTGATCGCCGACACGATCGAGTTCTGTGCCGCCGAGGTCCCGCGCTTCAATGCGATCTCGGTCGCAGGGGCTCACTTCCGCGACGCCGGCGCCAACGCTGTGCAGGAGATGGCGTTCACCCTCGCCGACGGCGTTACCTATTGCGACACCGTCGTCGAGCGCGGCCGGATGACCATCGACAAATTCGCCCCGCAGATCTCCTTCTTCTTCTACACCCACGGCGATTTCTTCGAGGAGATCGCGAAGTACCGGGCCGGCCGCCGCCGCTGGGCCACGATCGTGCGGGAGCGCTACGGCGCCAGCAGCGACAAGGCGTCGATGTTCCGGTTCGGCTGCGTGGCCGGCGGTGCGTCCCTGTATGCGCCGCAGGCCCAGAACAACCTCGTCCGGGTGGCCTATGAGGCGATGGCCGCGGTGCTCGGCGGGGTGCAGTCGATGTTCACCGCCGCCTGGGACGAACCGTTCGCGTTGCCGAGCGAGGAATCCGCGACGCTGGCGTTGCGCACCCAGCAGATCCTGGCGTACGAGACCGGCGTCGCGAAGGTGGCCGACCCCCTGGGCGGGTCCTATTTCGTGGAGGCGCTGACCGATGCAACCGAGGAGAAGATCATCGAGATCATGCACGATCTCGAAGCGCACGGCGGCATGGTGCGCGCCATCGAGGACGGCTACCTACAGGGTCTGATCGCCGACGAGGCCTACAAGATTCACCAGGAGGTCGAGTCCGGGGAGCGGCCGGTGGTCGGGGTCAACAAGTTCGTCGTCGACGAGCCGCCGCCGGAGATCGCGACATACGAGCTGGACGCCGAGGGTCGTGACAAACAGCTCAAGCGGCTGGCGAAGGTCAAGGCCGACCGGGACGACGTCGCCGTGAAGGAAGCGTTGGCCGCCTTGGCGCGCGGCGCGGAGGGCGACGACAACCTGATGCACAGGCTGATCGACTGCGCAGGAGTCTATTGCACAGTGGGGGAGATGGTGTCGACGCTGAAATCGGTGTGGGGCGAGTTCCAGCAGCCGGTGGTGTTCTAGTGTCTGATTCCTCTCCCACCCAAGCCCACCCGGCATCCGCTCCCGCACAGGGCAATCCGGCGCGCGTGCTGGTCGCCAAACCCGGCCTGGACGGCCACGACCGCGGCGCCAAGATCGTGGCGCGCACACTGCGCGATGCCGGCTTCGAGGTCATCTACACCGGGATCCGTCAGCGCATCGAGGACATCGTGTCCATCGCACTTCAGGAAGACGTTGCCCTGGTGGGCCTTTCGATCCTCTCCGGTGCGCACGTAGCACTGACTACTCGCACCGTTGACGCACTCCGTGCAGCCGACGCCGGGGACATCGCCGTGGTGGTGGGGGGCACGATCCCCGAATCCGACGTGCAAAAACTGCTCGACGCCGGCGCCGCCGCGGTGTTCCCCACCGGCACATCGCTGGACACGCTGGTGCGCGACGTCCGGGCGCTGACGGAGAAGGCGGGACGGCTATGAGGCTCGGGCGGGCGAAGCGGGGTGGGCAATGAGACTCGGCGTGATGATCGGGGCTGAGCGCGGGGACATGGCCCGCAAGGTCAAAAAGCTCCTCGAGGACATCGAGTGGGCGGAGTCCGCAGGCATGGACACCGCGTGGATGCCCCAGGTGCCCAACGACTTCGACTGTCTGACCATGGTCGCCCTGATGGGCTCGCGCACGTCCCGCATCGAACTGGGCACCGCCGTCGTACCGTTGCAGGCACAACATCCGATCGCCCTGGCGCGCCAGGCGCTTTCGGTACACGCGGGCACCGGTGGACGGCTGGCGCTCGGCGTCGGGCCGTCGCACCACTGGATCGTGCGCGACATGCTCGGCATCCCCTATGAGAAGCCGGCCGCGTATACCCGCGATTATCTCGAGGTGCTCAACGCCGCGATCGCCGGCCCCGGCGACGTGGACGTCGAGAACGACAACTTCACCGTGCACAACCCGACCGTGCTCGGCGCCGAGCCGCCGATGCCGGTGCTGGTGTCCGCGCTTGGACCGGTGATGCTGCAGATCGCGGGGGAGCACGCGGATGGCACGGTGTTGTGGATGGCCGACGAGAAAGCCATCGGCGAGCACATCGCGCCGAAGATCAACAAGGCCGCCGCGGAGGCAGGAAGGCCCGCACCGCGAATCGTCGCCGGGATTCCGGTGTGCTTGTGCGCCAACTCGGAGATCGACGCCGCCAAGGACCGCGCGAATCGGATTCTGGCCGAGGCGGAGACCTCGCCGAACTATCAGCGGCTTCTGGATCGTGGCGACGCACGCGACGTGGGCGACCTGACCGCCGCCGGTGACAGTGAACAGATTCTGCGTCGATTCAAAATGTTCGCGGATGCCGGGGTGACCGATCTGTCGGTTCGCCTGCTGCCCATCGGTGAGAACCGCGATGAGCTGATCGCCTCGAAGTACCGGACGCGTGAGGTGATCGCGGAACTCGCCAAGGCCGTGCGATGACAGGAGGCCCACCGCTGGCGGGCATCCGCATCCTGGAGGTCGGCGTCATGCTCGCCGGCCCGTACGCGATGATGCTGCTGGCTGATCTCGGCGCCGAGGTGATCAAGATCGAGCCGCCCGGCGGGGAGATCTCCCGCCAGGTCAGTGACAGCTATTTTGCAAGCCTCAACCGCAACAAGCAGAGTGTGTGCCTGGATCTGCAGTCAGACGAAGGACGCGCCCGTCTGGGTGACCTCGTCGCGAATTCGCATGCGCTGCTGGTCAATATGAAGCCGTCGGCGATCAAGCGGCTGGGCCTCACCTACGACGCGCTGCGACAGTTCAACGACCGAATCGTCTGTGTCGCGTTGACGGGGTTCGGGCTGAACGGCGGCGACGACCCGGCCTTCGACTATGTCATCCAGGCGGCGACAGGCGTGGCCGCGATGACGGGCCATCCCGACGATCCGCCGACCCTGCCGGGTTACTCGTCGGTCGACAACTCCACTGGGCTCGCCGCGGCCCTCGGCCTGCTTGCGCAGATCGTCTCGGGGCGCGGTGGACAGGTGGACGTCTCGCTGCGCGACGTGATGCTGTCCCAGTTGAACTATCGCGCCTCGGCGTACCTCAACGACGGCGCCGAGCCACAACGCTATCCGTATGGGGCGCACTCGTATTACGTTCCAGCGCAGCTATTCGAAACTGCCGACGGATACCTGGCGCTGTTCATCACGCATGACGCTTTCTGGAAGTCGTTCGCCACCGAGGCGGGAATCGAGGGCTTCACCACGATGGCCGAGCGGGCGGCGCACCGCCAGGAGGTGCTCGCCGTCGTCGCCGCCCAGCTCGCAACCGACAGCGCTCTTGGGTGGGAGGCCAGGCTGCGTCCGCTGGGCATACCGGCCGCCGCGGTGCGCACGCTGCCCGAGGCGCTGGAGGCGACCCCCGAAGTCGTGGTCACCGCAGGGGATTTCAAGTTGGTGCGCAGCCCGATCCACATCGACGGGTACCACCCCGAATACCGGCCACCCCCGCGCCTCGACGAGCACGCCGAGGCGCCGACGGCTCAGTCGTCGTAGGTGAAACAGACCGAATCCGTGTCCGGAATGGCTTGGCAGGTAAGTATGTATCCGTCTTCGACTTCATCTTCCTCGAGCGCGTCGTTGACACGCATCGTGGCCTTACCCTCGACCAATTTGCCCATGCAGGTGCCGCAGTTGCCTGCTTCGCAGGAGAATGGCGGAGAGAGCCCGGCGCGCCGCGCGCTCTCAAGGAGAGTCTCATTGGCGACCCGTCGAACCGACGCCGTTTTTCGGTCGAGCACGATCGTCACTTGCCCGTCGTCGGGTGAGCCCGGGACCGGTTCTGCCGTCATCAAGCCTCTCCTGGCACATCGGTTCTGAGAATTAGAGAATACCATTCTCTTTTAGTGATACGCTATTCTCGATTCTTGATTCACATCGTGCCGTAGCGGCGAGTGAGGACAGGCTGTGGGTGAGGCGATCGCGCTCGCTTTCGAGGAGCGTGAATACACGCTGCCCGAACTCGATGCCCTGGCCTGCGGTATGGCCACGACTCTCGAGCATCGCGGAGTACGGGCGGGTGACCGGGTCGCGGTCATGTCGTCCAACCGACCCGAGTTCGTCGTCGCACTCCGGGCCGTCTGGCTGCTGGGCGCTGCGGCCGTTCTACTCAGCCCGGCCTGGAAGCGCACCGAGGTCGAACACGCGCTCACGTTGACCAATCCCGCGCACGCCGTGGGAGACCACCCGGTGCTTGCCGAGTGCATGCCGATGCTGTCGTTGGACGAGGCGATCACGCCCGCGTCGCGACGCTTCGGTACGCCCGCACCGGAGAGCGATGCGCTGTTCGTTTTCAGCTCAGGCACCACCGGGATGCCCAAGGCGGTGCGCCATACTCATGCTTCGTTTGCGGTCGCGGTGCAGCACTGGCGCGATGCGCTGGGCTTGTCGTCGGCGGATCGCATGCAGATCATGACGCCGCCGTCGCACATCCTGGGGCTCCTCAACATCGTGATGGCGCTCGAGACGGGCACCTGGATTCGGCTGCACCGGCGGTTCGATATCGACAGCATGTTGCGGCACATCGAGTCCGATCGGATCACCATCGAAATGGCCGTGGCGCCAATCGCTCTGGCGCTGGCCGCGCATCCCGATCTCGAGAAGTACGACTTGTCGTCACTACGGTACGTGATGTGGTGCGCCACACCGGTCACCGAAAGCATCGCCGAGGCGGTCAGCCGCCGTACCGGCGTGAGCTGGGTGACCGCCTACGGCGCGAGCGAACTGCCGGTCATCTCGTGCAACGACATCACCGGCGCGCGTCTGGATACCGTGGGCCGAGCGGTGCCGGGTGTGGACCTGCGAGTGGTGGCACTGGATTCCGGTCAGGCGGTGGCGCCGGGTGAACTCGGTGAAATCCAGGTGCGATCGGGCTCCGCGATGGCCGGGTACCTGCCGGATTCGGCTACCGCCGGGGCGTTTTCGGACGGCTGGTACCGGACCGGCGATGTCGGCCATCTCGATGCCGAAGGTTGGCTGCGAATCACCGATCGGTCCAAGGAAATGATCAAGGTTCGTGGCTTTCAGGTCGCGCCCGCCGAGATCGAGGCGGTACTGCATGGCCATGCTGCGGTGGAGGATTGCGCCGTGTTCGGGGTCCCCGACCCGGCAATTGGAGAGGCGATCGTCGCCGCGGTCAAGACGGCGGGTTCTGTCGACGCCGATGAGCTGGTCGCGCTGGTCGCCGAGCGACTCGCGTCGTACAAGCGGCCCAGTCAGGTCGTCTTCGTGGACGAGATTCCCCGGTTGCCATCAGGAAAGGTGTTGCGTCGAGTGTTGAAGGAGCGTCTGTGGACGTCCGTCTGACTAGTGAACAGCAACAGCTGCGGGACGCCGCAGCCAAGCTTGCCGATGATCTGGGGCCGGGCTCGGTCGCAGATCTCGACGACCGGGCACGGATCGCGCGCCTGGAGAAGGCGGTGGACGCCACCGGATTTCGTACCCTGCGCTCGGACGGCGCATCCGGTGTCGAGGTGGCCATCGTCGCCGAGGAGTTCGCACGCGGACTCGTTGACGTCCCCTTCCTGGGACCGGTGCTCGCCGACGACCTGAAGGCGCATGGTGTGCAGGTGCCGACGAGGTCCGACGAACAGGAATCCGTCGATCTGACGAGAAGCCTTGCCGGAGTGGTCGAATCACCCGCCGAGCTCGGCGAGCTGTCGGAAGAGGACGCCGGGCGGTGGCGCGCACTGGCGCTCACCGTCACCTGCGCCGACCTCGTGGGCGCAGCGCGTGGCGCGCACGCGCTGGCGTGCGAATACGCGAAGGTCCGCGAGCAGTATGGCGCGACGATCGGCTCTTACCAGGCCGTCGGCCACCTGCTGGCCGAAAGCCTGGCTCTCATCGAAGGGTCGATCAGCGTGCTACGCCACGCCGCATGGGCGGTCGACGAGTTGCCGGCGGTCGAAGCCATCGAAGCGGCGCGGGTGGCCAAGATCTACTGCGCGCGTGCGGCGTTGACCGTCTGCGAGACCTCGATCCAGGTGCATGGTGGCATTGGCAACACCTGGGAGTGCCTCGCCCACATCTATCTACGGCGCGTGCTGGCCGCCACCGAAACGTGGCCCGTCAAGCTGGAGGAGCTGACCATTGGATTTCCGTGATTCGACAGAGGAGGCGGCGTTCCGGGAACGGTTGCGCGGCTGGCTGACCGAGCAGAAAGGCAAGTTCCCGACATCCGGTGACGAGTACTGGGCCGCGCAGGGTGCCTGGCACCAGGCGCTGTACGAGCAGGGCTTCTTCGGCACGTCCTGGCCGAAAGAGTACGGGGGTCAGGACCTGCCCCCGGTGTACGACGTCATCGTCGACGAGGAGATCGCGAAGGCAGGAGCCCCGGCGCGCCCCAGCCTCGGGTATCTGGTCGTCGCGTTCGGGCATCACGGGAGCAAGGAACTGCAGCAGCGCTTCCTGCCCGGCATGATCAACGGCACCGAAAGGTGGTGCCAGGGCTTCTCGGAACCGGGCGCCGGTTCGGACCTTGCGTCGCTGACCACCACGGCCACCCGCGACGGTGACGAGTACGTTATCCACGGTCACAAGATCTGGACGAGCTACTCCGATGTCGCCGACTGGTGTCTGCTACTGGCGCGCACCGACAAGGATGTGCCGAAGCACCGTGGACTCTCCGCGTTCGTCGTCTCGATGCATCAGCCCGGCGTGGAGCAGCGGCCATTGAAGATGATCAGCGGCGTCACCAAGGAATTCGGTCAGGTGTCCTTCGACGGCGCCCGGGTGCCCGCCGAGAACTTGGTGGGCAGCCTCGGTGAAGGCTGGAAGCTCGCGATGACCGTCGTCAGCCACGAACGCGAACCGTCGACCCTGGGCTTCTCCGCCCGCTACGGGAAGCTGGTGCGCCAGTTGGCCTCCCGGACCGAAAGTAGTACGCCAGAAGAGTTGTCGTGGGCGTGGGTGCAGACGGAGATGCTGAGGCTGCACGTGCGTCGGCGGTTGTCCGAGCAACTGGACGGCATCACCCACGGGCCGCAGGGGTCGTTGGACAAGCTGTTGATGACGTGGGTCGAGCAGTCCGTCGGCCATGCGGCGCTGGCCACCGTCGGTACGAGCGATCCCGAACTGTTCGGCGCGTACATGTACAGCCGCGCGCAGAGCGTGATGGGCGGAACCTCACAGATTCAGAAGAACATCATCGCGTCGCGCATCCTCGGGTTAGGGGTCTGAAATGTATGGAATGCCAGATGAAATCGATGTCAAGACCGACGGCGGTCTCCGCATCATTACCCTGAACCGGCCCGACGATCTCAACGCCGTCAATGACCCGCTGCATGTGGGTCTGGCCAAGATCTGGGAAGAACTCAACGAAGATGTCGGTGCGCGCGCGGCGGTGATCACCGGTGCGGGCCGCGCCTTCTCGGCGGGCGGGGACTTCAACTATCTGGACGAGTTGCGCAACGACGAAGCCCTGCGCCAGAAGACGATCAAGCACGGGCGCGATCTCGTCATCGGCATGATTCGGTGTCGCATCCCGGTCATCGCCGCTGTCAACGGTCCGGCGGTCGGGCTGGGCTGCAGCCTGGCGGCCCTCTCGGACATCGTCTACATGGCAGAGACCGCGTTCTTCGCCGATCCGCATGTGTCGATCGGACTGGTCGCCGCGGACGGCGGTCCGCTGGTGTGGCCGTCGCAGATAAGTCTGTTGCAGGCCAAGGAGTTTGCCTTCACCGGGATGCGGATCAAGGCCGCACGCGCGCTCGAGCTGGGGATGGTCAACCACGTCGTCGAAGACCCGCTGGCCGAGGCGATCGCGTGCGCGAAGAAGGTCATGGAATTGCCGCAGCAGGCGCTCGAGAGCACCAAGCGGTTGATGAACATACAGCTCGAGAAGGCGGTGATGGCGTCGCTGGACTACGCGAACCTGTCCGAGTACGTCTCGTTCGGGACCGCCGACTTCAACAAGATCGTGGACGGGCTGATCGCCAAGGACAAGTAGCTGATCATCCCCAACAGCCGCGAGCGACCGTGTTTGTACGCAACACGCCGTTATTCGACGGCATTTTGCGGTCGCTCGCGGCTAGCAAGCGTGGGCTCTCGCGCTACGAAGTGATCAGTTCTTCGGAGCGCTGGATCGTGCCCGTGATACCGCCGGCGTCCTGCTGAGCCAGCAGCACCGCGGCGTCGGCCATCGCCTCGGGCGGTTCGACCATCTCCGGCGGTATCTCCACACCACCGCCGCCGGCCTGCCACCCTTCGGTGAGCACGACCCGCGACGGGCTCAGACAATTCACAGCGATGTTGTCCGGCTTGAGATCTGAGGCCAGACCCAGATACAGCCGCTCCACCGCGGCTTTCGAAACCCAATAGGCGTTGGCGCCGTGGTCGATCATGCCGACGCCGGTCGTGGTGATCGCCATCAGTGAGCCGCCGCCGCGCGCTCTCACATGCGGAACGACGGCCTTGGTCACCAGGAACACCCCGGTGAGGTTGACGTTGAGGCACAACTGCCACCGCTTGAGCGGCGTTGACTCGATCGGGCCGAGCCACAGCACACCGGCGTTGGCGACCAGGATGTCGATACCGCCGAACTCAGAAACCGTTGAGGACACCGCATTCTCGACCGACTCTTCGCTGGTGACGTCGCATTGCACAGGCAAGGCGCGACCACCTGCTGTCGTGATGCGCTCGGCGACGTCATGAATCGTGCCCGGCACCTTGCCCTGTTCCTCGGAACGCGCTGCGACCGCGACCGCGGCCCCCTCCCGGGCCAGCGCCGCGGCAACAGTCGCGCCGATGCCACGGCTGGCACCTGCGACGAAGGCGACCTTGCCGGTGAGCTGCATACGGCCGCCCTTCTTGCAACTGACACTCTCTCAGTCAGAGAATATCATTCTCGTATCTGTCGCAGCCGGGATAAGGTGGACGCGATGTCCATCGACGAGCTCATCGAAGCGGCGCGCGGCGGGTCGACCCGGGCGGCCGGCCGTCTGCTGAGCCTGGTCGAAAGTCCTCGGCGCGCCGAGGTGCTCGATTCACTCGGCGCGGTGCAGGCCCCGCGTGTAGTCGGGGTGACCGGCCCCCCGGGCGCGGGCAAGTCGACGACGGTCGGCGCGTTGGTCTCCGCGTACCGCGAACGTGACATGCGGGTTGCGGTGCTTGCGGTCGATCCGTCATCGCCCTACACCGGGGGAGCGCTGCTGGGTGACCGCATTCGAATGGCCGCGCATATCAACGACTCCGACGTCCTCATCCGATCGGTGGCAACACGCGGCCACCTCGGCGGGCTGGCCGCGGCGGTTCCGGCGGCCATCAGGTTGCTCGCCGCATTGTCCTACGACCTTGTTGTGTTAGAGACCGTCGGTGTCGGACAGTCCGAAATCGAGATCGCCGCGATCGCCGACCCGACGATCGTGGTCCTCAATCCCGGTGCGGGCGACGCGGTTCAGGCGGCGAAAGCCGGTCTGCTGGAGGTTGCGGACATCGTCGTCGTCAACAAGGCGGATCGCGAAGGTGCCGATCAGACCGTGCGCGACCTGAAGGCCGAGACAAAGGCGCCGATCCTGAAACTCGTTGCCGCAGAAGGACAGGGCATCCCCGAATTGGTGGAGGTCATCGAGGTCCACCATCGCACCGACAGCCCGGAACGCCGCATGGCGCGTGCGCGTGCGCAGATCCTGTCCCTGGCGCAGACGCGTCTGCGAAGTCACCCCGATCTGGATCGCCTCGCGTCGCAGGTCGCCGACGGTGGGTCAGATCCATACAGCGCCACCGACCAACTGTTCGTCACCCCCGTAGAGCCTTAGCCGATCGCAGGCGCGTCCGCCGGGAACGGCTGCGTCGTCACCTCCCCGTCGGTGTTTCGCAGCAGCGCGTCGTACCGGCGGTGAAGGATCAGCCACGCGCTGCCGTCGCGGACGTACTCGTCGTGGTAGACGCCCGAGATGATCAGGTTGGTGCCCGCGGCGCGCTGACCGGTCTCCTGAACGAACCAACGGCCAACGGCGCGATTGGGATTCGACTCGTCGATTACGACCACCCCGGACATCAGCGCCTGCAGGAAGACGTTCCAGCCGTCGAGCATCGACGTGAAGAACGACAGCATCGCGTCGCGGCCGGTGAAGCGGCCCAACTCCGGCGCGTACCAGGTGCCCTCGGTCGTGAGTGTGCTTGCCACGCCTGCCGGGTCCCGTCGGGATGCGGCATCGGCATACCGGTGGACGAGGCTGCGGATCTCCTGCTCATCGCCCATGCGGTGCAACGTCATTCGGGGAGGCCGAGCATGCGGCTGGTCATCTGCTTCAGCTGTGTGCGCAGCGTCTCACCGTCGACGTCGGCAAGCAACGGGTGCATGACCGCGACGCTGATCGCGCTGGAGAGCATCGCCGCGTGCAGACGCGCCTCGACACCGGCTTCCGTGCCGAGCAGCGCGGCGTAGAGGCGCTCGATGAACCGTTGAAATGGTTCGTACTCGGCCTGCAGGCGGATGATGACCGGATCGAACATCGGGACACGGAAGGCGTCACGGCGGTCGATCGCCTGCTCGACCATCCGGTCGAGCAGCACCGCGCGTGCCCGCAGCGGATGCCCCTCGGCCTCGGCGGCTTCCAGCACGTCCTCGAGCTTGCTCATCTCTCGCTCCGTGATGGCGATGACGATCTCGTCCTTCGTCTTGAACTGGCGGTACACGGCCGCCTTCGTCACACCCATCTCGTCGGCGATCATCTGTAACGAGGTCCCACTGACGCCGTGCTCGGCGATCAGCTTCAACGCCGCATCAAGCACGCGGGTCTGGGCGGCAGTGCGGGTGATCTCGCTGAACTTGAGGCCATCCTTTGTGGACGTCACATCGATGAGGGTAGCCGATCGGCTACTTCGCTGGTCGTTTTGACGTCGACCGCGACGAGACGAAAACCGTCTCGGCGAGCATGCGGCGACACCATGCGCGGTAGGCGTCGACGGTCCACCCGTCGCGGTGGACGATCCGCAGGTAGATCAGAGCCGAACACCCGACGCCGAAGACCATGCGTCGCGCCATCCTGGACGTCCTGAACGGCCCGCGCTATCGCCAGGCGAGCAGTCGCGTCGCGGTGGACATGGCCGCAGCACCCGGCTTCGCCGGCCTCGCGGACATCGTCGATCGGCTTGTTGGCAGTCCCGCTGCACCGCAATCAGATTCCTGCGAAGTAGAAGCCCAAAAGTAGTGCGACGAGGCCGATGAGCCATCCTCCGGTCGTCAATTTGAGCCACCGCGGCGCAAATCGGACCTCCATGAAGTGCCAGATGACCAACTGCGTCTTAACGGCGGCGATCAGCAACACGACGAGCGTGACCGTCACATTGACGACATGGGCTGAGCCACCGCCACGAGCGGTAAGCCACGACACCACGGTGACGATGGTGAGCAGTGCCCACACCAAGGTCAGGGGGTTGCGGATGTAGGACGTCATTTCACCTCATCAGATACAGCAGCGCGAACAACAGGATCCACAACAGATCGACCATGTGCCAATAGGTCGCCGCGGTTTCCACGAAAGACATCTTGGGTCTCGCCGAGATCCGCAGACTGCGAATGACGAAGCCGAGGATCACCAACCCGAGCACGACATGACACAAGTGCAACCCTGTCATGACGTAGTAGTACATGAAGAAGAGATTGGTCCCCGGCGTCAAGCCGGCTGCGACTTCGGGAACGTACTCGAACGCCTTCATGACCGGGAAGGCCACGCCAAGAGCGAACGCGATGACGAACAGTCGAATAGCCTCCGGCACTTTGCCGTTGCGCGCCGCCGAGGTCCCCAGCGCGACGAAAAGAGAACTCGTCAGCAGGATCACGGTGTTGATCGCGCCGATGTCCAGATTGAGCCGCGCCTGGCTCTCGAGAAACAGGTTGGCGTCCTGCCCGCGGTAGTACATGTAGCCGATGAAGTAGACGCCGAAGATGAGCAGATCGCCGATGACGAAGAACCACATGCTCAACTCGCCGGGAACGTGGTTGCGCAGGGGGGTGATTCGCCCGGTGTCGCGGATGTCGGAAGCGGATTCCGCGGCGACGTTCGTCATGCATTCGCCTTCGGTCGCGGATCAGAGGGCACTGGTTCGGGATATAGCCACGCGGTCTCGAGGGTGTCGTCGCGCTGATTCTTGATCGCCCGATAGATGCAGACGTAGACGATGATCTGCCACGACACGTAGAGCACCATGGCGAACCAGAACGTCATCAAGCCGTTCCAGGCGAACGGCCCCGATTTCGAGATCCACACGGGCGCGGCCATCAGTTCGGTGACGTACTGCCAGACGGTGTAATAGCCCAGCCATTTCGGAAGAATGTTGTTCTTGTCGAGGATGATCGCCAGGCCGAAGGCCATCCACATGACGCAGAAACAGCCGAGTGAGCCGATATAGGCGAGGTAGCCGAAGTCATAGAGCATCGCGAGCGTCGACGGCTCGTAGCCGGAGCGAAACGCGCCGACGCCGAAGCAGAACATCGGGAAGAGCATGCCGACGATCGCGCCGGTCATCGATCCGATCATGACCGAATAACGCAACACCGGGCTGACCGACATCCGTTTGATCTGTATGAGATAGACGGCGTTTCCCACAGATGCGAGACCGAAGCACAACGTCAGGATCGCGCAGGCGATGAGCAGATTGTGGGACTGCATGAACTCGACGACCACGGGCATGGGACTGTTCGGCGGTCGGGGCGGCATCATCCAACTCAGCGGTACGAACACGATGCCGAAGATGTTGAAGAAGATCGGTACGAGCCAGAACGCAATCCACTGATCCCGCTTACGATTCCGGGGCCGCGGTGGTGCGGATTCAACCGGAGACTCGGGCGCCGCGATGACGGTGTCGCTCATGCCAGGCTCTCGCGCTCGTCGCCCTGACGGTTGACCACACCCAGCAGGACGAAGAACATCACGACGGCCCAGATCACGAGTACCGCGTTGCGCAGTATGAATGACACGGCGCCGTCCCACGCCAGCGGTCCGGACTTGTACAGGATCGAAAATGCGCTCGGGATGAGCAGTAGTGCGGCCGCCACGTTGAAATGCGCCACCCAGCGCGGAAATATCGGATCCGGCCGTTCGTCGAGGTAGATGCTCACCGCAAGACAAAAGTTCTGCACCACGATGGTGCCGACGGGCGCGATGAAGAAGAACCACGCCATGTCGTTCAACAGGCTGATCAGCTCCGGGTCGCGGTCAGGGCGGAATGCGGCGACGCCCCAGCAGTAGTCGGCGAGGATGAACGCCGTCGTTCCGACGCCGACGCAGATGATGTACGCGTAGGTGAAGACGCTGCTCGACGTGGCGGTGCGCGATATCTGTACGGCGATGACCGCGAACAACGGCACCAGCGATCCTGCGATCAGATTGCACAGGATCACGACTCCCAGGATTCCCGTGACGTTCTCGCTGAAGATCGTCGCGACCTGTTCGGGGCTCAGATTCGGCGATAGCGGCGGCGAGAACAGCGGGAACAAGAAAAAGCCGATGACGAACAGCGCGCCGGCCGGGGGTGCCGTCCACAGCATGATGCGTTGACCACGGGTCGTCATCGACACCGGTTTACGCGGCCTGTCGCGAGTCGCGGTCGCTGGCTGGCTCCTGCCTTCGGATCGTTCGTCGTCGTTCATGAGTTCGGTCATCGGTGTGGATGCCCTCCTGGCTCGTCGGCACGCGAGCGACTGTTCGACCAACCATCAGCGGTTGCCGATCGGCTACTTTAGAGTAGCCGATCGGCTACCAAGCGGTCAACAATTGGGTTACCCTCGTGCTGCGGACGCGCGATATCTGCTCGACAGGATAGGCGCTTTTGTGCGCTCGCCTACCGGGTGCGGGCCGACACCGCCATACCCGCGCGAAAGCCGAATACCATTGCGGGGCCTAGCGTCCCGCCCGCGCCGCCGTACGCCTTGCCGGTCGCACCCGCCATCGCATTACCCGCCGCGAAGAGGCCCGGGATGGCCGCGCCGCTGACGTGCAGCACCCGCCCGTCGCGGTCGGTGCGCGGACCGCCCTTGGTGCCCATCGCACCGATCGATACCGGGACGGCGTAATACGGGGGAGTGTCGATGGGGCCAAGGGTCTTACCCGCCGAGGTGGTGGCCGTGTCGTCACCCCAGTAGCCGTCGTAAGCGCTTGAGCCGCGGCCGAAATCGGGATCTTGTTCGTGGGCGACGTTGTCGTTCCACGCTGCGAGCGTAGCCGCCAGGCCAGCCGCGTCGATACCCGTCTTCTCGCCAAGCTCGGTGAGATCGGCCGACGGCGTGAACCAGTCCGGTGCCTCCTCCTCGGGCAGAACACCCAGGAACCCGTATCGCTTGAAGTGCTGTGAGTCGAAAACGATCCACGCCGGATCGTTCGCATAGCCCCGCTTCGGGTCGAGGAAATGGAACGGCCCGGCCATCGAGTTGTACTCGCCCGCCTCGTTGAGGAAGCGTTTGCCTGCACGGTTGACGATGATGCTTCTGGGCCGGGTGCGTTCGAGCCGCACGCTGCGGCTGCGCGGGTGCCCCCCGAAGGTATCGCCGGGCAGCTGCACGATCGGCACCCACCACGCCTCGGCCATATTCGCCAGGTCGGCGCCGTGTGCCATAGCCATTCGCAAGCCGTCCCCGGTGTTGTGCGGCGGGGACACCGCGCCGCGCATCGGGCCGCGAAGATAGGCCTCGACCAGCTTCTGATCCCATTCGAATCCACCGGTGCCCAGCACCACGCCGCGACGCGCGCGAACGTTGAACTCGCTGTCGCCCTGTGTGATTCGGGCACCCGTGATTCCCAGCGCATCGGAGTACAGCTCCACCGCGCGCGCGTTGGTGTGCGGGACGACGCCCTGGTCGAGCAGCCCCTTCAGCAGTCCGGCGATCAACGCGGTCCCCGCCACGCAGTAGTCGCCCGAATGATCGTCGACCGAGGCGTGGATGCGGGCGCGGGTCTCGGCGTCGATGCCGACATTGCTGAAGTCGGCGGGGAACGACGTGATGCGCTCACTCCACTCGCCGAGCCGGGACCGGTCGAAGGGTTTGGCATTGAGTGACCGTCCGCCTGCCGGGCGTCCGCCGGGGAGTTCGGGCTTGTAGTCCGGGAATCCCTCGGCCACCTCGAACCGTAACTCGCTGTGGGCCTCGACGAAATCGAGCATCTCCGGCCCGGTGCGGACGAACGTGTCCACCAGGTCGTCGTCCATGAAGCCGAGCGACTGCGCACGCAGGTAGCTCATCGCATCCTCGACCGTCAGCTCACCCTCGGCCGCGCGGTCATGTGCCGGAATCCAGATGATGCCACCGGAAACCGCTGTCGTACCGCCGACGGTCGCGGCTTTTTCATACACCTCGACCGAGGCCCCGTTGGCCGCCGCCGTCAGCGCCGACGTGAGACCGGCGCCACCACTACCCAGCACGACGACATCGACCTCATGATCCCAATTGGTCACGTGCTCAATCCTTTCGGCGATCCTCAGGACAGGATCGCGGACAATTCGTTCGCCGCCTTGATCACCGCGTCCTTACCGTTCATCACCACGTCCTCGCGGTGCGAGATGAGGTTGATGCATGTGGGCGGCGACGGCGGTTGCCTGCGTACCGGCACGGCCAGGCCGTAGGTATTCGGCTCGACCTCGCCGTGGGTGATCACCCAACCCTGTTGCCGCGTCAGGGAAACCAAATCGCGTTCAGCGGGTCGCGGCGGCATGCTCGCCAGCAGCGCGAGCCCGGCGGCGCCGCGGTCCAGCGGATACCGGCTGCCCTCGTGAAAGGACAGTTGGTAGTACACGTTCGTCGGCACGATGACCGCGATGGCCACCTGTTGGTCACCCTCGGCGACGAGCAGCGACACCGTGCTGCCGAGTTCGTCTGCCAGCGCGCGGAGGGTGGGCAGGCTCAGCTGGCGCAAGTGGTTGTCAAACGATGCGCCGAGTACCGCGAGCGCTGCGGCCGCGCGGTAACGGCCGTCGTCCCCCTTGGCTACGAGCCGGAACTGAGACAGCGTGGACAGCAGGCGATACGCGATTGTGCGGTGCACGCCGATGTCGTCGGCGACCTGCTGGGCCGTCAGACCGGATCGGGAGGTCGCCACAAGCTGCAGTGCGGCCAAACCCCTCGCCAACGTCTGCGAGCCGGGCGCACCCGTCGGAGCGGCATTGGTGCTGGCCCCGCCGACCGAATCAGACATCGCGTCTACCTGACTTTCCTTGACATCTGCCACTCACGAGAGTGATGCTCTGACTATAGTGCACATGCATGTGCGATAAATGAGCACATCGCTTACAAGATACGAGAATCTAATTCTCGCCGTCAAGAGAGGTTGACGAGTGCCGGAAACGTCTCCGCTGCTCGACTTCGAGAGCGTCTGGAGTGACCTCCAGGGGGTCGCGTTCTCGCAGGGGTACATCGACGCCGCCGGCGTTCGTACCCGCTATCTGCACGCCGGCGACCCGGCGAAACCGGCCCTGATCTTGTTGCACGGGTCGGGCGGGCACGCGGAGGCCTACGTCCGGAATCTCGAGTCGCACGCCGAGCGCTTCTCGACGTGGTCGATCGACATGCTGGGTCACGGATACACCGACAAACCCGGGCACCCTCTCGAGGTGCACCATTACGTCTCCCATTTGATGGCGCTTCTCGACGCCATCGGCGCGGAACGCGCCCACATCAGCGGTGAGTCGTTGGGTGGCTGGGTCGCCGCACGCGCCGCAGCGGACCATCCGGACCGGATCGACCGGCTGGTGCTCAACACCGCGGGCGGATCGCAGGCCGATCCCGAGGTCATGAAGCGCATCGTCGCGTTGTCGATGGCCGCTGCGGAGAACCCGACGTGGGACACCGTGCGGGCGCGCATCAAATGGTTGATGGCCGACAAGTCCAAGGATTACGACGACATCGTCGCCAGCCGTCAGCGCGTGTACCGCCAGCCGGGATTTGCCGCAGCGATGAAGGACATCATGGCGCTGCAGGATCCCGAGATCCGCGCGCGAAACCTGCTCGGCCCGGAGGAGTACGGGTCGATCACCGCGCCGACCATGGTCGTATGGACCAGCGATGACCCGACCGCAGATGTCGCCGAGGGCCGCCGTATCGCGTCGATGATCCCCGGCGCGCGGTTCGAGCTGATGCCCGGCTGCGGGCACTGGCCGCAGTACGAGGACCCCAAGACCTTCAACCGTCTGCATCTCGACTTTCTGCTGGGGCGGTGATGAGCGCTTGCGCGAAGAACAGAGAGCCGAGATGACCGAGCCGGTGGACGTCGCCGTCGTCGGAGCCGGACCGTCCGGGCTGACTCTGGCGAACATTCTTGGGCTGCAGGGTGTCCGGACGCTGATCGTCGAGGAGCGCGACACCCTCATCGACTATCCCCGTGGGGTTGGACTGGACGACGAGGCGTTGCGCACGTTTCAGTCCATCGGTCTGGTCGACCGCGTCCTGCCGCACACCGTGCCGAACCAGATCCTGCGATTCTTCGACGCCAAACGCCGGTTGCTCGCCGAGATGGCACCGCCGGACGCGCGTTTCGGCTGGCCCAAGCGCAACGGCTTTGTCCAGCCGATGGTGGACGCCGAGCTGTGCGGTGGGCTCGACCGCTTCGATCATGTCGGCGTGCGGTGGGGACACCGGATGGAGAACTGCGTCGAAACTCCCGACGGTGTCACGCTTGAATTCGCAGACGGCAAGGAGCCCGTGCGTGCCCGCTACGTTGTCGGGTGTGACGGCGGGCGCAGCGCCACCCGACGGCTGATGGGAGTGTCGTTCGACGGCACCACATCGTCGACCCGCTGGCTGGTGGTCGACGTCGCGAACGATCCGCTCGGTCACCCGAACAGCGAAGTGGGAGCCGACCCCAAGCGGCCGTACGTGTCGATCTCCATCGCCCACGGCATCCGCCGCTTCGAGTTCCTGATTCACGACGACGAGTCCGACGAACTCGCCGATGATCCGGCATTCGTCAGACGCATGCTCGCGCAACGGGTTCCGCATCCCGAGCGGGTCGACATGATCCGCCATCGCGTCTACACCCACCACTCGCGTATCGCCGGCTCGTTCCGCAGGGGACGCCTGATGCTGGCGGGCGACGCCGCACACCTGATGCCGGTGTGGCAGGGCCAGGGGTACAACAGTGGTATCCGCGACGCCGCCAACCTGGGATGGAAGCTCGCCGCGGTCATCAACGGCCAAGCCGGCGACGCCCTCCTGGACACTTACGACATCGAGCGCCGCAAACATGCACGAGCAATGATCGACCTGTCCACCATGGTGGGCCGCGTGATCTCGCCGACGAACCGGAGGGTGGCCGCTCTTCGCGACCGCGTCATCCACGGCGCCTCGCTCGTCCCGACGCTGAAGCGCTACGTGCTCGAGATGCGGTTCAAGCCGATGCCGCGGTATCAGCAGGGGGCGGTGTTCCACGCCGAGAACAGTCCGGACAACTCACCGACGGGCACGCTGTTCATCCAGCCCCGCGTCGATACGCGCACGGATCAGAACGTCTTGCTCGACGACGTACTCGGCGCCGGTTTCGCCGTGCTGTGCTGGAGTAACAATTTGCGTGCCGTTCTCGGCGACGAGGCGTTCAGCCGCTGGAAGGCGTTGGGGGCCAGCTTCGTCGAAGCACGGCCCATGACCCAGCTGTATTGGACCGGCCACGACGACGCCGATGTGACGGTCGTCGGTGACCGGACAGGCGCGCTCAAGTCGTGGTTCGACGTCTTCACCGACTCCGTGCTGTTCGTGCGCCCCGATCGCTGCATCGCGGGCGCATGTATCGCGCAGCGCGCGCCAGAACTGAGCACGTCGCTGTTCGACGTCCTCTGTTTGACCCAGGAAGGAGGCTCGATTTCCCATGGCGAAACTGGCCCTGTGTTGCATGTCGCACAGTCCGCTACTGAACCTTCCGGGACCGTCGCGGGATCTTCTTGACGACGTCGAGTCCGCACTGGCAGCCGCGCAAGGTTTCGTGGCGGACTTCGACCCCGAACTGGTCGTGGTCTTCTCGCCAGACCACTACAACGGCTTCTTCTACCGGACGATGCCCCCGTTTTGCATCGGTACCGCAGCCCAGGGTGTCGGCGACTACGGCACCTATGCCGGCCCGTTGAATGTTCCCGGGGACATCGCAGACGCCTGCGCGCGTGCGGTTCTCGAATCTGGTGTGGACGTGGCGCTTTCGGCCGGCATGGACGTCGACCACGGAACGGTGCAACCGCTGGAGAAGCTCTTCGGTGACGCGACGTCGCGACCGGTGATCCCGATCTTCATCAACTCGGTCGCCACCCCGCTGGGGCCGCTTCGCAGGGTGCGGGCACTCGGTGCCGCCGTCGGCACCTTCCTGGCCACCTTGGGCAAGCGGGTGCTCGTCGTGGGTTCCGGTGGTTTGTCGCACGATCCGCCGGTGCCGACGCTGGCCACCGCACCGCCTGCCGCGCTCGCGCGCATCGTCGGTGGGGAACCGATGACGCCGGAGCAGCGGAGGGCACGACAGGTGGCGGTGATGGACGCTGCGCAGGCGTTCGCGCACGGCGACAGCCCGCTGCAGCCGCTGAACCCCGAATGGGATCAGGCGTTTCTCGACCTGGTCGACTCGAATCGCCTCGACGAGGTGGACGCGTGGTCGAACGGCTGGATCGAGCAGCAGGCCGGTCATTCGGCACACGAAATCCGTACGTGGATCGCCGCGTTCGCTGCGCTGGCGGCGCACGGCCGGTACGAGACGGGCCACCGGTTCTATCGCGCGGCACCGGAACTCATCGCCGGTTTCGCCGTCAGGACGGCGGTGTGCAAGTCGTGACCACCGATATGTTCGACCACACTGTCGATGTGCTCGTCATCGGCTCCGGTGGTGGCGGAATGACCGCGGCGCTGGCCGCCGATGCGTTCGGCCTCGACACGCTCGTCATCGAAAAGTCACCGCAATTCGGTGGTTCCACCGCGCTCTCGGGCGGCGGTATCTGGGTGCCTGGGGCGCCGTCGCAGCGTGAAGCCGGCTACGTACCCGATCCCGACGGTGTCTTCGAATACCTGCGGCGGATCACCGGTGGCCTGGTCAGCGACGCACGGTTGCGCGCGTATGTCGACAGCGCGCCGGAGATGATGGAGTTCCTCGAGCGGCACAGCCGGTGGTTCGAATTCGTCTGGAAGCCCGGGTACGCCGACTACTACCCCGAGTTGCCCGGCGGCTCGGAGTTGGGCAGCACCATCAACGTCCCCGCGATCGACCTGCGCCAGCTGGGTGACGAGGAGCAGAATCTGCTGCGGCCGTTGGCCCTGGCGCCCAAGGGGATCTGGTTCGCCCCCAAAGATCTTCGGCTGTTCTATCAGGTGCGACAGAACTGGCGCGGAAAGGCCGTGCTGGTGAAGCTCATCTGGCGGATGTTTCGCGCTCGGGTCTTCGGTGACCGGATGGCCGCGATCGGCCAATCGCTGGCGGCCAGGATGCGTCTGGCGCTCAAGGAACACAACATCCCGCTCTGGCTGAGCGCACCGATGACCGAGCTGATCACCGACGTCGACGGAGCGGTTACCGGTGCGGTGGTCGAGCGCAACGGCCAAGCTCAGCGCATCGGTGCGCGGCACGGTGTCATCCTTGCCGCCGGCGGCTTCGACCACGACATGGAGTGGCGCAGGCAGCATCTGCCGGTTCTCGAGAAGGACTGGAGCTTCGGTAATCCCGCGTCGATGGGTGACGGGATCAGGGCGGGGGAGAAGGTCGGTGGCTCGACCGACCTGCTCGACGAGGCGTGGTGGTTCCCCGCCATGTGCTGGCCCGACGGCAGGCTCCAGTTCATGCTCAACGAGCGAATGATGCCGTCACAGTTCGTGGTCAATGGCGAGGGTAAGAGGTTCATCAACGAGGCGGCGCCCTACATGGACTTCGCCCACGCGATGATCGAAGGACACAACTCCGGCGTCGCGCACATCCCGTGCTGGCTCGTCACCGACATCCGTTCGTTCCACCGCTATGTCGTCGGCGGCCATCTGCCCATCCCGAAGGTGCCGTTCGCGCCGGTGCCCACGGGGTGGAAGGTACCCAAGGCATGGCTGGAGTCCGGAGTCGTGCTGGAGGCCAACAGCTTCGAGGAGCTCGCGACCAAGATCGGCGCACCCCCTGCGCAGCTACGCGCCACCGCCGATCGCTTCAACGAGTTGGCCCGCAAGGGTCACGACGACGACTTCAACCGCGGGGATTCCGCCTACGACAACTACTACGGCGACCCGACGCTGCCCAACCCCAACCTGTACCCGCTGGGCAAGCCGCCGTACTACGCGTTCCAGATCATCCTCGGCGACCTCGGCACCTCGGGTGGGCTGCGCACCGACGAGTACGCGCGCGTGCTCCGCTCCGATGACAGCTTCGTGAAGGGGTTGTACGCCGTCGGCAATACGTCGGCCGCGGTGATGGGCCGCAGCTATGCCGGTGCGGGCGCGACCATCGGGCCGGCCATGACCTTCGGCTACGTGGCCGCCAAGCACATCGCAGACCAGCTGCCCGACAACGCTCTTCAGTCTGGGCCTCAGACCGGTTCGACACTCAAGATCGAAAGGTAACGAAATGAAGATCTCGCTGTTCTATGAATTCCCGCTGCCGCGGCCGTGGAGTGACGACGACGAGCACAAGCTTTTCCAGGACGGCCTCGACGAGGTGGAGGCGGCCGACAAGGCCGGCTTCTCCACGGTGTGGCTGACCGAGCACCACTTCCTCGAGGAGTACTGTCACTCCACTGCACCCGAGATCTTCCTGTCGGCGGCGAGTCAGCGCACCAAGGACATTCGCCTCGGCTTCGGCATCATGCACCTGCCGCCCGCGGTCAACCATCCCGCGCGGGTGGCGGAGCGGGTCGCCACCCTCGACCTGCTTTCCAATGGGCGGGTCGAGTTCGGCACCGGCGAGTCGTCTTCGGTGGGTGAGCTCGGCGGGTTCGGCATCGATCCGGCCGACAAGCGTGCGATGTGGGAGGAGGCCCTCGAGGTTTCGATCCGCTGCATGACCGAAGAGCCGTTCACCGGTTTCAAGGGCCAGCACGTCGAGATGCCACCGCGTAACGTCGTTCCCAAGCCGTTGCAGAAGCCGCACCCGCCAGTCTGGGTCGCCTGCACGCGCCCCGCGTCGGTATCGATGGCCGCTCAAAAGGGCCTCGGGGCACTGAGTTTCGCATACACCGGTCCCGGCCCGCTGACCGAGCGTGTCAACGGATATTACAAGGAATTCGAAGAGAGCGCCGTACCGGTCACACCGCAGATGAACCCCAACATCCTCGCGATCGGGGGTGACCTGTCGATGATGGTCGCCAAGACCGACGAACAGGCCATCGAGCGGCTCGGAAAGGGCGGCGGCTTCTTCGCGTTCGGGATCATGCACTACTACATGACCGGCATGCACACCCCGGGCCGAACGGGTGTGTGGGAACGTCACCTCGAGGAGATCGAAAAGGATCCGAGCATCGTCTACGGCCCGGACCGCGGCCCGATCGGCAGCCCGGCGACGGTGCGCGAGTTCCTGCGCGGCTACGAGGAAAGCGGTGTCGACGAACTGATCCTGCTCCTCACGCCGCGTCGGCACGAGGAGACGATGGAGTCCATCGAGCTGATGGGTAAGGAGGTCCTGCCCGAGTTCATCGAGCGCGACGAGAAGGCCAGGGCCAATAAGGCCAAGCGACTCGAGCCCGTCATCGCGAAGGCCGAGGCACGCAGACCCAAGTCGAAGGCACCGCTGTTCGACGAGACCTACGCCTTCGGTGGTCTGCCCACCGGTCGCGAGAACTACACCGCCAACGAGGTGTCGCTGGCGATGGATGAGATGAACGCCGGTATCGAGGCGGCGGCGGCGAAACTCAAGGCGGGCGAGGGGTGGGCGAGCAGGAACCCTTCCGCAGACGCGAGGAGCGGCGTGACCGGAGCTGATAAGAGTTGATCCGTGACTGACGAGCTGTGGCGCTACGACGGCCGCCGGGTCGTCGTCACCGGATGTGCTTCGGGCATCGGCGCCGAGGTGGCGCGCCAGCTCGCCGGTCTCGGTGCCGAGGTGATCGGCCTCGACATCCGGCCGCCGGAGTTCGCCATCGGCGAGTTCATCTCGCTCGATCTCCACGATCCGGAATCGATCGACGGGGCGGCGGCGGCTGTCGGCGGTCGCGTCGATGCCCTGTTCAATATCGCTGGGGTGTCGTCGGGTATCCGCGATCCGCTGCGGGTGGTCACCATCAACTTCCTGGGTACGCGGCGATTCACCGAGGTGCTGGTGCCGTCGATGCCACCGGGGTCCGCCATCGCCTGTGTGTCGTCGTTGGCGGCGTCGGCCTACCGGGAGAACGCCGCGGTGACGGCGGGCCTGGTCGACACTGAGACGATGGCCGAGGGAATCGAATGGTGTGAGCGCCATCAGGAGGCGGTCGCCGACGGAGGGGGCTACCGGCTGTCCAAGGAGGCGATCATCCTGTACGGGATGGCCAATGTCGCGGCGCTGGGCGCCAAGGGAATCCGGATCAACTGCACCGCACCCGGCGTCACGGACACGCCGATTCTCGACCAACTGCGGTCGGCGTACGGCCAGGAGTTCCTCGACTCCTTCCACACGCCGTTGGGGCGCGCGGCCACGCCCGAAGAACAGGCCAGCGTGCTGGTCTTCCTGAACAGCACGGCGGCCAGTTACATCACCGGACAGGTGATCTGGGTGGACGGCGGCACGACCGGTGAGACAGACCTGGCGGGATCGGTGACGCGACGATGAGGGGCGAACTATGGCCAGCATGACCGACTTCCGGCGGGTCGCCGACGACGTCCGCAACTGGGGGCGTTGGGGCGACGACGACGAAATCGGCACGCTCAACTTCATCACCGCGGAGAAGATCGCCCAGGCCGCCGGTTTGGTCCGACACGGCAAGCTTTTTCCGCTCGGTGTCGATTTCGGATCATCCGGGCCACAGGGCGCATTCCACTTCCGGCAGAACCCGTTACATGTGATGACGATCGACGGCGGCGATGCGAGCACCCTGGCCGAGTACGGTCCGCCCTGGCTGAAGAATCCCGCCGCGATGCAGCTGAGCGAGTACTGGACCAGCGGCCCGATGCGTTTCAACGACGACGTCATCATCATGCCGCTGCAGGCCGCGACCCAGTGGGATGCGCTATCGCACGTCTACTACGAGGACAAGCTGTACAACGGATTCCCGGCGAGTTCGGTCACCAGCCTCGGCGCCTTCCACTGCGGTATTGACAAGGTCGACGGCAGGGGCATCGCGTCCCGCGGCGTGCTGCTCGACATCGTGCGCCTGCGCGGCGTTGAAACGTTTTGTGAAATGGGTGACCCGATCACCCCCGCCGAACTCGACGAGGCCGCCCGGCAGCAGGGTGTCACCGTCGAACGCGGTGACATCGTGCTGGTCAGAACCGGTTGGTGGGCACGATTTCTCGAAACCCGTGACGGTGCCGAACCCGGTGCGGGCCTGGACTGGACCTGCGCGTCGTGGCTGCACGATCACGAAGTCGCGGCGGTCGCGGCCGACAACCTGATGGTGGAGAACCCGGTCCCCGGCGTCGACGGTTGTTTCCTGCCGATGCACATGCTGTGTCTGCGTGACATGGGGTTGATGCTCGGCGAGTACTGGGATCTGACGGCCTTGGCGGAGGACTGCGCCGCCGACGGAGTCTACGAGTTCCAGCTCATCGCACCTCCTCTGAGGGTGACCGGCGCTGTCGGATCGCCCGTGAACCCGATCGCAATCAAGTAGGTGGGAGTCATGACCGCAAGCACAACCACCGGCGGAGCGCCGCTGATCGTCGGTCTTGGCGGAACGCTTCGCGCCAACTCATCGACCGAGCGGGCGATTCGCTACTGCCTGGCATCGGTCGAACGCCAGGGCGGACGCACCCGCTTCTTCAGCGGGCCTGACCTCGACCTCCCGATGTACGCACCACACGAGCTGGAGCGCACCCCCAAGGCGCTCGAACTGGTCAAGGCCCTGCGCGACGCCGACGCCGTCGTCGTCGGGTCGCCGGGATACCACGGTGCGATATCGGGTTTGGTCAAGAACGCGCTCGACTACATCGAAGATCTCCGAGAGGATCCGCGCGTCTACCTGGACAACACGCCGTGGGGTTGCATCAGTTGCGCCTACGGCTGGCAGGCGGCAGTGGGCACCCTGGGCCAGCTGCGTTCCATCGGACACGCACTGCGGGCCTGGCCGACACCGCTCGGTGTGGCGATCAACTCCGCCGACAAGATCTGGGACGACGCAGGGGAGTTGACCGACACGTCGGTGTGCGACCAACTCGACATGCTGGCCACCCAGGTGCTCACCTTCGCGCAGACCGCGTGGGAAACCACGTGAGCGCAGTGCGGAAGACCATTGTGGTCGACGGCCTTGTCACGGGTTATCTCGAGGCAGGACAGGGCGATCCGGTCATTCTGCTGCACGGCGGTGAGTTCGGTGTCAACGCCGAGATCGCGTGGGAGAACAACGTCGCCGCGCTCGCGCACCAGCATCGCGTCCTCGCACTCGAGATGCTGGGTTTCGGTGAGTCCGCGAAGGTCATCGACTTCAACGACGGTCGTGGGATGCGAATTCGGCATATCGCGCGGTTCTGCGCGGCGGTCGGCGTGGAGTCCGCGCATTTCGTCGGGAACTCGATGGGCGCGGTCAACCTGTTCGTCGACGCGACGTCCGAGTCTCCAGTATTGCCTGTGCGCAGCATGGTGACGATCTGCGGCGGAGGCGAGATCCAGCGCAACGAGCACTCGGCCGCCCTCTACGATTATGACGCCACGCCAGAAGCCATGCGGCGCATCGTTGAAGCCCTCTTTCACGACCCCTCGTATGTGGCCGACGAGGCCTACGTACAGCGACGCTACGAGTCGAGCATCGCACCTGGTGCGTGGGAAGCATTGGCGGCGGCGAGGTTTCGCCGGCCCGGGTTGGAACCACCGCCGCTGCCGTCGAGCGCACGGGCCTACGACCGGATCACCGTGCCGACTTTGATCATCGAGGGCGGCGGCGACAAACTGCTCCCGCGTGGCTGGGCGGCCGAGATTGCCGCGCAGATCCCCTGCGCGCGTTCGGCGGTGATCCCCGATACCGGGCACTGCCCGCAGATCGAACAGCCCGCGGCGGTCAACGACCTGCTGCTGGCGTTCCTGGCCGAGCAGCGTGAAGGAGCAGCGACATGACGGACGAACTGGCCGGCAAGGTCGCGATCGTCACCGGGGGCGCGTCGGGTCTTGGGGAAGGGCTGGCACGTCGGTTCGCCGCCGAGGGCGCCAAGGTACTGATCGGCGACGTCGACACCGACACCGGCGCCGCACTCGCCGCGGAGATCGGGGACAACGCGCTCTTCGTCGAAGCCGATGTGTCCGACGTCGATCAGGTGAGCGGGCTCGTGACGACGGCCGTTGACCGTTTCGGCGGCCTGCACGTCATGGTCAACAACGCTGGGGTGTCAGGCACGATGCACCGCCGGTTCCTCGACGACGATCTCGCCGACTTTCACAAGGTGATGGCGGTCAACGTGCTGGCGGTGATGGCGGGAACGCGCGATGCCGCCAAACACATGTCGCAACACGGCGGCGGCTCGATCATCAACCTGACGTCGATCGGCGGCATCCAGGCCGGCGGTGGTGTGATGACATACCGGGCATCGAAGGCCGCCGTCATCCAGTTCACCAAGTCGGCGGCAATCGAGTTGGCCCACTACGAGATTCGGGTCAACGCCATCGCGCCCGGCAACATCCGCACCGCGATCGTCCGCAAGTCGGCGACGGGGGAGGACCTCGAGAAGCTGGAACAGTTCGAGGCGAAGATCCGCGAACAGATGCGCAACGATCGGCCGCTCAAGCGTGAGGGCACGATGGAGGACGTCGCCGAAGCAGCGCTGTACTTCGCCACCGACCGCTCACGCTATGTCACCGGCACCGTCCTACCGATCGACGGCGGCACGTCCGCCGGCAAGGTGATCGCGCGTAAGCCCAAGTCCGACTAGCGGCCCTCGTCGGCGCGGTCGGCATGTTCGGCCACCAGTCGGGGATATCGGCCGCGGTCGGGCCGAAAGATGTCATGGGGCGAGTCGGGGAAATCGACCAACTGCGCGTGCGGGAACAGCGTCCGGTATCGCGACCACTGGGCATCGCCCACCAGAAGGCGTTCGCGGCTGCGAACGGCGAGCAGCGGAAGTTGTTCTCGGGCAAGACGACCCCACATCGACCGCTCCTGCGCGGCGAGAAACGTCTTGTTGGCGGCGTCCACGTCGAGCCGCTCGCTCACCGGCGTCCCGCGCCAGCGACCGGCGAGCAGCCGGCGCGACATCTCGGGAGTCAGCACCTTCTCCTCGGGTACGTAGTCGCCGATCGCTACGGAGCGAATGCGTTCGAAGTTCGCGATCGCCCACGTCAGCGCGTAGGTCGTGCCACGGGAGAACGTCACCATGTGGACCGGTCCGTCGGTGACGGCGTCGACCACCGCGCCGACGTCGGTGCTCAAGGTCGTCGCGTCATATCCGCTCACAGGAGCGCTGCTGCGACCATGGCCCCGCAGGTCGATCACGACGGTTCTGCGGCCGAACTGGGACAGGACTTCGGCGTAGTCCTCGGCCACGCACGTCATGCCGGGCACGAAGACCACGGGAGCGCCACGGTCGTCGCCGCCGGAGTCGAGGTAGTGGATCCGGGCGTCGCCGCTGTCGGTGAACCGCGAGTTGGCCATCGTCAGCGGGACTCTATGTTTCGCCGATATCGGCGCAGGCGCGGACCCCCGGAAAGCGTTCAAAAGCTTTAAATCAGTCGCTTGACTTAAAGACGGTGGCGCGGTTCACTGATCCTGTGACCACAGCCAGCAGGACCGTTCGCACCGAGCGCGCCAGCATCACGCGCGAGGCGATCCTTGCTGCCGCCGAGCGGTTGTTCGCCGAACACGGTGTTTACGCCGTTTCCAATAGGCAGGTCAGCGAGGCGGCCGGGCAGGGAAACAACGCCGCGGTCGGCTACCACTTCGGCACCAAGACCGACCTCGTGCGCGCGATCGAGCAGAAGCATCGCGTGCCCATGGAGCGAATGCTGGCGCGAATGGTCGCCGACACGGCCGACTCGACCGACCTGCGGGACTGGATTGCATGTTTGGTGTGCTCACTCACCGATCACCTCGATCAGCTCGGTAACCCGACCTGGTATGCGCGTTTCGCCGCCCAGGCACTCGCCGACCCGGCCTACCAGAAGATCGTGGTGAAGGACGCGCTGGCTTCGCCGTCGGTGCTGTTGGTCGTGCAGGGCATCACGCGCTGCCTGCCCGACCTGCCGATGACCGTCGTCACCGAACGCAACATCATGGTCCGCAACCTGATGATGCACACCTGCGCCGACTTCGAGCGCGCCTTCGCCGAGGGTGCCCACATTTCGTCGATGCCCCGCACCACGTGGAGCTCGGTCGCATCCGGTCTCATCGACGCGATCGTCGGACTGTGGCAGGCGCCCATCACGGAGCGACCGTGAGGGTGAGTGTCGACCAGGACAAGTGCGTGTCCTCCGGGATGTGCGTCATGAACGCGAGTGACGTCTTTGACCAGCGTGACGACGACGGCGTCGTCGAGCTTCTCATCACCGAACCCGGTCCCGATCAAGCCGAAGGAACCCGAAAGGCCGCCGCGGCCTGCCCAGCGTTGGCCATTCACATCGAGGAATGACGGAGAATTCATGTCAGAGACCCTTGCCACAGAACACGTTTCGGCCGAGGTCCCCGAATACCCGATGGAACGGGCCGATCGCTGCCCCTTCGCCCCGCCGCTGCCGATGCTCGAGATGGGCGAGGCCAAGCCGCTGTCCCGGGTGCGGATCTGGAACGGCACCACACCGTGGCTGATCACCGGCCACGAGGTGGCACGGGCGCTGTTCGCGGATTCGCGCGTCAGCGTCGACGACCGGCGTGAGGGCTTCCCGCACTGGAACGAGCACATGCTGTCGACGGTGAACAAGCGGCCACGGTCGGTATTCACCTCCGACGCCGAGGAGCACACCCGGTTCCGCCGGATGCTGTCAAAGCCGTTCACGTTCAAGCGTGTCGAGGCCCTGCGCACGGCCATCCAGGAAGTCACCGACGAGTGCATCGACGACATCCTGGCCGGGCCCCAACCCGCCGACATCGTCGCCAAACTCGCGCTGCCGGTGCCGACGAAGGTCATCAGCGAGATGCTCGGCGTTCCCTACGAGGACCACGAATTCTTCCAGCATCACGCCAACGTCGGGCTGGCTCGCTACGCGTCCGCGGAAGAAGGCCAGAAGGGGGCCATGAGCCTCCACAAGTACCTGATCGATCTGGTCGAGAAGAAGATGGAAAACCCATCCGAAGACGCGGTTTCCGACCTGGCCGAACGGGTGACCGCGGGCGAGATCAGCGTCAAGGAGGCTGCTCAGCTGGGCACCGGCCTGTTGATCGCAGGCCACGAGACGACCGCGAACATGATCGGCATCGGTGTGCTCGCCCTGCTGGAGAACCCCGAACAGGCTGCGCTCCTTCGTGATTCCGACGACCCCAAGTTCATCGCCAATGCCGCCGAAGAGCTGATGCGGTACCTGTCGATCATCCAGAACGGTCAGCGCCGGGTGGCCATCGAGGACATCGAGATCGCCGGAGAGACCATTCGCGCCGGCGAGGGGATCATCATCGACCTGGCCCCGGCGAACTGGGACGCGACCGCCTATCCCGAACCGGACAAACTCGACTTCACCCGCGATGCCGGTCAGCAGCTCGGCTTCGGCTACGGCCGGCATCAGTGCGTCGGGCAGCAGCTCGCGCGCGCCGAACTGCAGATCGTGTTCCACACGCTGCTGCGCCGTATCCCCACGCTCAAGCTGGCGATCCCGTTCGACGAGGTGCCCTTCAAACACGACCGCCTCGCCTACGGGGTCTACGAACTTCCGGTGACCTTCTAGCACCGACCAGCCCGCCCCACAGCCCGATTGGAGTACCAACGATGTCTACCCCGACAGCTACAGGATCGCCCACCCACCCCCCGACGACCACCCTCTATCCGCCGGAGGGCTTCGGTGCTCCCAAGAACCGGCAGGGACACGCCTCAGCGGACGGCTTAACCGGGCTTCCCAAGGGCACCGAGATCTTCTCCGCCGACAACCACATCTCGGTCGCCGACGACATTTTCTACGAGCGATTTCCCGAGGAGCTCAAGGGTGCGGCGCCGCGCATCTGGTACGAGGACGGCGCGTACATGGTCGGCATGAAAGGCAAGGCCTGGACAGGTGGCGACTTCGGACGCGTGCTCATGCAGTACGACGACCTCGCCGGCGCCGCCTCCAACAACATCGAAGCGCGCATCCGCGAGCTCAAAGAGGACGGCATCGACACGGAGCTGGCCTTCCCGAACGCGGTGCTGGCGTTGTTCCACTACCCCGACAAGTCCCTGCGCGAGCGCGTGTTTCGGATTTACAACGAACACATCGCCGACCTGCAGGAGCGATCCAATGGCCACTTCTACGGCGTCGGTCTGATCAACTGGTGGGATCCCAAGGGCACCAGGAGCACCCTCGAGGAATTGAAAGCCATTGGGCTCAAGACATTCCTGCTGCCGTTGAATCCCGGCAAGGACGATGAGGGCAACATCTACGACTACGGCAGCACCGACATGGATGCGGTGTGGGACGAGATCGAGGCTTCCGGCGTCCCGGTCAGCCACCACATCGGGGAGACGCCACCCAAGACGCCGTGCCAGAACAACAGTGTCGTGGTGGGCATGATGGTCAACGTCGACTCCTTCCGCGAACAATTCGCCAAGTACGTGTTCTCCGGAATCCTCGACCGGCATCCGTCACTGAAGATCGGCTGGTTCGAGGGTGGGATCGCCTGGGTGCCAACCGCACTGCAGGACGCCGAGCACATGCTGGCTTCCTACCGGCACATGTTCAACCACGAACTGCAACACGACGTCCGCCACTACTGGGACAACCACATGTGTGCCTCGTTCATGGTCGATCCGCTCGGCCTCCAGCTCATCGACCGCATCGGAGTCGACAACGTGATGTGGTCGTCGGACTACCCACACAACGAGAGCACCTTCGGCTACAGCGAGAAGTCGTTGGCCACGGTCGTCGAAGCCGTAGGCCCTGAGGATGCGGTGAAGATCGTGTCCACCAACATCAAGAAATTCCTGGGTATCTCGTGACAGCCGTGTCGTCTCCGTCGTCAGCGGGTCTGGCGCTGCTCGACATTCCGGAACTGCCGGACCGCGCCAGGATGTACCGCGAATGCGGCGCCCGACTGCGCGATTCCATGCGGGAAAAGGGCGTCGACGCGCTCGTGTTGCTCGGCAACGGCAACGTCGTGTACGCCACCGGCGCGAGCTGGCCTCTGCTCGATGCGGGGCTGTCCCACGTCGAGCGACCGGTCGCGATCGTGCTCGCCGACGATGAGCATCCGCACCTCTACATGCCGTTCGCCGAGGGCAGCGCGTTCGACACCGAGATTCCCGCGGACCACGTCCACGGTCCGCTGTACCTCGAATTCGACGAGGGTGTCGACCATTTCGCGAAGGTGCTCGCGAGCCTGGTCCCGACCGGTGCCTCCATCGCGGTCGACGAGCTCACCGGCGCGATGCGACGAGCCGCTGAACGGCTGTTCCCCGCTGGGCCGCCGACCGATGCCGCACTCGTTGTGGGTCCGGCCAAGCTGGTCAAGACCGTGGACCAGATCGCCGCTGTCAGAAGAGCCTGCCGCATCACCGAGGAGGCCCTCCTCGATGTCCAGCCGCTGGTCGCCCCGGGCGTGACCCAGATGGACCTCTCGGCGCGATTCGTACGGCGCGCCTTCGAGCTTGGCGCCACGACGAACATGATCGAGGGCATCTGGCAGGTGATGCCGACTACCCGTAGCAGCGGTGCGGTCTGGACGACCACCGGCGACCTGGCGCTGCCGCTGCTGCCCACCGAGAAGCGGTTGGCCAAGGGCGACGTGCTGTGGACCGACATCAGCATCACCTTCGAGGGGTACTGCTCCGATTGGGGCCGTACCTGGGTGGTGGGGCAGGACCCCACGCCCGAACAGAACGCGAATTTCGCCAAGTGGCGGTCGATTCTCGACGCCGTGCTCGCCGTGACGAAGGCAGGCGCCACGGCAGGCGACCTGGCACGCGCGGCAATTGCGGCCAACGGCGGCACCAAGCCGTGGCTGCCGCACTTCTACCTCGGCCACGGCATTGGCACCAACGCTGCCGAAATGCCGATGATCGGAACCGATCTCGGCGAGCAGTTCGACGATAACTTCGTGTTCCCGGCTGGCATGCTGCTCGTACTCGAGCCCGTCGTCTGGGAGGACGGCACCGGCGGCTACCGCGCTGAGGAGATCGTGGTCATCACCGAGGACGGATACCAGTCCGTCACCGATTACCCCTACGCGCCCTACGGACTGAGTTGACACATGGCTGAAGAGATCATCCCCGACGACCTCACCCTGCGCACCGGGCGGCGCGAGCGCGCCATCGCTGCAATGGACGCCCACGATCTCGACGTCCTGGTATTGGGTCGCCAGGCCAACGTCCGTTATGTGACCGGGGCGCCCCAACTCTGGGTCGCGGGCACCCGTCCGTTCGCGCCGATCTGCGTACTGGTGCGCGCCACCGGCGAGATCCACCTCAACAGCACCTGGGATGAGGGCATCCCCGAGGAGATCGGCCACGACCATCTCTACGGACTGGCCTGGAACCCCATGACCATCATCCAGGTGCTCAAGGGCATCGACGGCGCGGCGACCGCGCGTCGCGTCGGAACCGACGCCTTGTCACCGTCGTTCGCGAAGCTGCTACCGATCGCATTCCCCAACGCGGAACTCGTCGATGCCGAGGTGGCGATGAAGGCGGCCCGGCGGACCAAGACGCCCGACGAGATCCGGGTCTTGAGAAGCGCACTCGGCGTCGCCGAGCGCGGGCTCGCGGCGGCGGTGTCGGAGCTCGCGGCGGGCACCACCGAGCAGGCACTCAACGGCGTCCTCATGGAGGCGATGACCGCGGGTGGATACAGCACCTCGGCGACCCAGGACGGTGCATGGATCACGTCGCCCGACCACTCGTGGCGCGTCGGTCGGCGCGACCGCAGGATCGCCGAGGGGGACCTGGTGGCCTTCGCTGCCGGCGCGCTTGCCGACGGTTACGTCGGTGAGGTCGGCAGGACATGGCCCGTCGGTGACGTTCCCGGCGCCGATGCCCTCTTCGGTCGGTCGAATGAGCTGTGGGAGAGGCTGATCGACGCGTGCCGACCCGGCGCTTCGGCCGGCGATCTGCTTGCGGCCTACGACGCCGCAGGTGAGGCACTGCCGCCGATACCCGTGGCACACGGTCTCGGCCTCGGCTTCGACCCACCGGTGATCTCGCCCGACCTGCCGCAGACCTCGGCGCACGAGCGGCTCGAGCCGGGCACCGTGCTCGCCGTCACCGCCTACGTGTGGGAACGGGGCGTCGGTGCGGTGTTCCGCCGCGATGCCGTGCTCATCACCGACACCGGAGCCGAAGTGCTCACGGCCAGCCCGTCGCCGGCGCAGGCCGCGGCCGGAATCAGCTGAAGGAGAACCCATGTCTGAGAACGGCAGTCGACCATCCCCCGAAGAGCTCATCCTCTACGACAAGGACCCGAAGACCAAGATCGCGACGATCACCTTCAATCGTCCCGAGTACCTCAACGCGCCCACGTCGATGGCGCGGCTGCGGTACGCCGATCTGCTGCGCGCGGCGACTGTCGACAATGACGTCAAGGTCGTCGTGATCCGCGGCGTCGGTGACAACCTCGGAAGCGGTGCCGACCTTCCGGAGTTCATGGAGGGGTACGACAACACCGACCTGCGACTGGCCGAGCTGCGGCTGGAGGACGACGGCGTCGGCGAGGTCAACTATCCGCCGTCGGGAACGTTCCGCAGCGGGGCGACAATCAGCGCGTGGTACGCGAATGTGCAGGCGGGCAATCGGCCACTGCAGGAGCTGAAGAAGATCAGCATCGTCGAGGCCAAGGGCTACTGCTACGGCTGGCATTTCTACCAGTGCGCCGATGCGGATCTCGTGATCTCCTCCGATGACGCCCTGTTCGGGCACCCCTCGTTCCGTTACTACGGCTGGGGGCCGCGCATGTGGACGTGGATCCAAATGATGGGCCTGCGCAAGTTCCAGGAGATGGTCTTCACCGGACGCCCGTTCACCGCCGCCGAGATGTACGACTGCAACTTCCTCAACAAGGTGGTGTCGCGGGATCAGCTCGAGGCTGAGGTCGACAAGTATGCGCGCGCGTGCGCGCGAAACCGGCCCGTCGACACCGTGTTCCAACAGAAGATCTTCTTCGAGGTCTACAAGCAGCACCAGGGCGAGTACATGGGCAGCCTGCTGTCCGCGTTCTTCGAGTCCATGGGTAGCGGTGTCGCCAACGACGATTCGGATGACCTCGACATGATGGAATCGATCGACAGCGGGCTGGCCGCCGCGGTCAACGACAACGACAGCAAGTTCCCGCCGGACTTCCGGCTGAGCAAATCGAACCGCAAGAAGGACACGTAGCACCTGTGGGGCCGCTGAACGGCTATACCGTCGTCGACCTGTCCGTCGGCATCGCGGGTGCCTACTGCACCAAACTGCTCGCCGAGGCCGGCGCCACGGTCGTCAAAGTCGAGCCGCCCGAGGGTGATCCACTGCGCCGATGGTCGGCCTCGGGTGCCGAGATCGCACCGGGTGACGACGGTGCCTTGTTCAGTTTCCTCGCGTGTTCGAAGCACAGCGTGGTCGCGGACCCGGACGACGACATCGATGACGTCAACGCATTACTCGACGGCGCCGACGCGGTCGTGTGGTCGCGCGGGTCGACCGTCGCCGAACATGTCGTGCTCACACCTGCCGCGATCCTGTCCGCACACCCCCACCTGACGGTCACCTCGATCACGCCGTTCGGTCTCGACGGGCCCTGGTCTGACCGTCCCGCAACGGAGTTCACGCTGCAGGCGTGGTCTGGCGGTATCGTCGGCCTCGGTCGCGGCTCGGCCGATCGCGCACCCGTGTACGTCGGCGGGCAGGTCGGTGAGTACCTGGCGGGTGCCTATGCGAGCGCCGCGACGCTGGCGTCGCGATTGCGGGGCGGCGCAGAACTGGTCGACCTGTCGATGCTGGAGACCCAGATCCTCGGCCTGACCTATTACCCGGTGGCCTACTACGAGATGCTGGGCAGGCCATGGCGCGATGCCAGGCGGTTGACGGTGCCCGGGATTGCCCGCGCCAGAGACGGTCTCATCGACATCGGCTGCGGCACCGCGCAGCAGTGGTTCGACCTGTGCGCGATGACGGGGCATCAGGACTGGATCGACGAGGATTCGCCGCTGTCGATCACCGAGCAGGCCAACGAGAAGTCCGATGAGCTGTACGCGTGGGTCGAGAGTCAGACCGTCGACGAGATCAGGGACCTGGCCACCGCGTTCCGGATACCGAACGCCCCGGTTGCCAACGGGGCCAACGTCACCGGCCTCGATCACTTCGTCGAGCGCGGCTCCTTCGTGGTCAACCCCCGTGATGGCTTCTCCCAACCCGGCCATACCTACCGGATGTCGCCGATGGTGCTTCGCGAGCCGGAACCTGCGCCGCGGCTGGGCGAACACACCCAGCACTACCGTTCGCGCGATAGTCATCGGCGTCGTGAAGGCGAAGCCATCTCGGCCGGCCTCCCGTTCGAGGGGCTGCGCGTGCTCGACATGACGACGTTTTGGGCGGGCCCGTCGTGCACACACATCCTCGCGATGCTCGGCGCCGACGTCATCCACGTGGAATCGACCCGGCGTCCCGACGGCACCCGGCTGATCGCAGGTATTCCCGTCACTGAGGACCAATGGTGGGAGAAGTCGCCGATCTTCTCCGGGCTCAACACGAACAAGAAGGGGTTGACGCTCGACCTGCAGAGCGCAGCCGGTCGCGAGGTACTCAACCGCCTCATCGCCACCTGCGATGTGATCGTCGAGAACTTCACGCCCCGCGTGATCGATCAGATCGGTCTCGATTTCGCTGCCGTGCAGGCTATTCGGCCGGACGTCGTCATGCTGCGGATGCCCGGCTTCGGTTTGGACGGCCCGTGGCGCGACAACCCGGCCTTCGCCTACGTGATCGAAGCCGCATCGGGAATCAGCTGGCTGACCGGTTATCCCGACCGCAACCCGTACGAGCCTTATTCGGTCGGCGACCCGAACGCCGGCATTCATGCTCTCAACGCCCTGCTCGTGGCGCTCGAGCACCGGCGCCGCACCGGGCACGGAATGCTCGTCGAGGCCGCGATGGTCGACGCCGCACTGAGCGTGGCCGCCGAACAACCCATCGAGTTCTCCGCCTACGGCGCACTGCTGAACCGCGACGGCAACCGCGGACCGACCGCCGCACCGCAGAACTTGTACCGCACCAACGAGATCGACGAGTTCGGGCGTGCCGACTGCTGGGTTGCTGTCGCGGTTGAGACCGACGAGCAATGGGCGGGTCTATGCGAGGCCGTCGAGCGCCGCGACTGGGCGACGGACGCCGAATTGAGCACCGCGACGGGCAGGCGCGCCCGCCACGACGACATCGACGAGCACATCGCTAAGTGGTGCATAGACCGTACCGGCGACGACATCGTCGACGCTCTGTGGGAACGCGGTGTGCCGGTGGCCAAGGTCATGCAACCGCACCGCCAGACCGAGATTGCGCAACTGGCGGCTCGCGGCTTCTTCGAGGACGTCGGGCATCCGGTCAACGCCCGAACGCCGCACAGCACCCTGCCGTTCACGTTCTCGCGCGGCCCGGAGCGCGTCCACACCGCGCCGGCTCCGCTACTCGGCCAGCACAATCACGAACTGCTGTCCGAGCTGGGACTCACCAACGACGAGATCGCCGAGCTTGAAGCGCAGTGCGTGATCGGACATGCCCCGGCGATGGGGCCCAGCAAGGCCAAGACGGGCTAGCCTCGACCGGTGACCATCGAACCGTCGGACATCCTGCTCACCGGCCGGGTCGCGGTGGTGACCGGCGGGGGAGCGGGGATAGGGCGCGGCATCGCCGACGGGTTGACGAGGTTCGGGGCGAAGGTCGCCGTCTGGGAGCGCGACGCCGAAACCTGCGCATCGACCGCGGAAAGTCTTGGCGCACTGGGCATCGTCGTCGACGTGAGAGACAGCGGGCAGGTCGATGCGGCACTGCAGCGCACCGTGGACAACCTCGGCGACGTCTCGATTCTGGTGAACAACGCCGGCGGAGTGTTCAAGTCGCCGCTGCTGGACACCACGGAGAACGGCTGGGACGCGCTGTACAAGAGCAACCTTCGCCATGTGCTGCTGTGCACGCAACGGGTGGCGCGGCGTCTGGTGGCGGCCGGCCTGCCTGGCAGCATCATCAACGTCACGTCGATCGAGGGCGCCCGTGCGGCACCGGGCTATGCGGCGTACGCGGCGGCGAAGGCCGGCGTCATCAACTACACGAAGACCGCGGCCCTCGAGCTGGCGACCCACAACATCCGCGTCAACGCCTTGGCCCCCGATCTGACACTGACCGAAGGCATCATCGCGCTGTCCGGCGGCAGCATGCAGGACAGCGACGCTCCCGGCATTCCGATGAACCGGCCCGGCCATGTCGATGAGATGGCCGGGGCCGCAGTATTTCTCGCATCCGAGCTGTCGAGCTATATCACCGGCCAGACCATTCACGTCGATGGTGGCACGCACGCCGCGAGCGGCTGGTATCACAACCCGCAGACTGGCGATTACCAACTGGGTCCGGATTGATCGCCACTCGACGCCTCAGTGCGTCCAGCCCTCGGCGATCTGATCGTCGAATGCGCGGTCGATACGCTCGAACCTGCGCTGGATCGAGGCACGTGACGCCTGGTGTGGGATGACGTAGAGACGGTTGGCGAGAATCGCTTCGGCTGTCAGCCGCGCGACGTCCTCAGCCCGAACCTCGGGGTCCGTCGCCGCCGACGGCAGCTCCTGCGGGGGTTCGTCCGACGACGCGGGGCCGTAATCCGAGCTCCTGACCGCCTGGCTGTTGGCCATCAAGCCGGTGTCCACGATCATCGGGCAGAGCACCGAGACCCCGATCCCGTTGGCGCGTACCTCCCGCGACAGCGTCTCCGCCAGAGCCACGACGCCGTACTTCGCGACGCAGTACGGTCCGAGACCCACGTTCGGGATGAGGCCGGCGAACGACGACGTGAAAAGTATGTGGCTGTCTTCGGCCTGCGCGATCATCCGCGGAAGAAACGCCTCGACACCGTGGATGGGTCCCCACAGGTCGACGTCGATCACGAAGCGCCAGTCGTCGTGGCTGGTCTCTGCGATCGACCCCGCATACGCGATGCCCGCATTGTTGAAGACGACATGCACGGTGCCGAAGACCCGGAATGCCTCGTCGGCGAGGTGGACGACGTCGTCGAGCTTACGGGTGTCGCAGACCACGCCGTGCGCGTCGAACCCGTCGTCGCGCAGCGTCGACACCGCCTCCTGCAGGCCGGCTCCATTGATGTCGGCCAGCATGAGACGGGCGCCGCGACGCGCGAATTCGTGTGCGGTGGCGAAGCCGATTCCGCTCGCCCCTCCGGTGATGACTGCAGCGCGCCCTTGAAAACTGTCCACGGCGCGACCCTATGCGGTCAGCGCGATCCGTTCGGCGGATCCCACGACGGATCGCCCAATTCGGCGCGAATGACGCCCCACGGATCGGCGTAGATACCCGGAGCTTTCCAGTAAGCGCTCCTGCGCTTCATCACCGCCCGGACGACCGGCACGATCAGGCGCGCCGGGTGTCGCTTCCACCCGAACGTGTCCGTGAGCTCGGCCATCATCTCCGACCACGAGTAGTGCTGGAACTTCAGCGCTTCCTGCGCACGCGTCGTGTCCATCCAGTCGGTCACGAACCAGTCGGTCTCGCTGGCAGGGTTGCCCGGCCTTCCCTGGGGAATCGCACCCGCCATGCCCAACGCCTCGACAAGGGCCGGCGAGAGGTCGCCATAGCAGCGGCGGTGTGACTCGTCACCGGCGATCAAGAGGATTTCGCGCGCGGCGTCCGCGGTGGTCGCCGCCGCACATGCCCATGCGACATCGCGGACATCGACGGTCTGCACCCTGTTGTCGCTCGGTAGCGCGCTCGCGAACAATATGGCGTCGGCGCTGAGCGGCAGCGCCGCGAGATCGGCGCTGAGCACGCCGCCGAATCGCAGCACCACCCATTCCAGGCTCGACGACCGGACGATCTCCTCGGCCTCTGCCTTGGTCCCGCTGTAGATGTCGACGGGTCGCATCGGGTCGTCTGTCGTCAGCGGCAGGGGAGTCAGATGCGGATTTCGGGGGCCGAACACCGCATTGCTGGACGCGTGGACGAACCTGGGTGGGCTCGGTTGCGCCTCGGCGATGCGTACCAGCGTCGCCGTCGCGTCGACGTTGACCCGCCGCGCCACTTTCGGGATGCGGTAGATCGCGGGGGCGATGATCGCGGCGAGGTGGATGATCGCGGACGGGGTGGTTTCGGAGACCAGTCGCTGAACCTGTTCGGTGTCGGTGAGATCGGTCCACCGCGTTTCGACGCCTGGCGGGAGCTTGTGCGCGGCTTTGACGTTGGCGGGTGTCTCCAGGTCGGCCACCACCACCCGCCGCCCCAGAGCCGCCAGCCGCCGCACGGTCGCGGAGCCGACGAGGCCGAAGCCGCCGGTGACGAGTACGCTGTCCGACATATGTCTCCTACCTGCGGATATGTTATTCTCTTTTTCGGAGAGTACTACTACTCGAGGTATCTCGGGTAACGGGGCACAAAGTTGGGAACAAACACGTCATGAGCGACGGGGCGGACAAAAAAGTAGCCAAGTGGGATCCCGATCTCACGCGTCAGATTGCGGGCCGGGTCGGCCCCTTGATCAAGCGCTACTTCCGCGCGGAGGTGCGCGATCTGGACCATGTGCCGGCCGCAGGCGGGGCCCTGGTGGTGTCCAACCATTCCGGTGGCATGTTCACGCCCGACGTGCTCGTCTTCGCGCCGGAGTTCTACAAGAAGTTCGGGTTCGACCGTCCGGTCTACACACTCGGGCACGACATGATTTTCTTCGGTCCCATCGGGGACCTGCTGCATCGTGCTGGAGTCATCGAGGCGAATCGGGAGAACGCCGCCCAGGCGCTTCGGGACGGCGCGCTGGTGCTGGTGTTCCCCGGCGGCGATTACGACTCGTATCGTCCGACGTTCACCGAGAACGTCGTCGACTTCAACGGCCGCAAGGGTTACGTCAGGACGGCGATCGAATCCGGGGTGCCGATCGTGCCGATGGTGTCGATCGGTGCGCAGGAGACCCAACTGTTCCTCGCCCGCGGAGACTCGATCGCCCGGCGGCTGGGTCTCCATCGTCTACGGGCGGAGATTCTGCCGATCAGCGTCGGGTTCCCGTTCGGGCTGTCGGTGTTCTTCCCGCCCAACCTGCCGTTGCCGTCCAAGATCGTCACCCGGATCCTGGAGCCCATCGACGTCGCCGATGAGTTCGGTGAGAACCCCGACGTCGAGATGGTCGATCTTCATGTCCGGGCCGTGATGCAGAAGGCGCTCGACGAACTCGCCAGCGAACGCCGCTTTCCTGTGCTTGGCTGACGGATCGTGGCAGACACTCTGGGACTCCTTCAAACGCTCTGGCGCGCGCGGCTGATAGCCCCGATGCGCCCCGACCGGTATCTGCGGATGGGCGCGGCGGTACGCCGGGTCGGCATGACCGCCACGTCGGGCTTCGCGACGGCCGCGCAGCGGTGTCCCGACCGGCCCGGCCTGATCGACGAACGCGGCACCCTCACCTGGAAGCAGATCGACGATCGTTGCGATGCCCTCGCCGCGGCGCTGCAGCAATTAGGAGGAGCGGCACTCGGTCCTGATGTCGCCGCTGGCGCGGCTCCGAAAACCGTTGCCGTGATGTGCCGTAACCACCGGGGTTTCATCGAGTCGCTGGTGGGAGCCGACCGCATCGGCTCCGACGTCCTGCTCCTCAACACGTCGTTCGCCGGTCCCGCACTCGCCGAGGTCGTCGAGCGTGAGGGCGCCGATGTCGTCATCTACGACGAAGAGTTCACGGAGATCGTGAGCCGGGCGCTCGAGGGCAGGCCGGAAACCACACGCATCCTGGGTTGGACCGACCGCACCGACGTCGAGCTGACCGTGGACAAGCTGATCGACCGTCATGCCGGTCAGCGGCCCCGGCCCAGCGAGCGTAAGAGCGATATCATTCTGCTCACGTCGGGCACGACGGGAACACCCAAGGGCGCCAAGCGTTCTGCCGGCAGCGGTGGTGCCGGCGATCTGAAAGCGGTGCTGGACCGGACCCCCTGGCGCGCGGAGGAACCGATCGTCATCGTCGCGCCGATGTTCCACGCATGGGGGTTCTCGCAGCTGTTGTTCGCAGCCTTGCTGGCCTGTCCGATCATCACGCGGCGCAAGTTCGACCCAGAAGCGACGCTGGACCTGATCGATCGCTACAGCGCGACAGGCCTGGCAGTGGTGCCCGTCATGTTCGACCGCATCATGGATCTGCCCGACGACGTGCGCAACCGGTACAGCGGTAGGTCATTACGCTTCGCCACCGCATCGGGGTCGCGCATGCGTCCCGACGTCGTCACCAAGTTCATGGACCAATTCGGCGACGTGATCTACAACAACTACAACGCCACCGAGGCGGGCATGATCGCCACCGCGACGCCTGAGGATCTGCGCGTCGCACCCGACACCGCGGGAAAGCCCGCCGACGGCACCGAGGTCCGGATCCTCGACGAGTCGTCGAACGAGGTGCCCACCGGTGAGACCGGGCAGATCTTCGTTCGCAGCGGCACACTCTTCGACGGGTACACCTCGGGCACCACCAAGGACTTCCACGAGGGTTTCATGGCATCGGGGGATGTGGGCTACCTCGACGAGAACGGCCGGCTGTTCGTGGTCGGCCGAGACGACGAGATGATCGTCTCGGGCGGCGAGAACGTCTACCCCATCGAGGTCGAGAAGACGTTGGCCGCGCACCAGGAGGTGGCCGAGGCCACGGTGCTCGGAGTCGACGACGAGCAGTACGGCCAGCGATTGGTCGCGTTCGTCGTGCTCGAGCCGGGTGCGTCGGCGACACCGGACACCCTCAAACAACACGTGCGCGAGAACCTCGCCAATTACAAAGTGCCGCGCGAGATCACGGTGCTCGACGAACTGCCCCGCGGCAGTACCGGCAAGATCCTGCGCAACGAACTACGCAACTCCTAGCCCAGCGCGGGGGCAGGCGCCATCGCCGTGTCGACGGTGCTCAGCGGCGGCAACCCAGCGGCCGCGCGGATCTCGTTCAGCCCATGGACCATCGCGTCGGTCGCCTCGTGGATGTCGTCGAAGGTCTCGTCGTCGGACAGGATCGAGATGTCCACCTGGTCGACGTAGCTCCACACGGTCATGTTGAACGCGCTGCCCGCCGAGAGCACCCCGATGGAGTAGATCTCACTGACCGGCGCGCCGCCGATGTGGCCACGCTCGCGCGGACCGGGAACGCTGGACACCGCGACGTTCATCAGCCGGTTGTGCGCGGCGCGCTTCGATTGCCATCGAAGCAGTGCCGGGGTCACGGGCGGCGGTAGGTACTCCATCAGCTGTCCCTGCAGCTTCGGTCCGAGGAGTTCGTAGTCCTCCTTGGCGCGGGCGGTGGACAACGAGGTCAGCCGGACCCGTTCGAGCGGATCGTCGATGTGGATAGGCAACGACACCGAGAGCCCGCCGATCTCGTTGCCGGTGACGCGATCCGGTGACAGGTCCGTGCTGACCGGCACGGACGCGATCAGCGGACGGTCCGCGCGCCCGTCATATCGCAACAGCAGTTCGCGCAGCCCGCCCGCGGCCGTGGCCAGAACGATGTCGTTGAACGTGACGCCCAGTGTCTTGGCGGTCTCCTTGACCTCGGCCAACGACAGTGACGCCGTGGCGAAGGTTCGCACCGGAGAGATCACATGATTGAGGAACGTCGGTGGCGTGTGAAACATCTTCGCCAGGTCGGGATGATCGCTGCGCTCCTTCTTGCGCCGCCACAGCCGGGTGAATCCCTTGGCTGCGTCCCGCGCCAGCCCGGGCAGCGCCGCGGCGTGCGCGACGTGATCGCGACCCGCCGCCGCCAGCAGTTCGGTCGGTGTCGGCTCTTCGCAGACCACGTAGTCGTCGTTCTCGTCAGCCGTCGAGCCGGTCAGGTCCATGAGCCGGGCGAGCAGATTCGCCGAGGCCACGCCGTCAGCCAGGGTGTGGTGCACCTTGCCGATGAGCGCGAAACGGTCGTCGGCCATGCCCTCGGCGAAATGAAACTCCCACAACGGACGAGTGCGGTCCAGCGGCGTGCTGGCGATCCGGCCGATCACCTCGTCGAGTTCGCGACGGCCGCCGGGAGCGGGCACCTGGACACGGCGCAGGTGGTAGTCGAGGTCGACGGGGCAGTCCTCGATCCACATGGGATGGTGCAGTTTCCAAGGGATGTCGATCAGCCGGTAGCGCAGCGGATCGAGCAGGTGCAGCCGACGGGCCACGGTCCTACGGAACACGTCGAAGGTGAACTCGCCCGGATAATCGGCGGCATGGATGATTGCCACCTTGAGCGTGTGGGTGTGCAGATTCGGCGTCTCGCTGTACAACAGCATCGCGTCCATGCCATTGAGTCGCTTCACATCCCACCCCTTCGGACGGGTTCTATGCAACCACTCGGTACCCCATGATCGGGTGCTTTCGGCGAACGGGTTGGCGCGGAGCTGCTTAGGCGGTGATCGCTTCCAGCGCCGAGCGCGTGTCGAGGTCGACGAACGCGGCGCCGTAGCGCTGGGCCAACGCGAGGCAGATGTCGGCGCCCTGCCAGGCGTCCCCGCCGGACAGCGTCGCCATCCAGATGGCCAGCCCGTGCGCGACGGAGGCTCGGTAGCGCAGCCACACCTCGTCGGCGCTGGGTAACTCGTCGGCGGGCAGCTCGAGCGCCCCGCGGTATTCCGCCACCAGATCGCGCTCACCGCGTCTGCGGTCCTCGATGGTGAGCGCGCCCTGCAGGAAGTAGCCGAGATCGAGCGACCAGTTGCCGCGACGGGCCATCTGCCAGTCCAGGAAGCCGACCTCGTCGTCGGGCAGCAGGTAGGTGTTGCCGATGTGCGGATCGCCGTGCAGCAGCGTGGGCGGCGACTCAGAAGATCCCGCCAGCGTGCCGATGTAGCGGGCCCAGATGTCGACGAACAACTCGTCGCCGCTGAGCGCCGGAATCTCCGGGGGTACCGTATCGCCCAGCCGCTCGCGCGCGATGTGTAGCGGCGCGTACCGCATGCCTTCGAATGCGACGAACGGTTCGAGCCAACTGAGGGTCGGGTGGGTGTCGAGCCGTTGACCCCAGAACCGGCTGTGCATCCGCGCAAGCCCACGCACACCGTTGGCCAACTGATCGATGGACATCGGCCGGGTCGAGTCACGCGGATCGGCGCCCCTGGCGACGACGTCCTCCATGATCATCAGGAAGTCGGAGCGGTCCTCGTCGATCAGCGCCGCGTAGACGGTCGGGTGGTCGAGTCCGAGCTCGACGCCCGAGGTGAATAGTCGCGGTTCGTGATACAGCCCGCTGGTCAGCGCAACGAGTTCGGCGTGCTCGGGATCGACGGCCTTGGCGAATACCGTCGCGGGGCCCGAACCAGCCGAATACGTCAACGCCAACCGCGCCCGCTTGTTGGTGCCGTCGTCGCGCAGCACCACCGTCACACCGTCGACGACCGCGCCGGGATGGTGGCGCGTGAGTGCCGCCGTCATCCAGTCGGGGCTGATGTCCTCCCAGCCGCGCGGCAGCGACAGCTCCGCGACAGTCACGTTGCGCCAGAACCTATTTCAGGCAGCTGCCGCCGTCGACCGGCAGCGTCACGCCGGTGACGTAGCGCGCCTCGTCGGACGCCAGGAACAGCACGGCGTTGGCAATGTCCTCGGGCTCGACCCAGCCGATCGGCAACGTGTGCATCATCTGTCCGACGACCTTCATATCTTCCGGGCCGGGGTTTTCCAGGTCGGGGCGGAACAACCGCATCGTCGGCTCGTTCATGAACAGGGGGGTGTTCACGTTGGTCGGGTGCACGGAATTGACCCGGATGTTCTGTGCGCCGAGCTCGACGGCGAAGGTGCGCATGAGGCCCACCACACCGTGCTTGGCGGCGACGTAATGGCCGGTGTGCGGGTAGGCCTTGAGACCGCCGACTGAACTGGTCAGGATGATCGAGCCGCCGCGGCCGCCCTCGAGGATGTGCGGCACACCGGCTTTCACGGTCTTCCACACGCCGCCGAGGTTGACGTCGATCATTGCGGTCCAGTCGGTTTCGCTGGTCTTGTCCAGTGTCTGGCCACCGTTGCCGATGCCCGCGTTCGCGACGATGATGTCCAACCGGCCGAGCTGCTCAACGCCCGCGTCGACCGCGGCCTTCAACGCGTCGTAGTCGCGGACATCGACCTCTGCGGTGTAGATGCGACGGTTGTGGCCCTTCACCAGATCCGCGGTTTCGGCCAGATCCTCCGGCGTGGACGCCTCGATCAGGTCGACTGTGTCGATCTTCTTACAGATGTCGACGGCGATGATGTCGGCGCCCTCGGAGGCCAACCGCACCGCGTGCGCGCGGCCCTGCCCACGCGCCGCGCCGGTGATGAACGCAACCTTGCCTTCTACACGTCCTGCCATGTCTATCAATCCTTTTGGTGGTGGTTGGATATTTCAGGGAACGAAGGTGGGCATGGATTTCCAGCCGCGGACCGCCGTCGTCTGGGACGGCTCGGCATTCGGCCAGTCGACCTCCCAGGTCGGGAACCGCTTGAGGATCTCCTCGAGCGCGATGCGGCCTTCCAGACGGGCCAGCGCGTTGCCCATGCAGAAGTGCGTGCCCGCACCGAATGTCATGTGCGAGTGCTGCTCTCGGTGGATGTCGAAAACATCGCCATTCGGTGGGAACCGGCGGTGGTCGCGGTTGGCCGCTCCGATCAACAGGAGTATCGCGCTTCCTTCCGGAATCGTCTGGCCGTGGTACTCGGCGTCGCGCGCGACGTACCGGGCCATCTGCAGTGCCGGCGGTTCCCAGCGCAGGATCTCTTCGATCGCCTGCGGGATCAGGGCTGGGTTCTCCACGAGTTCGCGGCGCTGATCGGGGTTTTCGGCCAACGTCTTGCCGGCCCAACCGATCAGGCGGGTGGTGGTTTCGGCGCCGGCCGTGGCGACGACGGTCAGGTACATGAGCAGTTCTTCTCGGCGCAGCCGTCGCACCGTGCCGGTCTCGTCGGTGAATTCGACGTTGAGCAGGTCGGTCATGATGTCGTTGGACGGATGCTCGGTGCGGTAGTCGATGAACTCGGCGAATACCTCGCCGGTGGCCATCAAGTCGACTTCCTTGCTCTCCAACGTCGCTTCGCCGTGGTCGGCCACCCGACGCTGATGCTCTTCCGGAATACCCAGCAGCATTCCGATTACCCGCATCGGCATCTGCTCACCGAGGTCGTTGACGAAATCGAACTTGCCGCTGCCGACGAGCGGGTCCAGGCACCGTGCGGTGAACTCGCGGATCTGCGGTTCCAGGGCGAGCACCTTGCGTGGCGTGAACATCCGAGACAGCAGATTGCGCTGGATGTTGTGTAGTGGGGGGTCCTCGAAAATCAGTGTGCCGGGCGGGATCTCCATGCCGGACTTGATGATTTCGAGCAGTGCGCCGCGGCCGGAGATGAATGTCTCGTGGTCGATCAACGCCTTGTTGACATCTTCGTAGCGGCTCAACGCGTAGAAGTCATGCTTGTCGTTGTAGTACAGCGGCGCTTCCTCGCGGATGCGGGCGAACACCGGGTACGGGTTCATGTTCAGCTCGACGCTGTACGGGTCGTAGTACAGCTCGTCCGCCGTTTTCACGTCGGAATTCTCAGCACTGATCGTCACGGGTCGCCTCTCGCAGGACCAGAAAGGTATAAGACAAATGGCTGTCGTTTGTCTCACAACTGTGGCATCGGCTCCACAATGGTGTCAACCGGCGACTCGTTTCGGGCAATTTATACTCTCCGCTTAACAGAATCGGCTTCTCATCGTTGTTCCGCGAAGCGCAGAAGAGCCTCTTGGCCGTAGGACCCGACCAGCACGCCGTCCTCGGTGAGCACATCGCCGCGACCGAAGCTGCGGCCATGGGCGAGAACCGGGCTGTGTTGGCGCAGCAGCAGCCAGCCGTCGGTGCGAAACGGCCGATGGAACCACACCGTGTGCGACGTGACGGCCGAAGTGAACGTCGTACCGTTGCCCCGCTGATCCGCTCCCTCGATCGGGCGCAGGGCGGTGCCGATGAGCGTCAGGTCCGTGGCGTAGGCCGCCAGTGCCGGCGCCATCTCCTGGGCGACGGCTGGGGTCCGCATCCAGAACTCGAACTGCGGGGCACCGATGGTCGTCGCGTTGAGATCGATGGACGCCCTTGTCTCCCAAGGGATCAGGTCGAGCGGCAGCATGTACTCCGGACCGAGCACCGGCCCTACGCTCTCGACTTCCTGATGTTCGGGGCCGCCCTCGACGGCGTGCATGCTGACCGACGCCGTGGCGATGACACCACGGCTCTGGGTGGCCGTGATGGTGACCGTCCCGAACGACCGCCCCTCGTGCGCCCGGACAGCCTCGTAGCGGACCGGTTCATCGGCTCTGCCCTCGCGGGTGAAGATCGCGTGCTGGGATTTGACGGCTTTCTCCGGACAGGTGAGCGCTGCGATCCGGAGGAACTGGCCGAGCAATTGGCCACCGAACACCCGGTGGTACTCCAAGTGTTGATTCCGGCCCTCGTACTCTGCGGTCACCCCGTCGCCGGTCGAGGTCTTGGTGATGTCCAGGCAGCCGAGCAGATCGGTCCAGAGATCGGGCACCCGCCCAGTGTAAGTCAGATTCTCGGCGCTGAGAACGTAATTCTCAGGCCGATCAAGCCCTAGCTGGCGGTGAATCCGTGCGCGCAGAAGTCCCAGAGTTCGTCGGCGGTGATCGGGCGCGATGCCGCGTCTTCGGACTCTTCGCCGCTGGACTGTGCGTTGAACATCACGGTCTGCATGGTTATCGCGGCCATCCGCTTGGGGTTGATACCGGCACGCAGCTGACCTGCGGCGCTGGCTTCTTCCATGAGCTCGGTCAGCAGCGCCAGCAGCGGCGCGTGGGCGATTTTGACCTCGGACGGATGTGAGACGAGCAGCCGAGGGGCGAAGTCGGTGAACAGGGGCCGCTTGGCCGTCGGGTCCGGACGCGAGGACTCGAACAGCAGCTGGATCGCCACCCGTAGCCGCTCGATCGGCTCGTCCGGGCCGCTGGTGGCGGCGCGGATCTGGTCGGCGGACCGGGACAGGGCGTCTTCGAACAACGCCAGCAGCAGCTCGTGCTTACCGTCGAACTGCAGGTAGAAGCTTCGTAGCGACTGGCGTGAACGGTCGACCACCTCTTGTACGGTGAAGTCGGTGCTGCCCTTTTCGATGATGATCGCCTGGGCGGCGTCGAGGAAGCGCTGAACGCGCTGAGCGGCCCGGAGCTTCGCGGTTTTGATCGATCGCTCGACCGCGCGCTGCTTCCAGGCGGGTTCTTCGCTGGGGATGGTCACCGGCGGCTCGGATGCTGTCCGAGTGGGGAGAACATGGACTGACTGTACCGGAGAACGTCTTGCCATTGCGGTCCTCGACCCCCTCGCGGCCAACGTGTCAGAGATTGTAACTTTCTCACGTGGAGAATAGTATTCTCCTTTTACTGGCAACAGTAGTCTTACCAAAATTTTGATCCGCCGGGAGCACTGTGCAGCTGACCTTCGACGCTGACGTCGAGGCGTTCCGTGCGGAGTTCGTCGCGTTTCTCGATGCGCACCTGCCGCACGACGCCGAGGCGCTGGAACGGTCGGGTTCCAGCAGCCACGTTCCCGAGTGGGCCAGACGCTGGCAACGGCTCTTGTTCGACAACGGCTGGCTGTGTCCCGGCTATCCGCCCGAGTTCGGCGGCCGCAACGCCACGATCCTGCAGCAGTACGTCCACCAAGAGGAACTGGCACGGCGCCGGACCTACCTCACCTTCAACCCGCAGGGCGTCGGCATCATCTCCGCGTCGCTGATCTCGTTCGGCAACCACGAGCAGCAACGGCGCTGGGCGGTGCCGATCCTGCGGGCCGAGTTGACGGCGTCGCTGGGGATGAGCGAGCCCGGCGCGGGCTCCGATCTCGCGTCGCTGCGGACCCGTGCGGTCCTCGACGGTGACGAGTTCGTCGTCACCGGCCAGAAGGTGTGGACGTCGGGCGCGCACGACGCGGACGTGCTGCTGACTTTTGTTCGCACTGATCCGAATGCGCCCAAGCACAAGGGCATCAGCGTTCTGATGATCCCGACCGATCTGCCCGGGGTGGTACGGCGCCCGTTCGCCTCGATGTGCGATGTGGAGGATCTCGATTTCAACGAGGTGTTCTTCAACGAGGTACGGGTACCCGCGAAGAACCTCGTCGGCCCCTTGAACGAGGGGTGGCGCGTCGCCAACGGATCCCTCGGCCACGAGCGGAACATGTTGTGGCTCAGCTATGCAGATCGGCTGGAGGAGATGGTCGAGGACTGGTGGCCATCGTCGGCGTTGGACCGCGACCGCTTCGCCACGCTGGTCATGGACAACCAAGCGCTACGTCTGCTCGGGTCGGTCGCACTGGCCAAGGCCGCACGCGGCGACGAGGATCCGTCGGCCATGTCGGTGCTCAAGCTCCTCGGCTCGGAGGCGTCGCAGTTGGCGGCGGAGTACGCGCTGTCGGCGACGGGTCCCGATGCGCTGGCCTCACCCGGTTTCTCGGGTCCTTACAGCGCACAGCATCTCGATCTGTACCGCTCGGCGTGGTTCGAGCGCTATGCCCGCACCTACGGCGGCACGATCGCCGGTGGGACCTCTGAGATTCAACGCAACATCATCGCCCAACGAGTGTTGGGCTTACCTCGCAATTAGGAATCACGTGTACATCGATTACGAAGTCGCAGAAAAAATCGCCACCATCACGCTGAATCGGCCCGAGGCCGCCAATGCGCAGAACACGGAGTTCCTCGACGAACTCGACGCGGCGTGGACCCGCGCGGCGGAGGATCCCGAGGTGGCGGTGATCATCCTGCGCGCCAATGGAAAACACTTCTCGGCGGGTCATGATATCCGCGGGGGTGGGCACGTCCCAGACAAGATCACGCTTGAGTTTCTGGTTCAGCATGAGCAACGTCGCTATCTCGAGTACACGCTGAAGTGGCGTAATACGCCCAAGCCGTCGATCGCCGCGGTCCAGGGACGCTGCATTTCCGGCGGACTGCTGCTCTGCTGGCCTTGTGACCTCATCCTGGCCGCCGACGACGCGCTGTTCTCCGATCCGGTCGTGCTGATGGGTATCGGGGGAGTCGAATACCACGGCCATACCTGGGAACTGGGGCCTCGCAAGGCGAAGGAGATCCTGTTCACCGGACGGGCGATGACCGCCGACGAAGTGGCCGCCACCGGAATGGTCAACAAGGTGGTGCCTCGCGATCAGCTCGATGCCGAGACCAGGTCGCTGGCCGAGCAGATCGCGAAGATGCCGACTTTCGCTCTGCGGCAGGCCAAACGCGCGGTCAACCAGACGTTGGACGTGCAGGGCTTCTACGCGGCCATCCAGTCGGTCTTCGACATCCACCAGACCGGCCACGGCAACGCGCTGAGCGTCGGGGGCTGGCCCGTGCTCGTCAATCTCGACGAGATGAAGGCCAACATCCAATAGCGTCTCCCCGGTCTCAGGCGCGGCTGGTTTCCGAGGGGACGTCGTATCGCTCGATGTAGTCGGCGAACCGGTCCCTGATCTCGCCGGCCTGCAACCCGTAGTCTTCGAGCCGATATCCGTGGGTGCCGAAGCGGCCCTTCGGATTCGCCGCGATGGAGGCGGTGAGGGCGGCGCGGCCCCGCTCGTCGAGTTCGCGTCCACAGGCGGCGTAGATCTTCTCGACGGTGCCGATCGGATCGCCGACGAGGTCGGCGTATTGGACGTCGACGACTTCCCGCTCGGGATGCGCGCGTCGGAACGCTTCGCTGCGATCGATCGACTCGGCCAGCAGGTCGGTCCAGTGCTCGGCGATGTATGCGGTGTGGTCGGCGTCGCTGAACGTACCGGTGAGCGTCGATATCAAGCTGCATGCCGATGCGCACAGCACCGTCGGATCACGATGCAGAAGAACGAGTTTCGCATCCGGGTACTCCGCGGCCAGCGCCGGTAGCGCGATCGCGTGGTTGGGGCTCTTCAAGGTCCACCGGCCGCGGCGGCCGCCGCTCTGCAGCACCTGTAGCACCCGCCGGTGGTAGGTGTATGCCGATGTGTAATCCGCGCCGAGGAGCCACCGGCTGTAGTCTCCGACGTTGGCCATCGCCTCCCAGGTCAGGCTCTTGAAATCCTGGCCAAGGAGCGTGATGCACTCGGTCGGACCCTCGGCGTCCTCGTGATGGACGATCTTCATCTGTGGATTCAGCGACTCGAGCATCTCGATGGCCTCGTTGGCGGCATCGACCCGGGGACCGGAGCGGTAGTTCTCCGGCGAGGGCGGTGGCACGCTGTCGGCGGCCTCCCATCGCAACAGCGCGCGGTTCGCGGGATCCTGATCGAACAGTTGGCTCAGGAACGTCGTGCCCGCGCGGAACAGGCCGATGACCACCAGCGGGGCGTCCACCGGTTCGTCGCGGATCGCGGGGTGCTGGTCGAGCCAAGCGTGGATACGCAGCCGGTTGACGAGGCCACCGATGATGTTCTGCTCCAACGCGAACCGGCCGATGTCGTTGAGCCGGGCCTGCTCGTCGATCGATGCGCAGAGCACGGTCAGCCCCTCGACGAAGTCGTCGGGTCCGAAGTCCTCGGAGCCGGCGATTTCTACGGCAGCCGACATGACGGCATCCGGGTTGAGCCCCGGCGCCTGCGTGCTAGTCACCCGCGACCGTCACGACCGTGCGGCCCATCGTGCGACGCTGCTCGTGGTCGTCGAGCGCAGCAGCGACCTGATCCATGGTGATCGTGCGACCGACCACGGGCCGAACCGACCCGGCGGAGACGAGTTCCAAAAGCGCCGCATGCACCTCTCGGCCAACCTCGGCTCCGAACATGTTGAGCCCGAAGCGGCGGAAATCGACGGGCAGCTCGCCGTAGCCGAGGATGACGCCGAGGATCGAGAAGTTTCCCATCGACACCTTTCGCAGTGGGCGGCCGGTGAGTCCCGATTGCGGGTCGTCGTTGAAACCGACTGGCAGATAACGGCCCTCGCGGGCCATGCAGGTCCACACGGTCTCGGTATGGTCCCCGCCCACCAGGTCGACCGCGACGTCGACGCCGCGTAGGTCAGTGCGTGCGTTCACCTCGTCGAACAGGTCGGCGGAGGTGTGGTCGATGAAGGATGCGCCGAGCTCCTCGCATAGCCGTCCCTTGTCGGGACCGCCCGCGACCGCGATGACGTTGGCACCCGCGGCGACGCCGAGCTGGATGACCGCTGTGCCGACAGCGCTCGCGCCGCCGACGACGAGCAGCGTCTCGCCCGCAGTCAGCTTCGCGCGCCGGTGCAGCGCCAGGTAGCCGACGTGGAAGGGCAACGTGAAGGCCGCTGCGGAGACATCGTCGAGATCCGCTGGTGCATCGAATGTTCCGGTCACGGGCGCCACCGCGAACTCGGCCATACCCCCCAGCGACTGGTTGGTCATGGCCACGACCCGTCGGCCCACCCATTCGGCCGCACCCTCGCCCGCCGCATCGACCACGCCGCACACGTCCATGCCGAGGGTGAACGGGATCTGGCCCATGACGCTGGCCACGGTGCCGCGGCAGCGGGCGATGTCGCCGAAATTCACCGAGGCCGCCGACACCGCGATGCGGACCTCGCCAGGACCGGGCTCGGGGATCGGGACGTCAGCGACTTCAAGTGCTTCTGTGGGATCGCCGTGCTTGACGACGCGCACTGCTCTCACAGCGAGGTACGGTAATAAGCAGAGATGCTTATGTCAACGAGCCGAGGGCGCGGCCACCGCGGCGGCGGCCATCGCCACCAGGTTCGCGACGAACGGTTCATGCTCGAGCTGTGGGCGGCCGTGGCGTGCACGTCGCTCGAGCAACCGAGCGCGGTCCGCGATGGCCCGGAGGATGAACATCACCATCAGTGAGAACCGTTCGGTGCGAAGCTCATCGGTGAGATGTCCGGTGCGCTCGGTCAGCAGCGCGAACACGTCGTCGCCGCCGGTGCTGGCCAGCACGGCCTGCAACTCGGCGCTGTACTGCGCCCGGTCCTCACCGGTCAGCTCGGCGATGATCAGCAGGCAGCATCGTCCGCGCCAGCCGCTGTCCGCGAGTTCGGCAGCTGGCCGCACGAGCGCTTCGATGACGGATTCGAGCCCCGTCTCGCGTCTGGCCACCTCGAGCAGCTCACCTTCGCGGCGGGCGAGGAACTCCGCATGCCGCTCGATGACCGCGCACAGCACACCGTCGCGCGAACCGAAGTGATAGCGCAGTGCCGCCCGGTTGCGCTGCCCGGCCTGGCGGGTGATGTCGATGAGGGAGGCGTTGAAGACCCCGTCGTGAGCGAAGGCGCGGGCTGCGGCGTCCAGCAGTCCCGCCCTGGTCTTCGACGCGTCGGGTGGCACCCGTGAAGTCTAGGGTCCTTCGGCGTGTGTGCGAGCGACCGCAAAATGTACGCGCAACGCGGCGTGTCTACGTACAGACGCGGTCGCTCGCGACGCCGTGTGAGCCCGGGCGAAACAAGGTGGGGTCGTTAGAGGTGGGCGAGACGGGGGACCGAGCCGCGGGCGCGCAGTCCCGCTCCGGCCCTGCGCGTGAGTTCTCTTGAGCTGCCCAGCAACCCGTCGAGAACCAACGCACGTTCGATGTGGTGGTGCAGTTCGTGTTCGGCGGTGAAGCCGATGCCGGCCAGCACCTGCTGGCAGTGTTTGGCCGCGGTGAGCGCTGCCTTGCCCGCGGCCGCCTTGGCCAGCAGCGCGGTCAGGTCGGGGTTGTCGTCGCCGGGTAGCGTCAGCGCCGCCTCGGCTCCTTCGATCGCCACGAGTGTTTCGGCGAGGCGGTGCCGGATCGCCTGGAACGACGCGATCGGCCGACCGAATTGGACACGGTCCAGCGCATGCTGGCGGGCGAGGGTCAGCATCGCCCTGGCGCAACCCGCCAGCCACCATCCGACCGCGCGTCGCGCGTCGGGCAGTCGAGGATGCCCGCCCTCTTCGACCCGGCGCAGTGGCAACCCGCCCAGGGCCGAACTCTCGTCGGCGCAGGCGTAGTCCCACACCACCCAGCCGCCGCCCGCGTAGGGGAGCGCCGGGTTCGAGCCCTCGTCGGGGCTCGAGGCAAGCAATACGACATCGTTGAGAACTGAAGCGTGCGAGCCTGTTTCACCCAACAGGCGGAACACGAGCGGGATGGCCACCTCTGACATGTCGGACAGCATCTCGGACCAGCCGAGCTCAGCCAGTGCCGCATCCAGTTCGGTGCCGGAGGTCGACAGCATCGTCTTGCGCAGGCCGTCTTCGAGGAGTTCCAGTGATTGGGCGTCCCATTCCGATGGTCCGGCCACGATCACTCCTTCCCGAGGTCGAGCAGTCGGCGGGCGATGATGTTGCGCTGAACTTCGGCGGTGCCGCCGTAGATCGTGGCGGCCCGCGAATACAAATACTCGGTGCGCCACTCGGTGTCGTCCAGCTCGATGACACTCGGGAGCAGGTCGTGCGCAGAGTCGTAGAGCTGCTGTTCGGCGCCGGCGAGTAAGACCTTGTCGATCGACGTGTCCGGGCCGAGCTTGTTGCCGTCGGCCAACCGGAGCTGGGTGGCCCGCGAGCGGCAGCGCAACATGTGCAGAGCCAGATATGTCTCGCCCAGCTCCGAGTCCACCGACTGGCCGAGGTTCTTCACCTCGGCGACCAGTGCGTCGAACCGCGAGTACAGGTAGGCGATGCGCTGCCAGAAGCATGTCGAGCGCTCGTAGGGAAGCAGGTCCATCGCGAGTTGCCAACCGTCGCCGGGGTTTCCGAGCATGCGGTCGGCAGGCACCACAACGTCGTCGAAGTACACCTCGCAGAATTCGTCGACGCCGTGCATGGTGCGCAGGGGGCGGACATCCACGCCGGGACTGTCCATGTCGACGAAGAAGGCGGTGATGCCCGAATGCCCGGGTCCTGTTCGGGTGAGAAGCACGCAACGCTTGGCGTACTGCGCAAAGCTCGTCCACACCTTCTGGCCGTTGATCACCCAATCCCCGGTCGAGCCGCGCTGTTCGGCACGCGTGGCAAGCGAGGCGAGATCACTACCCGAGCCGGGCTCGGAGAAGCCCTGGCACCAGGTCTCCTGGCCGGACAGCAGCCGAGGCACCATCTCGGCGGCGAGTTCGGGGCGCGCGTAGTCGATCATCGTCGGGGTCAGCACTTCGAGCATCGAGTACGGTCCTGGATCGTCGAGGCGACGGCCGACCACCTCTTCGCCGACGATTGCGCGCAGGATCATCGGGCCACCGAGGCCGCCTGCCGATTCGGGCCAGCCCCAGCGCATCCAGCCGGCGTCGTAAAGCTCCTTCAGCACGCGGGCGTGCTGCGCCTGATGAGCGTCGAGCGAATGGTCGCCGGGCGGTGGGGTCAGGTCATGGCTATCCAGCCATGCGACCAGTTGTGACCGGAACTCGGCGACTGTCTCGAACTCGGTGCCAGCCGTCAGGTCGCTGGTCATCCGGCCTCCGGAGCCGCCCCGGCGGCGACATCGGGCTCCGGAGCCGCCCCGGCGGCGACATCGGGCTCCGGAGCCGCCCCGGCGGCGACATCGGGCTCCGGCCGGCCGATCGCGTGCGGGCGGCCGGAGTCGTGCTCGCCGCTGCGCCGGATGAACGTCATGGCGCGGGTCTTGAGCCGCCAGCCGTCGTCGGTGCGCACATAGGTGTCCTTGTAGTAGCCGATTCGCATGTCGTGCTTGGAGTGCTCGATGAAGCACAGCGGCTGTGTTCCGGTGGCGGCGTCCGGGTTGTCGGGGTCGAGGTCGATCAGCGCGGTACCCGTCATGAACAGGCCCTTCGGGGCCGCGTCGACCAGCTCGGGAAAGCGGGCAAGCGTGTAGGTCGAGCCGAACGCACTGTAGGTGCCGTCGGGGGTGAAAACAGAGATCAGCCCCTCGATGTCGCCTTGGGTGATGGTCACGGCGTATTTGGCGAGCGTCTGCTGGATCTCGACCAGATCCTCGATCCGCTGTTGACTAGGTGGCACTGTCATGTCGGTAGACCTTACCGCCCTTCATTACAAAGCTGACGTCTCGTGTAACGCCGATATCGGCAAGCGGATCTCCGGGCACGGCGATGATGTCGGCGAGATACCCCTCGGCGATGCGGCCGAGGTCCGGTTTGTCGATCAGGTCGGCGGCGACGACGGTGGCCGCGCGGAGCACCGCCGCCGGCGGCATGCCCCAGTCCACGAGGGTGACGAGTTCATCGGCATTCTTGCCGTGCGGGATCGCCGGGGCGTCGGTGCCGACGGCGATCTTCACCCCGGCCTCGTACGCTGCCTTGATCGACGTGCGCGCCTTCGGGAACATCTCGGCGGCCTTGTCCTGCAACTCTTTCGGAGCCCTCGACACGTCCATCGCTTCGGCCAGCCTGCGGGTGGTGACCAGGAACCGGTCGTTGTCCACCAACATCTGGATGGCTTCGTCGTCCATCAGGAAACCGTGCTCGATGCAGTCGATACCGCATGCCACGGCGTGCTTGACCGCCTCCGCGCCGTGGGTGTGCGCGGCCACCTTCAGCCCGCGCCGGTGTGCCTCGTCGACGATGGCTCGCAGCTCCTCGTCCGAATAGTGTTGTGCGCCAGCTTCTCCGGTCAGCGACATCACTCCACCGGATACGCACACCTTGATCAGCTGGGCGCCGTGCTTGATCTGATAGCGCACGGCCTTGCGGATCTCGTCGACACCGTTGGCGATGCCCTCCTCGACCGTCAGCTCGAGCGCGCCGGGCATGAACGCCGCGAACATCGTCGGGTCGAGGTGGCCGCCGGTCGGTGTGATGGCGTGACCGGCGGGCACGATGCGAGGGCCCTCGATCCATCCGGCGTCGATGGCCTTGCCGAGTGACACGTCAAGCAGGTATCCGCCTGTCTTGACGAACAATCCGAGGTTGCGCACCGTGGTGAACCCCGCACGTAGCGTGCGCCGGGCGTTGCCGACCGCGCGTAGCACCCGGATCGCCGGATCGTCCTGCACCTGGGACAGACCGGGGGTTTCGCCCCGCCCGCCCATCAGGAGGTTGACCTCCATGTCCATCAGGCCGGGCAGCAGGATGGCATCACCGAGATCGATGACCTGATCGTCGGGACCCTGAGATCCTTCGCCTAGGCCGACGATCCGACCGTCGTCGATGCGGACGATTGCCGGCCGGACGATCTCGCCGGCGTCGACGTCAACAAGACCCGCTGCCTTGAGGGTCAGCATCGATGAGCCGCTTGCGCGAAGAGCGTTGGCACAGCTAGACCACCGGCTCCTTGATGAGATTGATGTAGGCGGCGCCGCTGTCGAGTACCCGGGGCTGTTTCCACACCTCGATGGGAAAGCTCACCATCACGATCGACTGGCCGAGGTGCACCAGAGCCTTCGCGTCCTCCGGCATTCCCTTGAGCGGGAAGCGGGCGTCGACGTAGACCATGATGTCCTCGAGCCTAGCCATGCCCGCGTCGTAGAGTTCCTGCATCTCCTCCATCGAGGAGTTCAGCCGCTTCTGATAGCGCTCTTCCTCGGTCGGCAGGCACCAGTCGCTGAACCGCTCGAGATCCGCGAATTCCTCTGGAAGCTTAGACATTTGCAGTGTCCTTCTCCTCTGAAGCGGCGTGCTTGCCGTTCGAACCGTTGCTATTCAGGCCGGCCTTGTACCGGTCGACGTACTTGTGCGCGGTGTGGTGCAGGTGGCGCAGCAGGACTTCCTGGTCGCACAGCGGGAAGTCGAGAACGGCGCGGGTGCCGATCTGTGTCTGCGTGGCTTCCAGCGTATTGGCGTCCTGGAACGCGTACTCCTTGAACGTCACCGCGGCCAGTTCCTGGGAGAGCCGTTCGCGCAGGTTCTTCGGGGGCACGAAGTACAGGTCGGCCTCGAAGATGTGGGTGTCCACACCGGTGGGCCAGTAGTTGTACGTCAGATACCAGCCCGGCACCCAGAACAGCAGGGTGAAGTTCGGGAAGAACTCGAACGAGTCCTGGCCCCAAGTCTTGTGGCGGCCCGGGTTGATCGCCGGCGGCAACTCGTCGGGCAGGATGCCCTTGATGGCGGGCCGGTCCCACGGCCCGAACAGTCCACTGTGCAGGATGCGCTCGATGGGCTTGACCATGTTCAGGTCCTTCGGCGGGCTCATGCCACCCCAGGACGAGATCATCGAGTGATCGCCCTTGATGTCGTAGTGCAGCGCCTCGAAGCCGAACTTGGCCAGTTTCTCGGCTTCCTCCTTTTCCGCCTGCTTCATGTGCAGGATCGGCGCGTGGTAGAACTCGACGAACGCGTCGATGAAGAGCTTCCAGTTCGACTTGATCTCCGAGCGGTAGCTGTAGTGCTCGGTCATCTCGTGGAAGGGATAACCCTTGAGACCCTGGCCGAACTCGCCCAGATACTCCTCGAGCGAAACCGCGTCGTCGTCGAAGTTGACGAAGATGAAGCCCTCCCACACCTCGCAGCGCACCGGCTTGAGCGGGTAGTCGGCCTTGTCGATGTCGAAGAACTCCTGCTCCTGCTGGATGAAGGTCAGGTCGCCCTTGAGGTTGTAGCGCCAGGCGTGGTACTTGCAGACGAACTGGCGGCAGGTGCCGGAGACCTCTTCGCCGGGATAGTCGTTCCACACCAGCTTGTTGCCGCGGTGGCGGCACATGTTGTAGAAAGCGCGGATCTCGTCGCCGTCGTTGACGATGACGATCGACGTACCCGCTCCGACCGACGGCAGCTCACGGGTGATGTAGCTGCCCTTCTTGGGAATCAGCTCGATGCGACCCATTTGCAGCCAGGTCTTGCGGAAGATGGCCTGCTGCTCCAGCTTCCACTGCTCCGGATCGATCGAGTCCTCGTAGTTGACCGGTGCGGTGCCCAGCTCGGGCCAGTTCTCGGTCCAGCTACCGACGTCGGGCTTCTTGAAAAATGCCACGGTTTGTCTACCTCTCTGCGTGCTATTCGGAGTCGGGTTCCACGCCAAAAGTGTTGATGGCCATGGCGAGTGCGCCATAGCAGCCGATCGTGAAGACGAGGTCCATGCGTTGACGTTCGTCGAGGTGCTCCGAGAGCGTCGCCCATGTGGCGTCGGAGATCTCCGACTTGTCCTCGAGTTCGTCGACTGCCGCAAGGACCGCCCGGTCGAGTTCGTCGACGGCCTCGCCGCGCCGGATGCCGTCGATGACGTCATCGGACAGGCCGGCCTCACCGCCCATGCGAACGTGGTGGCGCCACTCGTACTCGCAAGCGCGGCGATGCGCGACGCGCAACACCGCCAGCTCGCGCAACCGGTCCGGCAGTGGCGAGCTGAACATCAAGTGGTTGTTGAAGCGAAGGAAGGACCTGGTCAGCTTGGGGTGGCGGACGAGCGTTGCGAGCAGATTGCCCGCCGCCTCCGGGTTGCGGCGCTCGGGAGGCAGCATGCCGGACAAGGCGTGGTCGACGGCGTCATCCCACTGGTCCGCGGGGAGCGGGGGTACACGCACCGGGCGCTTCCTCTCGTTCACGAGAATCAGGTTCTCATATTTCGCCAATAGATTTCCACCTTTCCAGCCGATGGTCAATCCCATCGCCTGGATGTGCGGGTCGGTGGCCTGCCACTTACAGTCCAACGGCGCTGCTGGAAGGCTATGCGGGTCGTTTCGGACATTGATTCTCGTCGCAAGAGAAGCTAGTTTCCTCAGATAGAGAACCTGACTGGGTAACTAGTGTGGGTGCTATCACAGATTTCGACGGAGGGAACAGGCGTGAAGAAAGAAGACATGATCCTGATCAGCGTTGATGATCACATCGTCGAGCCGCCGGATATGTTCAGGAATCATCTGCAGAAGAAGTATCTGGATGAGGCGCCGCGGTTGGTGCACAACCCCGATGGTTCTGATACCTGGCAGTTCCGCGACATCGTGATCCCCAACGTGGCGCTCAACGCGGTCGCGGGCCGCCCGAAAGAGGAGTACGGCCTCGAACCCCAGGGTCTGGACGAGATCCGGCCGGGCTGTTACAAGGTCGACGAGCGGGTCAAGGACATGAACGCCGGGGGCATCCTGGGCTCGATGTGTTTCCCGTCGTTCCCCGGGTTCGCCGGCCGGTTGTTCGCCACCG
>Ga0315336_1000478_pt1 | contig 110726 bp, 87 predicted proteins | sample ASW5metaG_FD_204512 | JGI IMG/M metagenome (GOLD analysis project Ga0315336, IMG submission 204512) | Ammonia-oxidizing marine archaeal communities from Monterey Bay, California, United States - ASW #5 | ecosystem: Environmental > Aquatic > Marine > Intertidal zone | place: USA: California...
CCGGGTCTTCAGGCGGGTTCTAGTCGCCTTGCGAAGAGTCGCTGGGGGCTGATGTCGGCAGTTCGAACTTGGGGGCAGTGAAGTCTTCGTTGCCCTCGTCTTGGTCCTCGTCGTCGTCCACCGGCCGCGGAGTAGGCTTGCTGGGGGCGTGGGTTGCCTGATTGACTTCATCCTCTAGCCCGCTCACGCCCTTCTTGAATTCGACGATGCCTTTGCCCAAACTGCGCGCCACTTCGGGGAGCCGCTTGCCGAATAGCAGCAGTGCGATGACCGCAACGATGATCAGTTCGGTGTGGCCGGGCATGAACCCAAACGCGAGAATAGTTGTCATCGATTGATCCTCTTACCTGCTTGATCGACGGATTGCGAAGCCATAGTCGGCTGGTCCCCGTGCTCGCGACATCCGTGCGCTACTCAATCATGTCTCGTGGTGTCGAATGAACCTGCCGGCTGGGGCGGTGAACGCGAAAATGTCGAAGCACTATTCGCTCGACTGTTCGTTCACGTCATCCTCGATGCCTTTGACGCCCTTTTTAAACTCAGTAATGCTTGATCCCAGTGATCGCATGACCTGCGGTAACCGCTTCCCAAACAGCAGAAGAACAATGACAGCGATGATGATCAGTTCCCAAGGGCCGCTAAACATTGATTTCGTCTCCCCACACCGCTCTTGAATCGTGCCCGGCGTGTCGAACGAGCTGCGATTGACAACCCCGGCGAGTTCCCCGATGACGGATTCCGCCGCCAAAAAGGGAACGACCACGGCAACAAATTGCTACACCGGCCATCATTCCATTATGATCGCCGCTGAAACCAAAACAAGCCCCTCTCAGGCATTTGCCGAAACTCTCTAATCAGCGCGTCCGCTCATTCCAACTCGCACGTTTGGCCAGACTGGTGAGCGAAGTCGTTACTAAAGCCGTACGCAATCTGTCGGCTTGAAGAGTTTCTGATCGGCAACCCAGCATGACGATCGAACGGACTCGCGGTTCGTTTCGCCAGAGAAAGACAGCCCAACCCATCCGTGGACAACCTCCGTGCCGCCTAACGTCGCGGCTTGCCCTCAGTCGAGGTGTCCACTCGGTTTGCCCGCATATGCAAGAAGCAGGTCAGGGGAGCGGTGATAGTCTTATTCTATCCGAAGCACTCGCACTGTCAACGGTGATGGTCGTTCGGCCAACGTCCCATTTGCTATCGTCGATCATCTTGCCGACGTCGCGCTTTGCAAGGCCATAACGAAGCGGAGCAGACGCTTAGTCCCCTCATTCTTTATTGTGACTCCGGCGCTCGTCATGTAACGACCGTTTCGTTTGAATATCGGCGATCGGTTCATCGGTTTCTGCCGCTTTCTGAGACCGGTCGCGAATCTCCCTCTTGGACTGGGCCAGCCCTAATCATTCAACCACCGCAGACAACTGTGGTTGCATCATATCTCGAACCATTGCTCCAAAGGAGTCTTCATCCACAAGGCAATACATAACACGTTTATGACACACGCCTTAAGTTGCCCCGATTGCCGAACGTTCAGATAATTTCGTCCCGTTCTTCATTTTTTGCATCGGCGGACTTGACGCACGCCGCCACTGTGACTACTGTGCTATTCACCTAATACAGTAGGGCAGACAATGTTCTTCAATATCGACCCGACCAACGGGTTGGCGATCTACGACCAGATCGGCCGGCAGGTCAAATTCGCCGTCGCGGATGAGGCGCTCTGCCCGGGCGATCTGGTTCCCTCGGTCCGCGAATTGGCAAAACAGCTTGCCGTGAACCCCAACACCGTGGCTCGGGCCTATCGGGAATTGCAGTCCGAACAGGTCTTGGCCGGTGTACGCGGAACGGGGCTACAAGTTACGCCCGGAGCGCCACAGCTCTGTCGCGACCAGCGGGAGACCCTCTTGGGCCATCGCCTGCGTTCGGTGCTGCTCGAAGCGCGGCGCAGTGGACTTTCCGACGACGAACTCCGCAAGCTGGTTGATGACGAACTCTCTCACCTGTTTGCGGGAGGAAAATCGAAATGAGGCCCGTTTTTGAACTGAACCGCGTTGTCAAACGATTCCGCCGCCAAGTGGCCCTGGATGACGTCACCTTCAACGGCAAAAGCGGCAGCATTGTCGCGCTGTTGGGAGAAAACGGAGCTGGTAAGACAACGGCACTCAAAATCTTGCTTGGCCTGGCGGAAGCCGATAGTGGTCGTGCCGAGGTCTTTGGCCTGGACAGCCGAACGCAAGGCCAAGAAATCCGTCGCCGGGTCGGCTATGTGCCCGAGCACCCGATCATGTACGACTGGATGAGCGTCGCCGAAGCGGGCTGGTTCGCCGCCGGGTTTTATGGGCAAGGTTACTTACAGCGATACCGCGAACTCGTCGCGAGATTTCGGCTTGACGAGTCCAAAAAACTCAAGGCGCTCTCCAAGGGAATGCGGGCCAAGGTCGCGCTGTCGACGGCCATGGCGCACGAGCCGGAATTGCTTGTGCTCGATGAACCCACGTCGGGGTTGGACGCCATTGTCCGACGCGAGTTTCTGGAGAGCATGGTCCACGTGGCCGGCGAAGGACGCACCGTGCTGTTGTCGAGCCATCAGATCGCCGAAGTCGAGCGGGTCGCCGACGTCGTCGCGATTCTGCGTGAGGGCAAGCTCGTGGTGTTCGAGCGCCTGGACGATCTGAAGAACGAGGTTCGCGAGCTGACGATCACGCTACGAAACGGAGCACCGCACGCCCCGGACGTGCCGGGATCGATTATCAGCCAGCGACAGAAAAACCGTCAATGGCGCGTGCTCGTCCGGGACGTAAACGACGAATTGTTGGGCATCGTCCGCGATGACGAACTCGTGGGCCACGTCGACGTAAAATCGCCGTCGCTCGAAGACATCTTCGTCGGCTACATGCGTCCCGACGCAACCGAACCGGAGGAGGCCGACCAGCAATGAACGGCACGATCCTGTTTCGGTTGATGTGGAAAGAGTATCGCACGCTCCGCGCGTTGTGGCTGACCGTCGCAATTAGCACGATCCTACTTCAATTTCTCATCTGGGGGATTGCTCAGGCCGACGATAGTAGTAGGGTTCCGTTTGAAGGTCTGTGGGCGTTTGGCATGGTGCTCAGTGCGTGTTACGCGGTGGCGTGCGCGGCGATATCATTTGCTGACGAACGCTCAGTCGGTACCGACGCGTTGCTGCGACACCTGGCGTTTGCCCCGTCGCTGCTCGCATCGTCGAAAATCGGCGTGGCCCTCATGAGCACGCTGGCGATGGGGGTTGTCCTTTCCGGATCGGCTTGGGCGTTTTCGAGCAGCAGCGTTCCGAAGATAATAGAGCCTGTCGATCTGGTGACCGTGGCGCTGACCGGACTTTCTATGTTCCAGATGTTGGCTTGGGGGATCTTCTTCTCGTTGTTGACGTCTAAGGTGTTCAATGCTGCTTTCCTGACAGCAGCCGCATTTGTGACGACGTACTGGCTGCTCCAAGGGAGCGTTTTTGGCCCGTACCAAGCATCCTATTGGGGCATCTCTGGCCCGTACCGCGCGTCCTCAAGCGAGTTGCTTATCGCAATGGTCTTACTCACGGCGATGTCTTGCGGACTGTTGGTTGTCGATTTCATTCTGGCGTCCCAGTGGCTGCGTGGTAGGAAAACCGCGTCCATTCGATTCGCCTCAACATCGGCATTGACCCCGTTCGCGGCTGCGTTCAGCGCGTTTCGGGGAGCCATCAACGAGGGAAGAACGCGCAGCGCCTGGAATTCATCGGGCCGCGCTTCCGTGCGCGAGATGGGCTCGGTCCGCGTGCGACAGATTAAGCGACTCGTGTGGGTCGAATGCCGGGATCGGAAGCTGTTGTGGGTGGCGCTCGCGCTCTTGCTGTTGTTCGACCTTCTTCTGGCGATATTGGCCGTTTCGGGAAACCGGCACGACGCTGCTCGATTCACCGCCGTCCCTAACTTTCTGCTCTGTGTCGGTCCGCTGGTCGTCGGGGCGCTGGCGTTTCTGGGCACACAACGCGATCACCGGTATCGCGTCACCGCCGCGCACGGAACAGATCCAGCAACTGTTTGGTTCAGCAAACAAATCTTTGCCGTTACGTTGGTGCTCGTGCTCACGGTCGTCTGCCTGACAGCACTCTGGTTGATCGCGTTCGCGCGCCGCACTGAGATTCTGGCGATGTTCGTCGCTCCCAGCGTCGCCGCCGCAAATCAACTAATGTTTAGCGGCGTGCTGTATCTGGCGTACAGCTATGCTGCGGGTCAACTCATGTCGATGCTCGTTTCGCGGCCGATCATGGCTCTGTTTCTCGGGGGCGTATTGACGGCGGCCATCGCGTTCTGGCACGCGATCATGTATTCATTGGCCGTCCCACTGTGGTGGTCAGTGGCGCCGATTCCGTTTGTCCTGCTGCTCACAACGCGCGTCCGCTGTGCCGACTGGATGCTCGAGCGGAATCGTCCGCGCCACTGGGCGAAAGTGGTCGGTCTGTTGGCGGGCTCCACGTTAGCGATCACGGTAGCAGTCGCCAGTTATCGAGTCTGGGAAGTCAGCTATCCGGTTGTTGTCGGCAATCCAGCGCGGTGGCATGCACCCCCGAAGCCGACAACGCCCGAAAGACGGACCGCCGATTTGTACCGGCGGGCGGCCGATCTGTTCGTACCCTGGGAGGGGGAGAGCCCCAACGCATGGGGCAAGGAGCACGTATCAGTCGATTCGTTGTGGTATGGGCCGTTGCATGATGGGGAAGCTCCGTATCTCGAAAAAAACCGAGAGGCGTTGGAACTCACGCTCAAAGCGGCAGCGCGGCCTCGATGCGCACAGGTTCGAATCGTCAACGCAGTAACATCGCGGTCGTACAGTGACAGAGACGCAAGATACTCGCTACAACGCCTGCTGTTACTGTCCGGACGCGAGCTGACAAGCGAAGGCAAACTCGATGAAGCATTGGAGCGCTATTTGGCCTTCTTCAGGATGGCCAAGCATATGGCGAAAAGCGATCCGTACTTTACGCTGAGCAACTACGCAGGTATGTATGGGGCGATGGTTTCGGCGAGCGGACCACTCTTGTGGTGGGCGAACCATCCGGACCAAAGCCGGGAACGCATTCTCGCGGCAATTCGAACACTCGAGGGACCCGCATACGCACTTCCAAAAGCCAGTGTCGCGCTGAAGAGCAGCTATGCTCTGTACCGACGCGGGATTACGAATGTCGATGAACCAGAGGTTTACTCGGATCTGTTTACTTATCAGAAGCCCACTGATTCACTCGATCGGTTTGTTTCACTCGATCGGTTTGTGCGATGGATGCCTTGGGAACGTGCGCGGATGGTCAAAGCGTTCGACACAATCGCATCGCTACAGGCCGAGATGGTGGAGGCTAACGAGAACCTGCTCGCGGAACGCCATTCGGGTCAGATGATCCACCAGGCGATGATGACTCTGGAAGAAGCAGATCGTCACAACCATCCGCCTTACTCTTGGATCGCGACGACACCCTTGATCAGGAACAGGATGCCCGTCGAGGCCGTCGGACATTGCCAGACTCTGGTCTATTTTGCGGCAGTTCGCCGAGCGCTGCTGATTCGGTTGGCTCTCATTGCCCACCGTCACGAACACGGCACGCTGCCCAAATATCTTTTGGAACTCGAAGGGACCTACTTCGATCAGTTGCCATTCGATCCGGGGAGCGGACAGGAGTTTTCCTATTATCCGCACGGTTTCGGGTCACCATTCAGCGAAAGAGTGAAGCGCCAAGAGCTCGGATTGGAACCGCGTGACCAAAGGCCTTGTCTGACGTCGTTGACGTTCTTTCCTTCTTCCAGCCGTCCGGCGCGTCCTTCAGAGGCGCTCTGGATGCCTGGTTGGATGTACCATCACTTTCCCAGCGCATGGAGCGAGGCTCCGGTTGAGGCCCAAAAGCCGAAGAGTTCGCTACCGGAGTGAAAAGGTCTTGCCATCCGATCGGTCCGCCGTTCGCGCCGTCGAATGAACTCCTGCGACACAGCGTCGATCATACCTCGCAAGACCAAAGAATTCTCAGATCTGGGAACGAAACCGCGTCCCGATTGAGGCACAACGACGCCGGCGCGGGGCGAATCACGTTGACGCGGGAAATAGGCCGCGCGGTCACTTGAATCCCGTGGTTTGATGTGTCATATTCCACGCTTCGCTGAGGCGGCCGGTCAGCATTTTGCGTTGGTTTCTGCGCGCAGTGGCTTGCTCCGTTGTTGTGGGCCGTAGGGTCGACATAACGACACTCCCTGTTCACATCGCGTTGAGCATGCCCGAGAGCCGTGCATCAATCGCGGAATCGTTCTACTTGGACGGTGCCGAACTCGGTCGCATTGGCTTCAGCGAAACAAACAGCGAGTGACGTATCAGATTCGGATTGGTTTCGTTCGCGGGGCTCTGCTTCGGTGGACACGCAGGCAACTTGCCTGTGCTCGTGCATGCGTGACCGAACCGCGAAACGTCAACGATATCGTCAAACCCAAATGGATGTCGGGCTTTTGATAATGCCAGCCATATTTGCGGCAAGCACCCTCGGCGGATATTTCAGCGACGTGCACGGTCTCTCACCGGCCTGGTCGATGGGCTTGGCCGCGGTCATTCACGTCATCTTCATGATTTCGCTGTTCGGCGTGATACCGCTATTCTTCATTTGGCTCGAGCGAAAAGTCTCGGCTCGAATTCAGGATCGTCTAGGCCCGACGCGTGTCGGCGGCCGCTTCGGCTGGCTTCAAGGTTTGGCCGACGGCATCAAGCTGATTCAAAAAGAAGACCTCGTTCCCGACGCGGCCGACTCGATGCTGTTTCGCTTGGCGCCGTATCTGGTCTGCATCGCCTCATTCACCGCGTTCATGGTTCTGCCATTTGCCGACGGTTGGGTGGCGGTTGGGGCGGATATCGGCTTGTTCGTCATCTTGGCCATTCTTTCGCTGGAAGTGTTTGGAATCATTCTCGCGGGCTACTCAAGCGGCTCGAAATGGTCATTGTTTGGTGGAGTTCGCGAGGCGGCCCAAATGGTCAGTTACGAAATTCCGTTGGCCATCTGTGCGATCATTCCGGTCATCGCCGTCGGATCACTGAACTTGGGAGAACTGAGCCGAGTTCAGTCGGGCTGGTTTTATTCCAACTGGCTGCTGTTTCACGACCCGTTCACGTTCATCGGTTTCTTCGTCTATTTCACCGTGGCCACCGCCGGTTGCAAGCGAGCTCCGTTCGACTTGGCTGAAGCCGAGAGCGAACTCGTGGGCGGCTTTCACACCGAATACAGCGGCATGCGTTGGTCGTTTTTCTTCATGGGTGAATACGCGAGCATGTTCTTGGTGAGCGTGTTGGCGTCGATTCTCTTCTTGGGCGGCTGGAACACGGGAATCGGGCCACTTGACGACGCGCTCGTCGCCGGGCGCGCCAGTTCAGCCGGAGCCGGCGGGTTCGTGGCGGCCAGCTATCTTGCCAACGTGATCGGCATGGTGGTGATTCTCGTCAAAGGCTCGTTGTTGGTGTTCCTGCAAATCTGGGTGCGTTGGACGTTTCCCCGATTGCGGATCGATCAAGTGATGACGACGTGCCTGAAATACCTGGTGCCGATGAGTTGCTTTTTGTTTCTGGGTGCCCTGATGTGGCCCGTTTTGCTCATTCAATTCACGGGTCGGTCAACGCTATTCGAGTCGTCGCAATCGATCGGCGAAAAGCTCCGTTCATCGCCCGGCATTCTGAGTGGCGACGGCGTTTCTGACGTGGACCGCTCGTCGGACGGAGACGGCGAGTCTGACGGAGACCGAGTATTCGAAGCCGGCCTGAATGATGGCGCCGAACGGCGACAGTCGTCGACGGATGTCTCGTCCGACGCCGATGAGAATCGCTCGGTTGTTTAGGCTCTTGATAAGGAAAGGGGCGGAACGTGAGTCAAGCCGCGTTGTTGTTCTGGTTATTTGCGATCGCAACCTGCGGCGGCGCGCTGGCGGTGGTGATCAGCCAAAACGTCGTGCGAATGGCCTTTTGGTTGATCGTATCGCTGGGTTCGATGTCCGGCTTGTTCTTCCTGCTGCACGCCGACTTCGTCGCGACGACACAATTACTTGTGTACGTCGGCGGCACGGTTGTGTTGCTGATTTTCGGCGTGATGCTGACCGCGAGCGGCCCGTATGTGCAGATCAAGACGTCGCCGGCCGAAGGGTTTCTCGGGGCGGCTGTTGGGGTCATGTTACTCGTGATGCTCATTTCGACGGTCACCCGGGTCGACTGGTCCCGTGCAACGCGTGTCTCAGCGAGCGTCAGCGGACGCGAATTTCGCGCGGGGCCCATTCACGGATTCAACAAGCCGCAGGAAGGGAATACGTCGCGGTCGATCGGAATGGCACTGCTTGGCGCCCGGCCCGACACCGACCTCGGCTCAGACGATGGACGCATGGGGACCGGTTACTTGTTGCCGTTCGAAATTGTCTCCGTGCATCTGCTCGTGGTGCTAATTGGGGCGGCCTATCTGGCGCGGGCGAAACGCCGGGCGGGCTCAGCTTCTGAAGGATAGATGACAGGGCGGCGGCGAGGAAGCACTGGCGAGGTGAGCGACATTAGAGGCAGCGGGAAACGTTAGGGCGGTCACCGCCGACACGTAGACGAAAACTGGTGGAGACGAATTCGATGGGTGAGATCGGGTTGAACCATTACCTCGTCGTGGGGGCGATTTTGTTCGTCTCGGGCGTGGTCTGCATGGCTGTCAAGCGCAACGGCATTGGCGTGTTGATGGGTGTGGAACTCGTTCTCAACGGCGCCAACGTGAATTTCGTGGCGTTCTCGTATTACACGCCGCTCAAGCTCGACGGGCAGATCGTCTCGTTATTCGTAATCGTTCTCGCTGCGGCTGAAGCGGCGGTGGCACTGGCGATTGCTTTGAATTTCTATAACAACCATCAAACGATCGACGTCGACCGTGCGAACGAGTTGAACGGCTAATTGAGTCCACGCGTAATTCGGACAGGGCGCAACATTGGAAAACCCCGGCGACACACTCAAAACACTCTTGGCCATCGCCTGGCTGTTGCCGCTTCTCGGCTTCATTATTGAAGTCTTGGGTGGCTATTGGGGCACACGGCAAAGCAAGGCAGCCGCATACTTGGCGATTGGCTGCATTGGAATCGGGTTCTTCTGTAGTGCCGGGGCGCTCTGGTATTGGGGCGATGCGACCGATTGGGCCGCTCTTGAGTCACACGACGGCGGACATCACGCCGCCACCTTAGATGGGACGGCACACGCATACGTCGATGACCCGGCCGGTCACGGTGGTGCCGCCGGGGACGCTGCCGGTGAACAGAAACACGAGGATCACGAACAGACACGCGCCAGCCATGCTCACGAAGCAGGCGGCGAACATTCTCACACGCCGACGGCCTACTCGGGAACATTTTACACGCTGGCCACGTTCGGCAATTTGGTCCTCTCGATCGACTACTACATCGACAGCCTGACGCTGGTGATGTTTACAATGGTCACGCTCATCGCCACGTGCATCCACGTCTTCGCGGTGGGCTACATGAGCGACGAGTTGACGGATGATTACGTCGACCACCAGGTGCATACGCCCAGCGGCGGTCACCTGCATCGCCCGGGACGATTTTACAAGTTCTTCTCGTACATGTCGCTATTTTGTTTTTCGATGCTGGGGCTCGTGCTGGCGGGCAACATCTTTCAGGTATTCGTGTTCTGGGAACTGGTCGGCATTTGTAGTTATCTGCTGATCGGCTTCTACATCGAACGCAAATCAGCCAGTACCGCGGCAAACAAAGCGTTCATCATGAACCGTGTCGGCGACTTCGGTTTCCTGATCGGTCTGATGATCATCTGGACGTGGTTCGGAACGTTCCAATTTGGTTCGATGGAAGTCGAGGGAGGCGTCCAGCCGGGGCTGTTCCAAATGGTCCGCGGTGACGATGGTCAACTCGACGTCGCTCCGGCGGCCGACGGGCAAGCGCAATCGGTTCTGCTGCACGACGCTGCCGGAGAGCAGCTCGTCGACCCAGAGACGAATCGGCCGGTTTCGATTCCTTACATGCTGCTGGTCATCGCCGGGCTGGGCATCTTCGCCGGCTGTATCGGAAAGAGCGCTCAGTTCCCGTTACAAACCTGGCTGCCCGATGCGATGGAGGGACCAACACCCGTCTCGGCTCTCGTGCACTCGGCAACGATGGTGGCAGCCGGCGTCTATCTAGTGGGTCGATTTTACCCCATGTTTACCACGGAGGTCTTGCTGACAATCGCCTACGTGGGTTGTATCACGCTGTTCATCGCCGCCACCATTGCGGTGGTCGCGACGGACATTAAGCGGGTGCTCGCGTATTCGACCATCAGCCAACTCGGCTACATGATGTTGGGAATCGGTGTGGGCGGCTGGGGAGCCGGCTTATTCCACCTGATTACGCACGCGTTTTTCAAGTCGTTGATGTTCCTCTGCTCGGGCAGTGTGATTGTGGGCTGCCACCACGAGCAAGATATGACACGCATGGGCGGGCTGCGGAAAAAGATGCCGATCACGGCTTTCACGATGCTCGTCGGCGTCGTGGCCATCAGCGGTCTGGCGATACCGGGCGTGATTGCGTTTTCCGGCTATCATTCCAAGGACGCCATCGTGGCGACCGCGTTGGCTCACATCAATCTCAACTCGGACCACTTCCTGTTGTTTCTCGTGCCGCTGGTGACCGCCGGCATTACCGCGTTTTACATGTTTCGGCTTTGGTTCTACACATTCTTGGGCAAACCCCGCGACAAGGAACTCCACGATCACGCTAAGGAATCATCCCGTTGGATGACCGTGCCGCTGGTTGTGCTGGCCGTCTTCGCCGCGTTTGTGGCCGCGGGCGGCGAATCGGGCCCGTTGTTCAAGTTGTTGCTGGGCAGCGAGCCGGCCGGTGTTGCGGCAGGAGTCCAGGCGACGGCGCAAGCGGCGATTGCCCTGCCGAGTCACGACGCGGTCCACGATGTGCATTCTGAAGCCGGGCTGTACGCACTGTTCGCGGCGGCCGCTGGAACAGTCGTTGCGTTTCTGTTGTACGGCGTCGGCGTGGTCGACCCCGGCCAAATTAAACGTCAGTTCGCCGGCTTGCATCATTTTCTGGTCGAGAAATGGCAGTTTGACACATTGTACGACGTGATGTTCGTCAGGCCGGTGCATGTGGTTGCCAGTTGGTGCGCGGCGATCGACAAGAACATTTTCGATGGAATTCTACACGGCGTGAGCCGAGCGACGGTCGACGTCTCGCGCTGGGACCGCAAGTTCGATGAACGGATTATCGACGGCATGGTCAATTTGATCGGCGACGTCACGTTCGCCATCGGGCGGTCGCTACGCGTCGTTCAGACCGGTCAGTTGCGTCAATATGTGATGTTTATTGCTGTGGGCGTTGTGGCCCTGTTTGTGCTGTTATTTACGTTGTTCCCCACTTGAAGTGGTTCCAAAGCCCTCTGATGGGTGACGTGCGCCCTTCATTTGTACGGTCAATTACCACCACAACCGGATTTTGGATCGGCTTGTTAGACGAACATTCGCTCGGCTGTCCGGAACGACACTGGCGACGCAACGCATCGGGGCGTTTGTGTTGAGATTGGTTTGAGAACACGACTTTTACGCGAACTTACTGAAGGAATTCTGACGTGTCCTTGTTAACCGCGATTATTTTTCTACCGACCGTCGGCGCATTGTTCTTGTTGGCCTTCGACAAGAAGGCGATCGAGCCAATGCGCTATTTCTCGCTGGCGGTGACACTTGTCGTGTTGGTGCTGACGATCATGCTGGCGGGCGAATTCGATGCCGCCGAACCTGGTATTCAGCCGGTCATTGACGGAGTGCATGGTGTGTCGGTCGCTTGGATCGACAATTGGAACATCCATTACCGACTGGGCTATGACGGCATCAGCCTGCCGCTGGTGATTCTGACGAGTTCTGTCTGTTTCCTGGCGATGATTGCATCCTGGAGCATTACCAAACAGGTGCGCGGCTATTTGGCACTGTTTCTTCTACTTGAAACGGGCATGCTGGGCGTGTTCCTCGCTCTCGACTTCTTTCTGTTTTACGTGTTCTGGGAGGTCATGCTGCTGCCGATGTATTTCCTGATCGGCGTTTGGGGCGGCCCTCGAAAAGAATATGCGGCGATCAAGTTCTTCCTGTATACATTGGTTGGCAGCGTGTTGATGTTGATCGCGATGTTGATGTTCTACTTCGCCAGCGGGAACACGTTCAATCTGATGGAATTGGCCGACATGGCGATGAACGGCGCTTTTAACAGCAGCATGCAGGTCACGGCCTTCATTCTGCTGTTCATCGGTTTTGCCATCAAGATCCCTTCATTTCCGTTTCACACCTGGCTGCCCGACGCCCATGTGGAAGCACCCACACCCGTTAGTATGATCCTGGCGGGCGTGCTGCTGAAAATGGGAGGCTACGGCATCTTGCGAATCGCATTCCCGCTGTGCCCCTACGGCGCTCAATACGCGGCGTATGCGTTGGTGGCCATCGGCGCCTTCAGCATCATCTACGGCGCCTTCGCCGCGATGGCGCAGACCGACTTCAAACGCCTCGTGGCCTATAGTTCCGTCAGCCATATGGGCTACGTGCTTATCGGCATCTCGGTTTGGAAAATCAACGAACTCACCGGCGCATCGATCGGCAAAGACTTCTGGTTGATGGGAATGAACGGCGCGATGTTTCAAATGATCGCGCACGGCGTCTCTTCGGCGGGCATGTTCTTTATGGTCGGGGTGATTTATGACCGCGTTCACCACCGTGACCTTAACCAATTCGGCGGCTTGATGGGGCGGATGCCCTGGTACGGCGGGTTGGCCGTCGGCCTGTTTTTCGCCGGCCTTGGGCTGCCGGGACTATGCGGGTTTATTGGCGAAGTATTCGTCGTGCTTAGCAGCTGGAATTACTCTCCACTGCTGGCCATCATCGCGGCGTCCGGCGTGATTCTGACAGCAGGCTACATATTGTGGGCAATCCAACGTGTCTACTTGGGCTCTGAATATAAGGGGCCCCACGCCGATGCGATCACGCCCATAACCGGCCGTGAGTTCTTCGTTGCGGCCACGTTGCTGGTCATGGCGATCTACTTGGGCGTCTACCCTGCACACTTGTTTGACATGATGCAGGGTTCGACCGAGCTTTTGGTCAACACGCTCGACACGGGCCTGCAGAAGGCATTTACGACGGTAACAACCGCCCAAAACCTGATCGGCAAATGACGGACGACGGACGACGGCCGGCAGCCAGACAAAATTCATGACCCGTTGTGACTGTGCATTGCTGGAAACCAAATGTGGCTTAATGTTGTTTGGATCGTAAACGACACCAAACCAGGGTTGATGCGAATCAAAAAAGCCAACGAGCCTCAAGTGGCGCGGACAAGCCGGCTCGCCGTATCGGTGAATCGACAACAGTGTGAGATAGGACGCAATGACTTTTGAAACCATGATCGGCCGATTGATCGAGGAGACGACGCAAAGGTCGCTCGGTCATTTTGCGCCGGAACTGGCGCTGTGCGTAACCATTGTGGGCATGCTCCTGATGCGGATGTCCGGCAAGCGCCAGTCGGTTCCCAGTTTTTGGATCGCGATGATCGGGTCGTTCGCCGCGCTGGTCATGGCAGCGATTCAAGTCCAGTCGATGAGTGGATTCGGAAGCGAAAACCCCGAGATTTTCTTTTCGGGGCTATTGGTCTTCGACCGCTTCGGCGTCTTTTTCCGATTCTTTCTGTTGTTGTTCTTGATGTTCGTCGTCGCGCTGACAGTCCTCAGCGGCATTCCCGACAATGAAGATGGAGCCGATTTCTACACGCTTCTATTCGGTTCGACCATCGGCATGATGCTGATGGTCTCTGCCAATCATTTACTCATACTGTTCCTTGGCATCGAGATGACCAGCGTGCCGAGCTATGTCATGGTGGGGTTCCTGAAAGGCCGCCGTAAGAGCAGCGAAGCGGCTCTCAAATACGTCGTTTATGGTGCTGGGGCGGCCGGTGTGATGTTGTACGGCATCAGTCTATTGGCGGGGCTTCTGGGAACGGCCGACATGACGCAGATCGCCGCCCACCTGGAAACATTGGTCGGTACATCTGCCACAATGGGCGACGCGAACATTCGAACCGTCGTGCTAGCCATGCTGATGGTGTTCGTGGGAATCGCGTTCAAATTGTCGCTATTTCCGTTCCACTTCTGGTGCCCGGATGCGTTCGAAGGAGCATCGGCCGAAGTCGCCGGGTTCTTGTCGGTGGCTTCGAAGGCGGCGGCCTTCGCGTTGCTTGTTCGCTTTTGTCTGGCATTCGTTGGCGGCGACGTCACAACGCTTGGCAACGTGCACGTGGCGCTGGGAATCGGTTTGGGTGTGATCGCCGCGGTGACCGTCACGTTCGGCAATCTTGCAGCCTATGCGCAGACGAACATTAAGCGGCTGCTCGCCTACTCGACCATCGCGCATGCCGGCTACATGTTGATGGCCGTGGCCGCGATGATGGTCATTCTCAGCCCGTCGGACGCATTCGACAATCCGCAAGCGGCAGCGGTGAGATGCCTCGAAGGCTTGCTGTTTTACCTGGCGGTCTACTTCTTCATGAACCTGGGCGCCTTCGCCATTGTCGCCTTGATCCGCAACAAGATTTTCAGCGAAGAGATCGACGACTACCGGGGATTGGCTTCGCAGACACCGACATTGTGCATCTGCATGGCCGTTTGCCTCTTCAGTTTGCTGGGAATGCCGCCACTGGGTGGCTTCATCGGCAAGTGGATGATTTTTTGGGGCCTGTTTCAGGCAGGCTCGGTGCATTGGTCAATGTGGGCCTTGCTGGTCATCGCTGGTGCCAACACAGTCTTCAGCCTGTTTTATTACGTGCGCGTATTGAAGGCCATGTTCCTAGATGCGCGTCCCGAAGGAGCCCGCGACGCCAACATTCCGCTGATGTCGAATGCCGGCGCGTACGTGTTGCTCGTCTCGCTGCCGGTTTTGCTGTTGGGCACGTTCGGAATCCGTGCGGTCAGTGAATGGGCCAACAGCGTCGCCTCGGTCCTGTTTTAGCTGAGTAGACGTGCCTGGTTCGGACGAGTCATCCGGTTTCAGCTTATCGCCTTGAATCGAAGTAGGGTTGATGGACAACGCCATACACAACGAAGCCCTCAACGACATCCTGATCAACACGGGGAAGAGCTTGCTGCAATATGTGGGCGAAGCCTGGCCGTGGACGTCCGTGAGCGCGCTCCAAGAACAGCGGGCCATCGACGAGCTTGTCTCCCAGCAGCAGCGCCATGTCGCCGCGATCACGGAGTTGCTCGGCAAGCGCGCCTGGACGATCGATTTCGGCACCTATCCCACCGAATACACCGACCTGCATTACGCGGCTCTGGACTTTCTCCTCGCGCAACTCATCGCCAGTGAGTCGGCGCTTGTCGACGACGTCGAACGCGCGAAGCAGAAATGTTCCAGCGATACGGAAGCCGTCTCGTCGCTCGACGGACTGTTGATCGAGCAGCGCGAAATCACCGTCCAACTGCGTCAGCTTTCTGTTTCTGCGACGGGCGACGCGTCTTCCTGAAACCCGTGTTGCCCACACCGCGGCGGTGTCGCATTGTGGAAGACGTCACGGCAGCGCCGCCCATGTCGCGAACTCGTTTTCACTCGCGTATTCTCCACCATGGAATTCATTGACACACACGCGCATCTCGACGAAGACGCCTTTGAACCCGACCGCGACGACGTCGTCGCCCGCGCTGGTGAGGCGAACGTTTCGGCAGTCATCACGATCGGCACCACGGCTGCCAGCAGCCGGCGGGCCGTCGAACTGGCACAACAATACCCGGGCGTTTACGCGGCCGTCGGCATCCAGCCGAATTACGCATCGGCGGCAGAACCTGGCGATTGGGAGATCATCGAGCAACTCGCCAGCGAGCCGAAGGTCGTCGCGATCGGTGAAACGGGCCTCGATCGCTATTGGGACTACGCGCCGTTCGACTTGCAGGTCGAATACTTCGCGCGGCATATTGAACTCTCACGTCGGCTCGACCTGCCGTTCGTCGTGCATTGCCGCGATGCCGAAGACGATGTCATCTCTCACCTCCGCTTGGCCGCAAGCGCTGGCCCTCTGCGGGGAGTGATGCACTCGTTTTGTGGGTCACTGGCCGCGGCGCGCAGCTGCCTCGAACTGGGGCTCGACATTTCGTTCGCCGGCATGCTGACGTTCAAAAAGAACAACGACCTTCGCGCCGTCGCTTGTGAGATTCCCGATGAGCGGGTCTTGATCGAAACGGATGCGCCGTACTTGGCGCCGATGCCGAATCGAGGAAAGCGCAACGAGCCGGCGTTCGTAGTTCACACGGCCGAGTGCCTCGCAGGAGCCAGAAACGTTTCCCTGGACGTGATTGCAGAGCAGACCTCGGCCAACGCGCGACGGCTGTTCGGCGTGTGAGCCTGTTTGCGCAACCCAGAATGCAGCGAATATCGCTCGGGTCGCATTCAGGATGCAGGCTTGGTATCTTTGCAAGCACGATTCAAACCAGTCAAACGGAGATGACCGGGACAACGTCAACACGTGTCATAGCGCAGGAGGCCGCCCGTAGTGCATTGGCTCAAGCATGCATTCGCCGTGGAACCACCCGGTCCGGTGGAACCCACGTCTGCACAACGGGACATCGCCGAAAAGCTGTGCGCCGAAGTGGTTCGCCGCCGCCTTAGCACGCCGGCACTGTTGTTTCTCGAAACGACGCGGCCCTTGAATTTTCTCGGTGCGCAGGTGCTGCACTTCTTCTCGCCCTTTCTCTCAGTGCTGGGCGATGCCCGCGAGTACAAACAGTTTGCATCGTTCTTAGAGAAGCGAGGGTCGCTCGACTACCTTTGCCAACGCATCGAAGCACTGCAAGACGAATCCGAACAGGGACGATCGGAGCACGATGAGTCAGCTTGACCCGAGCAGCATCAACGTCATTCTGGCGACCGACTGCGGAAGTACGACGACCAAGGCGATTTTGATCGAGAAGGTCGACGGTGTTTATCGCCAGACGTTTCGCGGCGAAGCCCCCACAACGGTCGAGGAACCGGCCGCCGACGTGACTGTGGGCGTTATCAACGCCGTCACCGAAGTCGGTGAACTCGCCGGGCGCAAGTTAGTCGATGAAAGCGGCCAAATTATTCGACCCGCGTCCGGCAGTGATGGTTGCGACATCTACATTTCGACGTCGAGCGCCGGTGGCGGGTTGCAGATGATGGTGGCAGGTGTCGTTCGCGAGATGACCGCCGCCAGTGCCAAGCGTGCCGCGCTGGGAGCCGGTGCCATCGTGATGGACACCATCGCCGCCAATGACAAACGCTTGCCGCACGAACAAATCAAACGAATACGCGAACTGCGCCCGGACATGATCCTCATTTCAGGCGGAACGGATGGCGGCACCAAGACGCACGTCGTCAAACTTGCCGAGTTGATCGCGCCGGCGAAGCCTCAACCTCGTTTTGGAAACGAATATCGAATGCCGGTCATCTACGCCGGCAACAAGGAAGCCGCCGGACTTGTCGAAGAGACGTTCGATGAGAGCGTTGCGCTTTCGACGGTCCCAAATCTTCGCCCGCAAATGGAGCGCGAAAATCTCGGTCCGGCGCGCGACGCCATTCACGATCTGTTCTTGGAACACGTGATGGCCCACGCCCCGGGTTACGACCGGCTGATCGAATGGACCAACGCGCCGATCATGCCTACACCAGGTGCTGTGGGCAACATCCTCCAGACGATCGCCGAACGGCAGGGCATCAACGCCGTCGGCGTCGACATCGGCGGAGCGACGACCGATGTGTTCAGCGTGTTCGGCGGCACGTTCAACCGCACGGTCAGTGCGAATCTGGGAATGAGCTATTCCATCTCGAACGTCTGCGCCGAAGCGACCATGCCCATGCTCATGCGGTGGGTGCATTTCGACATGGACGAACGCGAGATCCGCAATCGCGTCAAGAACAAGATGATTCGCCCGACGACAATTCCGCAGACGATCGAAGCACTTGTCTTCGAACAGGCCATCGCGCGCGAAGCGCTGCGTTTGGCTTACGTTCAGCACAAGGAATTCGCAACCACCCTCAAAGGCGTGCAGCAAAAACGAACCGTCGGAGACACGTTCAGCCAGGAAAGTGGTGGGCAGACGATTGTCGACAACATGCAACTCGATCTGCTCGTCGCCTCGGGGGGCGTTTTGTCACACGCCCCGCGCATGCAGCAGACGGCTTCAATGCTCATCGACGCCTTTGAGCCCGAGGGGATCACGCATCTCGCCAAAGACAGCATTTTCATGATGCCACATCTGGGAGTGCTCGCGCAGGTGCATCCGCAAGCGGCCCTCGAAGTCTTCGAACGTGATTGTCTGATTTACTTGGGGACGTGCGTGGCCCCCAGAGGAACCAGCAAACTGGGCAAACCCTGCTTCCGGTACCGGATTTCCGGCGACAAACTTAACGAATCGGGCGAGATGCGTTGCGGCGAAATGAAGCTCATCGCTTTGGGCAACGGCAATGCTGCGTCAATTGCCTTGGAGCCGTCTCGCGGGTTCGACGTCGGTGCCGGTTCGGGCAAACCGCTCGAAGGAAGTGTACGAGGTGGTACCGTCGGAATTGTTCTCGATGCGCGGGGACGTCCGCTGGCGTTGCCTGACGACCGCGCGGCCGCGCGAGAAACATTGACAGGTTGGGTGCGGGAACTCGATCTTTACCCCTGACGCGCCCTGTCTGTTCAGCGGAATACTTGTTTGTTCAACGGAATGAAAGAGAATGGCCCACGCCTATACGCCGGGACTAAAAGTCACGAGCCGCATTCGGCATCAGAGCCGCCGCATCTTGCCGATTGCCGGAGAGGTATTAGCTGAGCCGGGTAAAACCGTGTCCGCTCAGGATGTCGTGGCACAGACGTTTATCCCCGGCGACATCGCGCCGGTCAACCTTGCCAACCTGCTGTCGCTTTCTCCTGGTGACGTTGGCGAGTGTATGCTGAAAAAAGAGGGGGACCGCGTCGAAGTTGGTGAGTCGTTGGCACGCACGAAGGGAATCTTCGGTTTCTTCAAAAACGAGTACAAGTCGCAGGTTGCGGGAACCCTCGAGTCGATCTCGCATGTGACGGGGCAACTGATCATTCGTGGTGAGCCGCATCCGGTGCAAGTCGCCGCCTATCTTGCCGGCGAGGTGGTCGAGGCGATCTCCGGCGAGGGCGTCGTCATCGAAGCCGACGTCTCGTTCATTCAAGGGATCTTTGGCATCGGCGGCGAGGCCTTTGGCCCGATTCGGATGGCATGCGAGAATGCCGACGAGAATCTCACCCCCGATCGCATTCAACGCGACATGCAAGGCGCGGTGGTCGTTGGCGGCGCCCGAATGACATGCGATGCCGTTCAAAAAGCGATCGACGTCGGCGTGGCCGCCGTCGTTTCCGGAGGAATGGACGACCAGGATCTCAAAGACATTCTCGGCTACGATCTGGGAGTCGCTATCACGGGTAGCGAGAAGGTGGGGACGACGCTGATTATTACGGAGGGATTCGGCGACATCGCGATGGCCGATCGAACTTTTCGTCTGTTGAGCTCGCGGGCTGGAGACGAAGCGGCTGTCAACGGCTCCACGCAGATTCGCGCAGGTGTCATGCGACCGGAAATCGTGATCCCACTCAGCTCAGATGAAAAAGCACGCGAACCGGAACACACTCACAACGATGGCTTTCTGGAAATCGGTACGGCCGTGCGTGTCATCCGCGATCCGCTGTTTGGCCGAATCGGCTCCGTCGCAGCGCTACCGCCGGAGTTGTACGCGCTCGAATCAGAGTCGAAGGCCCGCGTGTTGCAAGTCGAGTTCGACGGTGGCGAAGCCGTCACCGTGCCGCGGGCGAATGTGGAATTGATTCAGAATTGACCGGGAATGTTCGAAGTTGTGTCGGGAAAGGGAGAGACGGATGGGCAAAGGACGCCAACGGCAACGTGCCTGCCAATCCTGGATTAGGAAAAACCGACAGACGATCGAACGCGGGCCGTGCTCGGCTCGCGGCAGCTGGTCAGCCCGTCTTCGTACCGGTGCAGGTCATTGTTTCGCGATTCTGATTTCGCTGTTCGGCGCGAACGTTTTTGCCGATGCCCCGAGACCTCCCGAAGACGTCCACGCGCGCGACCATGCTTGGGACGGCGGAGATCAAGTCGACGTCACATTCGGGCTCTCGCCTGATGATCGTCCGCTTGCTGTTCCAGATGCGGACGCCGATGCCGCCGCCCGAGCCGCGCCGAAGAAAGTCGTTCGTTATGCGATCGAACGCTGCGGGGAATATGGCGGACGATACGTCGACGCGGTAAACGTTGAGCCGGACAAGAAGGCCTACCGTCGCGGGTCGATCACCGTGACCGTTGACGGTTGCGAGCGGGGTGAGCCTTACTATTTCCGCGTGCGTGCCATCGGGCCTGACGGTGAGAAATCGGACTTTGCCGAGACGACCGAAGCGGCCCGAGCCGAGCAACAATGGTTCGACGGAGGTCGATTCTGGTTGGCGGGCGTGACACTGCTCATCTGCGGATCGGTCGTCTTATATATTCAGATTGCACGTAGCGGCCGACCGCTTCGAATCCGTAAGATCGCCGGGCTGGAAGCCGTTGATGAGGCCGTCGGACGTGCCACCGAAATGGGCCGCTCGTGCCTGTTCATTCCGGGCGTGCAGGACATGAACGACCTGCAAACCGTCGCCGGCGTGACTGTTTTGGGGCACGTCTCGAAAACAGCGGCTGAGTACGAGGCGACGGTTGAGATTCCCACGTGCCGTTCGCTGGTCATGACGGCTGCCCGCGAGACGGTCCAATCGTCGTTTCTCGCAGCGGGCCGGCCCGATGCCTACAACGAAGACTCGATCTATTATGTCACCGACGAACAGTTTGGTTACGTCGCGTATTTGTCGGGAAAAATGGTCCGCGAGAAACCGGCGGCCTGTTTCTACATGGGTTCGTTCTTTGCCGAGTCACTCATTTTGGCTGAAACCGGAAATGCCGTCGGGGCGATTCAGGTCGCCGGGACGGCTCAGCCGGCGCAGCTGCCGTTCTTTGTCGCCGCGTGCGACTACACATTGATTGGCGAGGAGTTCTTCGCCGCCTCAGCCTATCTATCAGGCGACCGCGATCAGCTCGGCAGTTTGAAGGGGCAAGACGTCGGAAAGCTGATCGTTGCCGGGCTACTCATTGTCGGCTGCGTGCTGGCCACGTCGTGGCATGTGACGGGTTTGGAATGGTTCGAGACGGCGACCGAGTATCTGCGGGATGGAATGTTGAAACCGGGATCATGAACAAGCGGCTTGCGCAGGTCGGTCAAGCGAGTACTTGGCCGCTCCTGAACAGGACATTGGGTCGCTAAAGAGAACCGGTCGACTGGGCCGGGAGGTGAAAGACATGAAACGAACTATTCCGCTGCTTATCACCGCCATCGGCGGGTTTGCATTGATCGTCGCCTTTTTCATCCCCGAAACCGAAGGCTGGGGAGAGGTCGCGGCAATCTGGTTCGACATACTCGCGTCGATCGCGTTCATTCTCGGCGGCGGAAACCTGTTGAAGATTCACCTCAAGAAAATCAGCGACCGTCCCGCCGGCTGGGGATACTCAGTCGTCACGGTGATCGCCTTTCTGATCACATTGACGATCGGATTCCTGAAAATCGGCAGTCCTCCCGCAACCCGCCAGGAATACTTTGGCGAGTCGTTCGCGCCCCTGCGCCTTTCAGCATTTCCCGATTCGCAGGTGACGCGAAGGCCCGGACAAATTCCGGTCAAGGCCGACGGCGCCCCACTCCCCGCCTCGGTACGGGAACAGTTGAGTCAGGAGAACGGGCAGATCGCTTTTCGAGGCTGGATGGCGCCTACCCAGAAGCGGGATCTCTCGAACTTTCAGGATGAACTCGAGTGGCAGTGCGCGGTCGAGACGTTGTTCGCCGAAGCGCAGCCGCCTGAGTCGCTGAGCGGAAAAGTTCGCTACGACGCCGACCACGGGGCACTTGGCTTTGCCGGCATCATGCAGGAATCCGAGCGAGATGCATTGCTGGCGATGGAAAGCGGACCGGAGTGGCAACAAGCCGTCGGCCGGCTTTTCGAGCAGAGCCGTGCGAAACACATTGTCGTTGCGACTTCGTTCCCGGAGAATCTGAGTATTCCCGAATCGTTGGCAGATGCGGTATCAGTGGATGCCCAGGACAACACGATTACCGTCACCGGTCCGCTCTCGACATCCCAGCGCGACGCCCTCGCCCGACAGTTTCCGATTGCTCACCCGGTTGCCGGCGAGCGGCGACGCGAATTGCGTGGCGAAATTGAAAAGCGAGGTTCCTCGTTCACTGACGCACAGGAAAAAACGTTTGAAAAGACGCTCGACGGCACTTGGACTCCCCAACAACTGCGTACCGTATTGGACGGTGCCGGAAAGGCCGCCGAACAGGACAAGACGGCTTGTGAGATGTTCGCAGAGAAAACGGCGGGCGTTCGCGACATCGAGCCGACGAAGACAGTCGGCGAGGACACAACGCTCAACGAGGCACAAGTGGCGCTCCTGACTCGTTTCGCCGATGACCCGGATGCATCCCCTGGACAACTCATCGATGATCTCAAGGCAGCGGGCACGTTCACCGGCGGGCAGGTTGCTGCACTAAACAGCTTCATAGCAAGCATCCCTACGGTTGGCCAGCGCAATAAGGATCTCTGCTTCGCGCTGCTGCGAGCCGGTCCGCTCACGCAGGACCAACGGGACCTTCTATTCGCCGACGACCGCGCGCAACACTCTTGGCGCGTGACCGTCGGGGAACTCTTCGCGGCCGCGCATGTGCCCAAGTATGAGTGGTCGGGTGAATATCGAGAACAGGGGAGCCCGTTCTGGTGGATGTTCGAATACGCGTTTAAGCCTTTGACGGCGACGATGTTCGCCATGTTGGCATTTTACGTGGCCTCGGCCGCGTTTCGGGCGTTTCGCGCAAAGAATGTTGAAGCAAGTTTGTTGTTGGGCACGGCGTTCATCATCCTGCTTGGGCAAACGTTCGCCGGCGTGCTGCTCACATCGTGGCTGCCGGAATCGTTGTCGGGATTGCGGATCAACAATTTGACGGTTTACATCATGTCGGTATTCAACACGGCGGGAAACCGGGCGATCATGATCGGGATCGCGTTGGGCATTGCTTCGACGTCTTTGAAGGTGCTGTTGGGCGTTGATCGGTCGTACTTGGGATCGGGAGATGATTGACATAATGTACGATATTCTCAAAAACCTCGACCGGCGTTGGATCTTCCTGTTGATGTTCCTTTCGGTAGGAATTCCCATTCTATTCCAGCTTCAGTTTCCGGAGAAACCGACGGGGCTCGCAAAGGCGGTCTTTAAGGAAATTGAAAACCTCGATGAGGGGGACCGCGTGCTGCTTGCCTGGGACTTTGAGCCGGCGACCGAAGGGGAACTCGGCCCCATGGCAACTGCGTTCGCGCTGCATTGCTGTAAGAAGAAAGTGAAGATGTACTTCCTTTCACTCTTGCCCGTCGGCCCGCAAATGATCGACGAGACGATCAGCGGAATCGTCGAAAAGGATTTCCCCGATCTTGTCTACGGCCAGGATTACGTGAACCTCGGCTACAAGTCCGGCTACGAAGGCGTCATCAAAGTCATCATCACCGATTTACGCGGCTTGTATTCAACCGATGCGCGCGGAACCAATATCGATCAGATTCCCATGTGTCAAGACGTCGAGAGCGTTCAGGACATGGATCTCATTCTCAGCGTGAGCGGCTCGTACCCGGGAACAAAAGAGTGGGTGCAGTACGCGGCAACTCCCTATCCCGACAAGGTTCGAATCGTCGCGGGATGCACGGGAGTGCAATCCCCGCTGTTGTACCCTTACATTCCCGAACAGTTGCCCGGTCTGTTGGGCGCCATCAAAGGGGCAGCCGAGTACGAGAAACTGGTCGTCAAGAAGTACGGTGGTCTGGAGCCTGATCCAATTTATCAGGAAGGGATTCGCAGAATGGGCCCGCAACTTGTCGCCCACGTGTTGATGATCGTGCTGATCGTCGTCGGCAACATTGTGTACTTCATGCAGCGAGCACGGGGGGAGCGAACGTAATGAAACGTGAAACACTCATCTGGACACTGTTGCTCGTCTTAGGCGGCGGATTTCTCGCGTATCGCGCCATGTCGTCCGGCGTCGGCTCAATCTACGTTCAAGAAATCGACGGCGTCGAGCGCGAAGCGCGCGGCGTCGACGTCGTCGCCGGAACGGCCGTGCTGAGTTGGTCGCGGACCGGGGGAACCTGGGTGGCAGCGCTCTTCACGCTGTGCATCTTTTCGTTTCTGTACAAGGACAACCCGTTCTACAAATTTGCCGAGTCCGTCGTCATCGGGGTCTCGGCTGCGTATTGGATGGTGGTTGGTCTGTGGTCAGTGATTATTCCCAACCTGTTGGGCAAGATCTTTCCTGCTTGGGTGCAGTCGTGGGCGATGCCCGGGCTCTCTCCGCTACGCGAACAAGGTTGGTTCTGGAACATCATACCGCTCGTGCTGGGTGTGATGCTCTTGTGGCGGTTGGCCCCCAAGGGGGGCTGGATTGCCCGCTGGCCGCTGGCACTGATCATCGGCACCACCGCGGGCATTCGGCTCGTCGGCTTCATGCAAGCCGATTTTCTCAGCCAAATTCGCAACAGCATTCTGCCGCTCGTCGTAACGATCGACGGAACGTTCGATTTCTGGACGTCGATGCAGAACGGATTGATGCTCGTCGGCATCCTCACATGCCTGGTCTACTTTTTCTTCTCCATCGAACATAAAGGCGTCGTGGGAAAAGTTGCCAACGTCGGCATTTGGTACCTGATGATCACGTTCGGTGCGGCATTCGGATTTACTGTAATGGGACGAATCGCCCTGCTCGCTCAACGGCTCGAATTCCTCTTCGACGATTGGCTATGGCTTATCGACCCTGCCGGCAAACGGATCGGGTTTTGAGAGAGGCATTAATATGAAATCATGGCTGGCAAACGCGCCCGCTCGCATGTATTCGCTGAGCCGCTGGAAATTCACGTGTGTGGCGCTACGCACCGGATCGATCGGCCAGGAATGGGGCGCTAAATCTGAGAGCGGCGCGCGCAGCGAGTGTCCCGTTGTTTGCGCAGCGCGAGAACGCCGTCCTTCCACGGAGAGCGGTTGTCACGTCGGACGATTCATCATGGAAATCACCCGGTCGAATTCGATGGAGGCTGGGCCGAATAAAGACGCTACTTGTGGTAGCCGAGTCCCGACATCACGTCGTACAATTCCTCGAACGTAATGAAACGACGGCGATGTCGTAATTTGTACTGATCGACGGCCTCGGCCAGTTCGACCACCTCGGGCCGGCTTGACACATGGGAGTTGGTGAATTGGCGTCGCTCGCGTCCGGCGTGGTCTTCCTCACCAATTCTCTGACGGCGGTCGACGAAATCGGCGGGCTTCTGCTCGGTGAGTTGATTCATTAGGATACTCCTGTTTGGTAGACAAAACCACACAAACATAGGCCCGAAACCGGTGGCGAGCAAACGAAATCTTCGGATCGAAGGGGCATTTCGTTCCTACGTTCCGCTCAAGCGACACAACCGTCCCTCGATGACAACGATAATGGTAGGACAGGTACCGGTCGTTCGCGATCTGAGGATCGTGCTGCCATTGTTCGATGGCGGCATGAAACGCTGACGTATCGGGAACTCGTCAAACGGAGACCATTCACCGAGATTCCCACTCGCGTCGCAAGGTTTTTTAATCCGGATCAGTAAGCCGTCAAAATGGATGTTGTTCGCTGGTGCTCGGGCATGATTTTCTGACAGGCCAATAAGGCTCACACGTCTTCAGCCGCGCGAATCGCGACTGCATTGAGAATAGATCGGACGGACATGACGACGAAGATCACCGTTCTGGGCAGCGGCGCTATGGCAACAGCTTGCTCGATTCTGCTGGCTGAGCATGCTGGGCAGACGGTCTCGATCTGGGCGCGCTCTACCGAACACGCCGATCAAATCAACAACGATCGGGAAAATCGTCGTCTGTTGCCCGGAGTGCCTATTCCCGACGACATCGAGATCACCGCTGACATCGAGCAAGCCGTCAGCGGTGCCGACATGCTCGTTGCCGCGATTCCCACGAAATATCTGCGGCAGGCGTTGACTACCATTGCACCGCAGCTCACCGATGATCGACCGGTCGTCAGTGTTGTGAAGGGACTGGAAAATGAAACATTCATGCGGCCCAGTGAAATGATCGCCGATGTGCTCGGTCACCGGGCGATCGTCGCATTGGGCGGGCCGAGCCATGCCGAGGAAATATCGCGTCGATTGCCCGCCAGCGTCGTTGCCGCCAGTGGTGACGTGACGCTGGCGCGGCAAGTTCAGGAGATATTCAATACGGATCGCTTCCGCGTGTATACGAACCAAGACATCATCGGCGTCGAACTCGCTGGAGCGCTTAAGAACGTCATCGCCATCGCCGCTGGAATCTGCGACGGACAGGGGTACGGCGACAACGCGAAGTCGGCACTGTTGACGCGCGGCCTGGTGGAAATGACGCGATTCGGCACATCGCTGGGGGCAGAACCGACTACCTTTTCCGGGCTCGCAGGGATCGGTGACCTCATTACAACCTGCATCAGCCCCTACGGACGCAACCGGATGGTGGGAGAGCGGCTCGGCAAAGGGGAAAAGCTGAGCGAGATCCTCGACAGCATGGACGCGGTCGCCGAAGGCGTCACTACAACGCGCAGTGTCTACGAACTGGCCGAGAAAAACGGTATCGAGATGCCCATCACTGACGAGGTCTACCAAGTACTATTCGACGACAAACCGACGAAGGAAGCGACCAACTCGCTGATGTTGCGGCCCCCCAGACCCGAGTAACCGTACGCGCGGCGGCAGGTGTCGGCCGACTGCGAGCAGGTTCGCGACGTAGGCAAGTGATTGCGAGGCGCCGTCGAAACCGCATTCGGTGGTGCCGATCACCAAAACACATAAAAGCTCAGCACCAGCCCCACGAGCACGACGACAACGTTAATGAACGCCGGCCAGATGTTTCCGGCTGCTGATTCACGCGTTTCGTCGTGACTGCGAATATCGAGTTGGCTGGAACGCAGCCAGCCGGACTGTTCGTCATGCAACAGTTCTCCCGCCGGCGTCCAGCCGACAATCAGCGAGACGGCAACCATCGCGCCAGATGTCAGCAGCACGCAGAACAGCCAACCCGCCAAGCCACCGACCATCACCGGTGGCAAAACGGCGACACCAAACGTGTTGGCAATCGTCGGCGCAAACAGTCGCAGTACCCCGTAGCCCACGCCGACGACAAGCCCGATGGTTCCGCTTTTTCGATGCACCCGCGTAAAGGCCCCCATCAGGTAGATCGTCAATAACGGTGCCACGAACGCACCGACCAACTCGATATAGTAGAACAGCATGCCCGATTTCAACAAGAATGGTACGTAACAGAATGAACTGAAAATGATGACCGGCGTGAGCCATTGTCCCACGCGCAGATAGTGCCGGTCATCGCGATCGCGAACAATCAATCGCGCATAGACATCGCGGACGAGAAGCGAAGAAAGCGTCGAGCCGATCGAGTCGTAGGTAGAAAACGATGCTGCCAGAATGCCGGCCACGACCAATCCCATTATCCCCGGCCCAGAAAGTTCCCGAACCAGCAGTGGGTAAATCACGTCGTTCGTATGATGATGCACGACATCCGCAGGCAGCTCAGGGTACAGCGCCCGGCCCATGATGCCCACCATCAGGTTTGTGAACGTCGTGAGGATCAGAATGCTGCCGGCAACAGCGGCCGACATTTTCAGATCCCATTCGCTCCGCGCCCCAAACATCCGCATCGACTGCGTATGATTGACGATCGAATAGGAAACCCCAATGATGAAGAACGCGCAACAAGCCATCCAGGCTGGAGTCGTACGAACGATCTGGCCGTTGTCAGCCTCATATTCCCCACCGATGAGCAGCCGGCGTTCGATATCTTCCTGCGACAGGTCGCTCACGTCTTCCTTGTCGACGGCATCCCGTCCGACGTGAAGTAGCTGATCCGCCAGACCCGTCTGATGTTGCTCCAGCCTTCGCTCGATGCCCTCAAGACCCTCGGCCCGGTTCCAAACGAGAATGAACAGAACGAGCGACGCGACGACCATCACGATCGATTGCAGCGCATCGGTGATGGCGACCGACTTGAGCCCGCCCAGAGCCGTGTACACCGTGGCCAACGCAGCGATCGCAACCACGGCACACCAGCTCTCAGTTGGCCCCCAGCCGCACACCACCGACAGCGTCAGGTAGATCGTTGTGGCGATGATACCTAGAACGAGCGTCCGGTACTGGACCTGCACGACCGCGCTGATGATTCGCGCCGTCGGTCCATACCGGGCTTCTAAGTATTCCGCGTTGGTATACATGCCGGCGCGGTACATGGGCAACACAATGAAGTAAGCCGCCACGACCCAGCCGACGACCGTGCCAACCCAGTTCGTGACAAAATACTTCATTCCCAGCGAATACGTGCCCCCGGAATCGGCCACAATGTCGCTGGCATCGATGGCGGTGGCCCACAAACTAAACCCAATGACCCACCACGGCAGGCTGCGGCCGGCCAAGAACCAGTCGCTGCTTGTCTTCGTCTCTCGGCTCTTCAGCAGGCCGTAGGCGATGATCGCGCCATTCAAGCCGATCACGAGTGTCCAATCAAAGGCGGTCATGCCGTTGTTCCTGCGATCGACGATAGCGCTTGATGAACGCGGGGCGCGAAACTGCACAGAAGCGCTGATGGACACCAATCAGCGTGCGCCAACGATTCGCCTTCCCACGACACTACGCAGACCTTACCACGCGCCACCACTAAGAGGAAACGAACGGCTTTCCGCACACGACAATACGGCACGTTCACCCATCGGCGCTGGAAATGTCGAACGAGTGAATCGTCGCCGCTTGCATGGCGTCCCAGTCGATCTCGACGCCCAGCCCCGGCTTCTGGGGAGCGTACACGTATCCATCGGGTTGCGTGCGAATGACGTCGTGCATGCCGTATTCGTAGGAATCGTAGGGGATCGGCTGCTCGTAATAGGTGCCGTTTCGAAACGCCAACATCAGGTGCAAATTCGCCGCCGAGATGAGCGTGTTCCCCCAACACATGATCTCGCAATTCATACCGGCGGTTTCTGCCATGATCATCGCCTTGCGACCGGGCGTGATTCCGCCACAGATGGTCGCGTCGGTACGCGCAACGCGCCATGCTTTTGAAGAGAGTGCATCCGAGAACGATGACGCGTCCTGTATCCAGTTTCCCGACGGCAGAACCGGGATGCCTACGCTGGCGTTCAGCTCGCGGTAGCCGTCAAGATCGTAGTCAGGCAGCGGCGCCTCGAACCAGGTGAACCCCAGACCTTCCAATTCCTGCGCCACGCGCATTGCACTCTGCCGGTCGTAGTTGTTCTCGGCATCGTGCATGAAGGCGACATCGTCGCCGGGGAATTCCTTGCGAGCGGCGCGGCACAGTTCCAGGTCTTTCTCGGGGAGACACCAAGCGTGAAACTTGACGGCTCCGAATCCGCGCCCGAGCATTTCTTCGATGCACTTCAAGTAGGCGGGCACATCCTCCAAGAGGGGCGTGCTTGCATACGACAGAATGCGGTCGCGGGCTCCCCCCAACAATTGGTAAATCGGCAAGCCTGCTTGTTTGCCGAGTAAGTCCCAGAGGGCAATGTCGATTGCCGCCATGGCGCCCGGTGACAAGGGAAATACACGAGGCCACAAACTTTGCCACAGCTGTTCACGGTTGAGCGGATTCTTGCCGATCAGAATGGGAACCAAGTGCCGGAGCGTCTCAGCCGTGTAACGATCGAACTGGTACGACGTGTAGTTGGAAACGCCGGCGACTCCCTCGGCGCCGTCGTCGGTGAAAATACGAACGATTGTATTCGTCATGTACTGTTCGGGAAGGTCGTGCGACCAGGTGTATCGCTGAACCTCCGGTGCAACAACCCGAACTTCCACGCGTTCAATTTGCACGTCGCACTGCCTTTCGACCGGGAGCTTCGATTCAAGGGCGGGACGGTTGCGATTGATGTGACAAGCGCTGCATCGGTTTCGCAATGCCGTTCACGATGCCATCAGGAGCACCTTGCACGCCTTCGGCAACCTACGTAGTGGCAGATTCAACTGTTGAGATATGCCCGGCCTGACCACGATTCAATCAACCAAGTGTCATCGGTCGCCATACGCATCAGCGTCGTGCTGCCACCGGCGGTCGAGCAAATGGGGCACCGACATGCCTCTACGGTTTCGGTGCCAACATCATCGTCATCATTCGCCCGCTTTCCATGGTGGGAGCTCGTTCGACGATGGCGACATCCTCGAGTGACGTGATGATGTCTAACAGCATTTCTCGCCCCCGCTCATGGTGGGCGTTTTCGCGTCCGCGAAAGATGACGTTGACCTTGACCTTATCTTTGCGCTCGAGAAACGCCTTGGCCTTCTTCACTTTGAAGTCGATGTCGTGCTGACCGGTTTTGGCGCGCAGCCGAATCTGCTTGAGTTGCACTCGGTGCTGCTTCGGCCCACCGCCCTGCTTTTTCTTGCGTTCATACTGAATCTTGCCGTAATCCATGATACGGCAGACGGGCGGCCGGGCATCGGGGCTGACCTCGACCAGATCAAGACCTGCCTCGACGGCGATACTTAGGGCATCTGTCGTGGGCATCTCGCCCATCATTTCGCCGTCCTGGTTGACGAGTCGGATCGGAGAGATACGAATTCTCTCGTTCATTCGTGGGTCGTTTTGAATCCTCTTGTCCTTTGAAATTCGTGTCGTGTTTTTGAGAAAACGTGCCTGTTGAATGTCAGCGACATTCAACAGGGTCCGGGGTTGTGAAACCTGGGACTGAGCCGAGAACCGACTTCGCCGACAAGACCAGCCGGCGACCGTAAGTCGGGGCCTTTTCGATGGTTGGCTCCGGCACGTTGGCCAAATGCCGGACGACTTCAGCTTTCCCGAACTCTGAACAAAATGGTAACCGACCAAGGACCAGTTCGTCAACTGGCGATGAACTCGTCTGCTCAGGGTTTCCCAAATGCAATTCATGGCAGCGGGTCGCATTCTGTTTGCTCTCACGATCGAAGCCGCGTGACGTCAATGGGGCGGAACATCGGCGCCGAAAGTTTTTCGAAACTTCCGCTTGAACCTCTGGTATCTTATAGGAAACATCGGCTTCTCGGGCTTGGGCATGACGTCCAGCCTGCCTACGCCTGGCATCGAGGCCACTCTCGATCTGTGTACCAAGCTGCGTCGAATTCTTCACTTCTTTCGTGAACTGCTGAACGCATCATTTTTGATAAGGGCAAGAAACACTATGTACCGTCTCGTATTGACCGCATTGATGTCCGTCGTTGTTTTGTTGCTGACGTGTGTCGTGAATGCCGACGACCCCTACGTTCAGCACGAAAACATTGTCTATGGCGACGTGCACGGAATCGCATTAGTCATGGACGTGTTTGTACCGACCGGGACGAAGAACGGCCATGCGATCGTCGACGTGGCCAGCGGCGCCTGGCATTCCGACCGCAGCAAGATTCGAGACCACAAGCGAGCCCAGGTCTACGATCTGATGTGCGGACAGGGATTTACCGTATTTGCCGTTCGCCCGGGGTCGATCACTAAGTTCAGTGGGTTAGAGATGCTCAAGCATGTGAATCGTGGCATCCGCTTCATTAAGGAACACTCCACCGAATATGATATCGCTCCCGAAGAATTGGGCCTCATGGGCGCATCGGCGGGAGGACATTTGGCATGCCTAGCCGCAGTAACGGCTGACGACACCACGCGCGTCAAGGCAACGGCCGTTTTCTTCCCACCAACCGACTTTCTCGATTATGGAGGCAAGAAACTTGATGTCTCGTCGGAAGGTCGCATCGGCGGCCTTGCCCGGGTGCTCGCCTACGGCAAGCGGGACGTCGATCAGTCGCCAGAGGAAATCACTAAGGCATTTGTCTCGATCTCACCCGCCCGGCTCGTTACCAAGGCTGCACCACCATTCCTGTTGATTCACGGTGACGCCGATCCGGCGGTGCCGCTGCAGCAGTCACAGGTCATGCTCAAAGCGCTCCAGGAAAAAGACGTTCCGGCGGAGTTGATCGTCAAACCGGGTGGCGCCCATCCCTGGCCAACCATTCACGAAGAGGTGGCCGTGATGGCGAAATGGTTCCACAAAAAGCTGGTCGACGAATGACCGCCGCCGGCTACTTCAGCGACCCGAGGTACTCGATCAGATCGGCCGCCTGCTGGGCGGTCAAGTCGCGAAGTTGCAATTCGGGCATCAACGACTTTTTCTGTTTGGCCATGAATTCAACGTCGTTAGTGCGAACTTTGATAACGCGGCTCTGGCTATCTTTGAGCACGACTTGTTCGTCGGTCTTCGACAGGAGCAACCCGGTATGCACGCGCCCTTCGACCGTTTCGATCAAGTACGTCGCGAATTTCTCATCGATCGTTCGCGACGGCTCGACGATGCTTTCGAGAATCTTGACTCGATCTAATTTCTTGCCGATCTTACTCAGATCGGGCCCGAGCTCTTTTCCTTTGCCGTTGATCGTGTGACAGTTTTGACATTGCGCGCCGGTGGTCTTGAAGAAGAATGCTTCGCCGCGTGCCACGTCGCCGGGTAAATTGAGCAGCATTTGTGAATCGAAAACCGTTCCGAGGCGCTGCATTCGCTGGTCTTCCGGAAGGAATCTTTCAAACAGGTCGCGGACGTTGATGTCGCTGTGCACGGCTCCCCGATTGATCGCGTCGGCCGAGACGGAAGCCGACAGCCGCCCGGAGTCGATCGCCCGCAGAAGCATCAGCGCGCCGCTCGACGTCGACAACAATCGTTCGACCGCTGCCGTATTGACGGCGTCGGAGCCGGCCACCATGTCGAGCGCCCGCGCATCGCCCTGGTGAAGCGCATTATCGTCAACGGAAGCTGACTCTGGCTTCATGGCAAAGTCGGCCGGCAACCCGGCAACCCAATCGTGAAACAGTCCGATGGCCCGTTCGTCGACAACCGATGAACCCAAGTGCGGCATACGCCCACGACCGAGCTTTGACATCCGGTAAAGTAAAATGGAACGATACGGGTGATGTGGCGCGATGAGCTGACCTGAAAGAATGTTGAAAGTTCCGTGCGTGGGGCGCACTCCGAAGAGGTCGGTTTTTTCGTTATCGGTCTGAAATTCAAGTTCCATACGCGCGTTGCCACCGCCGTTGTCAACGTGGCAGTGCGAACAATTCGCATGCAGATAACTGCGCGCTCGAGCGTGCAGGTCGCCACTTTCCGCGTACGGGTCGGCGAGTGCCGGAAGGTCCTCCGGCGGCTTTTCGAGGGGCTTCTCAAACAATCCGATGTGTTCAAGGGTTCGCAGTTGATTGTCGGTAACCTGACCGTAGTCGTGATCGCGATTCATTTGCAGCGTCGTCAAACCGAGAACCCAATTCGCCGCTCGTGAATGACAGGCCATGCACTCGGTGCGGCTAGGGAGATGCCAGGTCTGCTTTCGAACGCCGCCGTCGGCCGATTCATCGCGGATTTCAAACGTTCGGTCACCACCGCCTTTTTCCACGAGCTTTGCATCGGTCTGATCATCGTTCCAGGCGTAAGTGTACGCTTCCCACTCGCCGTCTCGCCGCGTCAGGATTCGTGTTTCGATTCTTCGCCCGCTTTCGGGGTTTTCGGAGTCCATGTCGAGCGAGAGCGTCTGGACGGCGACACTGCCGTCGGTCAACCCCCAACCACGATTGGCATTCACGGTGATTTTCGCGTCATCGGCAACGGCCATGTATCGCTCGATACGAGCTCCGTCGGTCCACACTGGGGCATTCACCGAATAGGGAATGAGACCCGGCGCGGGCCGCATGTCTGCCGTCGATTCAAACAACCCGGTTTGCGAGAGTTGGACGGGGAAGACTTCGCGCGGATCGACTTTCGTAGTGGAGGGCTCGAGTTCAAAGATTTCCCCGCTGAGTGCGACCAGATAGATCTCTTGGTCGTGGTCGATGCCAAACGTCGCAACTTTGTAACTCGTATCGGCGAGCAAGTCGTCTGAGAGAACTTGGCCGTTTTCGTAATGGAGTGCCCACACCTTCCCGGTCTCGTAATCGCAGTAGATGTATCGACCAAAAAGTTCCTGGCGTTTTTTGCCCCGGTACACGTACCCACCCGTGATCGAACGGGATTCGGAATGATGATGCTCGACGATTGGGGGAACGATCGCGGCTGGTCCGATTTTTCGTTCGGGGTAAAAGCTGTGATTTCCTTCGCGAACACTCCAGCCGTAGTTGGCGCCGCGCCGAACGAGATGGATCATTTCCCAGAGATCCTGCCCGACCTCCCCGACCCACAAGTTTCCCGTGGGCGGGTCGTAGCTCATCCGCCACGGTGCACGCAATCCAAACGCGTAAACTTCCGGTCGCGCATCTTTGATGTGCAAAAACGGATTGTCCTTCGGTATTCCGTACAGACGTTCTTCGCTGGGAGAATCGACGTCAATGCGCAAAATACTCCCGCGCAGGTCGGCAATGTCCTGCCCGGTGTTGTCCGTATCGGAGCCGCTCGTGCCGTCGCCCGTGGTAATGTACAGCATTCCGTCGGCACCGAATGCCATGCCACCGCCGTCGTGCCCAGACGAATACCACTCAATGATGACCGCCCTCGTTTCTGGCGAAAGCGTGCACGGTTGGTTCCTGGAAACCTCATATCGTTCGATTCGGTCGTAGCGCTTGTACTCCGCGGAGTCTTCATCGACCGTCACCGGCTTCCCATCGACGGCTTCCGGCTTATTCTTTCGTACATTGATAAATGCATACACGTAACCGTTCTTTTCGAATTCGGGATGAAACAACAAACTGTACGATTCGGTGACGTATTCGTCCCGCGCCAAGTTGCCGACCAAAAAGCGCTCGCTGGTATCGTTGTTATTCTCGAAGGCAAAGATCTTGCCTTCACGCTCCAGTATCCATTCACGGTTCGACGCCGGCTCAGGAATCATGTGAACGGGCTGCGAAAACGTCAGCTTTTCGAACCGCCGCTTCAAGCGGTAGGGCAGCGGCGGCTCGGGAGACCCGACGATCCGCGACGTCGTCCACGGCGTCCGTTTTTCGATCCCGTACGGCTTGGCGCTAGTCTCAGGTTTCGACGCATCCTGTTCGGTTGCCGCTGACGACGTCGACGGGGCATCGGCCGCTTCGCAGTACATCTCAGCAGAGCCGATCACCGCGAACGAACAGAACATCAGAACGCAGATTCGATCAAACAGCCGCATGGGCCGAGCCTTCATGTTGGAGATTGGGAGATCAAAGACTGTGGGAGCCGTTGGCACATGCACGGACGCAAACGGCCATCGCGCACGTCGGTTGGCACGGCGTTCCGTTCCGACGAGCCATTGGCGCCGATTTGCTATTATAAGCGGAGATTGCTCTGTGATTGCAAACGAGTTGCCAGGCCGGGAAACAGTGGTTGGTGGGTGAATGAGAGGAGCGAATCGTGTACTCTGCTGAAATGGAGCGGGCTGGTCGTCGCGAGGCGACCGACGCGAAACATGAAGTTTGCTCACATTCGATCACAATCTTGGTGCTCAAAAATGCCATTCACCGAAGTTTTGTATGACGTTTCTGAACAGATCGCCACCGTCACGCTCAACCGGCCCGATAGGCTCAACGCGTGGACGTCGACGATGGGGCACGAGGTCCTCGATGCAATGCAACAAGCAGAGCGCGATGAAAATGTGCGAGTGATTGTGCTCACTGGGGCGGGGCGGGGTTTTTGTGCCGGTGCCGACTTGGACGACTTGGCCTGGATCAAAGACCTCGATTTCTCGACCGGCGACGTGGATGAGCTCAAAGCCCGGATGTTTCCCGACCCGGGGCGCACCGACGCTCGCCCTGACTTCGCGACGATGCACACCTATTTTCCCTCAATCGACAAGCCGATTATTGCCGCAATCAATGGGCCTTCGGTTGGGCTGGGAATGGTCTTTCCGCTGTACTGTGACGTTCGCATCGGCTCGGACCGGGCGAAATTCAGCTCGGCGTTTTCGCGACGAGGCCTTATTGCCGAGTACGGAATGGCGTGGATGCTACCGAAGCTGATCGGGCTCCCCAATGCGATGGACCTATTGGTTTCAGCCCGGCTCATCGACGCTGAGGAAGCGCTGGCGATGGGACTGCTCAACCGCATTGTCCCTCACGACTCGTTGATGGACACGGTTCGAGAATATGCCAAGGATCTTGCGACCAACGTGTCGCCCCGCTCGATGGCCGTCATCAAAAGGCAAATGTACTCGGGGCTGTTCCAGACCCTGCGTGAATCGGTCGATTTGGCCAGCGAGGAGATGGTCGCGTCGATGGGCAGCGCCGACTTCCGCGAGGGAGTCGCCCACTTTCTCGAAAAACGCCCGCCGAAGTTCACTGGGGAATAGGCCGTTTCCACAAGTCGTCGCAAAATCCTCTGATGGGCGATGTGTCACCGCGATTTGTCGAGTCAAAAATCACTACAACCGTGTCCGGCGTCGACTTCCAGTGCAGACGCCATTCGGACTCTACCGGAAGAACCGCTCCATTCGTCATCATGTAACATCGGGTCGTTCATTCCGAATGCATCGGTTTTGAGAAACTCAGTCGGCGCGGGTGTGCATGTGCTACACTCACAGCGGTCGCGGAATCATCGCCCAATTAGCACGATGGACGCCGGCGATCGGGAGGCATTCCGACCTAATTCTTGGCCGGTCCGGGCGAATGACCCGTATCGGAACGTCCGGCGCGCTCCGAGAGCCGCCAGTTTGATTCGTTCAGACTTCGGCTCGTCGCGGGGCAACGAAATAATCGCGCCGTGTCGAAACATGCGACTCATTTATCAGCCAAACCGAGCGAGATAAGGATTTCCCGTCATGTCCACAGGTCGATACGGCAACCAGCGTGGCAGGCCCTTGGGCCCCGACGATATTCCATGGGATCAGATCAAGACATGGAGCCGGCTGATCTTGGTCGGATTGGTGGCACTGATCACGATTCTGCTGGGCACGTCGATGTTTTATCGTATCGAGGCCAGCGATGAGGGTGTCGTTCTCAGGTTCGGCAAACAGGTCACAACGTCTCAACCCGGCTTGCATTGGAAATTGCCTTGGCCGATCGACACGGTTTACAAAGTCCCCGTCCAGCGCGTCCAATCGTTGGAGTTTGGCTTCAGAACCGAGCGACCCGGCCGCGATACACAGTACGCGGCTAAGACCGACCAGCTCATGGAAGTCGCCGAAATGTTGACCGGCGACCTGAACCTGGGACACGTCGAATGGATCGTTCAGTACCGCGTGAAAGACCCGATGCAGTACCTGTTCGAGATCGGTAGCACCGAGCCCATTGGCTCTTCAAGTCTTCCCAGCGGCGCAGGGTACGAGGTGAATCCGGCGGTGCCCGATACGATCTCTGATGTGTCGGAATCGATCATGCGAAAGCTGGTTGGCGATTCGAGCATCGACTACGTACTCACCATCGGACGTGATCAGATCGCCAAAGACGCGGAGCTGTTGATTCAGGAAGAACTCGACAACTTCGAAGCCGGCGTCGATATTATCACCGTCAAGTTGCAAACGACAGCACCACCGACCGACAAGGTTCAAGACGCCTTTCAAGACGTCAACCGTGCGCGGCAGAAGAAGGAAAGGGTGGTGAACGAAGCCCAAGGCGTTCGCAATAGCATGATACCCGCCGCACGGGGAGAAAGGGACAAACTGATCGCGGAATCCGAGGGCTATGCGGAACGAGTTATTCTTGAAACGACGGGAAAGATCAACGCGTTTCTTGCCCAGCTGGCAGAATACGAAAAGGCACCCGAGGTCACTCGAACCCGGCTTTATTTAGAAGCCATGGAAGAGGTTCTTTCGCAGGTCGGCAACAAGACGATCATCGACGAGTCGGTTCGAGGGGTTGTGCCGTTCTTGAATCTCGATCAAGGCGCGTCGAGGCCTGCCGATACGAATACGAATAAGAATAAGAATAAGAATAAGAATAAGAATAAGAATAAGAAGGGAGCCCGCCGATGAACGCTCGAATCGTTACTTCGCTAGTCGTTGTTTTGGCGATTGTCGGCTTGTTGCTGTTCTCGGCGAGTGCGTATGTCGTCGAGGAAGGCAAGCAGGTCATTATTACGCAGTTCGGCCGGCCAGTGGCGGCCATTCAGGACGCCGGCCTGCATTTTAAGTCGCCGTTCGTGCAGGAAGTCCACGTGCTGGAACGCCGGATGCTTCCCTGGGATGGCGCACCGGAGAGCATGCAGACGCGGGACAAGAAACGGATCGACATCGACGTCTGGGCGCGTTGGAGAATTGTCGAGCCAACGACATTTTTTGAAAAGGTTCGTACCGAACGAGGCGGGCAAAAGATTCTCGACGACCTCGTCGATTCGGCGGTTCGCGACGTTGTGGCGCGTCACAAGTTGATCGACGTCGTCCGAAAGTCCAACTCTCCGCTGGTCTACGAAAGCGAAGAACTCGATCGCCGAGCCGGCGATACCGTCACTGGAAATGGACGCGATGATGTCGAAAAAGAAATCCTCGCCGGCGTCGACCTGGAAGAATACGGGATGGAACTCGTGAAGGTCCGTATCAAACGGGTCAACTACGTCGAGTCTGTGCGGGAGACGGTCTACGAGCGCATGATCTCCGAACGACTACGGATCGCCCGGCTTTACGACTCCGAAGCCATCGAAGAAGAGAACAAGATACTCGGTCAGACGAAGAAGGAACTCGACGTCATCCAGGGAGAAATGCAGCAGAAGTCGGCCGAGATACGCGGGGACGCCGATGCGAAAGTGATCCAGTTGACGGGCGAAGCCTATGGTCAGGCCGCCGAATTTTACGAGTTTCTGCGACAGTTGGAAGTCTATAAGTCAGCACTCCAGCGCGATAGCCGCTTGATCCTGTCGACCGACAGCGACCTCTTCCGATTGCTCAAGCAACCCGGCGAAGCCGTGCCACGATCTGAACCGAAACTTCAAACCGCTCCGTGATCGGCTGGATCGGCTTGCCGCAGTGGCTGCATCTTTCCGCCAGACGATCAGTATACGATAGGGACGTCGTGCCGATGACTATCGACGCCCGATCCTCCCAGACGGACAGCCTCGTGTCGATCACAAAATCAGCATCGCGTCGCCGTAGCTGTAGAAGCGGTAGCCTTCGCGAATGGCGCACGAGTAAACCTCGCGGATGAGTTCGAGGTCGGCAAACGCGCTGACCAACACCAATAACGTTGACTTCGGCAAGTGAAAGTTGGTCAACAGGCCGTCGACAGCCTGGAACTCGTATGGCGGGCGGATGAACAGGTCCGTTTCGCCTCGAAACGCTTCCATCGCTCCATTTTGCGCTGCCGATTCGAGCGTCCGCACCGACGTCGTCCCTACGGCAATCGTGCGGCTTCCGGCTTGTCGAGTGGCATTGATTTGCGCTGCCGCCGCAACGTCGAGTTCGCACCACTCCGAATGCATGACGTGCTCGCTGAGTTTTTCGACTGAAACGGGACGGAATGTGCCGATGCCCACGTGAAGCGTTAATTTCGCGGACTCGATCCCACTGTTAGTGCAGGCTGCGAGCAGTTCGGGCGTGAAGTGCAATCCGGCTGTCGGCGCCGCCACGGCACCGGGGTTCATCGCATACGTCGTTTGGTAGCGTTCCCAGTCGTTCTGGGTGGCCAGTTTTCGCCGAATGTAGGGCGGCAGCGGAACGGTTCCAAATTCGCTCAACAGATCAAGAACCGGTGCGTCGCTTTCGGGTTCGGCGATCCAGACGCCCCCCTGCTCTTCGCGAGCCACGAGCGTGAGCAGCAATTCGTCCGAGGAGTCGGGACGATGCGCTGCGTGGATCGTGATTTTTTCTTGAACGTTGAGCCGGCCTCGCGACTGGCAGATGATCCGCCAATGGCCCGATTCATCGGTCCCGAGAAACAGCCCTTCCCACTTCCCGCCGGTCGAAGTGCGTTGACCAAGAAGCCTCGCGGGAATGACCCGCGTATCGTTGAGCACCAGGCAATCACCCGCATTCAACAGTGTCGGCAGATCCTGAATTGTCTTGTGGTGAAATCGCCCGGACGAACGATCAACGACGAGTAGCCTCGATTCGTCCCGTCGACGAAGCGGCTCAGAAGCGATGAGCTCTTCTGGTAGCTCGTAATCGTAGTCGGAAACCGAATCCATTAGTGGCACTTTCGAGTTCGTCTGTAAACCTCTGGACAACGAATCGGACCATGTAACCAGCACGTCGAGGCCGCTGCTGCCTGTGCTTTAAAGTTAGGCGTCAAATTCACAAACGCTTCTAGGGAAAGAAGCTCGTGTCTCGAACGTGCAGAACTGATACAATGTTAGTTCATACGATAATGGTTCCTGGGAGCACCCGGCAACCAACTGTCCGATCAGGCCGGAAACTCTCTGCGTGTCATTACCCGTCGAACCATTTCGCGTCGCCTTTCTTATCACCGATCTCGACCCGGGTGGCGCGGAGCGAGCCTTAGTACAGCTTGTCACCAGGCTCGACCGTTCGCGCTGGGAGCCGTACGTCTTCTGCCTGTCACGCCCTGGGCGACTCGTCGATGACCTCGAGGGTGCTGACATTCCCGTGGTCTGCTTAGGCGCCACAAACTCCTGGAACGTTCTTGTTCCGATGAGGCTCTACGCACATCTGCGTCGCTTGAAGCCAGCGCTGTTACAGACATTTTTATTTCACGCCAACATCGTCGGGCGAATTGCCGGCCGGCTGGCGGGAGTCCGTACGATCGTTTCCGGCATCCGCGTGGCGGAGAAACGGAGCCGTTGGCGGCTCAACGTCGACCGGTGGACCGACGCGCTAGTGAGCCGCCACGTTTGTGTGAGCCGCGCTGTGGCTGAGTTCTCTTCGAAGCAAGGAGGACTCGCAGAAGAAAAACTAGTAGTGATCGCCAATGGTGTTGACGCCGCCAAATTCGCGAATGCGCAGCCGGCCGATCTCACGACGATTGGGATTCCATCGGGAAGTTTAACAGTCATTAGTGTCGCGCGGCTCGATCCTCAAAAGGATCCGTTCGTACTTCTCGAGGCGGCAGAACGCGTGATGCAATCGCGACCAGAGCTTCATCTGCTGTTCGTGGGTGAAGGAGTGCTGCGCAATGACATCGAGGCTTGGGCGCGGGCACGCGGACTCAACAAACACGTTCACTTGACCGGTTGGAGAAGCGACGTTGCTGAGCTGTTACGAGCCGCTGACTGTTTTGTGCTGACATCACGGTGGGAGGGAATGGCAAACGCCGTTCTCGAAGCGATGGCGGCCGGTCTGCCGGTCATCGCGACTGCGGCGGAGGGCACTTCCGAGATCATCGAACACGGCCGAACCGGCATCCTCATTCCGCCCCAGTCCTCTGAAGTTCTCGCCGAACAGCTTCAATCGCTCGTTGCGAGCGAAACAGAAAGAAATGCGTTGAGCAGTGCAGCGCAACATCATGTCACAGAACGCTTTACAGTCGGCGCATGTGTATCGGCTTATGAAGCGATGTACGGCAAACTGCTCGATTGTTAGCCGCCCGGCCCCCTCCCTGCGATCAATTCCTTGCGTTCGCAAAAAATCCCAAAAATCTTAACTCCCTTTAACACCACGTACCTGCGCGCACGCGCCGCGATATGAATCGGCAATCAATTTCATTGGCTCTTGACGGGGGAGTTTTCGTTGGTAAATTTGGGCCTTTGTGGTGGAGCGTGGGGAGCAGTGGCGATTAATGACACTCACGGGGACGTTCACACGAACGCTGGACGAAAAGCAGCGATTAGCGGTTCCCAAACGGCTGCGAGAACAATTCGGTGGTAAGGAAATCACGGGCCTGTATGTCGCACCCGGAACGGAACATTCTCTGGCATTGTACTCGCCAAGCAGTTTCGAACGTCTGGCTGGCCGCCTGGCGGAACGAACTTCAAATCGCGCCGATGTACGGAACTATCTGCGGCTGTTTTACGCTCGTGCCGAAGAAGTCGGCGTTGACAGCCAGGGGCGAATTCGCATCCCTGAGCGATTGGTGAGCCTTGCAGAACTGAAACACGAGGTTGTCTTGTTAGGCGTTCACGACCACGCGGAGATTTGGGACCAAGACGTGTGGGATAGATTTCTCAATCAACACGGCTCTGAATTCGACGACATGGCCACTCGGGCCTTTGAATGATCTGTTGCGGGACAGGTCGAGTTGCACACCAAAGACGGTCAGAGTCGACTTCGCCTACGCTAATTGCCGCTACGGAGACCTTAATTCGAGCACATCCTCTAGCGATGTTTTGTTGGCTCGCGGCGAGCGAGCCGCGTCGAGAAACCGAATTCCGTGCTGGAAGGACCCACAACGACGTGTGGTGAAATCGTCGAAATACAATGAAGATTTGATGCAGACTCCGCTGGCTTACCGGGCTCTGCGGACAGGAGCGTCCATGGATGGACGGCTCCATGAATGAGCGGGCCGAATCGCCCTCCGACGATTCTTCCGCGAGACCATTCACCCCATCGTGACGGAACGGATTCCGTCCTGGGGTGAATGGTCTTTTCAGGCGCCACGTCTTTGCGACGTGCGGCTCGCTCAAAGCCGACCCCAATCCCGGTTGTAATAGGCTTTGACGCCGCGGACAAAGCGTTCGCATCGTCGATCAGAGGGTGTTGGGACGACTTCCACATATCCATTGGGGCATGTTTGCTGTCAATTTGAACCTGATCATGGTCGCCGCCGTTCACCGTTCTGATCACAATTCGGGGACCTCAGCGCCAATCGAAAGTCGTCGGAGCCATAATTTCACGTTATTTCACTGTCTTCCCCGACCGATCTTGACGTGATGGCCACAATCTGAGAGAAACCGCGTCCCTATCAAAGCTCTCTCTCTCAGTCTTTCGACATTTCCTATCGATCTCCTTCCATCGACCGACAGTTGTTCGGCAGGATGCCGCTCATGTTTCGGATCACGCTCTCGGTGTGCCTTTTCGGTTGTCTTCTGTCCGTAGGCACCGGCTGTGCGAACTTCATCGAAACTCGCACGATCGACCGCTTTGTCAAGGCGATGCAAGAAAACGACCTCGAAGGGCTCAAAGCCCAATCAACAGAGGAATTCGAGCATAAGTCTCTACGGCTCGATGGATCACTCGACATCCTCGATCGGCTCAACCTGCCTGAAGGTGACGTTTCAGTCGAGGAAGTGGAAGACGTCAGCCCAGACGAAAAGAAGGTCGTCGTCCAAGTCGAAGTCGGGAAGCGGAAGAAGAAACGCAAACGCAAGGTGCTCTACGAGCTGCGGCGCGATCCTAAGACAAAGAAATGGCTTGTCGACGACATCTACATTAAGCAAAAGCAAAAGGGTCTAACGGCGGCAAAATCGGTCACTGAGCAGATGGATCTCCTCTCAAGCGTGCGGGAGTTCCTCAACGCTTGGAACGAAGGCTCGCGCGAGGAAATGCTGGCCACGACCATGCCCGAGCTCCGCGGACTGCTTGAAGACCTTCCGCCAGTCTTTCTGGCTCGCCTGGCGCGAAAGGTCGTCGGCGATCAAAGTGAGAAAACGAAAATACGTCCCGAAGCGCAGCTGGACGAAGACACGGCGCTCGTGACGATTCCGCGATCGGTCGGAAAACTTGTCATGACGTTTGAATTGGCTGATGGCTCGTGGAAGGCGGCCGATCTGGCGGTCGAATCACGCGCGGACGACAAGCACATCGCTTCGTTGGCCAGAACCGCCTCGGCCATGCGTTCGGCGATTACGTTCCTACGGGCGTACAATCTCAACGATCGGCCGATGCTTTCGGCACTCTGCACACGCCGGCTCTTCGACGAATGCCTCTCTCACGCCGACCTAAGTAGTATCCAACTCCCTCGCGCCGACGATTCGCACTCCGACTACGAGGTCAGCATCAGTTCTGTGGGAGCCAACTTCGTGCTCCACGGGAAGACGGAATACATACGTGTGAGCATGGTCCGCCAGGATGATGCGACCGGTGACGGTCCAACGGAGTTCATCGTCGATGACGTTTCGATCTATGAACTGCACAGCAATCAGAATAAGAGCCTGTCTTCGATGTTCAACAGCCGTGCCGTTGTAAGAATCTTCGTCGACGCCGTTGCACGCCGTGATCTCAAGATTCTTGAAAACACGTCGTCTCCGAACTTCAACCAGAAGGTCTGGGATCGTCTCGATCCGACCACGATCGCCGGGATGCCACTGGATATCATCGAGCAACCGATAATCCAAGAGGCGAACAGCATCTTCAACGGAGCAGTAACCGAAATTACGGTGAAGCAGGGCTCGCACAACGTGACTTATGTGCTCAACGATCGCTCCGGCCGCGTACGCGTTGATGACGTGCTGGTGACGCTGCCCGACCGTCCCCGATCCACCAAAAAAGTGATGAGCATGTTGATTCCGGTGACGCAGTTTGCGTTGGCCGTGAGCCGATTTGATCTGGGTGCGACGCAACGCGTCTCGTCGAAAGACTTCACCCGGACCGTCTGGCGGCACGTCGATGACATCCCCGCCATCTGCCAAAATGTGCCGTCTCATCTCGTCGCACCGCTTAAGTCCATCACACAAGGCGATGATAAGGTTCTCGTCACGCTCGGAGACGGAAACTTTGGAGCGAGAGTGTTATTGGTTCGGGTGCTCGACCAACTCGTTGTCGATGAGATTCAACTGATCGCTGGGGTCGACGATTCTCGTCGGATGAAACTCAAAGAAAGCCTTAGCGCCCAACTGACGAATTCACGCTTCTCGCGGCGAGCCGAGGTCAAGCCGCCAACGAATCAATCGCCCGTGCCGCGCCAGACGACGAATTCCGCGCCGCTGCACGCACCGATCCTACAGACGGGCGTTCAACCCGCAGCGGAAGCGGCGCCTGTACTTGAGCCCTCTGAGACCGCGTTCGATCCACCCTCGAACAGTTCGGTGTCAAACACACCAAAAGCTGTCGCGCTGCCGGTGCAGCCATGACGGGCCGTTCGCGAGCTACAGCCTTTCCACACGGCTTGTGAGCGGATGCGGTTTCGATAGTCGCGCGGTTTCGTTGTCGCGTCGAGCCGTCGACCAGGCGGTGTGATTCGAATCGAGCGCCGACCAACGGCACTGCTGACGGACCCGGCGTTCTGAAGACCGGCGTGCCGCTGCGCTCTTGCCCGGTAAACGAAAGCCCGTCGACGACCCCGATCTCTGTTCACTGGAAGAGGCGGCCGTTTCAATCGGTCGCGCTTTATCTCCGGGGAATCCCGGCGATCGAACGCCCGCCCGACTTGGCGTGATCCCAGAGCCCTCTGATGGACGGAGCACGTCCTAAAGTTGTAACGCCGAAATACAACACAACCGCGCGCTGGGACGGCTTCTTGTATAGTATACCGGGCAGGATGAAGGTAACCTCGGCGGTTCCAGGTGAGTGGAACGAACATGGCAAACGGCGAACAGTCTCCATTAGTCGACCTTTTGACGCGGGCACGTAGCGGCGATGAGTCGGCGCGCGACGAGTTGTTCGAGAGATGTCGCGCCTACGTGACGCTTGTCGCGCGGGCTCAGGTCGAAAGCTGGATGCACGCCAAGGTCGATGCATCCGATTTGGTCCAGGAAACACTGCTCGACGCGCACCGGGGATGGGAGAAGTTTCGTGGTCAGACGGAAGGGGAATGGCTCGTCTGGCTGCGGCGCATTCTGACACACAACGCGACCGACTTTGCCCGCAGGTATCATGGCACACAGAAGCGGCAAGCCCGGCGCGAGGTTTCGATGCGGGTGCGCACGTCGGATGCCAGCGGCGACTTCTTGCGCGATCCGAGCGATCCCGGAGAATCGCCCAGCGAACTGGTAGTACGCCGCGAACGAGAGATCGAACTCGCTGAGGCGGTCTCCCGACTGACGGATGACCATCGCGAGGTGATCATGCTTCGCAACCTACAACGGCTATCGTTCAACGAAGTCGCCGAGCGGATGGGACGAACACGACCGGCCACCCAAATGCTCTGGACCCGGGCCGTACGCAAGTTGCAGGAAGAGTTGGAACACCATCACCTATGACCGAGAACCACGACACGACAGGCGAGTCGGGAATCGAAAACGATCCGGACGTGACACGTAATCCGGGAGCGGTGAACGTATCGGAGGATCGATTGTTCGAATTGCTCGATCGTTACGTGACAACGTTGCATTCGGATGATACTCAGTCGCGAAGCGCCATCATCCAGCGCAACCCCGACCTGGGCGAACTGCTGGCCTGTCTCGATTCATTGGAACACTTGGCGCCGCTTCGACCGTCGCGGCGCGGCCCGGAAAACGAAACCGGTTCGGTACTTGACGGAATCGTCGCAGAGCCAACAGCCGCCGACCAAATGTCAGATGCTCCAGCCGAGTTTGGCAAGTACGTTCTATTCGAAGAGGTGGGCCGCGGTGGAATGGGGGTCGTTTATCGGGCCAAGCAGACCGATCTCGATCGCGTTGTGGCGCTAAAGATGATTCTCTCCAGCCGCTTCGCCTCGGAAGAGGAGATACAGCGGTTTTACGGTGAAGCCCGAGCCGCCGGCCGTTTGAGGCATCCCAACATCGTCGGCATTCATGAAGTCGGCGAATTGAACGGCCAGCACTACTTCGCAATGGACTACGTCGAGGGCGAGTCTCTCGAAGAATCGCTGCAAACCGGCCCGTTGGCCGCCAACGAGGCTGTCGAATGTCTACAAACGATTGCGCGCGCCGTTCATCACTTGCACGAAAACCAAATCGTGCATCGTGATTTGAAGCCATCCAATATTCTGATCGGCGAATCGGGCGAGCCCATCCTGACCGACTTTGGCCTGGCGAAGCTGTTCGAGTCGAACAGCGCGCAGACCCGTACGGGCACAATTATCGGCACGCCGAGCTATATGTCACCCGAACAGGCCGGTGGAGAGGCGTCGCGCGTCTCGCCACGTAGCGACGTATATAGCCTGGGCGCTATCTTGTACAAGATGCTCACGGGCCGCCCGCCGTTCCAAAGGGGAAACCCGCTCGACACGCTTGTCGAAGTGATGGAAGGCGAGCCCACACTTCCAACGCGGCTCAATCGCAGCATTCCGCGCGAGCTGGAACGAATCTGCCTGCGCTGTCTCGAGAAGTCTCCCGAAAAACGGTACAGGACGGCGGCGGCTTTGGCAGACGACTTGGAACGTTTCTTAAATGGTGAGCCAGTTGAAGCGAGGCAAACCGGGGTGATCAGTCGAATTCGCCGCTGGGGGCGTCGCGAACCGGCGCTCGCATCGCGGCTCGGGGCACTCTTCGTCGCTTCGTTGATTGTACAGATCACGTACGTGGTGCGGGAAAACGGCGATTTCCCGTTTCATGTCAAGGTCATGTCGTTATTCGGCCTGTGGACGGTCGTCGCAGTTGTGTTTCAACAATTTCTCAAGCGGAGGTATCTCGCAGGCTTCACCCGCTTTGCGTGGGCGGCCGCCGATGCCATTTTGTTGACCACGCTGCTGTTCATCGCCGAGGGACCGATCGGGCCTTTGCTTATCGGTTACCCCGTACTCATCGCCGCTTCGGGGCTGTTCTTCCGCGTCCGCCTGGTCGTCTTCATGACGTGCGTGTCGTTGCTCTCGTATGGCGTGCTCACACTGCTCCGCGGCGACATGCTCGAAATGCCGCCCCAGTATCCCGTCATATATGCCGCTGTGCTGGCGGTCGTCGGGTTCATCGTCGGGTATCAAGTCTATCGAATCCGCGTGCTGAGCCGACATTTCGAACATCGGCGGCTGCCGTAGACATGGCGCGTAATGAGTGAGCGGCGCGAAACGAGATACCGGTCTATTCAGGATTCGGTGGCGAACTTGGCCAAAGCCGGTCCCGAATGGCGACCCAGTTGCTCGAACGTCGTCACCGCGTCTGAGAACGTGATGTCCAGCGGTTCGACGCGGTCGGGTGTCATGTAGACCACCGAGCCTGACCAGGGGTCCGGTGAGCCGGGTAGATAGACGGTCACCAGGCCGCCCTCGGCTCGTTCGACTTCGAGTGCGATTTTCGACGCGTCGTTGAACTTGACCCACACCGGCTTGAGCTGCGGCTTGGCCTGATCACCGCCGATCGTGCCGGCCATCTGGTCTTTGAAGATCGCGTAGCGCGGAAACAGCAACAGCAGATTCTTTTCGATCGTCTGCGAGAATCGCCTTCCAATCGATCGCCGCGCCGCTATCCCAGCCAAAAAACAGGCCACAACCACCACGCCAATCGACAGCGATATCAGCAGCGCAATTCCATTGGCCGACCCGACGTTAATCCATTTGTTCAAGATTTCCGACGTGGACAGGAATTCCGCAATCGTCAACACGATCGGGACGACCTGACCGATCAAGGCGCCGATCACGATCAGCGGAAACAAAAACAACAACCCGCCGATCGCGGTCGTCTTGAGAAACCCAAAACTCTTCGTCACCGGCTTGCTGATCGACGTCGTATCAAGCGGACTCATCACTGGCTGGCCTCACGTGAAAACGATCGAATGTGTCAGCTACGGCAGCATTTCGCCCGTATCGTACACAACTAAATGCAGTTTCACGACTGGTTGGGCAGACGAATCTCCGTTGTCGTATTCAAAAAAGGCCATCACGATGTCGTCCGCACGATGAGCACACCCGTGATCCGGCGAATCTGCATCCTCAGTCGTAGAATTACTCAAAAAAGCTGACTTTAGCCGTCGGCTCTTGTACGCTGGATGGAGAACAGTTTTTTCGCATTTGACACTTCAATTAAAGCGCGCTTGCAATGCATCGTCTCGGCTTGGCACTTTCTGGCGGCGGCTTTCGAGCCACGCTGTATCATCTCGGCGTCGTGCGGTTTCTCCGCGATGCGGAGATTCTGCCCAAGGTCACGCACATGACCACCGTCTCCGGTGGCAGCATTCTCGGCGCGCACTTAGCACTGAACTGGGAACGCTACTGCGGCTCCGAGGAAGAATTCGACGCGGCCGCACAAGAGGTGGTCCGGTTTGTTCAGCTCGACGTGCGAAACCGCATCGTGCGGCGTTTTCCGCTTGCATCATCGTTCAACACGCTCAGGCGGCTGTTTCGGCTCGGCAGCGATCGGCAGTTGACGCGACCGGGGTTGCTCGAAAAACACTACCAACAATTCCTGTACGGCGAGACGAGCCTGTTTCAGCTGCCCGAACAGCCGCAGCTTCACATGCTGGCCACCAATTTGAGCGAAGGCCGGCTATGTTCCTTCAATCGAGAAGGGCTCTTGCGACAACGACGCACGCCCGGTCGCCGCGACCGCTTCGAACGCGTTCGGCTCGGGTTGGCAACCGTTCCGATGGCCGTCGCCGCTTCATCCGCGTTTCCCGGATTTTTTCCTCCGCTGGAGCTACGTAGTTGGGACGTCGGTGCCGACGAAGGCGAGTTCAGCCGACAAGCGTTTACCGACGGCGGCGTCTTCGACAATCTCGGCTTGCGCATGTTTCGGTTCATCGAACAATCGGGCGTGCGCGACACGGCGCCGCTCAAAGCACGCGATTTTCTTGAACTCGAGGCGGCCCTCGCCGCGCTCACGTCGGCCGATAGCTTGCCGGACGATGCTCCATTGCGGCAACTACACAACATGCTCGTCTCTACGCAATCGAACGGTACGCCGTCGGCGGAAGCATCGCTACTACAACATCCGCCCGATGAACTGATCGCGGGGCTGTGGGAGGTCATCCGCTCTGAGGAACTGTTCCGTCACCCGAGTTTCGAGAATATGGAGTTGTCCGATCCCAGTGCGCAATCATTGTTGACTTACTTGAGCGCGTCAGAGCGCGAGCCGGAACTGAGTGACCGCCTGTGGCTCAACCGGCATATTGTCGAGGCGGCTCTGCGACAGGTGATCGGTAAGCCGTGCCTGCGGACGGCGCGAGGCGGATTCGACGGCGTTCTCGTCAGCGATGCCGGGGCGCCGTTCAAAGTCACTGCCGACGATCGCGCTCCAGGGCTCATTCGTACGTCGATGCGGGCCTCGGACATCCTTATGAACCGCGTCTGGCAGTTGGAAGTCGATGCGTTCGAGAAGTCGCCCGGTATCCTATTCCTCCCGATGACGGACGTCGTTTCCCCTTCGCAAGACCGTCATGCCCCGCATCCAGAGATTCAGCGTCAAGTCTCCCGCATTCGTACCGACCTCGACCGATTTTCCGATCTCGAAATCTCGACGCTCGTGCAACACGGTTATTGCATCGCGAGGAAAGCCTGCCGCTCGAAGGCGGCCTTCTTCGGCACCTCAATGCCCGGCGGCCCGCCGTGGGATCCTCTCCGCAATGGCGAGCCGGCAACCAGCGCCGCGCCGAATGTGGCCGCCGATTTGAGTGAAGAAACTCAAGCGCTCGTAACGGCTCGAGCGCTTCGAAAGTCGTCCCTGAGACGTATCTGGAGCACGCTGTTCAGCCGGGACGATTGGCCGACGTTTGTCTGGGTTCCGCTGTTGGCGGTTGTGATGCTGTTCGTGCCCTACGTGCTCTATCGGCTCAATGAGAAAGCGCAGCAACAAAGTATGGTGCTCACCGCGATCGCCGAAACGAGCCCCATGTATCGCGAAATCCTCGGCTTACTCGAAGACGGCCCCCCGCCTTCGCTCGGCCCCGCGCCATTCGAAGAGGCCGAGACGCTCGAACCGCCCGACTTCACCGGTTTTGAAGTCATTTCCGACACGCGCGTTTTCGACTTGCGCGGCTGGTCCGACCCGAACGAAAATACGCCGCCGGCGTTCGTGCATTCCCGCGTTCGCATCCGCCGCACCGCAGGTGGCGGCGACGATGGTCACATCCGCTTTCACGCCATGTCGCACGACGAAGAGTTTTCGTTCTTCTGCCGAACGAAGAGCCTCGATCCAGTCCTCAGACGCAAGGCCGAGCCGGACGGCCGCTACACCTGGGAATTCGACGTCGACCTAAGCCACATACCCATCGGCGGCGACACCGTGCTCGTCATCGAGGGACATCCGCTGCCCGAAGCGGCCGAAGCGGTCGCCGACGAAGGACGCTTTCAGTTCTCGATCCCCCTCGACACGGGAATGGCCCAAATCTGGATGCTAATGCCGGAGAACCGTGAGTACGAATACTTCGAAATCAGCGGCTACGAAATCGGCAACCCGGAACAAGCCGAGATCATCGTCCCCGACAAAAAAGTCGAACTCCCCTTAGGCGCCATCGCCACGTTCCAACTCATCAACCCCAAAGCGAACCACCGCTACGAATGCCGCTGGAAATGGCTCGACGCTGGGGAGGAGGGGTGATGCTTGGCAGGGCCGGATTCGGTGCTTGCTAATTCGGTCCGGGCGGCGCCCGTTCGGTCCCGAGATAATCCTAGCGGATTGTCGACTCATCCTTAAAGATGTAGATAGGATCAGATTCGGTCCAGCGCCGGTAGAACGTTTCCCGTAACTTCGCATCGGTGATCTTGAAATGTCCTTTTTGCTCCTCGGATTCGAGCCACTTCCGAGTCGCGTCAAAAGCTTCCAATCCCGATTGTTGCCACAGGATGCGACCGCCGCCGTACTTGTCATGTAGATGGCGTTCTAACTTCCATTGGACAACGACATACTCAGCGAACCTTCGATCATACTCGGCGAGCTGTTGCCTTGGATTGGCGGCGAATTCCTCCAATGCCTCGACGAACTTCTGATGTTCCTCAAAGTCCGCAGACTCCGCCAATTCCGCGAGATCTTCCTTCGTCAGAACGGGAAGAGTCGGCTTCGCCTCAATCGCCCATTTTCCGAACGAGAGCAGAAATTCTGCGAACATCTCAACTAGCGCATCATGAGTCGACGTGATCTCTCCATGGATGTCTTTGGGCGAAGCGTCGAGCTCTTGTTCAATCAGCAATTTGTCGAGCTGGAGATCGTATCGTTGTTTTTTGGACAGACGGACTGTTCTGAGTCGTGTCTCGGTCCCCTTGAGTTGCAGTCGGAGACGTTCTTCATCGCTCATTTGGAAGAACGCGGTCACCACATCGATTTCTGCTTTAGTCGGAGTGAGTTCCGCTTCGTGCGCGTCGTAGTAGCGCGTCTTGACGGGCTCCAAAAAGAGGCGATGAACCTCGTATTGTAGTTTAACGTACTCTCTCGGGCGAATTTCATCCCGAAACACGGGCTTTCCATACACTTCACCAATTCGTTCCCGGCTCGATTCTGCGGTCCCCTGCGCGGCAGCGCGATGCGACACCATGAGAGTCGGCACGATCGCTGACAGAAACAGCATGGCGGCAATCGTTTTCTCGAAAATCATCCGCATGAGTCACACTCCATTCGTGGCTAGGGGCGCGGATGCTAGCAGAAGCGAAATTGTTGGACGAGGCCAACACGGCTGACTGCATGTCCGCAAATATCGCGGACGTGCTCCTCGCACCATCCGCCCCCCATTTCCCCGCTCGGCATTGACAGCTATATAAAAAGTTATATACTCAAGGCATGAGCTTGGAACACATTCTTTTGGGAATGCTTGCGGAGCCGGCCAGTGGCTATGACCTGAAGGCCGAGTTCGAGGCCGGGGCGCGTCACTTTTGGTTTGCGGAGTTGAGCCAAATCTACCCGACGCTTCGACGCATGGAACGGCGAACCTGGTTGACGAGCCAAGAGGAGCCGTCTCCAAGCGGACCCGCCAGGCGGGTTTACACGCGTACGCGTCTGGGAACCGCCGAACTCTTGAAGTGGCTCCGATCAGGTCCGGTCGTGGGCGTGGAGCGATTCGCTTACATCGGCCAACTCATTTTCTTAGGCCAATTGAACGACTTGGAAACGACGCTCGCGTTCCTGGAGCGGCTTAGAGATTTACACCGCGAAAAGTTGCAGTTCCTCAAAGCGGCCGAGAAGGAGACATCAGCCAAGTTTGCCGGTGATCCTGATGAGCGCGACGGTGTGGAATTCCACGAACACCTCAGCCTGCGAATGGGCATTGTGTCGCTGGGGGCGAAGGTTCGCTCGTGCAACGAGTGCATAAAGCGGGTGAAAGATCGAATGGCTGCGGAGACTTCTCATGTTTGACATCGAGACCGCACATGCACTCTGGCGATACTCACACATCGCCATCGGATCGATCGGGCTGATTGCATTTTGGTTGCCGATTTTCGCCAAAAAGGGATCTCGATTACACATCCGCGCCGGAAAGGTTTTCGTGTGTTGTGGCTACTACGTTGTCTTCACGGCGCTGGTTTCCTGTGTATGGGGCCTGTCTGCGCCGTTGAGTTTCCTCGAGAGCCTGGGCATGTCGGCCCAGCGCGCCGTAGCAACCGCCGCTGAACTACAGTTCCTGTACGCAATTCTCGGGTTTCTTGCCATGAGTGTTTTGGTCGGCCTGCGTATGGGAGTGCGCGTGATCCAGACCAGAAAGACACCCGAGAAATTGGCGACGCCCGCACTCAAATTGCTTCACATCGTATACGGTGCTTCTGGAGCGGGACTGCTCATATTCGGGCTGTGGCAGATGCCCGCCCATGGTGTCGGCAGCCGATATTTGATCTGCGTGATTCTCGGAACGGTGGGCGTCTTCGAGTTCCGAGAGTCGATGCGATTCTTGGCGAACCCGCGCCCGACTCGCATGGCTTGGTGGTACATGCACATGGAATCGATGCTCGGATGCGGGATCGGATTTCACACGGCCTTCCTCGTATTTGGCTTCAGCCGGATGATTCCTGCCAACTGGATGCCAGGTCCACTGGTGCTGCTACCGTGGCTGTTACCGACCGCCGTGGGCGTGCCGGCCACCTCGCTTTGGATTCGATACTACAAACGGAAGTTTGGCGAGCTCGACGAGGACGATGCAAAAGGCGTCCGTGAGGTTGAATCGCGTCACATTGCGTCGACGGACCAACCGGCGAATACGCCGTCGTCAATGAATGAGTCTCAGCGATCCGACATCGATTTTGGTTCGTCGTAGCTCGGAGAACGTTCGATGACGCCCGATCGCGTCACAAGCGGCGATGGTCTGGCGACACCGTGAATGACACAATTCCTGCGCGGCATATCGGATGTCGGCGTATTCTCGCGTCGTGCTGAGTCATTTTTCGCAGTCCTAGGCATCCCAGCATTCAGTCGGCAGCCACGAGCCGGCTGACTTTGAGGTTGTCGAACTCGGCCCAGGTTTCGAAGGTCCAGAGGGCGATGCGGCCTGATTGGGCGCCGGGGTGATCGCTGGGGATCCAGGATTCGGTGATCTGCTTGCCGTCGATGAAGCCGGCGACGTAGTTGCCGAAGTATTGGGCGGTGATGTGGATTTTTTGCTTGGCGGGGATCGGCCAGGGTTGATAGTCGAGGATTTTTGTCATTCTCAAAATCCGGCTATGGTCGCGCCAGACCGCCTGTGGCTCGGGGTATTTGCAGCGAATTTGAAAGGCCTGATTGCCGAAGGTGCCTTCAGAGAGGTCGTAGTTCGCGAAGTTTCCGAATTCGACCGCCACAAACGAATGCTCGCCCTGAGTCTCTGGGAAGTTGGGAACGTGCACGCGGCCGTAGGGGCCGAATTTCTGGTAGTTGGCCCGCGCGTGCGGCTGCTCGATGTCGATCATGTTGTAGGCATCGACTTCGACCTGGTAGTTCTCCCATTGGGGGTCGCCGGTGACGACCGTGAGGTGCTCCCAGATGTGCGATGACCGCATTCGCAGCCGGCCCTTGGTCACGCCGAACTCGATGACGGTGTTGTTATGTCGGCCCGAAAACATACCGGTCTTCGGATTGCGCGCGATCGTCGTCGTCGGGGCTTCGCCCTCGAAGCCGAGGTTGTTGTTGAGCGATGTGTTGGGACCGATCCACAAGACGTCGTGCTTTTGCTCGACGGGCTTTTGGGTGAACCCCCGTTTTCCCACCAGAAACGTCCAGCCGGCCAACGAGCCGTCGTCGAAGTCGTCAGTCATCAACGATTCGCCCAGCTTGAAGCGGGGCTTGGTCAGCGGCTGTCGATTGACTTCGTCGGCAATCAACGTTTCGATTTTCGACAGCGTGGCGTGAGCCTGCATGTCATCGGGAAAGCCGAAGGCGCTGCTGATCGAGCCGTCCTGCTCGACCACATAATAAAACAACACCATGTAATGAAACTTCTGCCCCTGGGGCGGGCTGGGCCCGACGAGTGGTTTCGTGAACGTGATCGGCAGGATCAACTCGTCGCCGACGTCGGCCAGTTTGACGCCCGGAAGACGTTCCATCGCCTGATGGATTTCCATGCGAATGCAAGGCTGCTCTTCGGGCAGCGTTCCCTTGTACGTTTCGAGAACCTCGACGACCGCGTCTTGATCGGCGAGCGGCCCGTCCTTTCGCCGCAGAATCTTCTGCACTTTCGCGCGAATCACAACGTCGGCTCGCGCGATCTCCTCTCGAAACTCCGCCACGGTCGGATGAGCGTGTAACACGGTCGGTTGTTTCGACAACTGCTGAGCCAAGCAGGGGCGAACACAAATGGCCACGAACATAATCAGACTCAGAAAACACAATCTTGCACGCAGCATGTCAATGTCTTTCACAGAGTAGACGAAAACCGAGTTAGGACCACGATTCTCATCGCATGTTACCCAATCGTTCATCGAGTTGTCTGCTCAAACGGTGCCAATAGGAAGTTGACGAGGTCGTCAATCTGCCGGGGACTGAGATGACTTGTGCGCCCATGCTCGTCATTGGCATTAAAACGCGTCACGACATCTTTTAGCGTTTTCGCACGGCCGTCGTGCAGGTAGGGCGCCGTCTCCCAGACGTTTACCAGGCTCGGCACGTCCGCTTGAATTCCGGTGCCCACGTCTGCCAGATGAACTGGGCCGTCGTTTCCAGACCGCGTCAAGCAACGGCCCGAGTGGCAAACCGAACAGCCGACGCGGTCATTGTGAAATAGGTTTCGGCCGTGCCGGGCAGAAGCCGCGATTTCCGGTCGGGGTTGATCGCCGACCATGTGCGGATTCGGTCGCGGTCGCAACGACAAAACATACCTGCTCAGCGCATCGAGTTCGGCCGACTTGCCAACGGGATCGTCGGGGAAGCTTTCTCCGGTTGCAGAATCAGATTTCAGAAAGCCGCTACCTCCCAGAAAGGAGCGAATGAATTTGTCTTCCTCGTGAACGGTTTGATAGGTTCCCTGAATCAAATACGGTGGGCCGCTCCAGCCGGTTACCGCGAGGTTCTTGGTGTTCATCAATCTTGGTGAACTCGGCTTCTGCTCGTCGGTGAACTCCCAGAGAAGATTGTCAGACAACACTCCACCGTCGAGATGGCACGCGCCGCACGAGAGCCAACGATTGGGCGTCATGCGCCCGTCGCGCGTATTGTGGAATATTTTCGCGCCCAATAAACGCTCTTCGCCCCAGGGTTCGGCGGCAATCGTTGTATTGCGTACCAAGCGAGGCTTGCGGATGTTCTCCAGCGAAATATGCGCGACCGACTGCGACCAGCGACAGTTCACGAAGGCATATTTTCCATCCCTCGTGACGGCCACGCCGGTAGGACCGGGCGGCAACTCGAACAGCGCACGCTCGGCCACCACGCCCGACTCGTTGTAGGCGAGCACTTTCATGTCCTGCGAAGCAAAGTAGACATCGAGAAAATGCCGGCCATCGGGTAAAAAGGCGATTGCCGACGGCACGGCGACCGCTTGCCCGGAAAAACTCGAAACCATCCGGGCTGTTTCCAGCTCAACGCCGGTGTCGAGGTCGACAATGCGCACCGCAGCCTGCACCGTCGTCTTATGACTCAACGGTCGTCCCGATTGCGAAACGCCGCGATGCACGTTGGCGTGCATTCCCGCCACCAGCAGCCGCCTGCCTTCGGGGTGAATGGCGACGCCGGCCAGCGCATTGAAAACGCCACCTCTGCCACTCGCGACGTCGCCATCTTCTTTGAGCACAAATTCGCGCACAACCCGAAACGTGTCGACGTCGATTTCGCTCACCCATCCCTGGCCATCAACCTGGAAGTAGTGAGTCACGTACAGGCGTTTTCCATCGGGGCTTAATGTCATCGCGAATGGCCGAGCCTTGATGCCAATTTGCTGTTCGATCGCCTGTCCTTTGAGATTAACCTTCGTCACCACACCGGCGTGATACGAACCGTTCAAATAATCACCGGCGAATTGCGTCACGAATGCGTACTGCCCGCTTCTGGTGACAACGACGCCCACCGGCTGCCCGCCCAGCGGAATCCGTGTGATGCACTTTTTCGACGCCAAATCAACAATCGCCAACTCCTGTGATCGCTGAGTTGTCACGTAGACCCGATGACCGTTCGGAGCCACCGCCAACGAGCGAGGTTCGTCGCCAACCGGAATCTCAACCGGCTCACGATCGGCGCCCCACTCCCATAGGCTAATCGAGCCACCGTCTTGATTGACCGCACAGATCGTTCGCTGATCTGGAGTGAGCGCGATCGTCGAGCCGGCCGTCCGAGCGGAATGTGAACATAGAATGGTCGTTACGAACACCAACAGCGCGAGGTTTATTCGTTTCGCTGGCAGTCGCATTGTGCATCGTCTTCGTGGCATGATGTCCATGTTACCACGATGGCGTAGGCGATGCTCTTTTGTCCAGATCTCCAAGCGTATCCTAATGATCGTTACGCGTAGATGATTTTGACGCGACTGCTCAATGATTTTTTAGATCGAGCAGGTGACGTCAAACAAAGCCAACGACGTCGGCACTCAAAACGTGCGTTATTCCAGCAGTTCGCTCCGCAGCTTCTCGATCAGTTCGTCGTCGACGCCGAGGCCCTCGCGAATGTAGTTGTCCATCGAGCCGAACTCTTTCACCGCTTCGTCGAGCGATGCGTCGATGTAGGATGGCTGGAGAATGTAGAACGCGTTGATGTTCGTCATGTCGACTTCATCGGAGGTAACGTTTTGGTTCTTAGCTGCCTTTTCGCGGAGCTGTCTGAGTCTCGCGCTGATTTCCTCTTTTCGGAATTCGTTTGACAACAAATAGTCTTTGCGAACGGTTTCCCAGGGAACTCCCAGTGCCGACAAGATGATAGCGGCCACAGTTCCAGTGCGATGTACACCGTGAGAGCAATGAAACACGAGCGGACGTTTTTCAGAATCGGCAACGTCGCGCAGCAAAGTCGCGAATTGCTTGCGCGCTTCACGGATGATCATGCGGTGAATCTCCGGGTTGAGCTCGACCGGCACCTTTGAGAAATCGGCCGTGCGCCGGGCTTCGAGAATGACACCGGCCAACCCGCCGCCGACGGCGTCACCCCCGGCGATGGGAAGGTGAGTGACCGTGACGCCTTCCGGGAGCCGATCTTTTCCGTGAGCCTTGATCTCTTTGTCGGTCAGAAAATTGACGACTGTTTTGATGCCGCACTTTTCGAGCTTCGCAACGTCGTCGTCGTTGAGTCTGGGAAGTTCACCGGAACGAAAAATCAATCCCCGTTTGACCCTGCGTCCGTCCCTCGTCTTGTGGCTACCGAGGTCACGGAAATTCGGTTGGCCTTCGAGCCGCGGGCTGCCTGGATCTTGAGCCCAGTTCGACTTTGCAAGAAGGGATAACATCAATCCGGCAACCAAACATCCGGCGATAATCGTTCGGCAAGAGATCATGGCGCGATGTCCAAAATGTAAAGTTACAGCGGACGTGAAATCGCCATCCCGCCGTTGGTGCAGCGGGATGGCGATCGGAGTTTCACACAGGCTATTGTCCTTCGCCAAGTCCGACGTCGGCGTTGGGGTCGAATGGCAATTCATCTAAGTGATCGATGTACTCGAGCGGATCGAAGGGGAGTCTTCCGAAGTCAACAGGTGGCTTCGACAAGGCTCTCACTTCCGGAGTTGCGTTCTCGATGCCGGTAAAGGGGATGCCGTGTTTCTCGGTTACGTCCGGGTACCGTTTCTTCCATAGTTGATGACGGAGCCGCATGCGGTTGAACGGGCTCTTGAGGTGAATGAGATTCACCAGCATCGGCGACTTCTCGCGCGGATCGGATGGCAGGAAATAGAACCCTGAGGGAATCCCGCTCGCTTCACCACCCGGGTCGGATGAAATCCAGTGGCGTTTGTAGTTTCCTTTGACCGTCGCCCCCAGATTGGGACCAGCGTAGATAAAGACATGATCGCGACGGCTATGCGTATCGCCGTTGAGCAACAGCGCCGTCTGATCGATGCCGTCGATCACCCGATCGGTGGGAATCCCTTTTGTCGCACCCGCCAGGCGGGCAAACGTCGTGAATAGGTCGGCCTCATGAATAATATCGCCGACGATCTGCCCCTCTTCGATGACGCCGGGCCACCACGCTTGGGCCGGCACGCGAACGCCTCCTTCAAGAAAGTCACCCTTGCCGCCGCGAAAAATCGTCTCAGCGAAGCCGCAACCCGGAGGCGGGTTGTGCGCCATCGGCCCGTTGTCGGCCATGCAGACAAGCAGTGTATTCTCGGCGATGCCCAGTTCCTTCAGCTTCGCCATCAGTTTTCCGACGAAGGGATCGACGTTGCCTTCGAGTCCGTCTTGCAACAAACTCCGCGCTGCCGAAATCTTCTTCGGACTCGGCAGGAAGGACGTCATGTTGGGCCAATTCGCCACATAAAACGGCTTACCGGCCTTGGCGTTTCGCTCGATGAATGCGAGCGTGCGCCGTTGCGCCTCGACGTCGATTTTCAAGTAGTTGTCGTGACTGTTATCGCCCCACTGGCGAGTGGGTCCGCCTTTCGTTCCCTCCATGACTTGCACCCAACCCTTGGTGATGAACGTGTCGTCCATCTTGTACGGATCGTGCGGTAGCATGTCTTCGTACAAGCCGATGGTGGCGTTAACCGCTTCGCCTTTCCTCGACCAGAGGGAAAGGATTTGGTTGTAGCCGGTGAAAAACGCTTCGTCGAAACCTTGTAGGTGTGCGTAGCTTTCTTCGATGTCGCCCAGGTGCCACTTTCCGTGAAACGCGGTGGCGTAGCCGGCATCCGAAAGCACTTCTGCGATCGTCACCTCTTCGCCTCGCAGTCCGTGCATTTCGCGAAGCATTCCGATGTTGTACATCGCGTTTCGCACCGGATGGCGGCCTGTCATGCAAGCGGCTCGGCTCGGCGTGCAGCCGACTTCGGTATACATGCGAGTGAACAGAATGCCTTCCCGGGCCATCGCATTGAGATTCGGCGTCTTCAGCCCGCGAACCTTCTGGATCGCTGGAATGCCAACGTCACCGTAAGCCGTGTCGTCCCACATGACGTGAATGATATTTGGCCGCGTGCCGTGCTGTTTTCGCAGTTCGGCAAGCCGGGCGTTCAGTTGCTCGTCTTCGGCTCGCCACCTCTGGCCGTTTTGTGCTTCAAGAACGTAGTATTCGGCATCGTGAACGACTTGCTTGGCTTGTTGAGCCCAGGCGAGCTGCCCGCACAACAGCAAACACAAGGCCATTCCCATCATGGTCTTCAACATGGTGTCACTCCTATAGAAACAAAAGGTAGCCCGGTTCATAAAAAAACGAAGAAGATACGCTCTCTCAACCCAGATTCGCCGTAAAGAAGTCAATCGTACGCTTCCACGCAAGTTCGGCGGATTGTTTGTTGTAACGTGGAGTTGTGTCGTTGTGAAAGCCGTGGTTGACTCCCTCGTAGATGTGTGCCGTGTGCTTCACTTCGGCCGCCTTGAGCGCTGCTTCATACGCGGGCCAGCCGGCGTTAATTCGTTTATCAAACCCGGCGTAGTGCAACAGCAGCGCCGCTTTGATCTTGCGAACATCGGCGGCTGCCGGTTGACGTCCGTAGAAAGGAGCGGCGGCGGCGATGATGTTTGGCAGTCTGACCGCCAGCGCATTGGCCTGTCCTCCGCCGAAGCAAAAGCCGACCACGCCCACCTTCCCGCTTGAGAGATCATGCCCGTGCAACAACTCGGCTGCGGCAATGAAGTCTTCGGTCATCTTGCCTCCGTTTCGTTTCCGTTGCAGCTTGCGACCGTCGTCGTCGTTGCCGGGGTAACCGCCCAGAGGGGTGAGTGCATCGGGACCAAACGCGAGGAACCCCGCAACGCCCAGCCGCCGTGTCACGTCTTCGATGTACGGATTCAGCCCGCGGTTTTCGTGGATCACCAACACGGCCGGCACCTTGCCCGAAACCTTCGCGGGCCGAGCCAGGTAGCCGCGCATCGTGCCGGCTCCCTTCGGTGAGTCGTATTCCAGGTATTCGGTTTTGAGCCGTGGGTCGTCCTTTGCGACTTGTTGAGCCCAGGCGTAGTTCGGACTGAGGCTCGCCAAAAGCGCTTCGGCTGTGAGTCCGGCGGCGGCAAACTTCGACGCCTTTTGAAGAAAGCCACGGCGGTCGATCCGCGAGTGGGCATAGTCATCGTAAAGATCGAGCAGTTCTTGATCGAAATCGGAAGCCTGTTTGCGATTCATTATATTCTCCTTGTGCTCGTTGCGGTGTTCATCGAAGCCCAACTATCGATCGGGTCTGTGCAGCATGCCACAAATGGCCATGTCAGATCCAGGTTGTGGTGCTATTTTGCTGGGCAACCTCGATCACGTATTGAAACAGGCAGGGGCGGTGATGGGTAATCGGCTCTTACCAACAAACGATACAGTACTGTGCGTTAGTGACTTGAACAGAGAAGGACTTCACGTATAAACGAACGAGGCGAGCCAATCTGAATCAATACGACGCGTTTTCCTGCGTTCGGTATTAACGCTCACCGTCGGCGTGGTACACTATCGGCGCTAAACCTGGGTGATCGTCCCACGAGGCGAAAGATGATGGAACCGGCTAATCATGCGCTGTCATCGCGGAAATCGCTGAGCCGCCGTCGTTGGTTGCAGCGAACGGGTCAGGGCGGCCTGTCGCTGAGTCTGTGGGGACTGCTGCGTGCCCAGGCGGCCTCTCAGCAGGAAACCGGACGAGCTCCTGGTTCGAAAATCCGGTCGTGCATTTTCGTGTTCTACTACGGCGGCCCGAGCCATCTCGATACGTACGACATGAAGCCTCTCGCACCTTCGAGCGTGCGGGGCGAGTTTGAGCCGATCGCGACAACGGTGTCCGGCGTCCAAGTCTCTGAACATCTTCCGCACATGGCGAAGATCATGCACAAGGTGGCCGTTGTACGGAGCATGCACCACAGCAACCGATTGCACGACTCGGCTTCGACGGAAACCTTTACAGGTCGGCAAGGACCACAGGGGGATCGGGAAGAGTTTGCGTCGATTCCACAGTTCTTTCCCTGTCACGGCTCGGTGCTGCATTACCTGCGACGGCACAATCCCGGTGACGTGCCGCACGCCTTGTTGCCCTGGCTATTTCACAATGTCGTCGACGTGCCTTGCCAGGGCGGCGGTTTTCTGGGTTCCGCCTTCGATCCCTTTCAGATCGCCGGCGACCCCGCTTCGGTCGGCTACCGGGCCGATCAGTTCAACCGCCCGGACGATCTTTCATTACAGCGGGTCTCCAATCGGCGTGAGTTGCTGGAGCGAATCGAGGATGTCGATGCGATACCCGCTGCCCAGCCACTGCGCGACTTTTACCAGAAGGCCTACCGGCTGTTGCAGTCGGAATCGTTGCGAATGTCTCTCGACATCGGGCAGGAAAAGCGGTCCCTACGCGAACGATACGGACTGCGCACAGGAACGAACCAGGAGTTGCGTGGCCAGAACCTGTTGATGGCGCGGAGATTGGTCGAGGCGGGTGTCCCGTTCATCAACGTGCACGACTTCCGGCAACAGGGGCAGAACTGGGATGCGCACGCGAAGAACTTCGAGCAGCACAGTAAGCATCTGTTGCCGGCGGCCGACCAGTCTCTTTCCGCTTTGATTGAGGATCTCGACGAGCGAGGTCTGCTCGACTCGACACTCGTTATCGCGACCGGCGAATTCGGACGGACGCCGAAGATCAACGCCAACGCGGGCCGCGACCATTGGCCCGATTGTTATTCGTTGTTGCTCGCCGGAGGAGGGATTAAAGGCGGCAGCGTATTCGGAGCCAGCGACCGTATCGGCTCCATTCCGGCAGACTCTCCGGTCACGCCGGCCGACCTTGCCGCGACAATCTATTGGCGTTTCGGTGTCGACCCACGCACGGAAATTCACGATCAAGCGGGCCGCCCGTACCGCATCTCCGACGGTCACCTGATCGAAAGCCTATTCGGCTGAGGCAAGCTGATCCTAAACGTTTTCGGTATGCTACGCGCGCTTCAGAACGGTCGCTTCTCAGATTGCCGCTCGTAGGCGAATGCCAAAGAATGCCAAGACGTCGGTTTCCGGATTCAGTGCCGGGTCGAAGATCAGTTGCACGTCAGGTGTGACGGCCAGGAATTGTGTCAACTGGAAGCGGTAGAATAATTCGCTCGTGAACTGCTTTCGCAGCGTACCATCGGCCGGCTTGCCCCAACTGAGTCCGACCCCGGCGATGTCGTTTTTCTTACACGTTAGTCCGAGGCCGGTACTGAACGTCGTCTGCATCAACGCGGCGTTGCCATCGGAAAAGCCGCAGCGAACGAAGGGCAGCCATTTGTCGCCGATGAACTTCTGAGCCGTGAATGCGACACCGCGGTCTTCGGGCACCATGGCCGTTTTTCGTTCGTCCGAATGCCAGAATGTCACATGAATGTTGTCGAGATAGATTCGGTCTTGCGCTGTTGTTGCGCCAAACTCGACATAGCTGAAGTATTCGGAGTCGTCAAAAAAGGTGTCGAGACCGGCGATCGTCGGTTGACCGTTGGCATCGCCGAATCCACCTTGCAAATAGAAATGATCGGTCAGCATTCCGCCGGCTGCCGCTCCCAAGCCCTGATTCGGTACGGCGATTGTGGGGTTAGTGGAAAAAGCCAGATTGATGAAGTGGGTGAGTGGATTGAGCATTGCGTAGACGTCGACGAAGTCGGTAACGTCGATCCGGCCCACGGCAACCGCCAGTCGCCGATCGAAAAAGTACTGTTTCCAGTAGAAGTTTGTAACGCCGAAGTCGAAGTCGCTGAAGAAGGTGCCTGTCGGAAGAATTGAGCCGGCTTCGAATCCCAGGTCAAATGGCGTAATGGCCGTACCGATCCGGTGGCGATTCTCGCCCTTGAAGACGAAGAGACCTGGATCGTCCGATCCTCGGCCTAACAACTCCAATTGTCCGTATACGCGAACGAGGCCGCCGGCAGCATCGCTCTCACCAAGGCTCTCGGTTGCCGTCTGGTAGAAAATCGACTCGTCGATGTTGAATTGCAGGCCACACTCTTCGTTTAGGCATTCTTTGAGCTCGTACCAAGGCTCGAAATGATCCTGCAGACTTTGCAGCCTATACTCGGGCACGGCCGAGGCATCTTCGGCCAGTTGCCCGCCAACGCTGGTGGGCCCGCCGAATTGTGGGACATCAGCGTAAATTGACGTCTGCCCGAAGGCGTCGGCAGTGGCCGTCGCCATCGTACGATCGGGCGCACGATCGAATTCCTGAGCCGATGCGGATTGCCCAATCGCTACGATCGATAGTACCGTAGCGCAAACAAGCGGTGTCATCGTTGAGCGGGATTGCCTCATGCCGAATTAATCGGCGCCTGCGGCCCGTCAGCTTTATCATTCACGCGGGAACGAGCCGACTCGACCGGCATGACAGCGTTTTCGGCATCTGTGGCTTCGAGTCGCCGCGACTCAATCTACCGGGGAATTCTCTTCTCAACCACTTGCGTGACGTCTCGCCGCAATTGGACGATTATCCACAGGCAAAGGTTTCCGCTGGTTTCGAAATGATTGCCGACGGGAATAAACCTCTGTTACCGCGGGTGTCATCGCAAATCCTGCAGTGAACAGCTTGGGGCCGCTTGCGTTTTGGATCATCCGAACCGTCTGCCGTGCTTCGATTCGACCAGTCACTTTTACGGTCATCAAACGGTTCCAGTCCCTGATACCGTCGCTCGACTCTACGTAGACAAGTTGGTTCTCCGGCGGAGCAGACGCGTGGCTACAGGCTGCGATCGAAGAGACCAGATAAAACTCCGTGACGCGTCCCTCCGCGACCTTGAGCGGTACAACGTAGCCGGTCAGCGAGACGCGTTTGCCGCTCAGTCTCTTCGCTACGGCTCTGGTCGTTGCCCGGACCTGTTGCGTGCGTATTTCACCGACGCGTTCTCGCTGTGCCATGAGCCATGGGATATCTACGCCTTCATTTGTCAGCCGCTTGGCCATCTCGGCGCCTTCGACGGCGGCCGGGCCACCATCCGAGAGCTTGTCGGCGGCGATTAACCGTTGAACCCGCACGACGTAGCTCAGGACTTGCAACTGGTCACGGCTCAACATTGAAAACGGATCCGAAAACTGATTGCCTTCGGCTGGTGCCAACGTCTTCCACTCAACTTGAAGGGACGGTAGCTCTTCGGCCAAAGCGTTTGCCAACGGCGCAAAGACGAAAGCCGCGATGAGACATAGACGAATTGACATGGCTTGCGATCCTTGGTTGTGGTGAATCGGAGTGCATAACGAAACGGCTCGTCGCTGGAGACGGGGCGGTCGCAACACCGCCCCAGAGTTCCGGTAGCGACTTACTTGCCAATTTCGTCTTTGTAAATCTTGCCACCCTTCATGATGAGCTTGAGATTCTTCTCCGGTTCCGTCACTACTTTGATGTCCCTGAGCGGATTCTCGCTGTAGATCAACATGTCAGCCCAGGCGCCATCCTTGACCACGCCGAGTGGTGCCGCCCTGTAGGGATCGCGAGAGTTGGCAAAACGCAGCAATTCTGCGTTTGTCGAGGTGGCCTGCTTGAGCATTTCCAAGGGCGTGAAGAACTTGGAACGCATCTCGAATTCGTAGAGGATGGTGTCAACCATGCCCGCAGCGGCATCGGTACCGAATCCCATTTTGACTCCGTGCTTCTTGGCCAATTTCATCGCGTTTTCGTAGCCCGCGAGGATTGTTCTTCCCTTGCGCCGATTTTCTTCTGTAAACCAAGGCACATCCATCAGGCCGTAGGGCGAGGACAAACTCCCCAGCCAGACGTCATTATCGGCCATCATTTTTATGACCTCTTCGCTGAGAAGGTGGCCGTGAACAATATCCTTGACTCCTGCACTGATGCAGCGCCTTACGGATTCGTCGTTATAGGCGTGCGCGCAGACATAAGTATCGTAATCGGTCGCCGCTTCGACCGCCGCACGCATTTCCTCTTCGGAGTAGCCGACACTTTCCAGAGGGTCTTTCAGCGAAGCGACACCACCACCCGCCATGATCTTGATTTGAGCCGCACTCTGGGCCAGCGCAAATCGAGTTGCCTTACGAACCTCAGCTGGTCCATCGGCGAGAGTGGAAAGCCCCATGGCCGACATCCACCAGGCGGCGCTGCCAGGATAATCTTTCGCCTGGTGGGGTGTTTGCCCGCCCCAGTCTCCATGGCCGGAGGTGCAACTGATCATGGGGCCGCAGGAGTAGATCCGCGGACCATCGACCTGGCCGGCGTCGATTGCCCGACCCAGCTCTACGGAGGGACCACCTGTGTCGCGGATCGTGGTTACGCCCATCATCAGCATGATCTTGCCTTGTGGGATGGCATCGTAGGCTACTTTGAGTGGTAGCGCCTTGTTCATGATGTCATCGGGGCCTGTGCCTTTGGACAACATGATGTGTTGGTGCGAGTCGATGAGCCCGGGAATGAGGTAGCCACCCTTGCCATCGATTACGGTCGCTTTTACTTGAACTTTCTTTGTTTCCCCCTTCTCGTCAACGACCGAAAAACTGAAGCTGTTTTCCGTCGCGAGAGTGTTGACCAATTTCTTGGCCTTTCTGGTAGTGGCATCCACTTCGAATGCTCCGCTGGTGGGAATATTGGCGGCCACTCGGCGGATCTTGTCACCTACGACCAACACGTCGACGTTTTTGGTCGTGTCGCTGGTGCCGTCCCAGACGTGCACGTTATTGATGACGATGACGGGCGGGACTTCCGTAGCTATTTCCTGGGCATCGGCCACGCCGGCAATCATCACGGCAGCCAAGATGGCCGTCATCAACGCAATCGTTCGGTTCAAGTATCTTCTCATTTCAAACTCTCCGATGCTGTAAAACAGGTTGCGAACTCGTTGCTTGATCGTGTACGGACTGCCGTGAGACGGCGTCGCACGTTTCTTCAGCGCGTCCTTGTAGATCGTGCCTTCCTTCATGATGACCCGAATCAGGCATACTTTCCAGCACTGTCAACTGCGCCTGCGAGCGCGAGATGTTTTCAATTCTATTCATTCCCCTATTTGTCGTCCGCAGATGCCAAAACGAAAGTCGATCCGATCAGCAGGAAACAGGCCAATATTGATTTCGCTTGGTGTTTTGCCATGATTGAATCTCCACGGACGGCCAATCAACCCACTCGTCGCGACAAGAACACATCGTATCGGCGCAGCACTTGGATCGCACCAATGGATTGCCAACAACGTGCCAGCCGTCGAGAATCGTGATGTCGCGACACCAAGAATGTCCACTCTTCAGCACGATCACATGCTTGCATCAGCCGAATCCCTGGGTATCGACGCCGGCCAAGTCGCTGCGCGGAACGCAGCGGTCGGATCGCAGTTTCCGGGTTCGTCCAGTGCAGCAGCTGAGGCGCGCATCGGGTTTCACATGTGCATGTGCAGATATCCTGGTACGATGTCGGCCACAGCTATTTGCTATACTGTGACGCCGGTGGGACCCTTCGACTTACAATTGTCAGATGAAGCAGATTCAAAGGTAATCGCAAGCACATGAAACGAACCGTTCTCATCGTCGACGATGACCCGGCGATCAGAGACTCGCTGAGCACTCTTACATCGACACTCGGCCTCAGCGCCGAGACGTTTTCCTCTGCTGCTGACTTCCTGGAGTATGCGCAGTTAGAGACGCTGCCCGAACCGGCGTGCCTGATCGTCGACGTGCGGATGCCGCAAATGAGTGGCATCGAACTTCTCGATAGGCTCAGCGGGATGGAAATGCGTCTGCCGACGATCATGATCACCGGACACGGCGACGCCGATCTGAAATTCAACGCCGAAGAACTTGGATGTACGGCATTTCTTGAAAAACCGTTTCGCCCGGCACGTCTCACAGAAGTCTTGAAGTCGGCTCTGGACATGGGAGACGCCCCGAACGAGGCCGTCTGAACGTTTGAATTTCGGTGCGTGCTGCCGAGTGAATGCGCTCAGAAGCCCGAAGGAACAACGCTTTCGCTAACCGACTTCATTCGGCTGTTAACAATACGGAATGCTTCGGGTGGCGTTCGCTGTGAGAGTGCTGCTGAGTTTTACCGGTCGACGATGCCGAAACACGCCTGGTCGATTCGCACTTCCGACAATCTGTCGAAGCGGCGCGTTATATTCTGCCGTTTACGGAGCCTAATAGGGTAGAGTCTCTCGATATCACGGACATCAGGCCATTCGATCACGGTGACCGTTTCCGATTACCGACCTGCATTGCCAATTCTGAAGGGGACGAGAATATGCCGATCAGAGTTCGTTGTGAATGTGGACGGACCTTAAGATCGCGGGACGAGTTTGCCGGGAAACGAGCGAAATGCCCGACGTGTGGGAGAACTGTGCAGATTCCTGAGACGTCTTCAGATCCGGTCGCGGCTGAGAGAAGCGAATCCGGTTCGCCGCATTCGGTCGACGAACCCATGTCGATCACCGAATTCCTCGACCCGCCCGACGAGCCTATTGAGACGCCAGAGGAAAAAGAGTCCGTCATGCGCCTGATGTTCGAGGCGCTCCTGGACCCGCGAAGTATTCAATGGATGCTGATGCTCGGCGGGGGATTGCTGGTATTGGGTCTGGTCGTGTTGTTGATCAATTGGCTGGACATCGAGGCCCCTTACGTCATCGCCGCATCGATGAGCGCCGGCACGCTGGTCGTGCTAGGCGGCGGCTGGTCTCTGGCGCTAAAAACGAAATACAAAACCGCCGGGCGCGCGCTGACATTTCTGGCCTGTGTCGTGGCGCCGCTCAATCTGTGGTACTTCCACGCGCAGGGAATTATCACACTCAACAACCATCTTTGGGTCGGCGGCGTGATATGCAGCCTGCTCTACGTTGCAACGGTGCGCGTGCTGCGCGATCCGTTATTCATGTACGCTGTCGAAGCCGGCATCACGTTGACCGTGCTGCTGTTCCTGCCCATCTTGAATGTCGGTGCCGACGCGACAACGTTGAGCATCGGCTTGATGGTGCTGGGGCTGATCTCGATCCACGCCGAACGGGCGTTTCCCGCCGGTGACGGCGAATTTAGTCGCGAACGTTACGGTCTGCCGCTGTTTTGGAGTGGGCAAGTCCAGGCCGGCATTTCGCTGTTCATCCTGCTGGGGTCGCAAGTTCTCAGTTGGTTGAACGACCCGTTCAGTCGGCTCTTCGATTCCAGCTTCCAGGGCAATTTGCTGACGGACAATCCACTGTTGGCGGGCGCCTTATGGCTGGTCGGTGCCTACGCCTATCTCTATTCCGATCTCGTCGTTCGCCGCGTGGGTGTCTATATCTACGTCGCTGCGTTCAGCCTGTTAATGGCGATCGTGACGCTGGTTGGCTGGCAGTTCCATAATCCCGAGGCGGTGATCATTGCCTTGGCGATCGTGGCCTTAGGAGCGAACCTGGCGAGAAGTCTTGTGGCAGAGAAGGGCGACAAGCTGAGCCGCGTCTCGGCTCCCTTGGGGCTGATTCTCAGTGGAATTCCACTGCTCATCGCGTGGATCGTTCACCTGCGTGCCAACAGTTCCGCCTGGGCGCCCAATGTTCCGATCGAGTGGAGTTACGTCGTTGCCATGCTCGTCGTTGCCGCCAGCAACCGAATCTCGGCTCATCTTTCACGTGACGTGTCGAACAGACAGGTGATCGCGTATTTGTTCTTCAGTGCCGCGGGGCTGCTGTTGGCGGCCGCCGGGTTGCTGCCGCTAATCGGCCTGAATGAATGGTATCAGCAGGCTCCACTGTTGATGCTCATTCCGATTGGCTACATCATCGCATCGCGCTTGTGGCGGGGACGGATCGCTGAACGTCCGATGGGATCGATCGCCCAAACGGCGACGGTCGTCATTTTGTTTCACGTGCTGGTTGCGTCACTGCAGGAATTCGGAGCCGTGTTCCGCCCGATTCAGGAACAAGCGCAAAACCTCCTGTTGGGAGTGGTTTTCGCCGAAGCCGCCGTCTTTTACGCGCTGGCCGGGCTGTTCCGTAAGCGAAGCGTCAACGCCTACTTCGCTGGCGCGGCCGCGTGCGGTGCCCTATGGCAGTGGATGGGCTATTTCGGCATCGCCGGCCACTACCACACCATTCTCTACGCAGTGCTCGGACTCATCGGTTTGGTGATGGCTCGTTCTTTGGGCCTGGAGCCGGTCACCGTGTATGGAGCCGATGGCGAAAAGTCGTTGTCGCTACGCGGCAGAGGGGTGTCGCTGTTCCAAAGCGGCAACGCCGTTTTGTCGATCGCCTTGCTCTCCGCATTCTGGCAAGGATTGGTCAGGCTCGTCGCCGGCGAGACGGGTTGGATCGAAAACTCGGTCTTGCTGGTCACTACGGCCATCGGCGCAGCAGCGGTTTGGACGGTTCCCAAAGGGGCCTGGCGACGAACGTACGCCAGCGCTTCGGTCGGGCTGGCCGGGCTGGCGCTTCTAACGATTTCGATCGACTGGTTGAAACTTCTCACCTTCGGAGAACAAGTCGAGCTGGCGAGCGTTGTCGCCGGCGTAACCCTGCTGATCGCCAGCCATATCGCACGATTTCGCGAGACCAAGGAAACCCAAGACGAATTGGTCGGCGTGGGGCTGTTTCTGGGCAGCTTGCTGGCCACCCTGCCGTTACTCGTGGCGGTGGTCTACCATCGCTGGTGGGGTGATGCGATCTCACTTCGCGACGAATTGGCAATTCTGACTGTCACCATCGTGATGCTGGTAACCGGCTACAGTTGGCAGACCAGATCTCCCACGATCATCGGCGGCGGATGCCTAGCGCTGTATCTCATCGTGATGATCGCCGAACTTGCAATGCGAGCCGAAGAATTGATGGGGGTTGCGATTTTTATGACGGTCATCGGCGGACTGGTATTCGTCGCGGGGGTCGTCCTCAGCATGCATCGAGAAAAACTGCTCGAACTGCCGGACAAAATTGCCAAGCGAGAAGGCGTCTTTCGGATCATGTCGTGGCGATAGACCGAAAACGCTCGGTCGTTGTCCAAGATCTTTTGGATTTGTCTTAGACGAGTCGTCTAAGGGTTGGACAGCCGGAGAGATTCCGATCATTGCATGCGGCGGCGTGCTGATTCTCGTTCGTGTCCAGCGGTTTATGCGAACGTCACAGATCAGCCAACCCGGATCAGGTCATCAATCGAATTTGGCTCAGTTCCCGGGTCGTTTTTTCTGAACCTTCCAGTTGTCGCCCGCGTCCATCTGAATGGATTGCGATTTTCGGGCCGCGATCACGAACAAGGATCGAATGAATGAACGAACCCACGTCGCACGGCCTGCCGTCGACCTTTGATGATGGTGATGTATACGACCTGGTGGCCAACGACATCCCGTATGGGCGTGACTTCTACGTCGCTCTGGCGCGCAAAGCGAATGGCCCGGTACTGGACGTCGCCTGCGGCACGGGCCGGATTCTGTTGCCCTGCTTGCAGGCTGGAGTCGACATCGAGGGGCTGGACTTGTTCGAGCCAATGCTCAAGACATTGCGTACAAAGGCGGCCGCCTTGAGTCTGTCACCGCGGCTCTATCAGTCTGACATGAGCGACTTTTCGCTGCCGCGCCGTTATGCGCTGGTTATGATACCGTTTAACGCGTTCATTCATAACATGACTCAAGAGGCGCAAATCTCCTGCCTCGAACGTTGCCGCAAACACCTGGTCTCCGGCGGTGAATTGGTTTTCGACACGTTCTTTCCATCACTGGAAATCATTGGCACGCCACAGAACACACGCGTACTGGAGGGCGAAATCCCGCATCCACTGACCGGCCTGCCGATGCGAATGTACGATACGCGAACATTCGACCGTGTCGCCCAGGAGCAGCACTCGATCAACGAACTCGAACTGCTGGCTGCCGATGGCAGCGTGCACACAACTCATCGCTCCGAAATTCGCAGCCGGTATATCTATAAGCACGAAATGGAATTACTGCTGCGTGTCGCCGGCTTCGCGCGATGGGACATCTACGCCGACTTCGAGCGCCGCCCGCTGACGCGCGAGAATGACGGCATGATCGTGACGGCTTGGAACGAGTGAGGCGAGTGATTTACCCGCGTCGTAAGCGGAGATTAAGCCTATTTGACATGCGGCTCGGCCTTGGTCTCTTCATTAACGATCGAAATTGCCTCGGCGCAACCCATTTTCCATTGGGTGCGTAGCAACGACCGGACGCCAAACAAAAGAAACCCCACTTGGCCATCCTGACCAAGTGGGGTTCGAATCAAAGCGTGGAAAATGAGAGAGAGGCCACGTCAAAACCCGGTTGTGGACGAGTCTCGGCCTGGAAAACAAGGGGTTTGATTCGGCAACAGAGGGTTTTGACGCTACTTCGGAGTAGCGTTCCTCAAAAGGTTTTTCTCTCGTCATACCACAGTGAGAAAAAGGCGATTCAATCGAATTGCAATCGTTGGCCGGCAACAACTTCGAGGTCTTCTTCCAACAGTTCACGATTGCCGTCGGCACCCAGAATCCACAGATCGTACCGGCCTGCCGGAACCAAAAGGTCGGCGCCGTAGCGATCGGTGGTTTGGACGGGATTAAAGTTGTGACCGGGACCGGCCTTGCCGGTTGGTACGAGAGCCACCAGTTTCACCGGCGGGAGTCCCTCGCCCCCGAGGTTGACCATGCCCAGGTAATCTTCGGGCTGAATCTGAATCGTGCTGCGATCGGGAATCTGGATTCCCGGCGCGAGCCGCACAGCCATGCCTTCGACGGGTAGGAAGCCCAAGTCATAGGTTTTCGTGCCCGATGGGATTCGAATGGGGCGATCGTAGACCTTCGATTCCATGATGGCCCGATAATTGTGATGTTCCGGAAGTGGTCGCTCTGTCGGAATGAGCGCGATGAGCTTCATCTGGGGAAACTCGATTCGCGGCGTCTTGACGATGACAGCCCGGCGACCTCGAGTGGTCACCTTGATCGGCTCCACTTCGATCTCTTCTTGCGCGCTGGCCGCCTGCTGGACCAACTCTTCACCCGAATCGGCGTGATAATACTTGCCCTTGCCGGCAGCAGCGATCGCCTCTAAGGCTGCCCTTTCTTCGCCGCCGACATTGAAGCCGAAGACCGTGACGCCGTAACGCAGGTTGAAACGCTCGGCAAGCTCGGCCGCTTCGCCGGCGGGATCGCCGTTGCATGTTTCCTTGCCGTCGGAAATCAAGACGACGCTCGACACGGCGTCATACTTGGCCAATTCCTGGCCGGCACGTCGAAGCGCCAAAGCGATCGGCGTTTTTCCTTTGGCAACAAGCTGAAAGATCTCGCTGCCCAACTGACTCTTGGCCGATCCGTCGAGCGGCGACAACGGACGAACGACGCGTACGTCGCCGCATGTCCCCGTTTTGTCGCCGTAGACGATGAATGTGAATCTCAACCCATCCGGATACTGCTGAATCATCTTGGCGACGACGTCTTTTGCAACGCTGATTTTGGTTTTCCCGTCGCTGGTCAGTTCCTTCATGCTTCCCGAGCAATCGAGGATCACCGCCACGTCGGTGACCTTCTCCTCGTTCGCGGCATCAGGCGTCCGACGCTCACCGCGCAAGGCGGCGAACAGTTTTTCCTCGGCACCCAAGGCGCGAAGCTCTTGTTCTTGGGTTGCGTCGAGCGTAAACAGCGTTGGCGATGAGTTGAGCCTCTCGATGATGGCCGATTCGTCAATTCCGAGCTCGAGCAGTTGCTTGACGTTGGCGTAGGTGATCAAGGAGCCGTCTGTGGCGGGAGATGTTGTTTTACTCTCAACGGCGGCCAGCACTTCGGAGGGCACGCCCTGTTCTTTGATTTTGGCAATCGCGGCTGCATCGGCTGTAAATCCAATGCCGTCCTCGTTGATCTTCTGAACGATTGCGCTGGCGTTGATTCCCAGTTTGTGAAGCTGAACGATTTCAGCACTCGAAATCGGTTGTCCCGCCAACGACACCGTGGCGGAACCCAGCATGGCTGAGAGCGACAACAAAACGCCAACAGCTAGACGCGTCGACTTCCCCATTTGTTTGACCTTTCTGCAATAAACGATTTCGACCTGCGGCTGCCGACGATCGGTCCACAAAAGTCCCATCTAATGGATAGCTTGCACTTTCGTCGGTACGCGGCGAAACGCGGACGGCTCCGGACTTTTGAGTGCAGGCGCAGCGCGAGCACACCCAGAACCACCATTCGCCCCTCAACAGTCAAATCCGGTGGAATCGGATCGACTGCGATAATCTTTACCCGAAGCCGAAATCGATGAACCTGACTTGGTTCATTAGACGACGCTGCAATAGGATTTGGCTTGAAGTCGGAAGCTCGCTCGGCCCATCTCTTCAGAAAATGTCCAATTGATATCCAGTCGCCCCGCCATTGATAAAGCCCCAGGTCGTTATGACTCGGGGCTTTTTCTGTTTGAGGTCATAACCGCGACGACACACTACCCGCGCTGATCGATCCCCACATCTGGACGGTTCTCAAGGACGCTGGATTTTGGAACCAACATCGTAAATCTTGATGGAGTACCCAACGTGATCAATTGGCTTCATGGCGTCGACGTATCGGTACGGACTATTCTCCCGATAGAGATGAGACACGCTTACGGCATAGATACCCGGCTCGACAGGCTCCATGTTTCGTGTGAGGCCACTTCCAGTCGATGGTCTACGCGGCATGGAGTTTCCGCTGATGCCGAGCAGCCTAGGTTTTAGTTTACCGTTGCATTGCACATAGATCTCTTTCCCAATTTGATCTCGGTTATTGTGATACCAGTCCTCCAGCAGATAAATGTCCTGGCCCCAATCACAACTGCTGTGCAGCAAGTACTTACCGCCGTTCTTCGGACCGCCGACGAACTGGTTGAAGTACGCTATGCTATGCGGATAAACGAGCATGCTGGAGATGATGCCGAAGCCTACCAATCCCGCGCATGCGTAGCGGGCGATCAAGGGCCGGTCACTGTTTCGCCAGACGCGGGCTGAGAGGACGGCCACAAACGGAAATGCCGGCAGAACATAGCGGTAGTGAGTTGTAAACCCCGACTTGACGCTCGCCAACAGGAACACGAAGCATGCTGTTCCCAGCAGCAGAGTTTCATGTTGTCGCGCCGCTTTTCCGCGGAGATCGTGAAAGAAAGTAGCCAGAGCGATCAGAAACGTCATCTGAAAACCAATCGGCGTTTTGATGGCCCAGGCAAAGAGGTAGTAATACCACCAGCCTCGCGCGCGCCACTCCCCGCACATGTATGATTTCGATGGGGGAGTCTCAAAGTCCCTCTGTTGCAGATCGAGGCCTCGGACGAAGTCGCTCGGTAACGGGACGGGAATGTCTTGCCAAATCGTTCCACGGAATCGATTCCCGGATGCCTTATCAGCGAGTCGGCCGGATAGCGCTCGGCTGCGAAATTCGAATTCCCCCAACGGCGTCAACGAACCACTAAATTCGTAGCCGATGTTGAGCACGAACAGCATAATGGCAAGCACAAAAGCCATCTTTCCCGACTGACGAGTGGCCGCTTTCAGAGAACGGACATGCGCAGGACGAATCAACCAGCAGATCAGCCATAGTCCGATGACCGCCGCATTGGTCGTCCGTGTCAGAAATGCAAATCCAGAGGCAAGTCCGAAAACGACGACGTCCAGCAGGCGGCCACTCTGTGACATTCGCAGGTAGCACAAAAACGCGAAGGCGAGCATCGCCGCGCCAGGCACGTCGTGGCCAATTGTGGAGCCGTGCCCGAGAATCAGCGGACTGAAGCACCATAGGACGAACGCCAACATCGCGGAATTACCGCCGTACAAATGCTGAGCGATCTTGTAAACGCTGAAGGCACCAATCAAAGAGAAGAGTGCGGCAACCACTCGGCCGGCGAAGAACATTTCACGCACCGAAGAGAGGTTGTTCTCGATGAATTCCTCGCCAATGGGATACTCGGGGCGATGGCCGTCCTCGTTGAAATGCAGGCTGCCCCACTCCTCATGCGGCTCAAAGAGGAACAGCGGAAGCGAACACGCCATCCGGCTCAACGGCGTGTTGACTTGCGCGACGTCGAATCGCCCATACTTCAGGTGCAGATAGCCAGATGGAAGTAGGCTGGCCTCAAGATGGTTTGGTGAATGGATCCACGCACTGTACAGCAGCAGAGCGAAATGAAGCACGGTAAGCAGGATGACGAACCGTCTGCGCGACCGCCCCTGCTTCGGCAGAACCTCCCCTACAAGCTGATTTCCGTGGCTGTCGGAAGCCGATGCGCCGTGAATTGACAACTCGGAAATCATCTCCAGGGATCACCGCATGCCTAAGGTGTTCCTAGGCCGATTGACGGTCCTTCTTGCGCCGGCTCCACAGGAAAAGCACGATCACACCGGCAATCAAAACCGCGTTGATAGCGAACAACACATAACGCCTCGTCGCACTCTGCGGGGCTTGAACGATGCCGTGTTCGGCGCGGATGGCTGCTTCCTCCTCTCGTTCCACAGCGAGAGTTTGGAGCTCGTCGTAGATGCCCTTTATGTCGTTCGTCGAAACGGCTGGAAAGTCCTCGTCTCCGTCGCGATACAAAGACTTTGCCGTGTTCGAATTGATGCCATCGGAAAACTGCGTATTCTTCGGCAAGTGTACCACCAAATCCTCGTCGGTGGGCTCAAACTCGAGATCAAGTTCCAAAACTTTCATCTCGCGGACATCAATGTACGGCGCCTTTTCGGTGGGTACGCGAGGCAGGAGCATCATCGCATGCAATGGAAAGTAGTTCGCCCCGTCTTGCCGCGCCTCGAGCAAAACCATCCGAAAATGCAACTTCCCGGAGGAATGGTACCCTTCCGTGATGAAAGGCAAGAACCCACGCGCCGGATCAACATAATGATGATAGTGATAAGGAGCGCCGGTTGAATTGTCGGTCTGTTTGACCAACAGGTATTCGCGATCTTCGTATACTGCATTTTCCACGACTTCAAGTTGAGTGCTCTCGAACGAGTCGGCCTCGGCGGTGAGAATTACGTACGCGAGATCGAGAATATCATTATCAAAGGCCAGATTGAATGGGTGCATGGTCACGTGGAGGTTGTTGTTCTCCGGCGCATACACAATCGCCGTATTCACGATGCCGTCATAATCCAAGGCGTAATCGCCCTGTTTGGCAATATTGATCGGGGCCACGATCGCTCGGTGGCCTTCCATTTTGCTCACAATCTCCTCGCCCACGTTCCCATCCATGGGCGTCCGTACAACTAAGGCGTCGCCTCGAAACAGGTACGTGAAACCCAACACATCCTGGAGCGGTTGATCGTTCCATTTCTCACCCAGAGCATCGTCGATCGTATCCGCGCGCCGGTATGCAAACGTAAAAACGCACTTGCCGTGGATGAACGCCGACTTATTTGACTGATAGCCCTCCGCAACGAGTCGCAGCTTGTCGACTAGGGCCGCGTCGGCGGCGGCCCACCCAACATTTTGGATGCAGGCAATGACGATCGAACAGCACCAGAGCCGCCAATTCTTGAAGTTCATGGTCCACCGTTTCTTTATGGTTGCGATATTGAGCTGAAGCAACACGCTGGGGTTCACCAGAGCACTAGCGACATACCCGCCATCTGCGCGCTGACATCCAAGCCGATGACAGGAAAAGCATTCTGATACGAACCGACCTGATTCGTCGCACTTGCCGTTAAGAGGTATCAAAACGCGCCCCCTTAATTAGGGGCGCGCTTCCGGCAATTTGTTTGGAGGACGCCCTGGCGGACTCCCGTTTCGCGTGACACAATTCAGCATACAACTGGCGTGATTCCATCCCAGGGAAAGAATCATGCAGCCTTCAACAACTCAACATCGTTAGTCCCATGAGGCTGAAAACAGCAACTCGTTCTTCGACCGGAAGGCACAATCTCAGCACCAGACGTTAGGGCCGACACTTATCAGGTCCAATATATTCAGCAGCTTCCGGTGTGGGACATCTATTGCCACAACCGGGGTTTTCGTAGCGATATTGGACGAAACAAATAAGTTTATTATTGTTACCGATACACTCATGGCAGGTCTTGTTTGCCTCGTATTCACACTCGCCGTACGATACATCACGAGCTTTCAATGTCAATGTGACGGTGGTTGGCATCGAAGCGCATACGCCAGAGACAGAGTGACAAGTGCCAGTTCCCGTAGTGGCGCAGGGCACGGGGTCGTGACAATCTTGAGACGGCGTCGCTTCCGGATTGGTTACGTCCCAATCTTTAAGGTCCCCTTCAATGTCGGTACATTGCCCCAGCCAGTCCGTCGAGTACCCAACGGTTGCCATTACACCGACGATTGTCACCATAGCAGCCACTCGGAAGATTCCTTGCAGTTTTCTCATGTTCACGATCCTTTAATTACTTGATGAGCAAAAACGTAGTCGGGTCAACGTGACCCGCAAACAAAGTAAACGTGGACGCTGGCAATCAATGACAGGTCGTGCCAAAACTCGCTGGCGGGCCGCGGGTGACCCTCATCTGTCGCGTCAAATTCCACCACAACCGGGTTTAGGGACGACCTCTATTCAATAGCGAGGACTGGGATTCTTTCGTGGGAGACAAACGAGGAATCGCCGCTGTCAGTCTCCAAGTCGATCAAAACATACGCGAGAAACGGGCGACGATCGACAACTCGATCGACGTCCAGCGAGAGCAGCAAATTTCGTTCCTGTTGGGCCGCTCCCTCGGAGGTCTCGACAACCTGGAGCGCGGCGTCGGACGATTCCACCTTGACGATGCGGTAGAGTGCATCCGCCACGCCACTGACAGAACATCGCATCTGCAGAATTCTGTTGGAACCAAGGTCGTCGGAATCAAGATCCGCTGATCGCACAACCCAACGTGGCGGGTGGATCGAGAACTGACTCGCCACACTCCAATTGACTATGGCTTCAAACGCGTCGCCCTCGGTCGGCGGGCCGTCGCTACCGAAGGAAATTGCTTCTCGTTGCAGGCCGGTGGCGTGGCCCGAGGCAATTGTGACGTCCAGGTCGTAAATCCGCCGCTGCAAAAGACCGCTACCGAACGTTTCAACCTTTCGCTCCGACAAACGACACGTCACGTTCCCCGCTTCAGACGCTGGCCGCCACATCATTCGAGGCAGCGGGACTCCCGACGGGGCGTGAACGGTCAGGGTCCGCCGCACGACCATGTCGGTTTCGGGAGCCAGCGATCCCAGCGAAATCAGCTTCGGGCTGCCATCGTCCAGCATTACAGGCGGATACGTTGTCGTCTGCAGCCTGAACAAATGCTTTTGGCCATTTTTCAGTTTCACGGTGAGCTGGCCGCGTTTGGCGATGAGGTTTCGCGACCGCACCGTGACGGTGACGGAAGCTTACTCACCCGGCGATATCGATTCGCGGTCGACGTCGACTTCGAAACAACTGCACGATTTCTTCGCTTCGGCGATCACCATGGCCTCGGCGCCGTCGTTGTACAATTGGAATGTGTGGTTGTATTCGACGTCGGAGGGGAGACCGACACGCGGTGCAAATGTGGCGACATGCGACATCACCGTGTCATCGACCCGTGTCACCTCGACAACGGGATCGGCGAGGGAAGGGTCGGACGCGAATTCCTGCCACACGGCCGCGACCGAGACCGCGGAAATCGAGAGCAACAGGGCTGCGAAGGCAATTCTCATAGATGGACGACTTCGTTGGATACTTGATGCAACATCACAGGTGTACGAGCGTGGCATTGCGATGCAGACGTACTTGAACGGTGCCAAGTCACAAATGAAAAAAAGCGCGCTTCGACCGCGTCGTAGACGGTCGTGGAGGCTGCGGGCAATAGCGTTGCCGCGAGCGTTAGCATTGAGTGTGTGATGAAGGGTGGCTTCATCAAACATCGGTCCCATTATCAAACCAAGCAATCAGCCATAGAGCGGCAGCCTAGGTGAACGGCCGTCTGGCGTTTCTCGTCTTACAATGCCTGGTGAGATGGGACCGACATTGTCTTTCGTCGGCAGTATGCTAAAACTGCACCGTGACGTCAACCAAAAACTGTTCTTTTTTTCAGATGTACACAAAACCGCTAACCGGCCAAGTTGATAAGAACTAGGTTGTTGCACGTTGTGTGTCATACACTAGAATCAGTCCTGAAACCCTCTGTTGGCTAAAAACACGCTAGTTGTCCAGTGTCGATTTCGCCCACAACCGCGTTTCAGGATGGGTTCTAAGGGGCTGCGTTGCCGCAGTGAGGGCTGTGAGACCGGTGCTGGATGAGAAGCGCCGCGAATCGAGTGAATGACGGGAGCATGTCGTTCTATGCCGCGGCGGCGTCACGAGCGATTGAAATTGAACCACGGGCGGCTCGCCGGTTTCGCCTGGCGCGCGTAAGACACCGCTTCCTGCCGCCAATGCGTTCTCGCGCTTCGCGCTAGAAGTCGTCCTGAAACCCTCTGTTGGCTAAAAACACTCTAGTTATCCGGTGTCGATTTCGCCCACAACCGGGTTTCAGGATGGGTTCTACACAAACGACGTGAGGCCCGGAACGGCGAGTGGGAGTTGTTTGACGGTGGTGCTCCAGTCGACGTGTTCCGGGACCAAGCGCTGTTGGGAGTTGAGCGCTTGGTCCCAGGTGATTCGCTTTCCTGTGTAGGCGGCCATGCGGCCCATGATGGCCATCAGCGTGGTGTAGGCCATCCGCGAGCCGTCGTTGATCGGCTTACCGGCGCGAATCGAGGCGAACAGCTCGTCGTGTTCGATCTGGTGCATACTTTTCCGTTCGCCCCGGTAACGCCAGTTGACTTCACCTTCGATGACCGGGGCATGCCCGACCGTGCAGGTGCCCTTAGTGCCGATGATGTAGTCCTCGTTCGACGTGTAACAACCGTCGTGTGTTCGGCAGCCGAGAAAGCCTCGTATTCCGTTTTCGTATTCGTAGACCACGAAGCCGTTGTCGAACGTGTTGCCGTCTTCGGGGAAGACGCGGCTTCCGTTAGCGACCGCGGCGGTCGGCATGACGTCGTCGGCCCACCAGGACATCTTGTCGACCGAGTGCCCGCCGGCGAGCACAAGCGTCAGGTCGCCTGAAAGCCACAGGTAGCCGTACCAATCGCGAATCTGCCATTCCAGGTCGGTCATCTCGGGCGTACGTTCGCCGTGGTATTTGTGCCGCAGCCCACTGGTGTAGTACGTGGCGTAGATCGCCCGAATCTCGCCGATGGCGCCGTCGCGAATCTGCTCCAAAGCCGCCCGCGCGCCGGAATCGTAACGCCAACAAAAACCGGACACGATCGCCAGCCCTTTCTTCTGAGCCAATTTAGACGATTCGAGCACCGAACGAACGCCCGGTGCGTCGATGGCTGCCGTGATTTCGACGAAGGAATGCTTGCCACCTTCAACGGCCGCTTTGAGATGCTCTGGACGGAAGCCGGGCGGCGTGGTCAGCAATACCACGTCGACGTCGCTTTCGATCACCTTTTGATAGGCGTCGAAGCCGAGGAACTGCTGGCTGGGCGGCACCTTGACGCGCTCGGGCATGTGTTTGTTCAACTGGGCGATGCTTGAAGTGAGATTGTCCTCGAACAGATCGCCCATGGCCGTCAGCACGGTGCTCGAGTCGGCCGTCAGGGCATTGAGCGCCGCGCCGGTGCCGCGGCCTCCGCAGCCGATCAAGCCAACTTTCAGCGTATCGTTCTTTCCCGCCGCCGAGACGACCGATGGAAATCCGACTTGAGTGGCCAGTGCGCCACCGACCGCCGCCGAAGCCGACGATTGCAAAAAATTCCGGCGTGAGGTCATTTTGTTTTTGCTTTCCGTCATGGCGTGGCTCCCTTTCGAGGGGATTGTTTTGACTGTCGGCGCTCGCGGTTGGTTTCGGCAATGAACGCTCGATACATCTTCAACGGCTCTGACATCTCGCCGTCCAACGCGGTCAGTGCCAAACGAACACGGACCGTTTGCACGTCACCCGGCAGCGCGTCACTGCCGAACAATGAAAGGTCGAAGGCGCTGTAAGTCGTCAAACGGTCGGCATCGTTGTCGGCGTGGTAACGTGTGCTGATCGCGAAACAGTCGCTCGGGTGCGACATCAGAACCGCGCCAAGTTGATCGCTGGGATCGGTCAGCAGTGCCATGCAATGCAGATAATGGCGGACCGGCGTGAGTTGGATCGTACGCGGATCCCAGCGCCCGTCGAGGCCGAGCCGGGCAGCGTGAGCATCACGTGGAAAGACCAATAGCGTGCCGCGGAAGACGTCGTTGACCGTGGGAACCACGACGCTGGGGGCTTTTCTTGGGCCGGGATCGAGGTGAATCAGCGGTCGTAGCGTCTTGTCGAAATAACTCGACATGAAAAGTTCATAGCCGGCGTACGTTCCCGCCGATTTCACCGTCACCGTGACGTCGATGGCGTTGGGGGGAACGACTTCGTAGCGGGCGGTGAGATCGGCTTTGTGCGATTCGGTTGCCGGCCACGTGACTTCGACCCAGTTCTCGACGGTCTTAGTCGTGCGCTCCATCTGACGAGGCTGCCCCATGAGCCGATTGGCCGACATCAGCCGGAACAAGTTCAGCGCCGAGTAGCGTGGATCGATCACCTGCCGGCCGGTCCGCTTGTCCACCAGCTCGGAGACTCCGTGGTAGGCCCCACCGAGCCGAATCGTCCCGTGCATCAGTTTCGTTTCGAAGTCGAATTCACCATCGTGAGCGCCCGGCTTGAGTAAGGTGCCGCGAAAGGATTTCTCGGAGTCGGCGACAGGCGGTCGCACCGGCGTCGGCTCATCCGCAACAACGTCGTGGCTCCGCGTCGCGCACGCGAGCAATATCAAGAAGAGAGCGAATATGATCAATGGCTGCGTGAACCGTTCGCTTGTTGAGCGTACTTTCGAAAAAACGTCAGACATGCGTTTGGTTCCTGTTGTCATCAACGCGCTTTTCGCCGATACCGTGTCATCACATTCGTAGCGACTTCCATGCGGCCTCGGCCAGTTCATCGGCGGCTGCCGTCAGATTGTGTTCGATACGGCCACGAAGCCAATTGCGAGAAAGATGCGTTGCCGGACCAATGATCAGCGAGAAATAGAGTTCCGGCGGCAGCCGAATGAGCTCGCCCCGGTCCACAAACGGTTTGAGATGTGACCAAACGGCTCGTGCAAATTCGTCGTTGAGCGTTCGATACCGGTCACTGATTTCACCGATGTCGTCCGCCATGCCCAGTCGCGTCAAATACAATGCCAATGCCGGATCATCGGCAACGTCATTCAGGTGCATCGAAATGATCGCGCGAATGCACTCCTTGGCGGTCGACGTTTTCTCCAAGGCGGCGAGCATTTTCGTTTGGTAGGCCTGCATGCCTTCAACGAACAACGTCAGTGCGATTTCATCCTTGCTGCGGAAAAGATGATAGATGCTCCCGTGACTGGCACTTGAGGCGCGACGAATCTGCTCGATGGTTGTCGCGGCCACGCCATCTTTGAGGAAGCAGGCCAACGCAGCGTCGAGAATCTCGCGGCGCCTCTGTTCGGCGGGAATTCGCCGTTGCGCCGATTTCGTTCGGGTCACGCCGTCTGTTGTCATAGGTCGCGTCGCATTGCTACGTTTGTGATTGGATATCGAATCGGACTCCAAGGCGGCGAACGCCGGCTTGGCATTGGAAACAGCGGCCTTCGAACCGCCAGCCTTACTAGAATGATAGTCTAGACGGATAATCTATTTCAATGATGGAGCGAAAAGACACGGAGGACGAGAAGGGGAAGAGCCCCAATCAGGCCGTTTGCCGAAGGTTCATCCGCGTTGCTCGTGGGTCGGTCGCTCGCGGAGCCAACAGCGACACTGTCTTCGGACGCGACACGACTTTCGGCGAACGCGCGGGTTCGCAACGTCTTTGACTGACTGGCACGTGACGCGCGAAGTCCGTAATATCTCGCGTGGTTTGAGAACTTGATAAACTCTGACCCGCCGTGCGTTTGTTTCGGCGGCCTGTATTGGAAGGAAGAACCGTGCCTCAGAACCGTCGTGATGAAGTTGATGCAGCGCTGGACGGCGTCGATTTTGAAAAGAACAGCTACCAGGTCGAATTCGATACGTCGATGGGCGCCATTCGGCTCGACCTGTTGTCGGACGTTGCACCCGGCCACTGCCGGAACATCATCGGGCTGACGAAGATTGGCTATTACGATGGTCTCATCTTTCACCGGATCATCGCGAACTTCATGATCCAAGGCGGCTGCCCCAGCGGCACCGGAACGGATGGGCCGGGTTACAACATCGACGCGGAATTTAACAGCATCGAACACGAGCCGGGCGTGCTTTCGATGGCCCGCACGAGCAATCCGAATTCGGCGGGTTCGCAGTTCTTCTTGTGCACGGCACGCGTCGCGCATCTTGATAACCAATACACGGTCTTCGGAAGAACGGCCGACGATGAGAGTTTGCAGGTTACGATGAAGGTCGGTTCGGTCCCAACCGGCGCGAACGATCGCCCCAAACAGGACGTGACCATCAACAGCGCACGCGTGATCGAAACGGCCAAGTAGACAAGAAGCCGTGCCAGATCCAAATCGTCGTGGGATTCGATACGACAAGCGAAGGGCACACGTTGGCCGTCAGAGAGTTTGGGGTCCATTTTTCGGTAGAGCGGACCAACCTTCTCTGATGTAACTCGTTTCGATCGCCGCGACACACGCAGTTCGTTCCGCGACCGGTGGGACGATTTCGTCATCGTCGTTCATGTTCTCAACAGGTCGATACGGTGAGCCGAGATACGTTGACAACCGGTGAACAGGTTCGTGCCGCGTGCCGAGTGGGCGTGTGGAACGGGCAAACCTCGGGGTTGGCACTTGGGTACGCGCAGGCCAATCTCGCCGTTTTACCGGAAGAACTTGCCGAGAGTTTCTTTGACTACTGCCGACGTAACCCGAAGCCCTGTCCGCTGTTGGACATGACCGACCCGGGCCGCGTCAGTCTCAGACGCGTCGCTCCGAAATGCGATTTACGGACCGACTTGCCGGCTTATCGTATCTGGGAGCAGGGCCGGCTGGTCAACGAGCCGACTGATGTCATCGACCGTTGGCGCGACGATTTCGTCGGGTTTGCGATCGGCTGCTCGTTCACGTTCGAGGCGGCTTTGCTTGAGGCGGGCATTCCCGTCCGTCACCTCGAATTGGGACGCAACGTGCCCATGTACCGAACGAACATTCCCACAACTCCGGCCGGCGTGTTTCAAGGGCCGATGGTTGTCTCGATGCGGCCGCTGACATCGGCGGATGCCCAGCGGGCTGCCGAGATCACATCGCACTTTCCCGATGTTCACGGTGAGCCGATTCAATTGGGAAACCCTGAGAAAATCGGGGTCATGAATCTGGCGTCTCCCGATTTCGGAGAGGCGGTTCCCATTGCCGACGACGAAATCCCCGTGTTCTGGGCCTGCGGCGTCACACCGCAGTCAGCCATTATGACCGCCAAGCCGGAGGTGGCCATCACCCACAGCCCGGGGTGTATGTTGGTGCTCGATGTCACTGACGCCGAGATTTCCGATGGCGGCGTGTCGCTGATCGGCGACGAAAACGGCTAAGCGCGATCCGGTCGTGGCGCCGGGTGCGACAGCGTCGCCCAACGATCTTCTGCAAGTGCGGCTCCGCTCTCATCTGACCTGGTTTACTCTGACGACACGATCGTTCAAAAATGAGAGCGCCGCACCGCTGGCATTTCGCGCGGGCCTCGGTCATGATCGGGGCGACGATCAGGGCACTTCTTCACCCCTATGACCCTCCACTCACCCCTCAAGATTCGAGTTCGGCGAAATGTTCGATCTGCTGATTCAGGGCGGCACAATCGTTGACGGTTCTGGTGAGCCGCGATTCGCCGGCGACGTTGCCGTTCGAGATGACCGGATCGCCGCCGTTGGCCGGTTGGATGGTGCCGCTGCCCAGCAGACAATCGACGCCACGGGGATGATTGTCGCACCGGGCTTCGTCGACGTCCACAATCACTCCGACGGTTGGATGCTCAAAACGCCGCATCAGACGGCCAAAACGCTGCAAGGATTCAGCACCGAAATCCTGATGGCCGACGGAATCTCGTATGCACCGGTCAACTCGCACACGGCTAGGGAATGGTTGTTTTATCTTCGGGCCCTCGACGGGTTGCGTCTCGATGAATACACGGGCTGGGAAAGCCTCGCCGACTACATGCACCGCATTCACGGCCGAAACGTGCAGAACGCTGCGACGCACATTCCGTATGCCAACGTGCGGTCGCTGGCCTGTGGTTTTGGTCGCCAGACGGTCGATGACTTTCAGATGCGGACGATCGAGCAAGAGATTCGCAGGGGGATGTCGGAAGGGGCGGTCGGCCTTTCAACCGGCTTGGATTACATCGTGCAGTGCTTCTCGCCGACCGACGAGCTCGTCGAAGCCTGTCGCGTGGTCGCGGAATTTGACGGGCTGTACGTCACCCACGTGCGCTACAAGAAGGGGCTGCTCCCCGCGCTTGAAGAGGCTGTCGAGATCGGCAAACGCTCGGGGGTGCGCGTGCACATCTCGCACCTGAAAGGCCAATCACCGGGCCAAGTGGAACAGGTGCTGCACTACATCGACACGGTGGCCCGCAACGAAATCGACATCTCCTTCGACGTCTATCCGTACCAACCCGGCTCAACGATGCTCAGTTACTTGATGCCGTATGAGGCCTGGGTCGACGGACCGCTGGCGGCACTCAGCCGGTTGCAGCGCCCTGAAGTACAAACACAGTTCCGGGACGGGTTGAAGGCGTATCGGCTCGACCTCGATCACATCCGAATTGCTTGGGTTGCGAGCAAAGAGAATAGCCAGCATCAGGGCAGGTTGCTAAGTGAATACGTCGACCAGATGGGACTGCCGGCCGAAGAGGCGCTACTGAACTTGCTGATTGAAGAGCGGCTCGCGGTGCTGCTGGTCTTTGACGAGGGAGACGACGCACTGGTCGAGCCCTTCCTCTCACATGATCTGTACATGATGGGGACCGACGGCATTCACACGGCGGACGGCCCGGTGCATCCGCGCCAGTTCGGCTCAGTGGGCCGCTTTTTGGGGCATTGTGTTCGCGAGACGAAGCTGCTCTCGCTGGAGCAGGCGGTATGTGCGCTCAGCCGTCGTCCGGCGGAACGGTTCGGCTTGGAGAACCGGGGCATTGTCAAAGAGGGCCACTTTGCAGACATTGTGACATTCGACGCCGAGACCATCACCGACCGGGCCACGTTTCTCGACCCGCGTCGCGAGACAACCGGTGTCGACACGCTATTGGTCAACGGCACGACGGTCGTCCGCCATGGGCTGCCGGATGAATCGCTCGCGGACCGGCACCCGGGACGATTTCTCAAATTTCGGGCGGAAAAATAGCGCCTGTTGCCGTTGATTTCAGCCTGTCCGAGGTCTGCTGCCCGAGGCGGGCGCGGTTCAATGCGGAGCCGCCACTTGGTCCAGCGTTACTCCGTCTCAGCCTTCGATTTGCGGCATTTGCAGTTTTTTCAAAAAAAGGGCCGCAATGGACCCATTTTCGTTGACAAATTGGTCTGTTCCGGTTGAGATATGTGGTGCCTATCTACTTTGACGACACGTGGCATTTCGGTACCGTCATATTCTTTGTTCGGTGTTTTTCTGAAATGCATTTCGTTTCGGCCCAAAGCAGATTAGGGCATTTGGCTGGTCAAGGCCTCAGGTTGTCCGTTTTATTGTACCTCTCCACTGTACCTGTTTAAGAAGGTGACTTATGAAAACTCGAAACGTTCGGAAACGAGGATTTACGCTCATCGAGCTCCTCGTCGTCATCGCGATCATCGCGATTCTCATCGCATTGTTGCTACCTGCCGTTCAAAGCGCGCGGGAAGCAGCTCGCCGCACGCAGTGCAAGGACCACCTGAAGAACCTGGTCTTGGCACTACACAACTACCATGACGTTTACTTGACGTTCCCCCCGAGTAAGAATGTCAACGGCGTCATCGCAGCAGCCGCGGATGACACCGGTAGCTTCCTGGGCTGGGGAACTGCCATTTTGACCCATCTCGATCAGAAGCCGTTGTTCAAGGATCTTGTTGCAAATGCGGAGACGATCGGCGATCTCACCGGCGATGTGCTGTTGGAAACGGTTCTGCCTGTTTACCGCTGCCCGTCGGATGTGACGATTGAAATCGCCGGTGTCTCGAATTACACCGCGAACTGGGGAGCCGGTAATGCGACCTATTTCTTGAACACCGTTCCTGACATCAACGTCGCTCCTCTTCCCGTGCTGCCGGACCTTGGTGCTCTGACCGATGGTGGCGGAATGTGCTTCAACAACAGTTCCATTCGGCTGCGCGACTTCAAAGACGGGACGTCCAACACTTTCTTACTGGGTGAAACGGCTGGCACGACCAACTCACAACCAAGTCCGGCCCCCGATGCATTCTGCTCCACGTTGTCGGACGGAGTAACGATTATTAGCACCACGTTCAACAACAAGTGGGGCGGTATCACCAATGTTGAGGGTCTGGGATCTCCCACTTACGAAATCAATCACAACATTGACAACGAGTGCGCTTCGCTCTACGGTTGGGACAGTCGCCACACCGGTGGTGCACAGTTCGGCTTCGGTGATGGTGCCGTGCACTTCGTCAACGAAAGCATCAACCATGCCAGCACGGGCGTCGACGCGACGCAGGGCGTGTACCAGAACTTGGCCGACCGGGCTGACCGGAACGCGACGAACTACTCCTTCTAGTACGTTGGTTTGCTGAAAACCCTTTGACCTGCCAACTGGCGGCCATCTTCGGATGGCCGTCAGTTTTTTTGTTGACTCTCTTGTTCGGCATCCGCCTGGCTCGTCGGTCCTGACCAGCAAAGCCTCTCTCTGCCTCGCATGGAATCCGAAGAGCGGTACGCATCCAATTGAGCCACTTGACTGCCTCACTCACCGCTTGGCAGGCCGGAAAAGATTTCCATGTGCGGATGAAACGCCGCCCAAGCAAACCAGAACGAGTACATCCATTTCAGTCCCTCGTCAGCTTGAGTGATACGAATCGAGCGAGATCGCGGATTGTACGTGAGCCGAAACTTTCGTCCGTCGAGTTCTTGGTCGATGTGTGTGACCGTTTTCAGCCCGGCGAATGCATCTATCGGATACGCGCGCTGCCGTCGATCGCTCCAAACGCCCAGCACCCGTGCTTTGAGCGGCAGACGCTTGTCGATCGGCTTAGCAGGAAAGACGAGCGCCTGTCTTCGAAAGTAGGCCGCGTAGGCGTCGACCGAATAGTCGCGCTGATTCCCGGTCTCGTTCGAGAGCACCTGAGCCTGGGGAAAACGCTGTTTGAAATCGCTCCAGGTCGTCAACTCGACCGGCAGATGTTTCAAGGATTGAGTCACTCGCGGCCCTGAGATGGACTGGGCCATCATCTGCGACCAAAGGCTCTCTCCTCCCGTCCCCCCGCGGTCATACATCAAGACATTGCTGTTGTAGAGCAACCCGGAAACCCCAAATTCCAGCTCATCGCCCGCATGACGGCGGTCGAACACGGCGGCCGAATCGCACAACGGGCAGTACGTGACGGCAAACGGCAATGAGCCGATCCGGTCATTGACGACTTCGTGGTAATTGAGGATGTTGAGCGGATACGCCCGGCTCACGCCCTCTAAGTGTACGCCGATCACGCGATCGTCCGGTTTGAGAAACGTGGCGCGGGCTGCGTCAACGAATGCGGCGTTCGACAGAGCGGGAATTCCGTCCTTTGGCGGCCCCCCCGAAAGAATCTCGTTTCGTGGGATGGTCGCATCGCGCAGGTCGAACGCTTTCAGCGGAGAAACTCGCCCCAGCTTGCCTGCCTTGATCGTGCGAATGGTCTTTGAAAACTCCTGAATACGTTCGGATGGGTCGCCGACGACACTCCCCCCACCCGAGAGTGACCAAAACGAATAAGCGAGTCCGGAGATCGCTAAGAGTAGCAGCAGGCCGTTTCGCACGTTCTGCCGCGAGATTCGATGTTTCGGTTGATCCTTCGAGCCGTCTTGGCTCGAACGCCCTGCCCCGTCGGTTTCAAGCGCAGCCATGGTTCCCCTCCCGCTCAGAGCAACTCACGAAAAACCGTGCCCGTTTCTGCCTCGTGGGAAGCAAGTGTCGTTCGCCGAGCAGTGCGCCGGCGAAATACGACACGCGGTAGCCTCGTTTGTTACTACCGCCCTCGCCAAACCTGACTCCCGTCAGCTTCGTCTCAGTTGCTAGTCCGAAACGCACACTTCGCGGGCACGAAATAGAGCATTCTGCTCTAGACAGCCGGGAGTCGGTCGCCCAACGAATTCGCAGCCGCCACGGGCCGTGTTGAAAACCGGCGCGACTCCCGTTTCCGGTTATCATCGGGAACGAGTGACGGTCGCTCTGTGCATCCGCATACAACGGCAGCCGATTCAACGCGGCGCTCGAGCACGTCCTGGTTCCGCGGCCGCGCTGGAGTGGCCGGTCGTCGTCCCGACGCGCTGACCTCGCGTAACATCTAGAAGTACTCCTGAAACCCTCTGTTGGCTTGAGATCACGTCAAAACCCGGTTGTGGACGAATTTCGTCCTGGAAAACAAGGGGGTTGATTTGGCAACAGAGGGTTTTGACGCTACTTCTTAAGACCATCCTTGTTTTGAAGTGTCGATTTCGCCCACAACCGAGTTTCAGGATGGGTTCTGGCGCACCGCTAAAGCGATGTCGCCGCGCTCGCGGCGCGCAGCCGGAATCAAGGCGAAATGGCTCGAAATCGTTATTCGAGTTCCCTCTGAGCCGTGCCGGCATCCAGGCGGATGCGATGTTCCTGGTGTGATTCGGCAATCGGCTCGATCAATGCCCGCAATTCGGCCTTTTGCTCGGGTGTGAGATCCGCTGCCAGGTCGGTGATCGCTTTGAGTGTGTTCTTGAGCGAGATGTGCTTTTCAAATATTTTTTCAGCAGCCTTGAGCTTTTGCTGCTGATCCACGCCTGGATCGTCCTCGGTTTTGGCGGCGGTCGGCTGGAGTGCTTCGGTCAAAACAGCCTTGAGCACTTCCAGGCCAGCCGGCGAATGTTGGCGGGCCAATCCGATAGCCGCGTTCAACCGGGTGCTTTCATCAGCGTTACCGAGCAGCGTGACCAATTGCTGTTTCGATCGTTCGTCAGGAATCAAACCCAGCGCGAACGCGCTCAACTGTCGCGCCAGCGGGTCCGGGTCGTAGGAGAATTCGATAAGATCATCCAGCAGCCCGTCAGAATCCAAGGGTTGCCCGCGCTGGGCTGCCCTGTCGGCAATAATGGCGATCGCGGCAATCGCGTGTTTGCGGACTTCACGATCGCGATCGGGTTTCATGGCCAACTGTAGCACCGGAATGACCGTTCCGGGGACGTCCATCAGTCCCAGTGTTCGAGTGAGGAACACCTGGTGATTCAGATCGTCCTCACGGCCCGTATCATTCGCGATCTGTTCTCTGAGCATGTCGGTAAGTTGTGTGGCCACCTGTGCGTTGTGGGCCAATTCTCCGTCACCTTCGGTTCGTGTCTGATCGACCTGAAGCATCTGGGCCAAGCCGTGAGCGCCCCGCCACCGTCGATGCGGGTTTTCATTGCTCAACTCGACCAGCAACGACTGCCAATCTTGGTCGTCGGCCGCCATCTGGCCGAATAGTGCCCAGACTGCGACAACGGCAGCGACAATCAGAGCCGGAACAAAAAACAACTGGACGATAAAGCCGGCCGAAGGTGGCTCGACCGGCGGGAGGTTCTCATCGGCGCCGGGACCAGTGGGAATGGTGGCCGACTCGTCGTCGGGCATCTCGGTCATCGAACTGTCTGACATCGATTCTTCAGGCTCTCGTTAACTTTTGTTGATTCTGTCGCGACCTACATCATCGACGCGAATAATGTTGGCATGAAATCAGTTCGCCCTGTGATTGTGTCCGCGAACTGACCCACCGCCAGATAGTTTATTGCAGCCGCGCGGACAAGAAAAGGCTCGCGCTGCAACGTGTGAACATTACAGCAACTCACGAAAAACCGTGCCCGTTTCTGCCTCGTGGGAAGCAAGTGTCGTTCGCCGAGCAATGCGCAGGCGAAATACGACACGCTGTGTTGTACAAGTCTGGAGATTCCATTCTCGGCAGATGAACTGTTGGATGCGGGCTGAGATGCAGGGCGTGGCGAAGGGGATATCCCCCGGGGCCCTCAATCTCTGGTGCCTGACGAAGCCTGGGCCGTGGGGCAGCCGCGATTTCTCGGAGCGGGGGATTGGCGAGCGGGGGACGAAGCCTGTGTAGGCCAAGGCCGCACGCGGTCTGGATGTGTTGGTCTGTTTCATCCGTCTCAGTTTTCGCTCGATTCACGGTTTTCCGACACTTTGATTTGTGAGATGAGTTTCTGGGATCTTGCCCACAATGATTAGCGGTGTCTCGTCGTCCTGGCGGGGGAGCTGTCAAAATAGGAACGTATCTTGAGAGCGAGTACGTCCGATGATCTCGTTAGGGATCGTCTGTCGGCGGCCGCTGGTTTTTACGTTCTCAGTACATCAATATATCAATTACGGTGAACGCGGCGTGTAAATCCGAGGCTGAAGTGTTTGACGCCTGCATTTCTTGGCTAGAATGAAAGCGCTCGCACGCTCGTCCAAAGACAGATGCCGATCTATCCCGGCGAATCTGCAGAGGAGAACCTCATGCGAATGACGGTCATTCTTGCGGTCATTTTCCCCGCCACATTTGCCATGGCTCAACCGCGTGAGTCCGATGAACTTGTCCGCCTCGATCGGCCCGACTTTCGCCCCCCCGCTTTGCTGGTGCGTCCGGATACGAAAAGGCCGTCAGAGCAACTGGCTGTGTCACGCGTGGATGTGGATGTTGTGATCGCTGGAAACACCGCTGAGACGACGATGACGCTGACGTTTGCCAATCCATTGGATCGTGACTTGGAAGGAACCCTTTACTTTCCGCTGCCAGAAGGCTCGACGGTGACTGGATATGCCTTGGATATCGATGGCCACATGATCGACGCTGTGGTCGTGGAGAAACATGAAGCACGGTACATCTTCGATTCCGAACAACGCAAGGGAATTGATCCGGGGCTCGTGGAATGGGTGCAGGGCAATAACTTCAAGACGCGCGTTTGGCCAATTCCCGCTAAGGGCGAGCGGACTGTTCGGGTCGAACATGTTTCGGAGTTGTCAACGACTGACGATGGTGCATCCGTGTATGTACTGCCACTGAAGTTTCCAGTTGAGTTGGAGCACCTGGACGTTTCGGTTCGCATTTTGGGCAGAGGCGAAGTCATAGTTCAGGCTGGCGATTGGCTGAAAACGCGGAAAGACGAAGACGCGACCGTTGTCGAAGGCCACATGGAAAATGCCAAACCGAAGCATAATCTCGTTATCTCCACTCCAGCCGGTGGTAAGCACGTACATGTCGCGAGACGGCCGGAGGATCACCAATACTACTTTGTAATAGACGATCAGCCATTGGCTCCCGAGGTTGACATCGACGTGCGCAGCCCTAATCGCATCGGCCTGTTTTGGGACGTGAGCTTGAGCAGGGCAGAGGCCGACACATCTCGCGAAATTCAACTGATAGGCAACATTCTAGAAAGTGTTGGCGACGCCACCGTGGATCTAGTGCTGTTTAGCAGTGACATTCAGGCGCGAGATACCATTACGGTCAAGGATGGCGATGCAAGCAAAGTGATCGAAGCATTGGAGTCGGCCATTTACGACGGCGGCACAAGCCTCGGGAATCTGGTCTTGCCGGCCGATACGCATGGCTATTACTCGAAATCGTTTTTGGCGACCGCCAGGATGCGTGCGCCCGTTAAATACGACTATCATCTCCTGTTCACGGACGGACTGGATAATCTGAGCGATAGGATGCCGCGACGAATTCACCCGTCGCGTATCGATGAGAACCCGCCAGGCGTGCCAGTCTACGCCTTTGGTAACGACAGCCGGACCGATCATTCTTTGTTGCGGCACATTGGCCAATCCCGAGGCGGTGCGTATTTCAATTTGCACAAGTATCCTGGCGATCAGCTCGGTTCCATCGTTGGCTCGATCGCTCACACGCCGGCCTTGATCTTTAGGCTAACGAAGGTCGAGTTCGACCCCCAGCAAATCACCGATGTCTTTCCGCATTCCCCAACGCGAGTTCAAGGGCGAGTCTCCGTCACCGGCCGGTTGTTGGCAAGAGAGGCCACAGTCAAGCTTCATTTCGCGTACGGCCCGAAGACAACTGTTGTGAGCTATACGTTGCGTCAGAATGAAAACGAGTTCAATCGACTTGTGCCTCGATTGTGGGCACAAAAAAAGGTGGATAGCCTGCTCGTGTTTCCGGAGCAACATCGAGAAGAACTGATTTCGATTGGACGCGAATTTGGTTTTGTCACGCCGGGAACATCGCTGTTAGTGCTCGAAACCCTGAATCAATACCTGGAGTACGGTGTCGAACCGCCACGTTCGCGCGAAGTCATGCACTTGGAATGGACTAAGTGGATCGAACAACAGAAAGACGCTAAGGATAAGTCTCGGCAGGAAAAGATCGAAGAAGTCGTCGCGATGTGGAACGAACGCGTGCGGTGGTGGAAAAAGGAATACAAGTATCCGAAGAACTTCACTTATCGCAGTGGCGATCACGACAAAGCGGCCGCAGAAACCGAAGAAGCGCCAGCACCGGCTCGCAACAATGCACTCCCGGCATTCGGTGGCGGAGGCGGCGGAGGCCGAGGCGGAGGCGGAGGCGGAGGCGGAGGCGGAGGCGGAGGCGGACTCGGCGGAGGTGGGCTTCCGAATGAGTTGGCAGAAACGCCTGCGTCGGAACCCGGCATCGCGCTATTACCGTGGAATCCGAAGACACCGTATCTAAAAGCGATGACGAAAGTTGGTCCGGGGAAAGCCTACGAAGTGTATCTTGGCCAACGCGACGCATTCGCCGCCAGTCCAGCCTTCTACCTGGACTGCGCGAGTTACTTTTTTCGCGAAGAAGACGTTGTGAACGGCCTTCGCGTTTTAACGAATGTCGTCGAGTTGGAATTGGAAGATCCACGGCTGACGCGGATCGTGGCCCACAAGCTTCAACAGGAAGGCAACTTGGATCTCGCGGTTGCGTTGTTTGAAAAGGTTCTGAAATTGCGTCCCGAAGAGCCGCAGTCGCACCGCGACCTTGCATTGGCGTTGTCGGCTCGAGGTCAAACGATGGAGTCACTCGAGAATGGCGCAGTCGCCTTTGGCGATTATCGTCGTGCAATTTCGCTTCTGCATGAGGTGATTGTTGGTGAGTGGGACGGTCGTTTTCCGGGCATCGAAACGATCGCACTAACGGAAATGAACCGGTTGATGACGCGGACGGAACGTCTGGAGGCGGCGAAAGGACAACAAGTAGCCGCTACGTTGGACGGACGATTGAGAAAGCTGTTGGATGTGGATATCCGGATCGTGCTTAGCTGGGATACAGATTTAACTGACATCGACGCGTGGATCATTGAACCCTCTGGAGAGAAATGTTTTTACGATCACAACCGCACGACGATCGGAGGGATGATGACCAACGATTTTACCGACGGTTACGGTCCAGAGGTTTATAACTTGCGTAACGCCATGCCGGGTACGTATAAGATCAAGGCGCACTTCTATGGCACTCGCCAACAATCCCTGACCGGCGGCACGACGATCGCGGCAATGGTCGTCACGAATTATGGCCGCCCGAATGAGACCCGCAAGGCGATCACGGTGCGACTTGCGTCGGAAGACGAAGAGGTAGACATCGGGTCCATTTCGTTTGGCAAGGAATCAAGGCCGGCGCACATGAGGCCGTTGAATCGCCGAGAACTTCGGAGAAGAAGCCGGTGCTCCAACCGGTGATTCACATTTTGCTGCGCAGGTACTCCCGGACGGCGTGCTGTCGATTCTCGACACTCGCTCAGCACCCGGAATGATGGTCGTGCCGGAATCGTAGCCGGGCTGGAATGTCCCCTGGAGCATTGGGTACGGTAGAGTTCGACAGACAAGTCTTGCGCTTTCGATGACCGTCGGATTAGGTAGCAATCGGAGTAATTGGCGATGACACAAGTGCCACGGCCGCGGTCCCTGTTCTTCTCTCTCCTTTCCGGATTGGCCACAATCTTGTCGATCTTCGCGGATGGGAATCTCGCCATGGCTCAAGACGATGGCTTTACTGTACCGACAACGGTGTCCAAAGAGGCGCAGGCGGCGATCAAAGCGTTCTCGCGCAAGGCAAGGAACAGCCCGCTGCCAGCACCAACCGACTTGGAAGAATGGAAGAAGGCTCAGGCGGACGTCGAAAGGGACTTTGCCAAAGAAGGCGCGGAGGTGAAGGAGCATTACCAGCCGCAGATTGAAGAACGCACATTGGGCGGGGTACCGGTTCTCGACATCAAGCCAAAGGGTTGGAAGAAGAACGATCGAGTGCTGGTCTACACCCATGGCGGAGCGTACGCGCTCTTCAGTGCCCGTTCGACGCTGAGCAGTTCCGTTCCCGTCGCCAACGATACTGGGCTGCGAGTTGTGTCGGTTGACTATACGGTTGCTCCGCACGCGAAGTGGGACAAGGTGACCGACCAAGCCATTGCTGTGATTCAGGCACTCGTCAAGGAAGGACATCCCCTAACGGAGATTGCCATCTACGGAGATTCGGCGGGTGGTGGGCTCGCCGCCGGCGCAGTGCTGAAGATGCGCGATCGAGGACTGGGGATGCCTGCTGCCGTGGTGCTTTGGTCGCCGTGGTCCGACATCACCAACACGGGAGATACCTACGTGACGCTGGCGGACGCTGATCCCATCTTGCATTACCCGAACAATTTAAAGAACGCCGCCGACGCCTATGCCGCACCGAAGGATCAAAAGAACCCGTACGTGTCACCAGTATACGGTGACTACAGTAAAGGTTTCCCTCCGACGCTGATTCAGGTCGGCACAAAGGAGATATTCCTGAGCAATGCCGTGCGTCACTATCAGGCGCTCGACAACGCAGGCATCTCCGTGAAACTCGATCCGTACGAAGGCATGATCCATGTCTTCCAGGCCTTCAGCTGGAACCTGCCGGAATCGAAGCTCGCGCGCAAGAAAGTCGCCGTGTTCTTGAACCAGCACCTCGAAAACTGATATTGTCCACGTTCATCTCAGAAACCCGTGACGCGTGACACGCGCCGTAAAACGACCGAATTCTGACATAGCGGGGAGGAGTCGGTACGCTAGCCGCGGACTCGTTATTGCGTTCAGCGTTTTCGGGACGCGAGCAACAATCGTACGTTGCGTGAGGGTTTCATACACGCACGTGCTAGGCCAATTGGTTTAAGAATTCCGTCATTTCGCTCTCGGCGTGGGCATCACCTTGCTCTCGCGCGGCGGCGATTCCTTGCTGAAAGACCTTCCGCGCTTCGTCGACCCGCTGCAACCTGATGAGTTGCTGAGCGGCCATCATAAAGGCAGGCACGTGTGAGGGCTCGTCGTCCATCAGCCCCTGGAGCAACTCCAAGCTGCGATCGTGGCCCCCTTCCTTGTCAAACTCGAGCCCGAGACTATATCGCAGGAACTGGTCGCTGGGCTCTTTCGCCAGCATGGCCTCGATTCTTTCACGTCGCGAGTTGCTCACCGGACACCTGTGATGGAGTAGAATTAACCGAAATTTCCCAGATGGATGTCGACGCGACCGTCACGACGGACGTTGAAGCCAAGCATACCACCGCGTGGTGGCACAGACAACGATTTCCCTGAAGCACACCAGTCTCTCTTTACAGAATTACGAAGGGCGTCCATCACGGGGAGCCTTACATTAGGGAGCGAACTTTCGCTCCCCGCTGGTTGACAAGAAATGTCGGGCGCGAGTGCCCGGCGTTTTTGTTTCTTTGTGGACGTCACGCGCATCTAACTCGTCACCGGTCGCGAAGGCCCTCTCTCCATCTCCGTCCGCGAATGATGGAATGCCGCTGGCACGCACGCGTGCCCGCCAGAAGTCTCTGACTCTCTGATTGACACGGGGGTGTTGGTTAACGGGACGTTTCCGTATGATGGCCATGGGCGACAGGGTTCGAGCTGGGTTGGAAGTGAGGGTGGCTGAAAAGTGCGGTTTCAGATTAGCGCCCTTTTACGGCTCATGCGAGAGAATTGATCGGTTTAACGAAGCTCAGTCGGCAGCAGCAGGAGGAAGCGTGATCTCAGAGCCGGACTCCAATTGATAGGCAAACGTGTCGCACTCTTGTTTAGCCAGATACTCGGCGAGGATCTTTGCTCCGATGCGGAAGTTACCTGTCGGCACCCAATTGAGGTAGCAACGCTTACCATGCACGTGGGTGGTCAAACCATTCTCAGCAATCTTTCGGCTCTTCGCGATCGTCTTTGCTTCGTTGACAACCTTCCGCGCGACCGATTCGCTCGGTGCAGTGCAGACGAGTGTCAGTGAAGTTGGCAGGTGTGACGGCTTACCCGCAAACGGAATTGTGTCGGGGGTCACCTTGACGTTCGTCGTCAGCTTGAGCGGCGTCGGTGCGCCAACGTCGTACGTCAGTTCGAGGAAGTAAGCGGTCCAGCCTTTGTCCGGCTTGGACACGTTGGCTCTGTACAGACCGTCTTCGTCGGGTTTGATGATAGTGCTGCTGTACTTTCGCCCGAGAGTCTCAACACGGAAGTCGCGAGCTTCCGGATTGCTTGACTGCCAGAGACGGACTTCCTGCGGCTTCTCCCTGACCATCACCTGCAGCGTCCCTTCTTCTTGTTCGGTCCACTGGAATGTGGGAGGTTTCTTGCCAACCACAATGAGTGAATAGAATGCGATGATGCTCTCAACGGCATCGGTCCCACCGAGTCCATGATCGCCGTTAGGGACATATCGCAGGTAGTTTTCGCCCCTTAGATCGTCCCAATAGAACCTGGATGAATCGGGCAGAAAGAACTGATCGCCGGCCGCGTTAAGTACGAGTTTGGGCATTGTCAACCGGTGTCGATAGGCGTAAGGATCAACCAGCTTGTACAAATCTTTCAGTCGCGGATGATCCATCCGGTGCATGATTTTGTGGTCGACATAGTTGCCGACGTTGGGCGCCCAGAAGCCGTAGGCGGCGAAGTGATGCCTCATCGACGCGTCGGCATTCAGCACGTCGATGACGATTGGAATGATGGCGACGACACGGTCGTCAACGGCCCCAGTGAGCCAGGTCGTCCAGCCGCGCTTCGACCCGCCAGCGACAACAAATCGGTCAACTGTGCGTCGGCCCCCTTCTTCAGAAGCCAACAGAGCGGTCATCGTGTCCATTGCACGGACGGCGCTTTTGACCATGGGATTGCGCGCGGGCCACGTCGGGTCGCCCGTTCTGAGAAACTGGTCCCACGTATAACCAATCAAGTCGTCTTCAGTCCGTTCCTTGCCATCGTTATGAAACATGAGCGTCTGGTTGGGCACCATACCGAGCTGTGCGACGATCGTGCCGGTCGCCTTGGCGATTGCCTCAGCCCGCTCGTTCGATCTTGGACCCTCGCCATTGTATCCGCCTCCGATAAGAAGCATGCCGACATCCGATGTCGCCTTCTCGGGTATCGACACTGTGAGCCAGTGCCGCCATTCGGTGCGGTTGACGTCCTTTTTCGTCCGCCACGTCTGCGAAACCATGTCGACAACAACGGTCTTCATTCCATCGGCTGTGTTGGCACTGGCGATTTTCCAGGAGTAGCTGTCGTCCGGTTTCTCGATGTAGTCATCGAGCGCTGTGCGCCGTGGCAAGTCCTCTGCGGAGGCAACGCCTATCAGACCGGCTGTCACAAAAAGGTGGAACGCAATCGTCGCGAGTGTGAATCGTATTTTCATCTCTGATCTCTTTGGCCAGAAAGGGATGGAATCGGTTTCAGGCTTCCGAGCGGCTTTGCTGTGGAACAACAGCCCTTTCGTGCGAGCCGCTATGCGGTACCCATTGTACACGTTTCGAGAGAACTTGCAGCAACTTCGAGATTCCTCAAATTACCTCCGAACGGTTATGGGGGTCGTAGGAGAACCACCCCGGGATTAGGGGCTCCCGATGCCGTTCTTGTCGCGACATACGTGCGCTACATGCCGCGCATGGGCGATTCACGAGATATGCATCGGTAGTACATCTATGACCACATCGGAGATCAGACATGAGCGAAAAGTTTTTCGAGAAGACAATGACCGAAAGCATGAGACAGAAAAGGATCGGGATTCTTTGGACGATAAGTCAGATGTGCGTCATCATCGCATTTTTTGCCTCATCCCAGAAGTCGGCAAGGAGAGTCGTGAGGTATTTGTTGGAGTGATTTTGCTGTTACTGGGGCTTGGCGGCATGTACGCCAAAATCGCCCAAAACACCAGCGACATCGAAAAGTTGTCGAATGCCATGGAAGGCGGGAAAGCTGTTTCAGAAGCGACAAAAGTAATGCTCGCAGGTGGGACGAAGCAAGTCTCATGAAGAGAAAGTTCTGCGGGTGTGAGAAACGCATCACGCGGGCCAGCCAGCGGCAGATTGTTGACGTCAGATGCAACGTACTACGCGGGCCGGTCTGGGACAACAGCCCGAAGCCAATACTCGGCGCAAATCAAAAATGGGTGGATTCTTGAAACATCCGATCACCCCCGCCCCTCAATTCCACGATTCCCCGTCGTGGCAAGAGTCGCGGTCCGCATTTATGGAGCGGGTAAGGTCGGTCCTATTTGTTGGTGTCAAACATTTTGACGCTGCAAATCAGGGTTTCGTCTTTCCGGGTGATGCAACAACCGCATCGGCACGTACGCGGCTAGCGCCGACGACTCTTCCGTCATTCTGACGTGGGGACTCATCCTTGAGGACCTCCCCTTCTTCTTCGTCGCAATGGTAAAGAGCCAGGGTGTGCTCATCTACCGCAAGTCGCCGCGCCGGCGAGTAGTTCTCGGTGTATCGAGCCACGTTCGAGACGCGCATCTCATCGATGATTCCATCGAAGTGGTTCTCAAACTCACCTCCCACCTTCCAGCTGGCACCAATCAGAAGAGGTAAATCGGAGGGACCGTATTCGTCAACGTTCTTACTGACGCCGACAAGCTTTCCGTCGATGTAAAGCCGAGATGTTGTTCCATTGAAGACCCCCGCAATTTGCACACGACGCTGGGGCTCTGCAGGAATGGCCGATTCGGCGTTCACGTATCGGTGAGTCAATTCGTCGTGGAAACCGATCCCCCACAGAAAGTTGTCGGCCCGCACGATAATACCGAAGCCTTTAAGAGTCCATCCCCAATCACCAACTAGAGTTGGTGTTCCGTCTAAGTGGGTATTTGATCCGTTCGGTCGAACGGAACGTGGGATTGCCGTCAACTCAATCGTCAACGGATGGCTGCCATCGTATTTGAGTGATCCAAGATCGACGTAGTCATCTTTGCCATCGAATGACAATGCAAGATCGACGCTCACCGTTGACGGGACCACAGTTTGAGTCGGCGCAGATCTCACACGTGTGGATTCGTTCTCCGCATGGGAGTTCTTGGAGTTCTTCTGTATCGGCACATCTTTGCTCTGTGCGGGTGAGCTCGCGGACGGCTCGTTCGCTTCCAAAGGTGTTTTGCGATGCTCCCTATCGCACCCAAACAGCAATACCAGAACGAACGGCAGGCCGATGAAAAACGCCGGATGACATCGAATCTGAACCTTCATGATCCTATTCCCAAAGCGATGAGCATCGATGAATTGAAAGAATGCGTTTGTCTGAAACAAAGATTATCGACAGGTATTTTGCCGTCCAGACAAGCTGGTTTCAACAATGATCTGTCCGCAGCGTTTCGTCCTGTTCGAAAACCGTTGCTCAAATGGGACACTTTGACCGCCTGATTCGGCGATTGGCAGCTCGGCTGTGCCAGATTGCTCAGCACGACGGTTTTCCGGAACGCTCAGCGAGTGCTGTAAAGCGTATGGGGCGATCGGACATTCCATCCGTGTCACGAAGGGTCCTTTTCTCGGATATCTCGTGCGCAACACGAACTATAAGACTGATAGGTGGCGGACTCACGGACACTGCTTGCGTGGGGATCACTTGCGATCTTTTCCGATGCAGAAAAGGTGTTTCTCGCTTCTCAGGAAGATCTGTCCGCGGCTTATGGCGGGGGAAGCGCAGCAACGCTCGCCGATAGGATTCTCGGCGACTAACTCAAATTGTGAGCCGGCTCGTACGACTCTTGTCACACCTGCATCGGACAGGAAGTGTACCAGCCCCCCAGCGGTGACAAGCGCTGCGCTATGCCCTTTGCCGATTCGCTCCCGCCAATGCCGCTTGCCCGTTGCCGCATCGAAGCAACTGGCGATTCCAGAGTCGGACACGGCCAGGAAGTAATCGTCTACTGCAATTGGCGACGGAACATACGGGGCCGACTGGCCGTTGCGCCACGCAATGTGCGTCTTCGTCACGTCGCCATGACCGTCTGGTCGAACCGCGAGCATCGCGCGATCGGGATATGCCGTGCTGAGCAGTAGCAGCCCAGACGCGAATACAGGAGACGCGACCGCTCGCCCTTTCGGTCCTACGGTGTACCAGTGCTTCGAACCGTCCCTCGGGTCGTAGCTAACGATCGAGTGGCTGCCCGCAATCATCATTTGCATTCGGCCGTCCAGCTTGCGAATCAGCGGCACACAGTGGCTGCGAATTCGATTCTCGCGAGCTACCTTCCAAATGGTCTTTCCTGTACTGCGATCGAGCGCCACGATGTACCCGTCTCCATCGTGATCGCCATTGATGATGACTTTGTCTTCAAACATGATCGGACTTGCACAGTAGCCCCAGACACTGGCGAACCCACCTGGTCGTGCGATCCATTTGCGATTGCCGTTCATGTCATAAGCCGCAATGCACATCTTCCCCGGACTGACGGGCTTTCCTGTGTTGTCGGCGCGCAGCTCTCCACTTCGTTTTCGAATCACTTCCGCGGGAACGGTTGATCCGTCCGGCTCAAGAAAAGAAACGTAGACGTGCGCGCCGTCTGTTGCTGGTGTGCTTGATGCCCTGCTGTTTAACTGGTGAATCGAGTCCAGCGGCGCTTGAATGACAACCCTTCGCCAGATCGTTTTTCCGGTCTTTCGTTCCAAGCACAAAAGAACCCGTTCTTTGGTCTCTTCAATGCAGGTGACGATGAACAAGTAATCCCCAAACACAATTGGCGACGCGTGTCCGATGCCCGGGATTTCGACGTTCCAAGCGATGTTGTCGGTCGCGCTCCATCGCGTTGGGACCGCTTGTTCGAGACTGGTTCCATCACCACGCGGCCCTCGCCACGCGGGCCAGTCCTCCGCACTGCTAGGCGAAACGACCATCGCGACGGCCAGCCAAAAAAGACCCTTCACATTCATCGAGAACTGCTTTCCGTGTCTCTATGCCGTCTTTGTGGGACTCTGCAACAACTCGGCGCGGGCGGAGCAGTACCGGACACGGCGGCAATCTCATCGTCGCTGGTGCGTTGACGACCCAATCTGCTCCGACAACCTTGCGTAAGGAGTACGAGTACCAACAAATGTTGAGCGTCTCCTCAGTTTATGCTTGCTGATGAAAGGTGTCGAGTTAATCGTTGCGTTCGGTTTAGGTGGCTTCCTGCTCCGCCAGCGTCACCTCGCATCTTCCGCGAAAACGTATGAGTTCTCCGGGCGCGTGCGACGTCCATTTTAAGGTTGGGTTGATGCTTCACCGAATCGGGCTATTTCGGCCACGACCTCAATATCAGTGCCAGATTGCTCGGCGCAAACGTTTTTCATGGCGCTGAGCGAGTGCCGGAAAAAGTATGAGAGGCTCGGACACTCCACCCGTGTCACGAAGGGTCCTTTTACGGTGTGTGTCACGCGCGACGACTTCTTGGGACTATCAACCGCTTGTCAGCGGTTTCGCGCCGCCGAGCGAGCGGAGGTGTGCGCCATTCGAAGCGCGCAAGCGTGTTGCCGTTTCCTCAGAGGTCGTGTTCACCGATGCGAGTTGGAATCCAACGGAACCTGCCGAAGTCGATGCAACTTCAGCGAGTTTGAAAAGTCGCGAAATGCAATCGGTGATTCAGACCGCCGTAGCTTGGCAAATTCCCGTTTTGGCCACGTGCATGATCTCCGCCGCTTTCGCGCCCGCAGGCAAATGGATGTTGCCATCCTGAGTTGTTCATGCCGTTGACATGTGCTGACCGGACTGATAAAGTGCACTAGTGCACTAGTCCGAACAGCCGAGGACCATCGTGATTATAGACCCGCAGAGTTCCAAACCAATATTTGAGCAAATTGCCAACCAACTGCGTCGGCAGATTCTGTCGGGCGTCTTCAAGCCCAACGAGTCACTGCCGTCATTGCGCCGACTGGCAAAAGAAATTCGCGTGAACACCAATACCGTCCAGCGAGCATACGACGAACTGTCACGCGAGGGACTCGTTGAGGCACGACGGGGCGCGGGGCTTTTCGTTATTGACGCTGACGCGAACTCTCCTTCGACAAAATCAGAAGATCGCCTCAGCAAAGAACTTCAGAAAGCGATCGCCAGAGCCGTCGAGGCGTCGGTGTCGCCGCAACGAATTCGCGGAATATTTCGAGACGCTCTGGAAGTCCAGCTGTCGAAGGCGCAGAAATGACCACGACGCTGGTTGAACTATCCGATCTCTCGATGCGCTATGCGGCGCAGCTTGCCCTTGATTCGCTGAACTTGACGATAAAAAGCGGCGCTGTGCTCGGATTGCTCGGCCCGAACGGTGCCGGAAAGTCCACTTGTCTCAGACTGCTGGTCGGAATCATGCGAGCATCTGGGGGGCAGGTGCGGGTGTTCGGGAAGGATGTGATTGCCAATGGAACAGCCGTCCGGCAGCACATCGGGTACGTTCCCGAAAACCCGCAGCTGTATCCGTGGATGACCGTGGCAGAAGTAATGCGTTTTGCATCGGCTGCTTACCAGAACTGGAGTTCATCGCTGGCTGATGACCTGTGCCGAACCTTTGAATTGCCAAAAGACCGTCGGATCAAGCAACTCTCGCAAGGAATGAAAGTTAAGGCGGCTCTTCTGGTGGCATTGGCTCATCGTCCGAGACTCCTAGTGCTGGACGAACCCATGTCGGGTCTCGACCCTCTGGCTCGCGATGAACTGATGGAGATCTTCGTCGACCTCAAACACCAGGAAACGGAGTGCGTTATTTTCTCCTCTCATCATATTGATGATGTAACCCGCATCGCTGACGAAATCGCCATCTTGAACGAAGGACGCCTTCTGGTGCATGAATCGATGGAGGCGATGCTGCTCGATACCAAGCGTATTGAAGCGGTTCTCGTTGACGGGCGTCTCCCTGGTTTTGATTTGCCTCAAGTCGTCTGGCAGTATGTTAATCGCAGACAATGGTCGGTCACGGTCCATCCGTTTGACTCATCCCTGATCAATACTCTGAACGCATCAGACGCGATTTCCTCCACGAGCGTGGAAGATTTGAGCCTTGAACAGATTTTCAAAGACTGGATAAAAGGGACCAAGACGCAATGCTGAGAACACTGCTGTGGAAAGATGTTCGTCTCAACATCGTGGTGCTAAGACTCGCCGCAATTCTCGTCGTAGTGTCCTACGCCGGTATGGCAATCCAGGGAGTGACGTCTGGTATAGAAGGGCAATTCCGCGGCGGTCTGATTCAAATGATCATCTGGGGCGGCAGCGCGATGAGCCACACGTGTCTCCAGTTTTCACTCGCAACCCTTTCAGCAAATCTCATTGCCTCCGAGCGAGCGGACTGTTCGGCGGAGTTTCTCACCTACTTGCCAATTACACGGAAAGAAGTCCTTTATTCGAAAGGGCTGCTGCTCCTTGGAACGTGTGCCGTCGCATCGACAGTTCACTTCGTCGGGATGCTTGGCGCGGCGTGGCTGAGCGATCTGCCGCTCAATGATTTGGCAAACCTCGCCATTGGACTGCTATTCATCTCGGCGGCAGGTTGGGGGGCTTGCGGAATTGGATGGTTCGCGTCGTGCTACATGAATAGCAACTCAACTTCTCTCCTCACTTTGATCGTTGGTTTCCCGGCGGTCAATGTAGCGTTATGGACGGTCGTCCGGTTCTTTCAGCTGGAAGACCGGAGCAATGCCATTTTCGTTTCTGCGTGGATCGGAATCGGTATCGCAGGTTTCATTTGGGGAACACATCATTTCGTGAATCGGATCGAGCCATGAACTTTGAGCTTGCCACGGCAAAACCAATCCGTCGCGTTATTTGCTTTGCCATTCTCATGTTGCTTCCAATTGCTGGCGCAACAGTCTCCTTTGTTAATATTCCGCCAACGAATTCTGAAAACGCTTATCGTCCGTCGCCAAGCCCTCGGGACAAGCGGGAGCAAATTGTTGACGCCCTAAAGCTTCATGCTGAGGCATTCGACGGGCGCTTTCCCGAGCGGTTTTATGGAGATAGCCTCATTAGAAAAGTCTGGGGTAAACTGGACCTACCGCAAACGGCTGGGCACTCGCCGGCAGCCGGGTTCGCACATCTGACGGCTCTTCAACAAGATGAACCATCCTTTCGATACTACGGGCAACGGGTCCTTTTCGGTGACGGCGACCGTGTGCTTCTGCATTGGTCAACTCAGGCCGACACCAACACGGTTGTCTTTGGGGACTTGACCTGCCGTGAAGTTAATAGTGGTGATCTGGCCGCAATATTGAATCCCTGGAAAGATATCGCGACGAACTGCGTTGTACGCGTCACGGGAGGGTCGGGCGTCGTTATTTCTTCAGACGGGTTCATCGTCACGGCAAACCACGTTGTTCACGACGCCGATTCCGTAACGATACGCTACCACGACGGCCAAGTTGGGACGGCTGTGGTCTTCGATCGAAGCGTTCGGCTTGACGTGGCATTTCTGCGCTGTGACGTCAACAACGAAGTGCCATTCATTGAAATGGAGACCAATCCAGTCGCAAAAGACGAACCGCTTTGGGCTATTGGATATCCTCAAGACGAAAGCGCGCCACGTATCCGGGAAACTTCATCATATCGATATGTGCTGGATGAATTGATCATTCATAATCGTGACATCCTAGGTGGCGATTCCGGCGGCGCAATTCTCAACCGCAACGGCAAACTGGTTGGTGTGGTGTTGGGCCCTGGTGACGGCCACCTCAACTACATTCGCAGTGCCTCATGCGTAGGGATACGGAAACGCTGGCCCGATGTATTCAATCACACGATGATTGAGCATCGCTGACACATATGTTTGCAGGGGCGTTTAGTTTTCAAAGAAGCAGGGAGTGGCCCCGGCGCCACTGGCATTTGCAGTTGATGCGTTCTCATCACGCTTACTTCGACTGCCACGTTGAAGCGCCCTGATCGTATGTGGTACGGGCGCCCGTGCCGCGTGGACGAAGCACTTGTCGCTGCGCTGAGGGGTCCACGTCCGAGCGTAGAAACGGTAATTCGCTAAGATGCAACGGCGTACAAGCAGGTTAGACGAAACGGACGTTCGGAAAGTCGCAGCGGCCATCTTAGCCTACTGCAATTCGCGGTCATTCTTCGTGCACGAGGTTGGACAAGTTGAAGGTTCTAGGATGGCGAGGCAGACTCATCCTCCCAGAACGTTTAATGCGAACCACGCGGTTTGCGATGCAGTTCGACGCGCGCCCGCAATCCGTTCTCTTCGAACGTGATGCCGAAGTTGCCTAGCTCACCGTCGCGCAATGCGGCCGGCAAAGCTGGACCCGGCTTCGGCTCGCCGGGATGTCCGTAGAGCGTCGACTCCATCGTTTGCCACTCGGTGTTCCAGCGGTATTCTCCACCGCCGGGACAGACCAGACGCCGGTGCCAGAATTCTTCGTGCACCTTCACCGGGTCTTTGCCGGAATAACGCCGTTTCCATTCGTTGAGAATCGGCAGATTGCCCCACGCGCGGGCTTGCATCATGTGCCGGTAGTTTTCCGCAAACAGCGGCTGGAACACGTCCAAGAAGCGCCGATCGATCTGGAAGCACATGTTGTCGCCGATCCAGTCCAGGGCGGTCTTCGGCGACTCTTTGCCATCCTTCTTCGCCGTGCGACGAGCCGTCTGGCGATCGATGGCTCGTTTGAGCAACTCTTCGTTGAGCGTGAGGATCAGCGCATCGCCGCTGGCGGAATAGTACACGGCCAGTTTCTCCAACATTTCTTCATCGGACTTGGCCTGGGCAGACGGCGACAACTTAACGTACGGCCTGTCGTTGTGCTTCTTCGTTTCCCAGACGGTCATTCCGGGCGCGCTCTGCTCGATGAACGCCCGCACGCCGGCCAGAAACGCGGTCAACTTCAGACCGCTGCGAACCTCCACGTGCAAGGCCACCGGCAAACGGTGCCAATTCCGTTCCATGAATTGCTCCGCTTCCCGCTCATCCTTGAGTTTGGCGACATCGTTCCAGAACTCATCGTCGTCGGCGTAGACAGCCACGGAGTTGCCGATCCAGTTCAACGGATTGACCTTGATATGCGGAGCGAAAGCGCTGGCGAAACCGGCATACTGCTTCAGCAGCGGCGATTCTACGTTGAGCGCCAACGCCCAATGGACCAGCGACTGCTTGTGCGGGTCCGCATCGGCCGGGCCGATCTTCGCTCCCTTAGAGATGTTGACGAACGAGGTGTAGTCGCTGTTGCCGATCAGCGGCATCACGGTCAAATCGGCTGCCAGCCGATCGTCGGATGCATGGAACCGAACGGCGATCGGGTCGAAGAAGTTGCTCCAGTTGCGCTGGTAACCGTCGCGCCAGCGGGCGTAGAACCGAACCTCCTCCGCGGTGGCGTATTCGACGTCCAACTCCGCGATTGGCGTTTGGAAGTCCAGCCCGCCGTAAGTCGAGGTCGTCACACCAGCCGCCGACACGGAGAAATCTCCCGCCTTGGGCAACCAGTGGTCGGGTTGGACGGCGGCTGTGCGGACGTCGCCGCTCACCAGTTGGTCCAGTTGATCGGCTTGGAGTTCGCCGATGACTGCGGCCGCCCTTGTTCGCCGCGACGTCGCGATCCGCCACAGCGGGCTGCACCAACGCCGGATCGTCTTGTCCGAGATGATCAGCAGGCCCGTCTCCGTTTCCTCGCCGAGCGGGTAGCGCGTGCGGAAGAACGTGTACTCAGGCAGCGCGGCCAGTGCCGAGCGTTCGCCCTGGTGCGCTTCGACGAGGCGTGTCAGTTGTGCAAGAGAATTGGTGACGACCACGGCGTCGCCGAGCTGCGCCACATACGAACAAATCTCGCGCCGCACCGATCTCGCGCCGGTGTATTTCACGCTGCGGACCGCCCCTTCAATCCGGCGGGCTTCCGGGTTGGCATTGCGGGCCAGTTCCACGCGGGCTTGGATGAGACTCAACAAAGCCGCCGTGTTCTTGGCCTCGAACAGGACGGCGACGTCGGTTCCGGTTCGAAAGTACGGATCGCCCCCGGTCACGGCGACGCTGGCGATCAGTTTCGAGCCGAGCAACCGTTCGATCTCACCCAGTGGCAGACACAACTGCCGCTGGTACCGCTCCCGCGTCAGCGCGTTCTCCGCCCGCGGCTCGGCCGAGCGCAGGATGGACGTCCCCTGCTGCTGGGCGTGGTCGATCAGTTCCGTCATGGCCGCGAACGACGGGAAGAACAAGGCGTGCTGGTCCTCGGGAATGAGTGCGGCCAGCGGATCGGTCTTCGCCTGGACGTCTTTGATGAGCCGCTGCCAATCGAACTCACGGACGGTGATGCCTTTGATCAAGTCGAGTTTAACCGTGGCATCGTCCGGCTTTGCTCGCGGCAGCGCTCGATCCAACTGCAGATTCTCGCTGACGGCTCGCCCGCCGCTGAACAACGCAAACGTGTTCTCCATGTCGTTGGCGCGCCGCGTCCCGAAAAAGCGGCGGCGGCGGTCGTCAACGTCGATTTTCGATTGACCGAGTTGCCGGCCGACTTTGCGGTGCTGATGCCGAAACCACGCAGCACCAGCCACGTCGCGCCGCAGCAGGTCCTGGTAGTGCGTCTGCTTTGTTCGCAAGAATTCGGTCTTGTTTTCCGACCGTCCTTCGCCGGCAGCAATCTTGAACTTCAGCGTCTGTATGCCGCTGCCGTCCTGCTTGACTAGGAATATGCGGCCCACAACGTCCTTCCCCTTCTGTGTGCGGACGGCGATCGATGCGCGGGGAGCGAGCGCGGCGTCGTCCGGTGTGCTGGGCCGGTGGACAGGGGGCACAACATAGATCTCGCCCGCACCATTCAACACCGCACGAGGCTGCGTGGCTTGCCAGATATGCCGATACCGCCAGCTGTACTTCGGTTTGTCGAGATCCTCGGGGAGTTTTCCCTCGGTGATTTCCAGGTCGCGGACCGCCTTGACGTAGTAAACGTCCTCGGCAGGCAACCGGTCGGCGAACACCGCCGTCAAGGCGACGGCGATCGCGGCGTGAAACAGTGAGCGTTTCATGATTTCGATCCTTTCCAGCGAGAGCAGCCCCAGACTTGTCGTTTCCGACGGTGATGTCGTCATAAGGTCAAGGCGAGCTTCCCAGACGATTATAACGCGGGCGATTGCCGTTCTTCATAATGGCATCGATTTATTTGATTGAACGAACGGCGGTAGTGTCTTGCTGACTCCAATACTGCTCTCATCCGTCGCTGTCGGCGGCAAAGTCGGTTCCTCGGCAGGTAACGCGTCACCTGAGACCGTCGGCACCAGATCCTCCGCATGCGACAAACGAAAAAGCCCTTCCGGCGAATCGCTCGCACGGAAGGGCTCTCACAGCCAGCAGTGTCTGCCGATCAGAGGCAGGAC
>Ga0315336_1000479_pt1 | contig 110697 bp, 103 predicted proteins | sample ASW5metaG_FD_204512 | JGI IMG/M metagenome (GOLD analysis project Ga0315336, IMG submission 204512) | Ammonia-oxidizing marine archaeal communities from Monterey Bay, California, United States - ASW #5 | ecosystem: Environmental > Aquatic > Marine > Intertidal zone | place: USA: California...
CCCCACCCGACCACCCATGAGCATACGATCCCGTGGGTGGCCGGGTGGGGGCGTGGGCCGGCCACGGCCCGGCAGAGCCACATCAGCACCGCCGGTAAGGATCCGGACGTCTAGCGACGCCGCGTGTAGCGGCGGGCGGCCCGGCGCGCTTTACGGCGCTTCAAGCGGCGCTTCAGTCGCTGCTTCTGGCTTCGCGTAAGCCGCCGCTTGACGCGGACCGCCCGGTCGCTGCTGGCGTCGGTCTTGCCCTCGGCCTTGCGCTCGGGGGCGGCGGTGAGCGGCTGGCTGGTGAGCTGGGCATCGCTTTCCGCCGTGGCGGACTTTTCGTCGCTGGGCGGCTGGGCGCGCTCGGCATCGTTCTTCATCGTGAGCGGCAGATCGGCCAGCGCGGGCGCCGAGACCGACGCGACGGCCAGTCCGGCCGTGACCGCAAGCGCGGCAGCGATGGTCTTGAGGGTCCGGGCTGACATGGTTCTCGCTCCTGTTCGAAATCGGCGTTCACCGAGAGTGTGAGCGGGAACTTAGTGGCCGCCGGCTGAATGGATCGTGAGGCGCCCATTCAGCCGGCGTTCACCTATGTGGCCAGTCGGTTAACCACGTCTCTATCTCTCCTCGTCTGCGGCGGGGAGATGAGGCATCGGCCGGCCAGGCTCGCAGTAGGACATTGTCCTGACGCTCTGCGCGACGATCCCCCACGAAATCCTCAGACAGAGTCCAAGCTTTCCTCAAGCGCGACTTCGAAGAACCGGTCAGAGTTGGGACAGGTCACAGGCGGCACACTCATCGGAGTTCGTTGAGCGCTGCAGCAACGAGGAAAGGGAACACGCGATGGACAACCGCATCAGAGTGAAGAGCCTCAAAGTCGCCCTGATCGGCTTCGGCTCGATATTCTTCCTAATCTACCCGCTCAGCCTCATTTGGCCGTCGGGCTGGGCCTGGCATGGCGGTGAGGGCCAGTACTATTTCCAGATGATATGCGGGATTTACGCGGTTCTGGGCGCGTTTCTCATCGCCGCGGCGCGGAACCCCGCCAAACATCGCAGCCTGATTTCCTTCACCGTGTGGTCGAGCGTCGTTCATGCCGCCATCATGGCGGCCCAGGCGCTAGGCGACCATCGGGAGACCGGCCATCTCGCCGGCGATGTGCCCGCGCTGTTGTTGGTTGCGGCGGTTCTGGGGTTCCTGTCCCTGGGACAACGCGTCGAGCAAACGGCATAACGCGGAACGGTCAATCTATTCTCCGCAGATCCCCGGCAATGGGCCGCGGGTGTGCGGAGTAAGGAAGCGACCATCCGGCCGTTCGAGGTGATTTCAGTCACTGCGCGCGCGGAGGCACGCATTTAAGGTCCATGCCAACTCGAGGCCGCCGCGACGGCGGTCAAATCCCAACACACCGAAAGGACCTCGGCTCATGCATAAATCACTCATCCTTGGCGGCTTTGCTGCCATCATCGTCGCCTCGGCGGCGTCCAGCGCCTTGGCCGCATCATCAAGCTCGACGCCCTCGGCATCGGTCGAGCCAATGGCGAGCCGGGCGTCGCTCCATCGCCCAAAAAGAAGGATCAGGGAGCCGCGCATCACCAACTGCACACGCGTGCAGGTGGGCAATAAGAGGTGGGTCTATACCTGCAATTGATTCACTAGCGCCTAGAAACCGGGAACAGACGGAACCAAATCTCCGTCTCTCCGCGGCACCAGGTTTGTGTACCCTGCGATCGTTCGAATAGCCGCGTATGGTGCTTCGGGCCCCGAATGCGCGTGGTGTGGCCGCGCGCTAGTCGGGACCGCTCTTGCGGACCGGCTTGCCGTCGGGGTCGAGTTCTTGGGACTCGGTTTCTTCCTCGTCCTCTTCGGCTGCATCCGCAGCCTTCGGTGAGACGGAAGGCTCTTCGGCCGCTTCCGCGTCCTTTAGTGAGGCAGGCGGTGGTGGCGAGGGCGGCTCCGAGGGTGGTGGTGAAGGCGGAGCGGAAGGCTCGCCAGACGGGGCTGGCGGCGCGGATTGGGCCGGCTGTTCGGGCTCGGCCGGCTCGGCCGGCTGGGCGGGCTGTGTGGCCTTGGTCGGTTCGGTGCGGTCGCGGGGCGGGGCTGCGGCCGTTTCTTCATCGGGCCCGGTCGGCGCGAGGCCAACGCTGCGCTCTTCGTCGGCGAAGGCCTGCACGCGGGCCGCGAGGCCGCTTAATGGCTTGGCCCCGGGCGGTTTGGCGCCGGGCTGGGTGGCCTCGCGCGGTTGCGGCGCGCCGGACCTGGCGCCGGAGCGCGCGGCGATCTGGGTCTGCTCGTCGTAACGAACCTTCCCGTCGTCACGGGCCGGCGTCGGCTTCTTCGCGTCGCCGGTCGCCTGCGTCACATCATCGTCGTCAAGTTCGCGCGGTTTTCCCGGTTCGTGGATGACCACCCGCGCGGCCAGCCCGGAGCGAGCGGGCACTTCCGTCGGCCGGTCGCCGATGGGGCCGGGAACGGGGGGATTGGTCAGTGTGTCCTCGTCGTCCTCGTCGTCATGCTCGTCGAGCAACAGCGGCTTGCCGTCGGTCCCGATGGCATGGGCGAGGCGGCCGTTCTGGTAGAGCCTTTGAGGTCCGAGCCGCACCACCAGGCCATCCGGCAGCGGCAAATGGCGCGGGAACTCTGTGATGTCGGTACCGCTGAGATCGAGATAGGCAAGACCGGCGAGCTTGGCGATGGTATCGGGCAGATCGTCGATCGGGTTGTGGGCGAGGCACAGCGACTTCAGCCCGCTCAGGGCCAGCACCCAGTCCGGCAGCGCCTTAAGCCCGCAGCCCGGCAGCGCCAGCGTCTCCAGCTTGTCCAGCGGCGCCAAAACCGGCGGCGCGCCCCCGGCCCCGCCCTCGCCGGGCACGTCGCCCATGCGCAGGTGACGCAGGCCCGTCAGCCCGGCGAAATCGTCGGGCAGCACGGTGAGGTGATTGGCGCTGATATCGAGCACCTCCAGGCGCTTTAGCTTGGCGATCTCCTTGGGCAGCGCGTTGAGCGCGTTGCCGGCGAAGTTAGCTTCGCGCAACGCCTTCAGCTTGCCCATCTCGTCCGGCAAGCTGCGCAGGCCGACAAAGGGAACCGACAGGCGGCGCAACGCCGTCAGGTCGCCCAGCTCCGGAGGCAGGCTGTCGATACGGTTGCCGTCGATGTCGCGCCAGTTGCGCCGGCCGTAGCGCTGGTCGGACTGCAGAGTGACTGAATTGCCGAGGGACAGGTCACGCAAGGGGGCGAGCGCCCAAAGCCCATCCGGCAGGCCGGTCAGCCGGTTGTCCTCCAGATATAGGAACTCCAGTTGGGCCAGCGACAGGACCTCGCCGGGCACGGTCTTGAAGGCATTGCCGGTGAGATTGAGCTCCAGCAAGTCCCTCGCCGATTTCAGCGAAGCCGGCAGAGCGTCCAGGCCCTCGTAGCGGAACGACAGCGCCCGCAGGCCCATCGCCTTGGCATGTTGGACACGGTCCTTGGGATCGGTCTTTGGCTCAGTGGGGTCCATTCGCCTCGCCTGCCTCTCTGCTGATCGGTGGACAGGAAACCGAAAACGATCTAGTCGAGCAAGCCCTTCTTGCGCATCCAGCCACTGGTGACCTCAAGCGCCTCGGCCAAAAGCTTGGGCTGGCCCTTGTAATAATGCGTGGCGCCCTTGACGAGATGATACTGGCGGTCGGTCTGAGAGGCCGCCTCGTAGACCAGCTTGGGGTCCTTGGCGGGTGCTGCGTCATCGGAGCTGTTCTCCACCACCAGAAGCGGCACCGAGATGCGCCCCGCTCCGGTCGGCGCATCGGCCCGCGAATCGTCGACCGACCATTGCGAGAGCCAGCTGCGGAGCGAGCTGTAGCGCGCCAAGCCCGCGGGTCCGACATTTGCGGTCTCCGGGTCGCCCATATAGGAGACGCCGGGAACCCGGTCGTTGGGATCGACGGTAGCGTCGACCCAGCGCAGATCGGCCATGGTGCGGTGAACCACGAAAGCGCGCTCGTGCTCCTTGGAGTCCGCCTTGGCGAGCCCGTCGAGGGTCTCGCGGACCCAGGCCGTGATGCGGCGCATGCGCGCCAGCTGTGCCGCCCGGTAGCGTGCGATATAGGCCTCGTCGTAGGGCGGCTGGTTGGGGTTCTTGGGATTGTAGATGTCGAGCTCGACGTCACGCTCGCCGGGGTTACGCTCGTCGCTGACGGAGGGATCGAGCCATTCTGACAAGGTGCGCGCGCGGCTCGCATGGGCCGCCAGCATCATGACGCCGTCGGCCGGGATCAGCCCGGCGGCGGTGAGGTCGTAAGGGTCGCCGGCCGGCGTGTGGGTGATGGTCGGCCGCTCGGCCTCGCCCTGGTAGAAGAGCGAAAGCGAGGCGCCACCACTCCAGCCGGCCAGCACGACCGTCTCATAGCCCAGAGCTTCCTTGGCATGGCGCACGTATTCGCCCATGTCGCGGGCAACCTTCTCCATGATGAGCGCGCTGTCGTTCTTGGCGTATCGGCTGCCGCCGCAGAGCACGTGGATGCCGGCACTGGCCAGCGCCGTCGGCATCGGCAACAGCTGGAGCGTGGTCGCCGGGTGCATGAAGATGACCACGGTCTTGCTGTCGTGGCCCTTGGGGCGCAGCAGCTGGCCTTCGAGCCAGACCGAGCCCTGGGTGCCGCTGAAGCCGTAGGTCTCGGCGTGCTTGACCGCCTCATTGAAATCGATGATGACCGGGATGCGCTCGTAGTCGTAAGTCTGGGCCGCCATGAAAGTTCCGTTCGTTGTCGGGGGTAATTGGTCGGGCGCGGTGTTAACGCGTCATTTGCTTAGCAGCATCGGCAACGATCCACACGCTCATATTGGCTCTGCCGAAGCCCGGTGTTGCCAACAGAGAAAACAATTCAAACGCTGCCCGCACCGATCATGAGTGTGGCGTCGATCTCGACCAGAATGTCGGGCATCGCCAGCACCTTGACGCCGATCAGGGTCGAGCAGGGCAGGGGCGGCTTCAGAAATTCGCTGCGCGCCTTCCCGAAATCGGGCCGGTCCGTGATGTCGACCAGATAGACCGTCATCTTGACGATGTCCGCAAGGCTGCCGCCCGCAGCCTCGGCCAGGGCGGCGATGCGCTCGAAGCAAACCCGCGCCTGCTCGTACGCCGAAGCGCCGCCCAGCGCCGCACCATCGCTGCCAGTCGAAGTCATGCCGGCGAGGAAGACCTGGTCGCCCACCCTCAGGCAGTTGCTGTAGATGCCACCCGGCGGCTCGGGTGCGTCGGGCGTGGTGATCTGCTCGATGCGGTCTGCCATTGCTCTCTCCCCCGGGGTTTTTTGCGCGGCCTGGCGCCGCCTATTGCTGGGCCTTGGCCTGGCGCTCGGCTTCGCGTGCGAGAAGGCTGCGGACACGCGTAAGGCCGAGGTCATGGGCGTAGAGATATTCGTGCTCGTCGGCGTCGCCTGCCATGGTCTCTGAAACCAGGCGGTCCTGCTCCAGCACGTGCCAGTGCCGCGCCTCCAGGCGGTTCTTGTAGAGGAAGCGCCAAGCGTCGCGCTGCCATCCTGCGACCTTTCGGTGACGCCAGAAAAAGATGGCGGAGCTGGCCTCGTCGATCGGCGTGACGTGAAAGACGATGCCAAAATTGCCGCCGGGCCCGCCGGTACCGGGATAAGGGATTTCAAGGCACACCGCCTGAAAGCCGTCGTCGTACCACTCGCTCCAGTCGAAGTTGAGGCCCTTCTGGTCGGTCTTCTCGAACAGGAAACCGGTCGGCGTGTCGCGCAGACCGAAGCGCGCTTCCTTGGCGCCCTCCTGCATCGAATGCGAGGTTGCGTGCAGATAGGCCCCATGCATCGGGTCCATGTTGTTGTCGATGAGGTAGCGGTAAGGGCAGCGCCATTCGGCGTAGCAGAGGATCGCCTCGTACGCGTCGCTGGTGAGGCGCTCTGGCAGGTGAAACGGTGCAGGTTCGGTTTCGGGGTCCGCGCCGTACCAGGCATAAACCGCGCCTCGGTATTCGCGCGTCGGGTAGATGCGAACGGCGCGCCGGCCGACAAGATCGCAATCCGGTTCGCCCGGCAAGGCAGCGACCGAACCGTCCGGCAGGATCTCCGCACCATGATAGACGCAAGTGAGCCGGTCGCCGTCATGGCGAGCGATCGAGAGCGGCGCGCCGCGATGCGGACAGCGGTTGTCCTGCAGGCATAAGACGCCGTTGGAGTCGCGCCAGGCTACCAACCGCCGGCCCCAGCGTGTCAGAGGCACGGGGCCTTTGCCGAGCTGGTCGGAGCGGCAAATGCCGTACCACCGATCACGCAGCCCTGTCGCCAGGATGGCCTGCGCTTCGGCGCTTACGCGGTTTCGGGCGATCGCTCCGGCCATGGTTCAGTCCTTCACTGCCTCGGACCCGCCCAGCGCCGCGATGACCGTCTGGAAACTGGCTTCGGTCCAGGCTGCGCCGTCGGGCGTCTTGACGTTCGTTGCGTTGAGCGCCTCGACCAATGCCGGCAGTTCGTGAATGCCGTGGCGAAAGGCATCCTCGAGCACATCGCCCAGCGCTTGCTCATAAGCGGTGGGCGGTTGGTTGCGGGATTGGACGGGGTCGAGATAGAGCCCGTTCGGCGGCAGGCGTGGATGGTCGCTTCCGCCCGCCCCGCTGCCGACCGGACCGTCGTTCGCGGCCGGCGATTCGGCCGCGCTGCCGGCGCCCCGGCGCGCCTTCGATTCGCCGGCGAGGCGTTCACGCACCTTGGTGAAGTCGTAGGAAATGAAGGTTTCGGTCGTGAAAACGCCCCAGGCCGAGCGCTCCAGCTCGACATTGACGGCCTGCAGCTTGTCGGGCGGCAGCCGCAGCGTGACGATCTGGCCGATCCCCATGACGACATTCCACGACACGATCTCCACGCCCGCGGGCGGAAAACGGTTCCACCAGTCGCGGGCGTCGAGTTTGGCTTGGAACTCGTCGAGCGCCTGCGACTGGTCGTGCCGCAGGAATACGGTCAATGTTATGTCCGTGCCGGCGATGTCCATCGTGTTACGGCGTTCCGGCTACTTGATGAACTCGTTCGTATAGAGGTCTTTCACCGGGGTCTTGCGCCGGATAATGCCCTGCGCGAGGTAGAAATCCTGCAGCTTGGCAAGGCGGCGCGGATCGGTCATCCCCAGAACCTTCTGACCCTTGTATGTGCGCTCCGTGAAATTGCGCAGGATCGCCGCCATCAGCTTACCCTTGCCCTTATGCGCGGGCACGGCCTTGACGTAGACGGCGGCGGCCTTTTCCGGATCGTCCATGATGAACTTGACGCCCTTCAACGTGGCGCGGACGATCGCCGCGACCAGCTTGGGCTTCTCCTTGATGGTCTTGTCGGAAGCGAGAATTGCCTGGGCCATCGAGGGGAAATAACGTTGCGACGGCATTGCGTTGGCTTTGCCCTTCAGCGCGCCCTTCACATAAATTTCCCAGTCCGGCACGCAGGCGCAGGCATCGGCCTTGCCGCCGATGACGAAGCCCGGCACGTTGCGCGGACCGACTGCCAGGATCGTTAGGTCGGTCTTTTTCAAGCCGACGCTGGCCAGAGTGCCGAGAAGCGCGAAATAGGTTGTGTCCTGATAGGACATCACCGAAACGGTCTTGCCCTTCAGCATGGCGGGCGAAGTTATGCCGCGGTCGGCACGTGCGACCAGTACCATCAGCGCGCCGCCGCCGAGCAGGCCGACCGAGCGGACCGGTATGCCGTTGGCGCGCACGATGATCGGCGTATCGCCGATGCCGCCGCCGACCGGCGCGTTGCCGACGCCGACCTGCTTGGCCACGTCGACGCCGCCCTTGGCGCGCACGAAGGTGACGTCGTAGCCCTCGGCCTTGTAGTAGCCGAGATGTTTGGCCAGCATCCACGGCGCAAACGCCGGCAGCACCGCGGGCGCGGGCAGCAGATAGTTGATTTTTTCCGCGGCCGTTGCCGCGCCCGAAGGCAGAACCAGCGCGGCGGCCACCAGCGCGCCAGCAATATGTCTTGAAACTCGGAGCGAATTTGACATCCCGTCCTCCCTGTGGCGCATTTCCGCGCTCGTATGACTGTTCGATGGCTCAATGTACGGACCTAGCAGTCGAAGGTTCAAGGACTTTCGGTCCCGTCGTGTTTTGTAGACAAAACAAGGGGCTAGGAGGAGCGGCGTCATGCGCCGCGCCAGGTCGGTCGAACTTGGAGACGCAGGCATTCCCCATGCCTCCGCCGGCGTTTCCTTGAATTCGTGGCGACGGGTCTTTTGAAAGGAGGCCGTGCTTGGCCAACCGGAGAACAAGCGACCTGGCGGATCGGCCGCCTGTTCTGTTGTGCGGCAGCATTCCTTTGCAAGACACGTCGGCGGTGATGCATGCCGAGTCCGAAGCCTTGGGTGATCGCCTGTCACGCGTTCCTGACGGCGAAACCGGAGCGCGCACCAATTGGATCGGCTGGCAGCACGCGGTGTTCGCCAGCCAGCAAGAGTTCGAGCAGATCAAGGCGCCGCAGCGCGACTATCAGCTTCAGCCGCCTTATCGCCTGAAGCCAGGGGCAAGGCCCGATGACATCGACTTTGGCGAATTGGGATATGCGGTCGTGGCGGCCACATCCTACGAAGCCTTCCGCGACCGGCGGGCGGCGGGCGCGTTTCGGTCGGATGCCCGCTTTCAGGTCTGTTTGCCGACCCCCTTTGCGCCGGTTTACGCCTTCACGGACTATGACACCCAAGAGGCGATTTATCCGCGCTACGAGGCGGCGATGCTTGCTGAGTTGGCGGTGATCGCCGATCAGATCCCGGCCCGCGATCTGGCAATCCAGTGGGATGTGGCGACGGAGATGAGCCTGTTCGAGCGGGTCTATCCCGCCCCAATGGACGACCCGGATCGAGAATTGATGACGCGCCTTTGCCGTCTGGGGGAGGCGGTGCCGGAGGGTGCGGAGCTCGGATTTCACCTGTGCTATGGCAGCATGAACAACCGCCATTGGAAAGAACCCGACGACCTTGGCAAGTTGGTTTGGGTTTCCAATGGCTTGGCGGCTGGGATCGGCCGGCCGATCGATTGGATCCACATGCCGGTGCCGATCGACCGGGAAGACGATGCCTTTTTCGCACCGCTCGCGAGCCTGCAGATCGACGGCGCTACCGAACTCTATCTGGGGCTGCTGCACCTCTCTGACGGTATCGAAGGGGCGCATCGCCGCGCCGCTACCGCCCGAAAGGTTCGTGAGGCTTTTGGCATCGCGGCCGAATGCGGTTTTGGACGCATGAGCGTTGCTGAAGCGACCGGTCTGCTCGATCTGCACCGCATGGCGGCGGACGACCTCGGCTAGCGGAGGACCTCCGCTTCCAGGGCGGCCACGTCGGTCGCCTCGATCACCCGGCGGGCGATGTCGTAACCGAAGCCGGCGCGCGCGAGGGCGGCCAGGTCCTTTTGGCGGCGCTCTTCGCGTATTTCCTCGGCGCGGTAGGGACCAAGGCGGCGACGGCGCGCAAGATGGATCGCGGCGGCGAGTTCGGGTTCTGCGGTTTCCTCCGTCAACGATGCCAACGCAGTCTCGATATCGTCCTGCCCGACGCCCTTCTGCATCAAGGTCGCCTGGATCTTGCGCGCCGAGGCGCCGCGACGGTGCAGGGTGCCGGCCTTCGCCTCGGCATAGGCGCGGTCGTCCAGCAAGCCGGAGCGCACGAAACGGGCGACGATCTCATCGACGGCCGCCGTGCCTTCGTCGCGGTCGCTGCCATGGGCGCGGGCGGAGCGCTCCACGCGGCGCAACAACACTCGGCGCAGATTGGCCGCGGAACTGGAGAAGCGCTGCAGATGGTAGAGTGCGGCGTTTTCCAGCGACTTTGGCGTTGCCTTACGCGGTGCTTTGCGCCCGCCAGGGGGCGTTACCTTGCGCGGGGCTTTGCGCAGGCCTTCGCGCCGATCGTTCGCCTGGTTGCGCGGATATGTCCGGTCGCCATTGCTCATGATGCCGCATGATTATAGGCGGCGCCGCACGGAGGCGCGAACGATGATCGAATTCGTACCGGGCCAGGTCTGGATTACGTGGATCCCGCTGCGCTTTTTCGGCTTGCCGATGGGCACGCGGATGACCGCGATCAAGCTCGCCTCTGGCGGGCTCTTCATCCATTCGCCGGTACCGCCGACGCCGGAGATCATGGACTTCATCGCACGCGAGGGGCCTGTGCGCTTCGTTGCCGCGCCCAACCGGTTGCATCACTTATATGTGAGCCCCTTCCTCGACGCTGTCCCCGGTGCGGAACTTTGGATCGTCAAGGAACTGGCAAAGAAACGATCCGATCTTACGCCGACCGGGATTCTGAGCGACCAGCCCGAGCCTAGCTGGGCCGACGAGATCGATCAGTGCCTCTTCCGCGGCAGTTTCTACCAGGAGGAGGCGGTTTTCCTACACCGCGCGAGCCGCACACTGATCGTGGTCGACCTGTTGGAATCGGTGCATCGCGACGACCCTTGGTATTACCGTTTCTTTGGCCGCCTCGCCGGGACCTACGAGCGGCCGGGCCTGACCCGGGACCAGCGCCTGGCATTCCGGGACCGGCCGGCGGCGCGCGCCAGCGCCGAGCGCATTCTCAGCTGGGACTTCGAGCGGATCGTCCTGGCGCATGGCAAGCTTGTGGAGCGCGACGGCAAGCGCGTATTCGCGCAAGCGATGCGCTGGCTGACCGGTTAGCGGAAGGTGGTGCGCCTATAAGGCCCTGTTCAACCGACCGGCCGCCGGCGTCGGCGAACGGAATGCGCGTGTCAGTAAAGCCGGCAGACCTTGTTCGTGCGCTTCATATAAGCTTCGTAGCCCCCGACATCCCGGCAATAAGGCTGGATCTTGTTGCCTCGCGCCAGTTTTTCCGGGCGCGGGGCTGCCTGTGTTGCCTTTATGCGTGCCCTGATCTGAACGAGGCGGAGCTCTTTTTGACGCGTGAGTCGGTTTTGCTCCATCAGCGCCAGCCAACTCGCGATCTCCGTTTCCCCGATCCCACGGTCGACGACCGTACGATCGGTGCCGCGCTCGGCGTTTCGCGGCTGCGTTGCTTCGGCGAGCTTGGCGGCTTCGGCCTTGTGTTGGTCGGCCCAGCTCAAATATCCGGCGCCGGCCAGGGCGAGCAGCAAACTCGCGGTCAGGACGCCTTGCCGCCAACCTGACGACGCCTTGGAGCGACTGGTGCGGTCTGCGGGGCCGGCCTGAACGGCAACGGGCGGCGCGCTGGAGTCTCTTGTCAATGTAATGTCGGTGCCCTTGAGGTTATCTCTGAAGCCGAGCCGGGCGCTCTCTTGCAGCGCCGGCACGAGGGTCTGCGGCTCGAGCTGGCGGCCGTGCATCATTTGCCGGAACTCGTGGATATCCTGGGGCCGGTCGGCGGGCTTGATCGCCAGGGCTTGCTCTACCGCAGCCAGCAAGGCCGGGCTGTACACAGCCGCGGCGGCTCGGGCGATGGGTACGTAATCGTCGCTCAGGATACGGTCCGGAGCCTCGGGCGGAGGCGATCCGGTAACGGCCCGGTAAATGGTCGCCCCCAGCGCGTAGATATCCGTCCAAGGGCCTTGCTGACCCTTGCTGGAATACTGCTCGCTGGGGGCGTAGCCGGGCGTCAGGGCGACGGTCAGGCTGTTCTTTTTGCTGTCGGTGGCTTGGCGAGAGCAGCCAAAATCGAGAAGCACGGCGCTGCCGTTCGGCCGGACGACGATATTCGCCGGTTTGATGTCGCGATGGAGAGCGCCCGTCGCGTGAATCTCTTCCAGGGCATCGAGGATAGGATCGAAGATTGCGAGCAGATCCGCTTCGCCAGGCGCTTCCCCGCGCTCCAGAACGCGCGCCAGGCTTTCGCCCTTCACGTACTCCATAACCATGTAGGAGGTTCCATTGGCCTCGAACAGATCGGTGATCGGGACGATGCCGGGATGGCGAAACTTGGCCAGCATGCGCCCTTCCTTGGCGAAGCGCGAAAGGCCCCACTTGAACTTCTGCTCCGCACCCAGCCGCGGCCGCACCGTGACGCCGTTTTCTTTGCGGAGCGCCAGGTCGTCGGGCAGGTATTCCTTTATCGCGACCGCATGATCGAGACCGGAATGATGGGCCAGGTAGGTAATTGCGAATCCGCCTTTGCCGAGAACCCGCTTGATGCGGTAGCTGTCCCGCAGCACGGATCCCTTGGTCAGCTCATGTCTGCGTGATGTGGCCATATGTGCATCTCTTAATTGTTCTCGCCGCCCGGGGCCGATGGTCTTTCTTGAGACTTCGGCACCGGCACCTAGTTAGCATTCCCCCTTATCTTAACGATTGAGTAATATTGAATAAAATTTTACCTATTGGCAAGATTAACGAAAATACATGGTTAACATATGCTCTGCGTATTCTTGAGTTACGTTAGCGTCACGATGCGAATTGCCTGGATTGCGTTAGTATTTCCGAGCATTGCAGGCTGACCGACGCGCGCGCACCGTCTAAGGTTTCGCAACCGGGCGCGCCCATACCGCACAAATATGACGGTTGTTGTCCCTGGGCAGGTTGAGGGCGGGGAACGCTCTGTTGGCCCTGCAATTCCTCGTCTGAATCGTGCATGCGTTTGGATTGGGCAACTAAATCGAGAGTAATTCCAGTGAAAATGAACAGGGTTAAAATAGAAATATAAAAACTAAAACAAATAATTGGCATAAAATTCTTCTAAAGTTTTATGTATTAAGTATAGGGTTTCTTTTTTATTTACAATCTCTAAAATTTGCGGCACAAACGACCCAATGGATTCGGGTTAGTCTCTTTTTGCGGATCCGAAATACGAAACTTCTGACATCTGATCCCAGGTGTTGGATTGTTGCAAACCCGGCCACGACACTCGTCGCTGGCCGCCGTTGAAACAACCGGGGAGTACGCAGGATGCTGAAACCCATCGATATCGAACGGGTCCGGACCGCAGGCATGGGTTCCGCGATCGCCGAGACTGCCGACAAGGTTGCCGCAGTCTACAGGCAGTCGGCCGAATCCAGCGAGGCGCGCACGATCGCGGAAGACATCATCGCGATCTGGTTGAAAGCCGCCGCGGACGAGGTTCGCGAGGCTCTGGCCCTGCAATTGAGGCATTGTCCATTCCTGCCGCGTGGATTGGCGAAGGAAATGGCCCGCGACCTGGGTTCGGTGGCAGTTCCGATGCTGAAAGTGTCGGAGGTTTTTTCCGAGGAAGATCTGCTCGAAATCGTGCAGAGCGCCAATGGGGAGAAACAAGCGGCCATCGCCACTCGGAATGACATTTCTTATGTCCTCGCCGAGGCGCTGGTGGCGAGCGAGAATGAAGAGGTCGTCAACGCGTTGGTGCGCAACGACGAGGCCCATTTGACCCAGGGCCTGCTGCACCGGATCGTCGACACTTATGTGGACAGCCAGTCGATTCATGAAGGTTTGGCCCATCGGGCTGCGTTGCCGATATCGATTGCGGAGCGCCTGATTACGGTGGTGGCGGATCAGTTGCGACAGCATTTGGTCGCGCGTTTCGAGATGCCCGTTGAGCTGGCGGATGGCCTGGCCGTCCTGTCGCGCGAAGCGGCCACGTCATCGTCCCTTCCGCCGCAAGCCAGCCCTGAGATCGCAGAGATTTTCGTCGGTCACTTGGACGCCTCGCGGCGCCTCAGCCCGACTTTCCTGCTGCGCACGCTGTGCGACGGGCAGGTTGAGATATTCAAGGCGGGGCTGGCGCGCCACGCGCGTATTCGGCCGGACAGCGTCGCCAAGATTCTGCAAACCGGCGAAAACGAGCAGCAATCCAACCTGCTGCTGCGCGCTGGTATCCCCTCGCTTCTTGTCCCCGCCTTCCGCGCGGCGGTTGATGTCATCATCAACCGTGTCGCGCCGAGCAACGGAGAAATAGTCTCCGAGCAGCGTATCCGGGAAGTGATCGACCGTATTGTCCAGCAATATGAGGAGATCGACCCCAAGGACTTGGAATCGGTGCTGATGCGGCTGTCTCAGACGATCAAGCGTTGCCTCGCCAGAAAGGCCGCCGAGCGGGAATCGCCGGAGCCCCGTACCTCACCGCTCACATCGACGAACACTCTGCTGGGCGATCCCCGGGAACGCCTGCCCAGCCGCGAGCGCGTCTGGGGAGCATACGAACCCACGGCAGGCAAGGTCAACTTCGGTCTTGGTAACGAACAACTTCCTGGCCGGGGCAAAGTCGTGAATCGGCCGACCCGCCACTGACTGGCCACTGACTGGCCGCTGACTGGCCGCTAACTGGCCAATGGGCGCCCGCGAATCTCGCTTTCGCCGCGGTGAACGGGGCCGGACTGGCGAATTGTCAAGCAGGTTGGACGTCGGCCACATTGCGGCGAGATTTCGGTCTGCGGGCCCGCTTCGATTTGGTCCCTTCGGCAGATGTGTCCGGCTCGGCGACCGGCTGTTCGCTGCGCGGCGATATTTCGGGCCGCAAATGCTCGATGGAATTGGCGTAGAACGCCATCAACGTTTCCTCACCGGGCGCGATCTGGAAACTGCCCAGGCCTCGGTCGAGGACCATGCCTCGGTCGATAAGCTGCTGAAGAGCCTCACCGATTGCCGTCCGCTCGTCGCTTCCCGGCAGGTAGACATGGGCGCCAGCGGCGCTCAAAGACTTGGCCAACTCCAAGGCGGCATTGATGATATCGGGCCCGCTCACCGTCTCTTCCGGCGCCTCGCTCATCACCGCGGCGATCAGCGGAGTTGGCACCACCGGCATGATCGTTGAGATCTCGCCCATCAATTCGTCGGCCAGTTTCTGAACCCATTTGAAACGCTCGCCCTTGTCGAGCTGGCGCAGGTCGACGTCATTGCTCGCCAGCCAGGCCTTGAGCGAGACCGGGGCGCCGAAATTAGCGCAGGCGCAGCCGAAAGCGTGGTGGTGCCCGAGCAAACGCCGGAAGGCCATGCCGAACGAGAAGCGGAAAGTCTCGCCGAGCACGAACCGCGCGGATTTGGGCATGTTTTCCGAGTCCGGATCGCCGATCAGGTTGCGGTCCTCGGCGATGCGGTCGTAGTTGGTGGCCACCGGCAAGATGACGATGTCGTGCTCGCCGTGCGGATCGAAGGTCCGGATCATGTAGTCGAGCATGCCAAGCCGGGCGGGCTGCAGACGGCCGTCGCGGGACAGCGCGCCCTCGATGAACAGGCCTTGCGGCACGCAGGATCCGATCGCCATGTGCATGTAACGCTCAAGCACCCGCCGGTAGAGCGGATCGCCCGAATCGCGCTGGATGAAGTAAGCCCCGGTCGCCTTCATCATCTGCTTGAACGGCCAGATGCGCGACCACTCACCGGCGCCGAAGGACAGCATGGTCCGGTGCATGGTCACGTAGGGGATCAGGATGCCGTCCATATTGCTGCGGTGGTTGCCGATCATGACCACGCAGGATTTTGGATCGTTGAGGCCGTCGGCGTCTTCGTGCACGTAGCCGACATGGACCCAATGTATGGCGCGGATGAAGAGCCGGGCGATCAGGGAGTAAACCCGGAAATAGAAAAACGGGCTCAAGGCCGGCACGATGCTGCGGGCGTAACCGCGGGCGCGTTTGACCGCCGCCGCGCGCGGCTCTCCGCGTGCCTTGGCGACGCCTTCGGCCATCTCCAGGACTTTCTCGTCGTTGGCGAGCTGGTCGATCACGGTCGAGCGCCGCATCAACGCCAAGGTCGGCAGCTGGACGGGAAGACGGGCATTGATCTTGTCGACCAGCCCCCTGCGGCGCCAGCGGACATAGCCGCGTAGCATCGGGACAAGCAGGTTCCGCAGCGCGGCCAGGATGAGCGCCAGACCGGCCAAGACCACAATCCAGATCGGAATCGCCAACGTCTCGGTCATCGCTCACTCCCTGGCGACCGTCCTGCTGCGGCCGCCTAACAACCATCAAGCGTAGCATGACTGCATTTTGGGCACGAGTCTGTGCGCTTGGCTTTGGGGGGCTTGGCTCGGGTAGGCTCGCGTCGGCGCGGCCCGCGAAGCACCTACGTGTCAGAGCGATCCCAGAACCGACATGAAGCGGCCAAGGGGGCGGGCGTCGCGCATCATGCGCAGCGGAATTGAGAAATGGCCGAGCGGCCAGGTGAAGACATTCTCTGCCGGTACGCCCCAGTCCTCGACCAGCTTGAGCCCGCTGTGATAGGGCGTCACCTGGTCGCGGCTGCCCAGGATCACCACGATCCGGGCCGGGTCGATCGAGGGTGCGCCGTGCGGGTCGACCAAGTCCATGACCTCGGCCGTCTTCTCTTGGCTCCAGCCGATCTCCTCCGAGCGGCTGGCCGTACCCCAGGCCTTGGCCATCACGCCTTTCACCGCGGCATCCTCGTGGCGCGCACAAGGTGTGATCAGGAATGCCGCATCGGGGCGCAGCCGCTCCGGCCAGTCGCGGGCGTTGACGATCGTAGCCTGCGAGATCATCGCGCCGAGGCTGCTGCCGCCCAGCGCCACGGGACCGCTCGTATGATTGCGGGCCCAGTCCAGCAGTACCGCCTGCTCGCGAACCGCCGCCGTGAACAGCTCAAGCACCCCAAGCGGGGTGCGGGCGAACAGGGTCTCGCCGCCGAAGCGGCCGGGCAGTACGCGGCGGCCGTGCCACGGCGCCTCGGGGCGGATCACGCGTATCCCGGCGCGGCTGAGATCGGCAACCTCGTCGATCAGGTTGTGCCAGTGGTCGAACTCCACGCAGACACCGTGGCCGAAGACGAGCGTCGGCGGATTCTCCACGCCTTCAGGTTCATGGACACGGGCATAAACCGTGTCGTTCATGATCGGCGAGGGCGAGGCAAAGCGTAGCCAGTAGTCGCGTCCGGTCGGTGCCGGAACGGTGCGGGAAACCGCGACTTCCGGCATCGTTTCAGGCGGAGCGAAGGCGGTCTTCGCATTGGTGAATTCGCGGTAGGCCTCGCTTTCAAGCTGCTCGGGATGCGGCGTCTCCCAGCGGATCGCGGGGAATGGCCGTTTGCGCAGGAAGCGGAAGTGGCGGCGCGTTGCGTTGTAGGTTGTGCGGCGGTCGATACGGTCCATCTCGATCGCGACCAGATCGTCCGGACCAGTTTCGCCCGGCCCGAAGAACGCGGCTTCCCAACGCTCTTCGGCTGCGGTTACGGCCCTGCGCGCCACCTCGAATCGCTCAAGCGCGCGCGTCAGGCGGCCACTCAGCTTGGGCGCCGGCTCGATCGGCACCGACTTTATGAACCGCTCCGGCGATCCCTCGGCCTCGCGCGCCGCCGCCCATAGCCGCGACAGCGGAAAGAACCACCGGGTCAGCAGGATGTAGGCGAGGCGATCGAACCACGCCTGCGCGAACAGCGCCCCGATGGGCGAGCGCAGCCAGCGTGCGACCCGATTCTCCAATCCAATGGTCGCTTGGGTCGTTCTCGCATTGGCCGCGTCTGCGGCGGCTGGAGTCGCGGTTGTGTCTGGCATCGGCGCGCAGTCTCCTCTGGGCGGCAATGTGACCGATCCGCCCGGGTCGGGCAATTGCCATGGAAATCTGACCGGAGCCGCCGGTATGGTCGGTTGGTACGGTGGATGTCGTTTCCACGACGCCGGGCGATACGGTAGGCTGGCAAGCGATGTTTGGACTGTGAGGACGGGTATTCATGTGGGCAATCAGTCAGAGGATGGCGGTGTTGGCCTCAGGTTTACTGCTGTTGTTGGCCGCCGGCGTCCCGGACGCAGTTGCCCAGAGCAGCGGCGGCGCCTGCGCTGCCTGCCGGGGTTGCGTCGAGACCGAACGCTTTGCCAAGACCCACGGCCAGACGATGCGCCGATGGATCAAGGAAGCGAAGGCGAAAGGCCGCAAAGATTTTGCCCGCAAGCTGGAGCGCCGGGCGCGCTCGCTCGGTGAAACCCGCGAGCGCGCCGCCGCTGCCCTGGTTGCCTGCCGCAAGCAGATGTGCGGCGCCGGCGCTGCCGGCAACGGTGTGTTCCGGCAATGCGCGGTCCGACCGAACCTGTCGGGACGTTGGCAGACCGCCGCCGTCCAATGCCGCGACGGCAAGAACCAGACCGTGCAAATACTCGATGCGCGGCCGTCTTATCGCCTTCGGGTTACGGCGGAAAGCTGCCCGCGGAAGGGCGCATTGATATTCGACGCCGTGGTGGGACCGACGCGCTACCATCTGACGGCATCGGCGCGCTCCAGCGCCGGCCGCCTGCGCTACAACCGGGAGGACCTAGCCATCATCAATGCCGGCCGCATGCGCTTGCGCGGGCCCGGCCGCAAGGTTTCGGTTCGCTTCACGCGGTTGCCGGCGGCCGGTCTTTCGGGCGACTGGCGCATCGTTCGGCCGCGTCATCTCGCAGGGTCGCTGCTGCGCATCGAGCAACTAGGTGCCACCGTGGTGGCGCGTCACGTCCGGCCGGCGCCCGAGACGGCCCGGCATTACGGCTACAAGGAGGGGCATGCCGCCTTCAAGGGCGCGTTGAAGGGCCGCGTGGTAAAGGGCCGGTTGCGCTCGCGTTTCCCGGCTCGGCTCGGGCGAAAATGCCCCGACAAGCTTGTCCGTCCGGTCGTTTTCCGGCTCCGGGTCAAGCGTGGTGGGGCGCGGCTGACGGGGCGATACAAACGGGCGCGCCTGACCACCCGGGACTGCGAGGTCGCCGAACTCGCCGACTGGAACAAATTCGAGCTGAAACGCGTTTCAACCCGTTAAGCCTCCGAGGGATTTGCCGGGAGCGATTCCCCCCGAGGGCTTAATGCTTTAGAACTCAGCCATGCAAGAAAACAGCCGTGTCCAGGACCGAGCCGTGATTTCCGGCGAGGCGCTCAGCCCCGCCATGCGTCATATCGGCGCCGTCAATTGGACCGGCGTTTGGACGCTATATTCCAAGGAAGTCCATCGCTTCGTGAAGGTCTACCTGCAGTCGGTCTTCGCGCCGGTGATCACCTCGCTCTTGTTCCTGGCGATTTTCACGCTGGCGCTGGGGCGCTCGGTGCAGACGGTCGTCGGGGTGCCATTCGTGGTCTTCCTGGCGCCTGGGTTGATGATGATGGCGATGATCCAGAACTCGTTCGCCAACACCTCGTCCTCGATGGTGATCTCCAAGGTGCAGGGCAACATCGTCGACGTTCTGATGCCGCCGATGTCGCCGGGCGAGCTGACCTTTGCCTATGCCGTGGCCGGTGCGACGCGCGGGCTCATGGTGGGGGTGGTGACGGGGCTCGCGATGTGGATTTTCGTGCCGCTACGGATCCACGATCCGTTTCTGATCCTGTTTCACGCTTGCGGCGCGTCCCTGATGATGTCGCTTCTGGGGCTGATCGGCGGCATCTGGGCCGACAAGTTCGATCATATTGCCGCGGTGACAAATTTCATCATCCTGCCGCTGTCATTCCTGTCGGGCACCTTCTATTCGATCGAGCGCCTGCCGGGCCTGTGGAATACCGCGGCGCATTTCAATCCGTTCTTCTTCATGATCGACGGCCTGCGATACGGCTTTATTGGCAGGGCCGACGGGCCGCTGCTGCTCGGTGTCGGCGTCGTGCTGGCGATCAATATCGCGCTGTGGCTAGTCGCGCGCTGGATGTTCGCCTCCGGATATAAGCTGAAGAGCTGACGCGGGATCGGGCGGGACGGCGAGTTTACTTGTAGCGGCGGGTTTCAAACCCGCCCCTACGATTGGCATGGTCGTCCCGGCAAGAGTTGGCCGGCATTCCCCCCTCCCGCGTTGACAGGGCGGGGGTGCGCGAAGATACTCGGCGGCCTTCTCGCAGTTGCGAAAATCCAAGCATTGGTGCGGCTTTGGCTAGCGCCAGACAGAACAGGAGTCCGGTCTCGTGATCCCAGCGGTGATGCCGACATACAATCGGGCCGACCTCGCCTTCGAGCGGGGCGAGGGTGTCTATCTCTACGGGACCGATGGCCGACGATACCTCGACTTCATGGCCGGGATCGCCGTGGACGTGCTGGGCCACGCCCATCCCTACCTGATCGAGGTGTTGACCGAGCAGGCCAAGAAGCTCTGGCACATCTCCAATATTTACCAGATCCCGGACCAGCAGCGCCTGGCAGAGCGGCTCGTGGCGGAGACCTTCGCCGATACCATGTTTTTCTGCAATTCCGGCGCCGAGGCGGTGGAATGCGGCATCAAGGTCATCCGCAAATACCACCACGACGCCGGAAATCCGCAGCGTACCGACATCATTTGTGCGGAGAACGCTTTTCACGGGCGCACTCTGACTACCATCTTCGCCGCCGGCCAGGACAAGCTGGTCGACGGTTTCGGCCCCGCGATGCCGGGCTTCGATCACGTGCCGTTTGGCAATCTGAACGAGTTGCGCGCCGCGATCACGCCGCAAACCGGCGGCATTCTGGTCGAGCCGGTGCAGGGCGAGGGCGGTATCGTTCCGGGCGCGGATGAATACTTGCAGGGCCTACGCGCCGTCGCCGACGAGTTCGACCTGATCCTGATGTATGACGAGATCCAGTGCGGCGTCGGCCGGACCGGCAAGCTGTTCGCCTATGAATGGGCCGAGAACGCCGCACCCGACGTGATGGCGATCGCCAAGGGTCTGGGCGGCGGGTTCCCTGTCGGCGCCTGTCTGGCGACCGAACGCGCCGGTGCCGGCATGGTTCCCGGTACCCATGGCAGCACCTTCGGCGGCAATCCCCTCGCCATGGCGGTTGCCAACGGCGTGCTCGACGTGGTGTTGAAGGATGGCTTCATGGACGCGGTCAACGCGGTCGCCAAGACGCTCCATGCGATGCTGAACGACCTGGTCGCGAAATTCCCGGAGGTCTTCGTGGAGACCCGCGGTAAAGGGCTGATGGCGGGGCTGCGCTGCGCCGATGGGGTGGTCAACGGTGAGATGGTGGTCGCGCTGCGCGCTGCAGGGCTGCTGACCGCCGTGGCCGGCGCCAATGTGGTGCGCTTCGTGCCGCCGCTCGTGATCACCGATGCCCATGTTGGTGAGGCCGCGGCGATCATCGAAAGCATTGCTGGTAACTGGCCGCCGAAGGCAGGGACGCCGTGAGCGCCGGCGGCGGTTCGGTCCGCCATTTTCTCGACTTGCACAGGCTCGAGGCCGAGACCCTGCGCGATATTCTGGCCAGCGGGCGCGCCTTCAAGAACGGTGCCGGCGAGCCGCAGACCGGCGCTGCACCGAGACATGCCGGCAAGCAGCTCGCGATGATCTTCGAGAAGCCCTCGACCCGCACGCGGGTCTCCTTCGAGGTTGCGATGCGCCAGCTGGGCGGCGACTGCGTGGTTCTGGAGCGCGACAGCTCTCAACTCGGCCGCGGCGAGACCGTCGCCGATACGGCTCGCGTGCTGTCGCGATACGTCGATGCCATCATGCTGCGGACCACGGACGAGGCCAAGCTGCTGGAACTGGCCGAGCATGCCACAGTGCCGGTGATCAACGGCCTCACCAACAAGACCCACCCCTGCCAACTGATGGCCGACGTGATGACTTACGAGGAGCACAAAGGCCCGATCGCGGGGGCCAGCGTGGCCTGGACCGGCGACGGAAATAATATGGCCGCGTCCTGGATCCATGCCGCCCAGCGCTTCGGCTTCCAGTTGCGCCTTGCCTGTCCGCCTGAACTCAGCCCACCCCGGGAGGCGCTCGACTGGGCCAGCGAGAACGGCGCGGAGGTCAGCGTCACGGACGACGTCGAGGCCGCGGTAAAGGACGCCGACTGTATTGTCACTGACGTCTGGGTCTCGATGAGCGACGACCATGAGGTGGAGAACCTGCACAACTTGCTGGCGCCCTACCGGGTCGACGAGCGGTTGATGAGCCTGGCCAAGGACGACGCCATCTTCATGCATTGCCTACCGGCACATCGCGGCGAAGAGGTGACCGGTTCGGTGATCGATGGGCCGCGCTCGGCCGTTTGGGATGAGGCTGAGAATCGCCTGCACGCCCAAAAGGGCATTCTCAACTGGTGCCTCGACTGACGCGCCCAGTAGTTCACATGATGACTACCATTCCGCCAAAGTGGAGCTGAGCCGCACTGTTGCGCGCCGGTCCGGGGCCGATGGCGTCATGACGGACGGCCCGTCCTCAAATATTGGCGGATTGGTGTCGGCAGTTCCGGTCTCGGCGGCCGATATCGAGGCAGGGCAATGGGCTCCGAACCCTCAAATTTGCCCGCCTGACCGGTGGAAACCAGATGACAATGGACCGTTGGGACGATATCCGCAGAACCTTCGACTGACCTCGTTCAGAGGAGGGCAGTATTGGTGGCGAACAATTTAATCTTTTGAAATCAAATAAGTAGCAAAACTATCATGTGATAGAAAAGCGCCAAATCGGGCAGCCTATCTATCAGTCGGTAAAGCCAATTCGGCCGGATCGGACGCGTACCGGATCGTAGATCAGGCGTTGCTTTTCGCGGCGCGTTGGATCCACGCCAATCATGAAGCGGGTGTCGCGCTCGTTGTTGCGGCGCGCCGGGTCGAGATTGAGCGGCATCCGAAGAATGGCGATCAGGCGCATCGGAAAGCCGGGCAGCGCGGGTCCGTCGAACAGCCGGTCCTGGCCGGGCTCCTTGATCCACGGCGGATGTTGCCATCGATTGGTGAAGCTACCCGTGATGGTTATGCGCTGGCCGGGCTCGATGGCGCGATCGATTTGGCGCGACCAGCGCGTCAGACGGCGCGAACCGGGCTCGGCGTGCAAGCTGAGATCAAAGCGCGCGCCGGTCTCGTAGCGCGCAGTCCCCCGATTGGTAATAGTCACTTCGTAGGACTGGCGGCTGGCCCGGTAGCGGCCGTCTTTAAGGTCGATGGCGAACGGACCGGGCTTAACCGTGGTGAGCTCCAGATCGATATAGAGACCGACCGGGACCAGAAGCGTGTGCCGATTGTCCGCCGGTGTCGCATCAACAAATGCCGTGACAGAGTGACCTTTTTCGTTGGCGATATAGATCGTTCGGCGGTATTCGCGCCCATGTATGTGCCTGGCGTCGGCCGTGAGATGTAGCTTGAATTGGCGGTTTCGGCCTGGCGGGATGCGAAGTGCGCGCGGCCGAAAGGGTAAGACATCGTCGGGCGTTCGCACGACGTCGACACGTATGGTGGCCGCGCGAGCGCCGTGATTTCTCACGGTGACGATGGCGTCGAAGGCATCACCTGGACGCAGGCCGCCGGACCGTAGATGCCGGGTTTCCACGCCCATGATACTGAGACGGTGTTGCAAAGCGGCTGCACTTTTCGGAACGGCTGGAGCGGCGGGAGCCGGCGCGCTCGCACCGGACTTTTGCGTGGCTGCCTCCTTGCTCACCTTGTCGTCGGAGCCGATCGGAATACGAAGCCCGCCAATCGCCAGCGCCACGGCGCCAATCACGAGCGCCACTGCGAGTTGGCGGCGGGTAAAGGCTTCCTGGCGGGATCTGCTCCTGCTGACCATGCAAACTGTTTGGGGCGCGGCCTCTTAACAGACGGTTAGGGAAATCTTGCATGCTGGACGATTGCAGGGCCGAGGGCCGCGCGGTGCGCCGGCAGCGCCTTGTTTCGGGTCCGCATCGTCGCCACTATTATGCCCATGATTGTGCCCGTAAATCCGTTCATAGTAGGCTGCGCCTGAGATGCCGGAGGATGGCACTTCCAGCCGGGCGGTCGCTGACGACCTGATCCAGCCCTTCCAGATCGAGAGCCACTCGCTGCGGGGGCGCCTGGTGCGCCTGGGGCCTGCCATCGACGCGATCCTGAGCGCCCATGACTATCCCGAGCCGGTGGCCCAACTGCTCGGCGAGACAGTGACCTTGGCGGGGCTCTTCGCCGATGCGATGAAATTCGAGGGTATTCTGACGATCCAGACCAAGAGCGACGGTCCAGTCAATCTGCTGGTTGCCGATGTGACGTCCGCTGGCGACATACGTGGATATGCAGGATTCGATGCCGAGCGGCTTAAAACGGCGATTGACGGGCCCGTGGAAGCGCCGGTTCCGATGCTGCTGGGCTCAGGCTATCTCGCATTCACGGTCGACCAGGGGCCGCGCACAGAACGCTATCAGGGCATCGTGGAGCTCACCGGGGCCACGCTGGCCGACTGCGCGCACCACTATTTCCGCCAGTCCGAGCAGCTCGATGCGGCGATCCAGCTTGCCGCCGGGCGCAAGGAGAACGTCGACGGCGGCGCCTGGCGGGCCGGTGGGCTGATGCTTCAGCATCTGCCGCCGGAGGGCGGCAAGGCTGAGCACAACTGGGACATCGACGCCCAGCTCGATGAGGATGGCTGGCGCGAGACGGTGGCATTGATGGGCACGGTGACGGCCGATGAGCTGCTCGGTCCCGCATTGGCGCCGCACGACCTGCTCTACCGCCTGTTCCACGAAGTCGGCGTGCGTGTTTACCAGCCCAAGGGCTTGGCGAAAAACTGTCGCTGCTCGCTCGAAAAGGTGACCAACACCCTGGCCAGCCTACCACGCGAGGAGATCGAAGATTGCAAGGAGGAAGGGTCCGACGAGGTCGTCGTCACCTGTCAATTCTGCAACAGTGCGTATCGGTTTGACGACGCGGCCATCGCAGCCCTCTACGAGACGACCGACTAGTCACGCCCGACGCACCCAGCAGCGGCCCTGAATGAGAAAGTAGGCCATGCGCACGCATCTGACCCATCTGCTGCAGCGCGCGGCGCACGAAGCGCCGGACGCGCCCGCTGTCACCTTCGAGGGCCGCACCCGGAACTGGAGCGTGCTGGCCGAGCGCTGCGCCCGTATGGCGGGGGCGTTGAAGGGGCTTGGTTTCAAGGCGGATGATCGGGCGGCGGTGCTGTCCCAGAATACCGACCGTTTCGTGGAGCTCTTCTTCGCACCGATCTATGCGGGCGGGCTCTTCGTGCCCATCAATACGCGCTGGGCACTGCCGGAAATGATCGCCTGTGTGGCCGACTGCACGCCAAAGATACTGTTCGTGGACCGCGATCATATCGAACTGGGGCAAGCCATCGCCGCCGCCTGCCCCTCGGTGGATCATGTGGTGCTCGCGGATGACTGGACTGCTGACGCCGCTCGTGACGGCCCGGCGCCGGCGGACCTGCTCGATTACGAGGCGCTGATCGAGAACGCTGCCCCGGCCGAGGATGCCGGCCGCGGCGGCGAGGACCTGGCCTGCCTGTTCTATACAGGGGGCACGACAGGGCGCTCCAAGGGCGTGATGCTGACCCACGACAACGTCTTCGCCAACACCCTCGGCTCGGTCGCGGCCTACGAATATGACAGCCGGGCAACCTATCTGCAGGCGGGACCGATATTCCATCTCGCGGCCGGGGCGCGGGTCTATAATTTTGCGCTCACCTGCGCCCATTCAGTATTGTTGCGGCGCTTTGAGGCCGGCGAGGTTCTGGCCGCGATCGAGACCCATCGCGCCAGTGTCGGGCTCTTCGTGCCGACGATGCTGAACCACATGCTGAACCATCCGCGCTTCGCCGAGTTCGATCTGAGCTCGCTTGAACAGATCAACTATGGCGCCTCGCCGATGCCCCAGGCGTTGTTGCGCCAAGCCATGTCGCAGTTGCCGGGGGTGAGTTTCTACCAGGGCTACGGCATGACCGAGGCTGCACCGCTGCTGACCATGCTGGGACCGGATGATCACGTGGTGGAGGGCCCGCGCGCGGCCCGGCTTGCCTCCATCGGGCGGCCGATCTATCACGCCGAGATCAGAATATTCGATGCGGGCGACCACGAGGTGCCGGCGGGCACGGTGGGCGAGCTTGTCGCGCGCGGACCCAACATGATGAAGGGCTACTGGAACATGCCCGAGCAGTCGGCCGAGGTGCTGCGCGGCGGCTGGTACCATACCGGCGATGCCGGCTACCGGGACGAAGATGGCTACATCTTCCTGGTTGACCGCATCAAGGACATGATCGTGAGCGGCGGCGAAAACATCTACTCCGTGGAGGTCGAGGACGCCGTCTACCGCCACCAAGCGGTCAAGGACTGTGCGGTTTTCGGCATTCCCGACGCCGATTGGGGCGAAGCGGTGCATGCCGTGGTGACGCTAAAGCCAGGAAAAATGGCGGGCGAAGACGAGCTGATCGCGCATTGCCGGTCGCTGATCGCGGGCTATAAGTGCCCCAAATCGGTGGAAATCCGCGACGAGCCACTGCCGATTTCCGGCGCCAACAAGATCCTAAAGAGCGAGCTGCGCGCGCCCTATTGGGAAGGCCACGAGACCAGGATCGTGTGAACAAGGCGTTTGGTCTGGCGCCTTACGCCGGCGCTCTTTGGCTCTGCCAGGCCATGGCTAGCCCACTATGCCTCTGGCCGGCGCGGGCGCAGCCAGAGGAAAAAAACCCCCCGTGCCCCCACCTCAAACGAAATCGAGGGGCCGTCGGCCGCCGGCGGCGCGCCGCACCGAGCCCAGGATCGAGGAGAACATCTCGGTGCCGGAGACACCAGCCATCGGCGCGGATTTGCGGCTGGTCAACGTGGCGCCGTCGGCGCCGAGCGCATCGACCGTCGCGATACCAACGTCGAGCGAAGGATCGGCGATGAGGCGGGTTTTGCAGCGATCGAGGCCGACCGTGGCCAGGGCGCAGGTCACCATGGTGTTGACGTTGCGCGGGAACATCCGACCGATCTCGCGGGCGCTACCCTCGAAGACGACCCTGCGCTCGGTGATAGGTCCGGGATCGAGGCCGGATTCGGAGAACTCAATGGCGTCGGGGTGCTTCTCGAAGGTGATGGTGATTTCGCTCCAATTGGCGGAGCCTTCGACCAGATTGTCGACGCCGACCAGGGCGCCGTGTGGGATGAGAAGCCGGGTTCCATGGGCCCGGGCGGATTCCAGCAGCCGGGCCTCCAGGGCTTCATCGACCAGAGCAGAGACCGAGAGCGGCAGATAGTCGGCGCTCTCCAGGAAGGCTGTTCCGAATTCCCGTGTGACGTCGGGGTGGGCGAGTTCGACGATGAGATCGGCGCGGCGTGCGGCGAAATCACCGAGACTGTCGAGCCGAAGCTCCGCCGGCAGATCGGCAACGCGTTCGGGCGAGCGATTCCAGATGAAAGCGACGTCCAGGTCGGGCTCGTTGGTGTCGCTCAGCGCCTCGTGGAGTTTGGCGCCGATGAAGCCGAAGCCGATGATGCCGACGCGGGTGGGTGTATTCACGCGTGATTATCCCTTGGATTGACCGTATGGGCGCGTTTCCCTCGCCCTTCGACAGGTTCAGGGTGAGGGAAATCTTCGACGAGCCGTCACAAATCTCCTCCGGCCGCCGCATTGGCCCTCATCAGCCCTCATCAGGCCTCATCAGCCCTCGTCCTGAGCTTGTCGAAAGATGAGGGCGCTGTTGCCAATTGCCGCCCACTAGCGCGCCGGCCCCCCACCCTTCGACAGGCTCAGGGTGAGGGGCTGATAGACGCTATGGCGTTGCGGCGAAGCCTTAGCTAGCCGCGCTTGCGCCAGCCGCGCATCGGCCAGATCGGTTTGGTCTCCGCGGAACTCTTGGGCAGGACGACCAGCACCCGCTTGTCGCGGTTCTGGACCCCGGAGTTCTTGGTGCTGGGGTTCTGGCCTTTGGCGTTGAACTTGATGCCGGAGCCGGTGGAGACGTTGTCCTGGATATTGGTCGCCCGCAGGGCCGCCTGCAGCGCCGTGTTCTTGGTCGTGCCCGCACGTTTGAAGGCATCAGAGGTGATCAGTAGCGCCTCGAACGTGTGCGAGTGGTTCGGCCCCAGGTTGCGGTCGGGGTATTTCTTGGAGAAGGCCGCGGCCAGCGCGCGCGACATCGGCTTGGTTGCGTCATGCCAGGGCACGAAGCTGACCACGTCGTTGCCGTACTTGCCGGTGGCCTTCAAATAGGCATCCTCATACCAGCCGGGACCGGTCGACATCACGCCCATCGGCTCGTAGCGCTGTTTGACCATCTCGCGGGTCAGGGCGATGGCGTCGTTCAGGCGGCTGACCATCCACACCGCCTCGGCCTTGCTGGACTTGGCCTTGCGGATCTCGCCGGCAAAGTCGCGGCCATAGGGGTCGTAGGAGACCTTCTCGACGATCTTGTAGGGCATCTTGAAACGCGGCGCCAAGGCGAAGAGCGCACCGGCCAGGCTGCTGCCAAAAGTGTCGTTGACGTGCAGCAGCGCCACGGTCTTCGGCGTGTGACCGCTGATCTTGAACAATTCTTTCTGGTTCAGGAAGGCGTCCTTTACGATCATCGGGCCCGTCGGGAAATTGCGGAACACCCATTTGTAGCCGAGCTCGGTGAGCTTGGGCACGGCCGCGATGTTGACCACGAGCGGGATGTTGTTCTGTTCGCAGACCTGGGCGGCGGCCATCGTGGCACCGGAATCGAAGCAGCCGATGATGAGTTGGGCGCCGTCATTGATCAGTTTCTCCGCGCGGGCACGGGCGATATCGATCTTGGTCTCGGTATCCGCGTGCATGAGCTCCAACTCGGGAAATCCCCGTTCCTTCAGCAGCGGCATGCCGACTTCGACGCCACGCAGGCAGTCGGAGCCGATCTGACCCTGCGGCCCGGAACGCGGGAGCAGAATGCCGACCTTGAGCTTGCTGGCAGCGAGGCCGTGTCTGAGCGGTGTCGCCGCAGCTACTGTTGTCGCGGCAGCGAGCGTGGCGAAGCGACGGCGGGTCAGGCGCCGGCCGTTTCGGTCGTAGTAGACTACCGTGCGATTGGTCATCGTATTTCCTCCTCCAAAGCTGGCTCCATGACTGGCCTTCGCAATCCGGATGCCGAAATGCGCTCGGGCCGGGCGCCTCATTCGAATGGGCGCCGATGCCGCAAGGGAGCATGCTACATCAGCTTGGCAGTCGGGCAAAACCTTGGCTGACGGACAAACGCAACCGGTGCGGGCCGTTGACCGAACAGCTTGGGCGCTACCACGCCCGTGATCGTGTCGGGCTCATCAGGGCTTTGGGGTAGGGACCTTGACGCGAGGCAACCCAGGCGCGGTGGCCGCGCCCTTTTCGGTGCATTGGTGGCGTTTGATCATTTGGTCCAGGTCAAGACCGTAAATGCGCTGTGCGTTGGCGTTGCAACGTCCGGTCTTGGCGCAATGGCGCAATAGAGCGCGAAACTCCGCAATTTGAGAACAGCGGAAGCGATGACTGAGCGAGCCGTGGTAGCGCGCGAAGGTGCCCTCTTTCAGCGGGTTGGCATAATAGTCGCGGCGTACCAGGGGGTGGGAGCCTGGTGCGCCGAAACGCCTTCCTCGAAGCTGGTAAAGCAGCATATCTAGGCGGCGGTGATTGCCGCTGTAGATTTTCGCCTTCTCAAAATCCTGACGCGCCAGTTTGAAATAATTGAGATTGGTGACCGCAATGCGTTGGTAGTAACGACCGCGTTTCTCCAGGAAGCTGGGATTATATGGGTCGAGTGCCAGTGCCCGCTCCCAGTAGGCGAACGCAGACTTGGCATCGTCCATAGCGGCGTGGGAGACCGCCAGCGCATGCAGGAGATGCGGTGCTTCGGGTTCCATCGCCAGCGCCAGCTTGTATTCGACGACCGCTTCCTTGTGACGGCCCGAGTAATCCAGCGCCAGCCCGCGACGATATCTGTATGAGGGCCACTCTCCGTAGGCCAGCGCACGGTCGAGCTGCTTGAGCGCCTCGGCATAGTCTTCCGCAGCGATCGCCACCTGGCCGCGGGCATACCGGGCGAAGCCGAGCAAGCCGCCAAGATTCGCGCAGCGTTCATGAACCTGGCGCAGATGCTTCTCGATGGCGCCGATCGAGCCACCCCAGGCCGGAAGGCGTAGCCACAGCGCCGTGTGATGCATCAGCCGAGAACAGGGTTTGACCCGGAAGCCGAATTTCATCCACATGCGGCCTTCGGCTTCGCTGCCCATGAAAACGCCCTGTGCATAGGCCCGGGCATGAGCCGGCACCAGCTGCGCATCGCGTGTCAGGGTTTGACGGAAATCATTCGTCGCTTTGCTCGCGTGGCGGTGGATGCGCTCATGGGCGCGCGCGGTCGGCTTTGCGCTCCAAACCGTAACGCGGGTGTAGAGTGCGATATGCGCGTGATGGACGCCGCGGGCCAGCCACCCCTCCGGCGAGGCCGGATAGGACTGGATCCATGCCTCGAATCGCGCCTCCAGCGCCGGGTCGGCGCTGGCGAAGGCCGCGAAGGCGTGGTCGACGGTGCGGCCGTTGATTTTTCCGGCGTGGAAGTCCTTGGTCAACTTTGACATACGCGCTTGGAGCGCGTCGTAGTGGCCCTCGCGCAGCAGCTTGAGCAAAGGCAGTCGGCGGGGATAGGGGCCGGCCGGCGGCTTGGCGGCGATCGCAGGCAGCGGTGCGTCCCAGGACAGGAACTCGCGCACGTTTTCTTCCAGCTCCTCCAGACTCGGCTGAACGATGGCCACGATAACGACGTGAAGCGCCCCGACGCCAATGAGCGCCATCCAGCTGACTTTGCGGTACCAGGGTCGTTTGGTCTTTCGGTTGGGTTTGGCGGCGGGCGGTTCGTTGGCGGCCCAGGGACCGGGTGGCTGATCTCCCGATGATCTCAACCTGTGGCGGCTGGGCTTCTCCCATTCCGGAGCGGTCGCCGGTTCGTAGGGGTCCTGACGGCGACTACGGCGGCGAACAACTGAGCCTGTCGATTGGCGTGCCATGGCGGTCTGACCTTGCTTTCTCCGATGGGGTTTCAGAGCGTGGGCATTGCGGCTCAACTAGTGTGAACCTCCATGGTATCGACCGGATTGGTTGCAAATCCATGAACGGCTGACGCAAAGACGGCAATGCGGCGGGAATTCGGTCGGCTACGCGACTTGGCGCTGTTGCCGGCCGTGAAAATCCCTGTAGGGTCGGGCTTCTGGCTTCGGCGGAGGGACATTGATGGTGTGTAACGGATCTGACGGTGAGCGCCAGCGTTTGCGCGATCTGATCGAGGCGCGCTCGGTGCTGACGGGCGGCGAGTTCAAGCTCGCCAGTGGGGGCGCATCGACTGTCTTTTTCGACATGAAGATGACGCTGCTGACGCCCGACGGGCTGGCGCTGACCGGGGCGCTGGTTTTTGAGGCCATCAAGGACGACAAGGTGGCCGCGATCGGGGGGCTGGTGCTGGGCGCCTGCCCGATCGTCGATGCGGTCTGCCTGGCGAGCGGTGAGGCGGGCGCGCCCGTCAATGCCTTCTATGTACGCAAGGAGCCCAAGGACCACGGCACCGACAAGCTGATCGAAGGGCCGCTTGGCGCCGGCGCGCGGGTCGCTGTCGTCGAAGACGTTACGACAAAAGGCAATTCCGCGCTCAAGGCCGCCGAGGCGGCGCGCAAGGAAGGCTGCGAAGTCGTGCGCGTGGTGACCATTGTCGACCGCCTGGAGGGCGCGCGTGCGAACCTTGAAGCGAACGGGCTGGAACTGACGGCTCTCTTTACCCGCGACGATTTTCTTTGAGCGTTGTCGGAAACTCGGCCGGGCAGACGGCTGCGGTCGGGGTAATTGGAAGGGACCGGGCCCTTGTATGACATCAGTTTGACGGATTCGCTTTTCCCGGCCCAGAGTGACGATTCCGTCTGGGACATCACCGTCGGCGCACTCTTGCGCAAGATCGCGAGCGAACACGCAGCCGCGCCCGCGCTCATCGAAGTCGATTTGAATGGCCACACGGCACGCCGCTGGACCTACGGCGAACTGCTGGCCGACGCCGAGAAACTGGCGCTGGCGCTCTCAAGCCGCTTCAGCCCGGGCGAGCGCATCGTGGTCTGGGCGCCCAACATCCCGGAATGGGTGTTGATGGAATATGCCTGCGCCCTGGCCGGGCTGGTGCTGGTGACCGCGAACCCGGCCTATCAGGCCAAGGAGTTGCGCTACGTGCTGGAGCAATCGGGCTCCGCTGCGCTGTTTCAGGTCGCCAGCTACCGCGGCAATCCAATGGCGGAGATCGGGTCGCGTGCGGCCGAGGGTCTGGAAGCGGTCCGCGAGATCGTGGATATGGATGACGAGGCGGCGCTCTACCGGTTGGGCGCGCGGGTCCCGGCGCTGCCCGAGGTGGCGCCCGGCGACGCCGCGCAAATCCAGTACACCTCAGGGACGACCGGTTTCCCCAAAGGCGCCGTGCTGGGCCATCGGGGTTTGGTCAACAATGCCCGGTTCTTCGCCGCGCGCTGCGGTACACGCCAGGACTCCACCTGGCTCAACTTCATGCCGATGTTTCACACCAGCGGCTGCGGGATGATCACTTTGGGTTGCCTTCAGGCGGCCTGTCCCATGGTGCTGGTCAGCCTCTTCGACCCGGCGGCGGTGTTGCGACTGGTCGAGGTCGAGAAGGCGACATTCATTCTGGGCGTGCCGACGATGCTCGTTGGGTTGCTGGAAGCCTACGAGCAGACAAAAGCCGATCTGTCGACCCTCGAACTGGCGGTTTCCGGCGGCTCCATGGTGGCGCCGGAACTGGTGCGGACGGTGAGCGACGCATTCAAGGTCGATTTCCAGACGCTCTACGGCCAGACCGAAACTTCGCCCGTCATCACGCACCATTATCGCGACGATGCGCTCGAGGACATCTGCAACACCACCGGCCAGCCGCTGCCTCAAACCGAAGTTTCGATCCGCAGCGTCGGCGACAACAACGTCGTGCCGGTCGGCGCGGTCGGCGAAGTCTGTGTGCGGGGGTATTGCAACATGATCGGTTATCACGCCAATGAGGCCGCCACCGCGCAAACCGTCGACAAAGAGGGCTGGCTGCATACCGGCGATCTCGGAACCATGGATGCCCGCGGCTATGTGGCGATCACCGGCCGTGTGAAGGAGATGATCATTCGCGGCGGCGAGAACTATTTCCCGGCCGAGATTGAGAATGTACTGCTGGAACATCCGGACGTAGCGGAGGTCGCGGTAGTCGGTCTGCCGGACAGGAAATGGGGCGAGATCATCGCCGCGTTCCTGCGGCCGGAAGGCAATCGGGCCATCGACGTTGATGCGTTGCGCCTCCATTGCCGAGAGAACCTGGCGCCGCAAAAGACGCCGGCCGTGTGGTGCGGGGTGGACGCATTTCCCCTGACGGGGTCGGGCAAGATCCAGAAATTCGCCCTGCGTGAGAAGTACCTTGCAGGCGAGATCGCGGAGCAAGACCAACCGGGCGAACGCGTTTCGTAGGCTGGCGCCTGGTAACTGGGCCATTAGCCGATTTGGTGCCGGAACAATGATCATGTGGCGTCCATAACTGGAGGCTCATCCTGAAGTGCCCGGCACGGCCGGGCCTCGAAGGACGAGCGGGCCCGCCGGGACTGGGAGAACGCTGCGTGGCCTCCATCCTTCGAGGCTCACTTGCGTTCGCACCTCAGGATGAGCAACGAGTGTCGGATACCGGCCAGTCGATGGCGTAGTATCCAGGCCAAAGACGGGAGATGCTCATGAACCAACCGCCCGACCTGACCATCCGTAACGCTGACCCGTCCGACGACGCGCTGATCGCGCGGCATTTCCTGGCCATGTGGCGGGACAACGGCGTATCGGACGACGCCATCCACGGCGACGGTGAGGCACGGGCGCGCGCGTTTGTCGAGGACGCAAGGGCGCAGCTCGACTACCAGGCGTTCATCGCCAAGGTTGTTGACGGATCAGGCGGCGGGCCCGGTCATAAGGTTGTCGGCTCGGCCGGCGCGCAGCGCTTCGACGGGCTCTATCCCAATGTGCTCACCGCCGAGCACCGCCTTTACGGCTATGTGTGGGGCGTTTATGTCGAGCCGGACTGGCGCTGCCGCGGGATTGCCCGCCGTTTGACCGAAGCCGCTGTCGACCATCTGAGGGCCATCGGATGCAGCCGCGTGCTGTTGCATTCTTCGCCGCATGGCCGCTCGGTCTACGAGAAGCTCGGTTTCGAGCCGACCAATGAGATGGGGCGGATGCTGCGCTGAGGGCCATGGTCCCATTCTCAGGGGCTGGCGTCGGGAATGCATGGGGGCCCGCATTCGTAGTATTCTTCTGCCAGCCATCCGTTACCGGTCAGGAGAGGTGAGCCCATGCCCCGAACCATGCCTCAAATTTTGCTCCCTAGAGGCGGCGCAAAACCGGTGCTTGCCGTTATGGCAGTGCTGGCGGCGCTGGCGGTTTCGATCCTGGTGCCGGCGGGCGGTTTCGCCCGTGCGGAGGGCACCCAAACGGCCGCCGCGGCCCTGCCGGAAATCCGCCTGGCAGTGGCGGAGATGCAAGTGATCCCGGCCTATGCCTCGCCGCGCCGGCCGCCAAACGTCGAACACAAGTTCCGCAAGTCACCGCAAGCTTTGGCTGCGGCCTGGGGGCGGGCGCGGGTGCGCGCCGTGGGCACCCTCAATCGGGCACGGGTCATCATACTGGAAGCCTCGGTGGTCGAAGTGCCGGTCAAGGGCAAGTCGAGCTTGTTCCGGCGCGGACCCGACCGTCGTTACGACGCCAAGCTGACGCTGGCGCTGCAAATCCGCGACGATATCGGCACGCTCAAAGCTAAGGCGCAAGCCACCGCGACCCGCAGTCAGGAGGTCCTGAAGGGGGTGCGCGGCGACCGCCTCAAGGCCATTTGGCATGACCTCGCGGAGAAGCTCGTCGCCGACGCGGTGCGTGAACTCGACCGGCAGGTGCGGCGCCGATTGGCACAGCACGTTCGGTAGGCGGTTTTCGATCTTCTCCGAGGCCGCCAAGCTTCATCCGATGTGTCGTTACCGCATGCCTTCGGGGCCGGCGACCGCGACGCTGCCGCCGAAGCAAACGCTTACCGCGTCTTCACCGATTCCCCCACCTATCCCTCGCCCTGCGTCGGCTTCATGATCGCTATGACCACGCCTTGCGGGTCTTCGATCACCGCGATCCGCCCGACATCGGGAATGTCCATCGCGGGCATCTGGACCTTGCCGCCCAGCCCATCGACCTTGGCGAGGGTCGCATCGACGTCGTCGACCGCGATGTAGGACAGCCATTGCGGCGTCTTGTCGGCGATGGGCGAGCCTTCCATCGTGAACATGCCGCCGACCGGCTGCCCGCCGGAGAGCCACAGCGTGTAGGTGCCCCCGTTTGGCATCGGCATCGCTTGGGTCTTCCAGCCGACCAGCCCAGTGTAGAAGGCTTCCGATCCCTTGGTGTCATTGGTCGCCAACTCGTTCCAGTAGAAGCTGCCATGTCCGCTCACCGTCATATCCTCCTTGGTTTCATGTTTGGTATTCTTGTTTTGTTCCTTCACTATGGCGAGACTCGTTGGCGTGCGCAAGTGGGATAGTCGTTGTCTTGGCAACGGTGCCATGAATTGGGAGGCATGGTTCTGATGCGCGCTACCAGACCTCGGCGTAGGGCCGCAGCTCGACGTTGAAGGACCAGGCGGTTTTGGGCTGATGCGCGGTTTGGAAGATGCTTTCCGCAATATCCGCGGGCTTGGCGAAGCGTTCTTCCGGCGTGTCTGGGAACCGACGCCGGGTCCAGCGGATATCGATGACCGCGTCGATGACAACGTAGGCGACATGGATCCCCAGTGGCCCCAGTTCGCGCGCTATGGCTTCCGCAAGGATGCGCTGGGCCGCCTTGGTCGGCGCAAACCCTGAGAAGTTCGATTTGCCGCGCCAGGTCGACGTGTTGCCGGTCACGATGATGGCGCCCGCGCCGCGCTCGATCATCGCCGGCGCCACGGCGCGGGACAGATGCAGCAGGCTCATGGTGTTGACCTGGAAATTCGCCTCCATGTCGGCGGGGTCGATTTCCAGAAAACTGCCCCAGGAGCCGCGCGCGGCGTTGTGGATGACAACGTCCGGTTCGCCAAGCTCGGCGCGGCAGCGTTCCAGCATCGCCGCCAAAGCATCCGGATCGGTGATGTCACAGGGCAGGGCGAGACTGCCGGCCAATTTTTCCTCGTATTCCTTCAGGCGCGGTTCCGACCGCGCAACGAGCCCGACCTTGTAGCCGCCATCGGCGAAGCGTTCGGCCACAGCGCCCCCGGTCCCGCGACCGACCCCCGCCACCAACGCCACCTTCTCCGCCATTCCATCCCACCATTTTTGCCTCGTCGCCTCGCGGCCCTGCGATCGCTACTACGATCCGGCGGCTACACTTGGCGACGCAACGTCCGGTCGGTAGCATACAGATGAAGGCGAGTTCGCATAGGGAGGTGGGAGATGTCCGCAGGGTCGAGAGTAATCGTTGCCGCCGCCGCATTGATGCTTGCTGCCGGCGGCGCTTCGGCTCAAGAGGGCAAAGGGCAGGCGATCAAGAAACTGATTGCCAGTCGCGGTATGGCGTTGAAGGAGGCGGCGGAGCTCTTCGCTAATGTCTTCGTCGAAAAGAAGGCGGCGGAGAAGAAGAACGCCGGGTTCGGCATCACCACCCGCCATTATACCCGTATGAAGAACCCGAAATTCGGCGACGGCGCGATGCTGTTGCTGGAATTCCGTTGCTCCGGGCGGCTCTATGGGCTGATGAGCTATGAGGCGAAACCGGCGCCACACGATACCGCGCCAATCAATGAGGTCCTCAAAAGCTTCATTGCCCTTGCGTCGGAAATCCCGGATATGAGCGCCCAATGGACGCTCTACCGCCGCACCGTCCACTATCAGTATCAACCTGACCTCAACGGAATCGTCATAACCGAGTTCATGTACAAGATCCAAAGGCGGACGCTGGGGCTCGGTTATCGCGACGGGCGGGAGGACCCACGCTTCCTGCGGGACAGCCGTCATTTCATGGCCTTCCCGGCAGTTCGGAAGACCTACTACTTGCCTTCGCTGATCGGTGAATCGGAGGACCGTGAGATCGTCAGGGCGAAGGCCAACGCTGCCCAGAAGAAGATCATCGCTCTCTTCGAGCGTGATCGGGTCTTCGGCTCGACCGTGCTCGACGTTGCGGTCTGCGCAGCGGACGGAAAGCACAAGCCAAAGGCGGTGCGCGGCGCCGTCCAGGCGCATCAGACGCCCAAGGCCATGACGAAATATTTGGCGGCCGTCGCCGAGATGGCGCTCGCCCGAACCGCCAAGGCGAAGTGAGATAGCCAAGCGACCCTGATCCCCGCTGGCAATTTCGGGCTCGCGCATTAAAGTCCCGCCCCATGCCCGAGCTGCCCGAAGTCGAAACCGTCGCCCGTGGCCTCGCCGCCGCTGTGGAGGGCCGCAAAATCCTGCACGCCGAGGCGCGGCGGCCGGACTTGCGCTTTCCGCTCCCGACCGATCTCGCAGCGCGGCTGGTCGGCCGGCGGCTCACGCACATCGCGCGGCGGGCAAAATACATGCTGCTGCATCTGGACGACGGCACCGTGATGATCCTCCATCTCGGCATGTCGGGCCGCTTGCTGATCCTGAACGGAAAGCCGGAGATTGACGAGCCGCCGGGCAAGCACGATCACGTCATCTTCGATTTCGAGGGCAGCACCCAGGTTCGTTTCAACGACGTGCGGCGTTTCGGCATGCTCGATCTCTGCACCGAGGATGAACTCGCGGTGCATCCCCTGCTGCGCGACCTCGGCCCCGAGCCGCTCGGCAACGATTTCAACGGACCGGCGCTGGCCGCGGCCCTCAAAGGCCGGCGCACCCCGATCAAGGCGGCACTGCTCGACCAGCGGAACGTGGCCGGGCTCGGCAATATCTATGTCTGCGAGGCGCTGTTCTGGGCGCGCATCTCGCCCCGCCGAAGCGCGTCGACCGTCCAGGGAAAACGCGCGGAAAACCTGGCCGCATCGGTGAAATCGGTATTGACCGACGCGATCGCATCGGGCGGCTCCAGCCTGCGCGACTACGTCCAGCCGTCGGGCGAGCTTGGCTATTTCCAACACCAATGGGCGGTCTATGGCCGCGAGGGCGAGCGCTGCCCCGGCTGCGACTGCGACGGCGCCGCCAAGACCGGCATTCACCGTATCGTGCAGTCGGGCCGATCCACTTTTTTCTGTCCCCATCGCCAGCGCTGAGGTAAAAGCCGCCCGTTTGAATGCGAGGGCCGCCCCGGCGGAAAAGACAGTACGGGCGGCCGAGCGACCTTGCGGGGAACCCCATGGCTTACACGACCATTATCGTCGACACCCAGGGCGGCGTCGGCGTCATCACCCTTAACCGGCCCAAGGCGATGAACGCCCTCAACGCCGAACTCGTGCGCGAAACCGGTGCCGCGCTCGACGCGTTCGAGGCCGACGACAAGATCGGCTGCATCGTCATCACGGGCAACGAGAAGGCATTTGCCGCTGGCGCCGACATCAAGGAGATGAGCGACAAGGGCCATATGGATGTCTACCTGGCCGACTTCATCACCGACGGCTGGGAGCGCGTCACCACCTGCCGCAAGCCGATCGTCGCCGCGGTCGCCGGATACGCCCTGGGGGGTGGCTGCGAGCTGGCGATGATGTGCGATTTCATCATTGCCGCCGAGACCGCGAAATTCGGCCAGCCGGAGATCACAATCGGCGTTATCCCGGGCGCGGGTGGTACCCAACGCCTGACCCGCCTGGTCGGCAAATCGAAAGCCATGGAGATGGTGTTGACCGGTCGCATGATGGGAGCAGAGGAGGCCGAAAGCGGCGGCCTCGTCTCCCGCGTGGTGCCCGCCGTCGACCTGCTCGACGAGGCCATCAAGACCGCCAAATCCATCGCCGATCTCTCGCGGCCCGCCGTTTACGCGGCCAAGGAGGCGGTGAACCGCGCCTATGAGAGCAGCCTGCGCGAAGGTGTGCTTTTCGAGCGCCGCAGCTTCCATGCGCTCTTTGGCACCGAAGACAAGAAAGAAGGCATGGCCGCTTTTGTGGAGAAACGCCAACCCAAATGGAAGAACCGGTAACGGCGTCACCTGGCAAGTTTTCCCCACAACGCACGGGGCAACGCATTGTGGACAGCGTGTAAAACCCATAGAAGCCGCCGAACCGAAAGGCAGAATCGCCGACGCTTCCCGACGCTTCCCTGTGGATAAGAGGTGGCTGCTTCGGTCCACTAACCTGCTGTAATTCATGGGTTTTCGGTGCTATGCTCCGCGCCTCGCCAGCAAGAGGACAGGAAGGACGAAGCGATGGCTGACCCCGCGCAGGATTTGTTTCCCGAATCCGCAGCGGTCCCGGAGGAGCGCATGCCGACCGGCATCCTACCCTCGCAGCAAATCCGCACGCTGGTCCGCAAGCGCGCCATCGTCGGGGCGAGCGAGCTCGATGAGGAACAGATCCAGCCGGCGAGCCTCGATCTGCGCCTGGGTACGACGGCGCACCGCATCCGCGCCAGTTTCCTTCCGAGCGCCGAGCATCCGGTCGTCGACAAGATCGCGGAGTTCGCCACGCACGAGTTCAGCCTGGCCGACGGTGCGGTGCTGGAGCGCGGCTGCGTCTATCTGGTCAAGCTGCAGGAGCATCTGAACCTGACGCGCGAGCTTTCCGGGGTCGCCAATCCCAAAAGCTCGATCGGCCGGCTTGACATCTTCACCCGTGTGATCACCGAGGACGGCGCTGAGTTCGACCGGATCCCGCCGGGCTATGAGGGCCCGCTCTACGCCGAGATCTCGCCGCTCACCTTCTCCATCGTCGTGCGCACGGGCTCGCGGCTCAACCAACTGCGCCTGGTGCGCGGCAATCCGGTGATGCCCGGCACCCAGACCGCGAAGCTGTTGGGGGAGCTAGGGCAGGACGATCCTTACCGCGGCGGCTCCGCGGTCAGCGTCGATCTGCGCGGCGCCGGCGGGCCGGGGCCGATCGGCTACCGCGCGCGCAAGCACACCCCGCCCGTCGACATCGACGCGCGCCGCCGCTACGAGGCGGCGGAATTCTGGGAGCCGCTGCGCCCGATCGCCTCTGGCGGGCTGATCCTGGTGCCCGACGATTTTTACATTCTGGTGTCGCGCGAGGCCTTCCGGGTGCCGCCGGGCCATGCCGCGGAGATGGTCGCTTACGACACGCTGGTGGGCGAGTTCCGGGTGCATTATGCCGGCTTCTTCGACCCCGGTTTCGGTCACGAGCGGGCCGGTGGTGAGGGCACGCGCGCGGTGCTGGAGGTGCGCAGCCACGAGGTGCCCTTCGTGGTCGAGGACGGCCAGATCGTCGGACGCCTCCTTTACGAGCGCCTGTCAGCGGAGCCAGACAAGCTCTACGGCGCGGCGATCGGTTCGTCCTACCAGCATCAGGGGCTGACCCTGGGCAAGCAGTTCAAGCCTTTTGAAAGCTGATAGCCGGGAATTGGCGGAAATTGTAGGCCTTTGGCCTCACACCTTCGGCGCGTGCGCCGCGGCATGGGCTATGACCTTGCGCAGGAAGGCCTCGCACTGCTCCAGCTGATCAACTTCGACATATTCGTCGGGCTTGTGCGCCTGGTCGATCGAGCCGGGGCCGATGATGACCGCGGAGACGCCGGTTGACTGGAAGTGACCGGCTTCGGTGGCGAAGGCGACGGCGCCGGTGCGGTTGGCGCCGGTGATCTCGCGGACCAAGGCTTCCGCGGGCGAGTTCTCCGACGGCACCAGCGGCGGTGCCGCGGCACCTTGCGTCGTGACGACGGCGGCGTCGGGAAAGCGCTTGCGCATGCGCGGCAGCAGGTCGGACGCGATGAAGTCGGCGATGCGCGCCTTGATCGCCTCGGGGTCGGCGCCCGGCACCGGACGGAACTCGTAAGCCAAACGGCAGGATTTGGGGATGATGTTGATGGCCGTGCCGCCCTCGATCAACCCGACATTGAAGCTCGTATAGGGCGGATCGAAATCATGGGCGAACGGCCCGTGCTCGGCCATCTCGCGCCCCAGGGCATCGAGGAAGCCGATCAGCTCGGCGCCATGAAAGATCGCCGAGACCCCCACATGGGTGGCGCTGGAATGCGCCTCCAGCCCGATAAGCTCCGCATCGAAGGTGTAGATGCCTTTGCCAGTATTGACGAGCTGCATGTCGGTCGGCTCGCCGATAATGGCGATCTGGGGCTGCGGCAGGGATTTCGCAATCTCGGCAATCAATGTGCCGACACCGATGCAGCCCAGCTCTTCGTCATAGGAATAGACGAGGTGGAGCGGCGTTTTCGGATCGGCCTCGACCATCTCCGGCACAAGCGCCAGCGTGGCGGCGATGAAGCCCTTCATGTCGCAAGCGCCGCGGCCGTATATGCGATCGTCGCGCTCCAGCGCAACGAAGGGGTCGCTCGACCAGTCCTGGCCTTCCACCGGCACCACATCGCTATGCCCGGAGAGCGCGATGCCGCCGTCGCCGGGCGGCCCTATCGTGGCGAACAGATTGGCCTTGGTGCGTTCCTCGTTGTGCACCAGCTTGACGTCGACGCCGTGGCCGCGCAGGTAGTCCGAGACCCGTTCGATCAACGGCAGATTGGAGTTGACCGATGTCGTATCAATGGCGATCAATTCACCCAGCATCGCAGCCGTGGTCAGGCGTTCGCCGCTCATTTGGCCGGGCTTCGCATGATAATTGTCATATCAAATAATGCCTAGGCTTCAAGTGCTTGACCGCGAGATTAATGAAGTATTTACCATGCTGGTTTGCTAACCCCGCCAGAAAGCGCTGGTGAAGACGACGAACACGGTGAAGAGCTCGAGGCGTCCCAGCAGCATACCGGCGGAAAGCGCCCATTTGGCGGTTACCGGCAGCCCCGCATAGCTCCCTGCCGGGCCGATCACATCGCCGAAGCCCGGTCCGACATTGCCGATGGCCGAAGCCGCGCCGGTGACCGCCGTGACGAGGTCGAGCCCGGTCAGGCCGAGCACGCAGGCGAGCACCGCGAATGAGGAGACGAACAGGAAGAAGAAGCCCATCACCGACGTCGCCACGTCTTCGGCAATGGGGCGGCCGTTATACTTCGGGATGAACACACCGTGGGGCTGCAGAAGGCGGGAAATCTGCGCCCGCGCCACGGCATAGGCGACCTGGAAGCGGAACACCTTTATGCCGCAGGTCGTTGAGCCGGCGCAGCCGCCGACGAACATCAGCGTCAGCATGATCACCAAGGGCAGCCCGATCCACTGATTGAAATCGGTGCTGGTGTAGCCCGTCCCGGTCATCATCGAGATAACGTTGAAGCTGGCATCTGTAAGGGCCCAGCCGGGCGTCTCCGACTGCGCCAGCCACAGCCAAGCCGCGACTGCCAACACCCCTCCAATGGCGATCGTGAGAAACAGGTGAACCTGGGAATCGCGCATCAGCTGGCGTGGCCTGCCGCGCAGCGCATCGACCAGGAATACGAAAGGCAGCGAGCCCACGATCATGCAGGCGATGATGACCCAGTGGATCACCGGATCCTGCCAAAAGCCGAGCGACAGATCCTTGGTCGAAAATCCGCCGGTCGCAATCGAGGTCATGGCGTGATTGGTCGCGTCGAAGATCGTCATGCCCGCGCCCCATAGCGCGATGAAGGCGGCGAGCGTCAGCAGCATGTAGGCGCCGCCGATGGAGAAGGCGATCTGGGCCGCCCCCGGCAGCACCTTTTCCGGCGTATCGAAAGCCTCGACCTTGAAGAGCTGCATGCCGCCGACCTGCAAAATCGGCAGGAAGGCTAGCGCAAAGACGATGATGCCGATGCCGCCGAGCCATTGCAGGATCGAGCGCCAAAGGAGAATGCCGGCGGGGATTTCGTCGAGATTGGTGATCACGGTGGCGCCCGTGGTGGTGATCCCCGACATCGACTCGAAAAAAGCGTCGGTCACCGACATGCCAAGATTGGACACCGCGAAGGGGATCGCGCCAAAAGCGGCGACCGAAAGCCAGGACAGCACGGTGAATAGGAAGGCCTGGCGGAGATTGAGCTTCATGCCGTCCATGCGGTTGGTCAGCACCATGGCGCCGCCGACGAACAGCGTCAGCAGGGCGGAGAGCACGAAGGCCTTCCAAGTGGCGTTGCCGGCGATCCCGTCGACGACCGCCGGGATCAGCATGATGCCGCCGAGCACGGCGATCAGGATGCCGCACAGGAAGGAGACGGGTCGAAGCTCGAGCACGGGGATTCCGGCTTAGTGGACGGGTCGGGCCCGCGGATTGGCGCAAGCCGGCCCCACGGTCGGGCGCCATGATCGCGCGCCCAGCGCCAGGGTCAAGGGGAAAGAGCCGGGGTCAAGGGGAAAGCGTCGGGAGGCGGAAGGGCACGGTCCGGCGGGCGGTCACACGCGCGCCATTCCACGGCCACCCATATCGCCGATCATGGCCAGGAATTCGCGCCGCGTCTTGTCGTCGTCGCGGAAGGCGCCGGTCATATGCGAGGTCACCATCGAGGTGCCGGGCTTGTGAATACCGCGAGTGGTCATGCATTGATGCGTGCCCTCCACCACCACGGCGACGCCGTGCGGCTGAAGAACGTTCTCCAGGCACTGGGCGATCATCGCGGTCATGCGCTCCTGGATCTGCATGCGCTTGGAAACGATCTCCACCAGCCGCGCCAACTTGGAGATGCCGACAACCCGGTGGTCGGGGATGTATGCGATGTGGACCGTGCCGATGATCGGGGCGATATGGTGCTCGCAATGCGACTCGAAACGGATGTCGCGCAGAACCACCATCTCATCGTAGCCGTTGGTCTCGGAGAACGTGCGGGCGAGGATCTCCTCCGGGTCCTTGCCATAACCGGAGAAATGCTCCTCGTAGGATTTGACCACCCGCTTTGGCGTATCGGTCAGGCCCTCACGCGTGGGATCTTCGCCGGCCCAGCGCAGCAGAGTGCGCACGGCGTCCTCGGCTTCCTCGCGGCTCGGCCGTTCGATGGCGTGACCGCCCCCGGAACTGCCGCCGTTGTTGCCTTGTCCAGGCTTGTCAGTATCCACGTCGTTCATCCTTTCCGTCGCGCGCAGCGTGCTCAGTGCACCTGCCGCACCATATGCGGCGAATCCAGCGAGAACATCGGAATGGCAATGTCGAAGCGCTCGCCGCCACGGCCTTCCATCTCGTAACTGCCGACCATGAAGCCCGACGGCGTCGAAAGCGGGCAGCCGCTGGTGTACTCGTAGATCTCGCCCGGTGCGAGCACCGGCTGCTCGCCGACCACGCCGGGGCCGCGGACTTCTTCGACATGGCCGGTGGCATCGGTGATCCGCCAATAGCGGTTCAGCAGTTGCACGGTCTCCTCGCCGTCATTCTCGATCCGAATATGGTATGCCCAGACGAAATGGCTATCCTCGGGCGACGAGCGATCCTCCAGGAAGGTCGGCTCCACGACGATCGTGATCCCTCGCGTCTTCTCAATAAACATGGACCTGCTCGCGTCGCGGTTGGATCCTGGTCGTCGGGCTGCCGATGCCTGCGCCTGGACGGGCGGCGATTCTAGGCGTGGCCGCGCTAATGTCTAGCGCGGATAAGGTGAGCGCCTAGTTAACCATACTGCCGTATTCGCCGTGGTGCGTCTCGCCGTCTCAGGTTCAGCGCAGACGGATGGTGACCCTGCGGTTGTTGGTACGGCCCGCACCGGCGCTGGTGCCGCGTGCAAACAGCCGGATGCGCCCAGGCGGCACGCCGGCAGCGATCAAGGCCCGCCGAACTTTGTCGGCCCGCCGCAGCGAAAGAACAACTGCGCGGTCGGCAGAGCCTTCGCGGCCGGCATGGCCGGCGATTGTGAGCCCGCTCGACCGCTCCGCGCGGAGTGCCGCCGCGGCGCGCTTGATGGTCGCCAGGCCGTCTGGCGCGATTGCGTCGCGGCCTTTCTCGAAAAAGACGGTCCACCGGCTGGCTGCTGTCGCCACCTGACCCAAGCCCGGATTGCGGCGTCTGACGCCGCGTCCGATACGTGGTTGGACGGGGCGATGGACGGGGCGTTGGGCGCGGCGCGGGATGGGGCGTTTCGCGGCAGTGCGTGGCCGCGGCATCGTTCGAGCCCGCGATCGGGCTTGCGCCGGCGGCTTGGCGCCAACCCGGCTCTCGACGAGCGTCAATGCGGAAAGAAAGCCGGTGCGGCAGCGTTCTCGCGCCGCCGCCTCACGGCGGGCCGCGACACCGGCGACCCAACAGTCGAAACGGACCTGTGCGGCGGCGGTCTCGGCTGGCAGGCGCGAACGCGCCCCGGCGGCAAAGGCGGCCAGCAGGCGTTGGCGATAGGCCTTGAAGACCGGCACTTCGCGCCGCGAGTGGAGGTTCCAGCGGCCGAGCATTTCCGGAACCACCGCGTTTTCGAGCTTTGCCTGCGCCGCATGCCGGGCCTTGGACGCGAAATGGCGGGCCTCCGTCCAGCGTCGCCGTGACTGGGCCGCGCGACCTGCAAGCGCCATATACTCGCGCGCCAATGCCGCAGCGAAGGGCGAGGCGTCCCCGGATGCGGCGGGGGCCTCGATGAGCTCAAGCAGGTGGAGGAACTGTCTTCGGCAGGCGTCGGCGGCCCCAAATTGTCCGCGCAGGCGTTCGGCCCAACAGTCGAAGCGCGCCTGTGCCTCAGCCGCCAGCGCCGGGAGGCGCAACCGGCCGTTCTTCTGCGCCGCGATCAGGCGTTCGCGCGCGGCCCTCAGCATGCCGCCCGTCCCGCCGCCAAACCCGAGGGCGGCCGGGTCCTCCGGGCTCACCGGATCGCCGGCTTCGGCGCGGCGGGCCTTGTCGAGATAGTACCGGGCTCGGAATCGGGAATAGGCCTTGGGGCGTTCTTCGGCGACATATTCGCGGTAGGCCGCGGCCAGCGTTCGGGTGAAGGCTAGGTTTTCGGTATCGGCTGCCGCGGCAAACGGCGCCACCAATACGAACAGCATGGCGGTGAGGCCCACGGTCGATGCCTGGGCGATCCTTGCCGAAGCCAATTTCCTACCTCTGCTCGCGCCGCGTTCATGCGCGGCGGCGGGCGGGGAGATCGGCGGCAGCCGGAGCGAACCCGATTGCCCATCGGCACCCCGCCCCGATGTCGTTCAGAGTAGGTAGGGTTTGCGCGGAATGCACGTGGATTTAGAAAGGCTTTTTTGGGGCAGGCGATCAGAACTGGGGTCTAGGTCAGGGCCAGCGCTCGGTCGAGGTCGTCCACGATGTCGGCCACGTCCTCCAATCCCACCGAAAGACGGATCAGCCCGTCGGAGATGCCCTGCTCGGCGCGTTCCTCGGGGGTCAGGCGCTGGTGGGTCGTGGTGGCCGGATGGGTGACGAGGCTCTTGGCGTCGCCCAGATTGTTGGAAATGTCGATCAGCTCGAAACTGTCAAGCACCGCGAAGGCATCGGCCTTGCCGCCCGGCACCTCGAAAGCAACGACGCTGCCGCCGGCCGACATCTGCATTGCCGCCAGGGCTTGCTGGGGGTGTGAGGCGAGTTCGGGATAGAGCACGCGGGTGACGGCGCCATGGTCCTCCAGATAGGCGGCGACGGCGCGGGCATTCTCGACATGCCTGTCGAGGCGGATCGGCAAGGTCTCCAGCGCCTTCAGCAGCGTCCAGGCGTTGAACGGGCTCAAGGCCGGGCCGGTATGGCGCATGAAGGGCATCAGGAGGTCGTCGTGGAATTCCTTGTCCGAAAGGATGACGCCGCCAAGGCAGCGGCCCTGGCCGTCGATATGCTTGGTGGCGGAGTAGACAACTACGTCGGCGCCGAACTCCAACGGCGCCTGCAGCAGCGGCGTGGCGAAGACGTTGTCGACCACAAGACGTCCGCCCGCGGCGTGGGTCATCTCGGCCACTGCCCTCAAGTCGATGATCTCCAATGTCGGATTAGAGGGTGTCTCCAGGAAGACCGCGGCGGTGGGTTTGGAGAGCGCCGCCTCCCATTCGTCGAGCTTCGTGCCGTCGACGAAGACGGTCTCAACGCCGAAGCGCGGCAATATCTCGCTGACGATATAGGCGCAGGACCCGAAGAGCGCGCGCGAGGCAACCACCCGGTCGCCGGCCTTGAGCTGGCAGATCAGCGAGGTGAAAACCGCGCCCATGCCGCTGGCCGTAGCGAAGGCGGCTTCAGCGCCTTCCAACTGCGCCATGCGCTCTTCGAACATGGCGACCGTCGGGTTGCCATAGCGCGAATAGATGTAGTGGTCGTTGCGGCCCTTGAAGGCGTCCTCTGCCTGGGCGGCATTGTCGTAGACATAGCCGGAGGTGAGGTAGAGCGCTTCTGAAGTTTCCGAGAAGCCGGAGCGCTTGGTGCCGCCGCGGACCAGCCGCGTGGCCTGGCGCCAGCCGGACTTACTGGATGTCTGGCCGGATGCCTTGCTCGGTGTTTTGGTCGGCTTTGTAGTGAGGGGCTTGTTCATGACCGTTCGTCTCCCGAAAAGCAAAAACCCTGCCCCCGCATTCCGGGTCAGGGTCTCTTTCGGAAAGACTCCGACCTTTTAGCGGTTTGTTTAGCGTGGCCGCAAGCCGGTCGGGCTCAAATCACCACGTACAATTGTGATAAAGGCTATTTGCACAGATTGTCAATGGGAAATGCGGCGTGGCTGCCGGACAATGCCGTCACTCCCGCGAAAGCGGGAGGCCAGGTCTGCCGCCGGATGGTTTCCCGCTTTCGCGGGAATGACGCTGATTTGGCAGGTCATCCTTCGACAGGATCAGGATGAGGATGGGGTTCTGTCTATGATCCCGTGGTTGGACTGCCATGATATTCGCTCATCCTGAGGAGGGCGCGTGAGCGCCCGTCTCGAAGGACGCACGTGCGGTGCGAATATGCGTCCTTCGAGGCTCGCACGCGCTCGCACCTCAGGATGAGCTGAGGTTGTATTCGAACCGACAACGCCGTCGACGCACCGACAAATATGTTCCTCATCCTGAGCCTGTCGAAGGATTGGGGCCGTACGCACCGACCGGAGGGAATGTCCATGACGATCGAGAGTGGCAACCTCTTTGCCGACCTGCCGCAGGCGTCAGGCGCGGAGGCGGTCGAGACGCTGGTGGAGACCGTGGTCGGTGGGGGCGCGATGCGGCTGGTGCGGATCGTCTCAACCGGCCAGGCGACACCCGAGGGCGAGTGGTACGATCAAAGCGACTGGGAATGGGTGGTTCTGCTGAAAGGGGCGGCGGGGCTGCGTTTCGAAGGCGAGGCGGAGGTGCATGCGTTGTCGCCCGGCGATTTCGTTCACATTCCCGCCCATGCCCGCCACCGTGTGGAATGGACCGCAGAGGACGGGACGACGGTGTGGCTGGCGCTGCATTACGCGGGGTGAGGGGACATTCCCTGACCCGTCACTCGCGCGCAAGCGGGGGTCCACGGATGGAGCGAGCTCGGTGATGCAATGGATTCCCGCTATCGCGGGAATGACGGCCGTAGATTGCTACGTCAGTTGTTACGCCCCGCCCGAACAGGAGCCGCCACCGAGCACGCAGAAGCGCGCGCAGTGGGGGTGGTTGAGTTTTACCGCGCCTTCGGCCTCGGTCAGCGTCGAGCCCATCTCGAAGCGCTCGTCATAGGGCAACAGCGTGCAGGGGATGACGACGGGGCGTGCCGCGCCCTTGCGCTTCACCACCATGCGCTCGTGAGCGCACATCACATCGTCGGGCTTGACGCCTAGGATGCCCCAGCAGGCGTCTGTGATTTCCGGAACGTCGAGGGTTTCGTCCATTTCCGGCAGCAGCACGAGTTCGGCCGGGTCGTGCGCTTTCAGTGCGATGCCTTCGGCGGCGAACAGTTTGGCGTAGCCCCGGCGCATCTTCTCCTCGGGCTCGCCCATGAAGGTGCGGCCGGCGACCGCCAGGTGGAAGCCGTTGGCGGACAGCCATTTCAGGCCGTCAAGCGTCGGCCCCCAGGCGCGCTCGCCACGCTCACGCTCGTGGATGGCGCGCGAATGGTGGTCGACCGAGACGCGGATATGAAGTGCGGCGCCGTAGCGCTCCTTCAGTTCCAGCAGGGCGTCCCGGTGATGGCGCATCGGCGTCATCGCATTGGTCAGCACCAGCACCTTGTGGCCGCGGCTCAGCGCATCGCCCAGGATCGTCATGATATCCGGGTTCATGAAAGGCTCGCCGCCGGTAAAGCCAATGACCTCGGTGGGCAGAGCGCGCGCCGTAATCTCGTTCAGATAGTCCGCGACTTCGGCGGCGGAGATGTATTCCAGCCGGTCGTTGGTCGGAGAAGATTCGATATAGCAGTGCCGGCAGGTCAGATTGCACAGCGTACCGGTGTTGATCCACAGCGTGTGCAAGCCCGACAGCGCAACTTCGGCCCGCGTCTGGCCGTCGGCGGTCACCTCGGGATCGGCGAACTTGCCGGGCCGGAGCGTTCGGTCCCGAGCTTCCGTCGTGGTCGTAATCGGGGTCATGGGTAAGCGCGCCCTCGGCTATTCGTGGGAACGGTTCGTGTCCTGTATTGGCCAGATATAATGAAGCGCCCGCGGGGGGTCCATGAAACTAAGTCTCACGATTTCGTCAAACCGTTGTGCTTTTGATGCCGCGGAGCCGGGCCGGGGTTCGCGGCGCTGCGCTTTGCCGCTGCGGGTGGGGAAGGTATAGTCCTGCGGCAAAGCGGGTGTAGCTCAGTGGTAGAGCACGAGCTTCCCAAGCTCGGTGTCGAGGGTTCGATTCCCTTCACCCGCTCCATCCTCCCTTGTCCAATTTCCGCATCAACATACCGCGCGGGCTTTGCTGATAGGGACCGATCGGGCAAGTTGTTGTCATGCAAAGCCAATTGGCGATCCGCAACCACGAGCGCGCCTGGGTACGCGGAACTTGGCGCGTCCTATGGGCCGCCTTGGCGCTCCTGGCGGCGTTCTCCGCCGGGCCGGTGCGGGCGCAAACATTGGGGCCGCTTGGGGTCTATGTCGCCGAGCCGATCTCCGCGGCGACAGGCAAGTGGCTGGACGCAGAGCGTGCCGGCGCCGTCCGCGCCGCGGTCGACCGCGCCTTGGGCGATCTGTGCCGGCCCCAAATCGAAGTCGACGAAGTCCTCGGCCGCCTCTCTGCCAAAACGCTACTGCGCCTCGTCGCGAAGGACGCCAAGCCCGGAGACGGCTCGCGCCCCGCGCTGGGCAAATCGCCGCGCGCCCGCGACCTCATCGTAACGGCGCTTCGCCCGGGCAAGACCGGTATCACGGTGGAGATCGCGGCGCTCGACGTGAAGACCGGCAAACTGCGTGGGCGCGCGGCGGGGATCGCCAAAACGGCGGCCGCGCTCGGCGCCGCGGTGGAAGCGGCGGCGGCGCGCATCAAGGCTTTGTTGCCCTGCCCGGTGTGGCGCGGAGAGATCGTGCTCACCACCACCGAGACGCGGGCGGAACGGGGCAAAGGCTTCTCGCGGACGGGCCAGGCGGAATGGACTTTGCTCACCCGCGTCGATGGCAAGCGCATTGTGCTTGACGGTCGTTACACGATCCGCGTCGTCACCCAGCGCTGCAACGCGCTTGGCAAGGATTGCTCGGTCAATGTCCTGCAGGGCGCCGGCAGTGTCGAGGCGGCCAAGGGCGCTGCCTCCGGGTTCGATCCGGGCAAGGGCACCCGCTACACAATCACGGTGGGCGACGCGGTGGCGCGGCTCAAGATGACGACGCGGCTCTGCCTGGCGGATAGCGGGAAATGCAAGGTACGGCGCTTTGAGACCGAGCAGGCCCTGCCCGGCGCGCGCAGCACGGGCACGGTCTGGCAGAGCGAGGATTCGGTCTTCGGTTCGGTGACGCTGGTCGATACGCCCAAGAAGAAGCGCGTAATGAGTTGGCAGCTGGAACGCGTACTGGACTAAGGCAGGGGTTAGGACCTAGAGCTTCGGATGCGACCGCAAGAACCGGCGGATCCTGGCCAAGGCGTTGTCGCGTGGCATGCCGGATACGAGTTGGGGGTGGTAGAGCGCACGGATCGCCATTTCGTCGTACCGCGTGAAGCGGAAAGCGCGGCCCGGCGCGTAGCGCAGCGCCAAGACCGAGCGCATCGTCGTTCGCGTCGAGCGCGCGTGCCAGTGACCATCGAAGCCCAGCGCGTGCATGAGTTCGTGGTCGAGGCAGTCCGTGTAGCGGTCGCTGATCTCGATCCGCCCCAGCCGCAGCCGGCCGCCGCGTCCATAGGTGATCGCGGTGCAGACATGGCCTTCCGGACCGTAACGGGCCCGCATCTCGGCATGGGGCACGATGCGGATCTGGAGGCGGGCGCCCCAGCCGGCGTGAGCGACCAGAGTGAAGCGCCGGCCGGTCCAGCGTGAGATCGTGGTCAGCGACCGGGTCAGGGCGGCGCGGAATCCGGCCGGCGGCTGACCGCTTAGTGTCACCGAAACCGGACCGGTCCAGCGGCGCACCCAGCGCGGCCGCACCCCGATAATAGGCGTCTGCTGGCGCAGGGCGATCTGGTCGAAGAAATCGAGCAAGTCGTCCGACGCAGCTGTCCCGCCGCCGCTGGCGCTGGCGCCGGCGTTGCCCAGACAAACGATGGCGAGGGTTGTCAGCATGGCGGCAAGGCGACGGACGCCTGGCCTGCGGCCGACCGAACACTCAGGGCAGGTGGTGCGGCGCAATTCTCTCATGAGAACCATCCGACGATAGACCCTTCCGGCATCCCTCCCAGCATCCCTCATGGCCGCTCGCGGGCGACGCACGAAGCCGTTATGCTGGGTGTCATTAGGCGCACGGAATCGTTACGCAGTCGTTATTTGAAATACTCCAAATTAGAAGGCATCTAAACTGCCGAGGGCGAGGGGTAAGAAAAGACCGACGAGGGATCGAAGAGCGAGCGGATCAACCTTATGAGTCCACATCCTTACGAGTCCAATGGAGGTTCAAGACCCATGCATGCCAAGCACGGAATTTCGGGCGGACGCCCGATCGGCAGGACACTCTTCGGCGCGGCACTTGGCGCTGTGGTGCTGGCTGGCATCAACGCCGGTCTGGCGGCAAACGCGGCCCAGGCGGCGGGCAAGCCGACGATCATCAAGTTGACGCAGACCGGCTGCCAGTTCGTGGAGCCGGAGCGCGGCGTCGACCACATGTACAAGACGACCCGGAAAGCGGACTGCGAGAAGATCAACGGCCGGACCGAGGACAAACGCCTGGCCAAGCACAAGGTGATGAAGCTGAAGGCCGGAACATACGTTTTCCGGGTCAAGAACAAGAACGTACCCTACATGCTCGGCTTCTATCTGCGCGGCCAGGGCTTGCGACGTTTCACATTGCCGGGCACGTCTGGCGGCGGTCTCCACAAGGGCGTGAGCCGGGACTACAAGATCACGCTGAAGCCCGGCAAGTACATTTACTCATGCCCGCTCAACACCACACCCAATTACGAGATTCACGTCGAAGGTTAGAACGTTATCGATATGCGCGCGGTCGCGAGACGGTGCACACTGTCCCGATCCATATCGTAACCGAGACGTTGAAACTGTGACATGCGGCGGCCGGATTGCATCTAAGATGCATCCGGCTCCCGCGCATCGAAATTCCGTTTCCAGTGGGGCGGCGGAGCTGGGCGCCTGGAGCGATAGCGCGCCCAATAAAGAGCTACCGGACAAGGGACTGCGGTAGAGGCCGGTTGGGCCTTGTCCAACGGTGCCAATCAGGAGGAATTTATGGGCGAGACGCATCATGGCTGAGACTTTGAATGTCGATGTCTGCGTGATCGGTGCAGGCTCAGGCGGACTCAGCATCGCCGCCGGCGCCTCGCAGATGGGCGCGAAGACCGTGCTCATCGAGCGCGACAAGATGGGTGGCGATTGCCTGAACACCGGCTGCGTCCCCTCGAAGGCGCTGCTGGCGGCCGGCCATGCCGCGCAGTCGATGCGCGACAGTTCGCGTTTCGGCGTCAACGGCGCCAAACCCAAGATCGATTTCGAGACCGTTCACAGCCATGTGCACGGCGTAATCGGCGCTATCGCCCCCAACGATTCGGTCGAGCGCTTTACCGGGCTCGGCGTGCAGGTGATCGAAGCCGAGGGCAAGTTCGTCGGTCCCCGCGAAGTCGAGGCGAACGGCACGCGGATCAAAGCCAAACGCTTCGTCGTCGCGACTGGCAGCCGCGCCGGCGTGCCGCCGATTGAGGGCCTCGACAAGACCCCCTTTCTGACCAACGAGACGATCTTCGAGCGCACTGCCGCGCCGGAACATCTGATCGTGATCGGCGGCGGACCGATCGGCGCGGAGATGGCCCAGGCCCACCGCCAGCTTGGCGCGCGCGTTACCATGCTTGAGATGTTTTCCATCCTCTCCAACGACGACCCGGAGCTGGTCGACATCCTGCGCAATCGCCTGCGCGCCGACGGGATCGACATCCGCGAAGGCATCAAGGTCGTCAAGGTCGGGCGCAAGGGCAACGGCGTTTCGGTCACCATCGAGGAAGACGGCAAGCAGTCGGCCATCGATGGCTCGGACCTGCTGATCGCGGCGGGACGCGCGCCCAATGTCAACGGTCTCGACCTGGAGAAAGCCGGCGTGGAGTTCTCACGCAAAGGGATTGAGACCGATGCGCGTTTGCGCTCGAGCAACAAGCGCATCTATGCGGTCGGCGACGTGGCGGGCGGCCCGCAATTCACCCACATCGCCGGTTATCACGCCGGCATCGCGATCCGCAATATGCTGTTTCGCCTGCCGGCCAAGGTCGATTACAGCGCGATGCCGTGGGTGACCTATACGGCGCCCGAACTGGCTCACGTCGGCCTCAGTGAGGCCAAAGCCAAGGAAGCGGGCGACGAGATTACGATCCTGCGCTGGCCCTTCGCGGAGAACGACCGCGCCCAGGCCGAGCGCGAGACCGACGGGCTGATCAAAGTGATCACGTCCAAGAAAGGCCGCGTCCTGGGCGCCTCGATCGTCGGCCCGCATGCCGGCGAACTCATCCTGCCCTGGGTGCTGGCGGTCGGGAACAAGATGAAGATCGGCAAGATGGCGGGCATGATCGCGCCCTATCCGACGCTGGGCGAGGTCTCCAAGCGGGCGGCCGGCAGTTATTACACGCCCAAGCTCTTCAGCGATCGCACCCGCAGGATCGTGCGCTTCTTGCTGAAATTCGCCTGAGGGATCGAGACTGCTCGCAAAAAGCGTTTCGTTCGTCAAACCCGAACCTGCAACACCGTCGCCGCATGTCGGCCGCTTTCCGCGGCTCCGGCTGGCGGACGTGCGGCTTGATCGCCGCCCGCGGTCGCGCCAGTGTTGACGCTGCGTGATTGGCACCGGATCGGAGAGGGTAACGCAGCATGACGAAGAGCGAGGCGGTCATCGAGCACATCACGGGCTGGCTCAAGGACTACTGTGAGGGCGCCGGCGCGCAAGGGTTTGTCATTGGCGTGTCCGGCGGTATCGATTCCGCGGTGTCTTCGACCCTCGCCGCGCGGACCGGCTTTCCGTTGCTCATAGTGGAAATGCCGATCCACCAAAGCCGCGATCAGGTCACGCGGGCACGCGAGCATATCGACTTTCTGAAAGAGCATTACAAAGGCGTCGACAGCGTGGAGGTGGAACTGACAGGCGTGTTCGACGGTTTCATCGAGGCGCTGCCGGACGCGCAGGCCGATTCAGGCAACGAGCGGCGCGAGATGTCGCTGGTCAATACGCGGGCGCGCCTGCGCATGACGACGCTCTACTACTTCGCCGCGCTGGATGGCCGCCTGGTGGTCGGCACCGGAAACAAGGTGGAGGATTTCGGCATCGGATTTTTCACCAAGTACGGCGATGGCGGTGTCGACCTCAGCCCCATCGCCGATCTGCTAAAGACCGAAGTCTACGAACTCGGCCGCGCACTCGGCGTCAACGAGGCCATCTTGAATGCGCCGCCCACCGACGGCTTGTGGGGTGACGACCGCACCGACGAGGATCAGATCGGCGCCAGCTATCCGGAGCTGGAATGGGCCATGAGCTTCTCGGGCGACGAGGCCGGGCTCGACAACCGCCAGAGCGAAGTGCTGGCCATCTACCGCCGGTTCCACGCCGCCAACCAACACAAGATGGAGCCGATCCCGGTCTGCACCATTCCCGACGAGTTGCGCTAGGCGGCGGAACCCTCTGCCGGCCATCGACCGGATTGGGGCGCGCAGGCGTTCTCGAGTTGAAGCGGGTGTGCCGCGGTTTCGCCGACGAGGCTTATGAGTTACGGTCCGCGCCCTTGCGCGCGGGAACACTCGGCGCTGCGGCCCAAGATCAGCAATCGGCAACCAATGACGAGCGACGACAACCGCTACGGCTGGATCATGGTCGGCGTGACCTTCGGCCTGACCGCTTTGGCATTTGGCGGGCTGTCCGGGGTCGGCGTGTTTCTCAAACCACTGGCCGCCGAGTTCGGCTGGTCGCGCGGCGAGGTCTCCTTCGGATACACCTCAATCGCCTTGTCTGCCGCCGTGGCCGGCCTGTTCTGGGGATACGTCGCGGACCGCATCGGTACGCGCCCGCTGGCGCTGATCGCCACTGTCGCGATGGGCAGTGCCTTGATCCTACTCAGCCAACAATCGTCGCTTTGGCAGTTTTACGCCTTCTATTTCATCTACGGCGCGTTCGGACTCGGCGCCCTGACGGCACCGCTCTATGCGGCCGGCGGTTTCTGGTTCTCCAAAAACAAAGGGCTCGCGATGGGCCTCATGGCGGCCGGCGGCGCGTTTGGGCAAGGGGTCATTCCGTTTCTCGCCCGGCTGCTGATCACGGATTACGATTGGCATACGGCCTATTTGGTGTTGGGCGTGGCGTATTTTGTCTGCGCGCTCCCGCTTGCGCTCCTGGTGCGTGACCCACCGGCCCGGATCGTCGCTCGTCAATTGCAGCCTGGCGGACAGGGGGAGGAGTTGCCCGTGCCCCTCAGTCCGGCGGTGGTCCTCGCCTGGATCAGCGTTGCAGTGATCTTCTGCTGCATCTGTATGGCCGTACCCATTGTGCATGTCGTGCCGCTGCTTACCGATCGGGGCATTGCGCCGGAGACGGCGGCGGGTGTGCTTCTCACGCTGATGATCGCGGGCGCGGGCGGGCGCATCCTGGGCGGCAAGCTTGCGGATGTCGTTGGGGCTTTGCCCGCTTATATGATGATGTCCCTCGGCCAAACGGTTGTCGTCATCTGGTTTGTGTATCTCAACTGGATGCCTGGCATATGGGTCCTTGCCGCGCTGTTCGGGCTGTTCTTCTCCGGCGTGATGGTTTCGATCCTGAACTGCGTCCGGGTCATGATCCCGGCCCGGTTGAGCGGACGAGGGATGGCGATCGCAGGCCTTTTCGGCTGGCTCGGCATGGGTTTGGGCGGGGTCCAAGGTGGCATTCTTTTCGACCTAACCGGCGATTATCGGTGGTCCTACAACACCGCGGCGATAGCCGGCGTGATCAATCTCTTCATATTGTCCGCGTTCTATACCCATCTGCGCCGGCGTACGGTTGCAGCCGGCGCGTAGCGGGGACTTCGTTGGCAGGGGCCGGCTGTATGCGCATGGCGATGGAGGACAAAAATGACCGATGCGGACAACGCCAGCCTGCCGTTCTTGAACGAAGAGACGGTGCGGGCGCACCTGAACATGTCGGATCTCATTCCGGCGATGGCGAAGGCGCTCGTCGATTACTCGGCGGGCGGCTTCAAGCAGCCCGACCGTCAATTGCTCGAAGTCGAACCCCATGGCGGGTTCTTCGCGGCGATGCCGGCGGTCGGCCAGTCGGTCGGCGTCAAGCTGGTAACCTTCTATCCAGGGAACGCCGAACGCGGTGTTCCGACCCACCTTGCCATGATCCTGCTGTTTCGTCCTGAGACCGGCGAACCGCTGGCGATCATGGACGGCCGTTTAATCACCGAGATGCGCACTTCGGCGGTGACGGCTGCGGTGGTCGACAAGGTCGCCAAGAAGGAAGCGCGCTCTTTGGCGATCCTCGGCACCGGCGTACAGGCCCGAACCCATGTCGAGGCCTTGACCCAAGTGCGACAGTTCGACGACATCCGGATTTGGGGCCGGTCGAACGAAAGGGCCGAAAAATTGGCTGGTGAGATCGGCGCCCGCGCGATGACCGCCGAGGCGGCGGTCGGCGACGCTGATGTGGTGATCACCGCGACCTCCGCCAAGGAGCCTATCCTCAAGGGCGCCTGGCTGAAACCGGGGACCGTGGTCGTGGCGGTCGGCTGGAACACGAACAACGGGCGCGAACTCGACGACGCTGTCATGCGAAATCTTGTGATCGTCGAATCGCGGCAGGGGACGGCCAACGAGTCGGGGAATATTCGCGGCTCCGGCGCCACCATCTTCGCCGAGGCCGGCGAGGTTCTGGCGGGACAGAAATCAATCGAGCCGGGCGCGACGGTGATCTTCGACTCGGTTGGAATGGCGGCCGAAGATGTCGCCGCCGCCAGTTTGGTGTGGGAGGCCTGGAACCGGTAACGGCGGCGCTTCGCAAGCCCTTGTAGTGTTGCTTGGTCTCGAAGGCGGTTTCGTAAAGCGCGGATATTAGGGCCATGCTCGGATCATTCGTAATTCGCTCAAGGACACCGGCGGCACGCCCTCCCGGCTGCCGATGAGCGGTTCGGACCGACGTCTCTTTCAATCCGAAGGTCCGATTCCGGCGCGCCTCAGATTACCGCTTGTCGCGCGCTTCTCACCGTGTAGGATTTACCATAATCGCCTCGTCGAATTTCCAAGGGACGGAGCGAGCCGGCGTCAAGCGGGGACGGGCCCGGTTCGACGGTCCGGCCGACAGAGAGCGTGGCCGGATGAATAAGCGAATGAGTTGGGGGGATACTGTGTTCCGTAGCGCCAAATGTTTGGTCCTGAGCGCCGCCATTGCGTTCGGGTTGGGGTCGACAGGTGCGAAGGCCGATGCCGGGCCGCTCGTCATCGGCATCGCGGCCGCGGTTGCGGTTATTGGCGGCGAGGTGACGCAGGCGCCGCAGCCCGATGCGAGCCGCGCCTTCCTGCGGGCCGGCTTGGGCTATTTCGATGTCTGGTCGCGCGAGGACACAGCAGCGTCGTTCCATGTCGAGTACAAGCCCGCCTGGCAGATTTGGCGCATCAAGCCGATGATCGGCGCGTTCGGCACTTCCGACGGCGCCGTGGCCGGCTATGTCGGCATCGGCTACGACTGGCACGTCACCAAGAACATCGTCGTCAACGTCAACACGGCGGCGACATTCTATAACGCCGGCAACGGCAAGCACCTCGGCAGCTTCGCGGTGCTGCGCTCCGGCGTCGAGCTGGGCTGGCGGTTTGAGGACGCCTCGCGTCTGTCGGTCTCGTTCCACCACATGTCGCACGGCGAACTGTTCGACGACAAGAACCCCGGCGCCGACGTGGTTGCGATCACCTACTCCATTCCCGTGGACCGGTTGGGCAAGCTGTTCGGGCGCTGATCGCCCGCTTCATCCTTCGCGCATGATATGTTTGGATCGAACCGGGAGCGGGCCGGCGATGCCGGCTGCCTGTAAGGGAGGGGCGTGATGGGTGCGATTGCGGCGGGCATCGGGCGCGGGGCGGGCGAGCCGCCTGTTCTGAACGAGCGGGCGCAAGGCTGGCTTAGATACCTCTGGCGCAAGGCGGAAAAGGCTGACAACTGGAGCGAAGACGGCAAGCCGCATCCCTGGTGGGATCGCTACTCCACCGATCCGATGATGAGCTTTCCGCGTTTCGATCTGTCGGAGTCGAGCTACGCGCTGGGCGTCATGGCCGACCAAACGCCGGCCTGGCGCGAGGTCTACAGCGATATCCTGAAGTCCTTCGTGGAGCGCCACCTGACCTACTGGGCGGCGATCGACTGGCTGACGCATTTGGGGCCCGACCCTCGGCGCAAGGACTATCCGGAAGAGTGGATCAAGATGCTGCTGCCGGCGCATATGGTCGGCGAGTACGACGTGCCGGGCTGGTGCGCCAATGACACCGCGCCCTGGGGTCTGCAGCCCGACCCGATCGGGGCCGACGGAAATCTGTTCTTCAAGGGCTGGCTCAACCTCACCATGTCGCTGCACGCCTACGTGTCGGGGGAAGACGCCTGGTCCAAGCCGTTTCAGGTCGCAGGCGTCGACGGCGCGCGCTTTGAATGGACGCAAGGCGACGTCGCCTCGCTGTTGGTCGACCAGTGGACGCGCCACCCCGAAGGGCCGCATTGCGAGAACACCAAGATCTGGCCGTTCTGCCTGAGCGCCGCCGGCCTCGGCCTGCAGCTCTACGACACGGTCTTCGCCAAGGACACGCACCACGTCTACGACGCCTGGCTGGCGCATACGCGCGACAGCTATTTCGGCATCGACGCCAAGGGTCGATTGGAATGGGCGACCTTCTACTACGATCCGATCATTGAATATAACCACACGCTCGGGCCGGGCGGTGGGCTTGGGGTGTGTCTCTACATGATGCCGCAGGCCCCGGAATTCGCCGAGTTGCTCTACCGTTCGGCGGCCGCCAAGCTCGGTTGGAGCGATCCCGCCAAGCCGGTGCGCACGACCCCCGATCCGCGCTTCCTGGCGCTCGGCCTGGTGCTCGCCAAGGAGTATGGCGATGCGGTCGTCTTCGAGCGGCTCAGCGGTTACGCCGAAGCGAATTTCGAGCCGCGCCGCTTCGGACCCGCCAACGAGGAATTCGGCTGGTGGTTCCAGCTCGGCGAGGACTGGCCGCGCGGCCAGCTGAGCGCGCTCATGATGATGGCCGAGGTCGGCGGCCCAGGCGCCTGGTCCGCGCTCTTCCGGACGCCGAATTTGGAGAAGTTCGACGAGCCCACGGTGGAAGGCGTCGATTTCCCTACGCTCGGCATCGCCCGCGCCTGGAACGATATGGCGCAAGGCGCGCTGCACGTTACGACATATGCCGGCGACCCGGCGCGGGCCGGGGGCGCAACGCGTTTTCGCGTGAGCGGTCTGCCGGATGCGAACCCGGTGGAGGTGATCTGCGATGGGACCCGCTTTGGCAAATGGCGGGCGCTCGATGGGTCGACGATTGAGATCGAGACAGACGTAAGTCACCGCACCTTCGTCATTCGCCATCGCGGCGTTGACCAAGGCAAGAGCCGATCCGACGAAGCTGCGTCTGGAAACGGCAGCGGCGGTCAGCGCCGCTTCGATGCGGCGCCGGTCGCGGTCAGCGCCTCGGGTTTCGTACCGGACCTTACAGCCTCGCTCGGGCCGGGTTGTCCGTGCTGTCTATGAACGGGGTTAGCCGATCACTTTTTTCCAAGCATTGATGTCGACGCGCTCGAAGATACCGGCCTCGGTGTAGGGATCCTTGTCGCTGAAGGCTTCGACATCGGCTTTGCTGTCGGCCTCGACCACCAGAAAACTACCGATCGCCGCCTCGTCCTCTCCGAGGACAGGACCGCCCATGACGATCGTGATCGGTTTGCTTTTCAGGTAGCTGCTGTGCGCGGCCAAACTCTCCTTGCGCAGCGACGCCGCACCCGGCTTGTCGAGGCAATGGACGATGTAGAGCATGCGAATTCCCCCTTAGGGTCTGTTTCGATCGATCTGTTTGAACGATTAGGTCAATCCGGCCCCGCAGTCAAAATGAGAGCCCCGGTTTTCAAAGCCGGGGCTCTCAGATAATCGCAGCTAAATTCGGCCGCTTTACTTGCCGAGCATCGACAAGGCGCGCTTGAGCACGGCAACCGATTCCGCGTGCTTGCCGGTCCGGTGCAACATGTCGCCCTGATTGCGGAGCTTGGTGATCTCCGCCTTCTTCGCCGCGGGCAGGCTGCTCTTGCCGAGCCGTTCGGTCACCTGCTTGCTCATTCCCGGGCAGCCATTCGCCAGGGCCGGCCCGGTCAGACCGATAACCAACGCACTCGCGATAGCGATTTGCTTAAGCATGACTACTCCCTCCAGAGCTTCGATGAGCCCAAATGTTCCCATGCGATTATGGCTTAACTGCGATGTGCATCGGTGCCGATCGAGCAAGGCCGCGCGCAGGATGCCCGCTGCACGACACCCGGCCTCGCGGCGCCGGCATTATTGAGCCGTCGGTCCGGTCAGGGAAAGCGCCCCCAGTACAGGCCCGGCGCCGCCCACGGTCGTGCGGCGTAGAACGCGGCGGAAGGCTGAATACTCGTACGGCACGGCGCGGTGCAGCAGGCAGCGATTGTCCCACATCACAAGGTCACCCGCACGCCAGCGGTGGCGGTAACAGAACTCCTGGCGGCCGGCCCAATGGCGCAGCCAGTCGTGCATCGTCCGGCCAGCCTCCAGCGACATGCCGCTGATCTCGCGGCCCGTATTCGCCGTGAAATAGAGCGAGCGTCGGTTGCCCCGATCGGGATGCACGCGGACCAACGGATGACTGACCGGCGGCAGCGCATCTCGCTCTTCGGCCGTGGTCGGCGGCATGGCCGGTTCGAGGCGCCGAATATTCTCGTAGGAGTGCACCATGTGGAGCGGCTCCAGACGGCGTTTCATCGGTTCGGGCAGGCATTCATAGGCCGCGAACATGTTGGAGAAATCGGTCTCGCCGCCTTGCGCGTCTTCGGGGAGCACCTCGACGCCGTAGAGGATCGAGGTCAGCGACGGCACGAAACGGTAGGAGCTGTCGGTGTGCCAGCGGGCGTTGTTGCGTTGGAAGATCACGCGTTGGTCGTCGTCAGGCAAATGCTCGCCGTCCGGCGAGACGTTGGCGACGTGGTAGACCTCGGCGCGTCCCTTGGTCTTGTCCTTTTCCGGAAATTCTTCGAGTGCGCCGAACTGTTGCGAGAATGCAATTTGTTCGTCGTCGCTCAGCCGCTGGTCGCGAAAGCAGAGGACATGGTGATCCGTGAACGCTTGGCGGATACGCGCCAGCGTCTCTGCATCGAACGAAACCGCGGCGTCGAGGCCGACGACTTCGGCCCCCAACGCAGGGCCGAGCGGTTTGATCTCGAAGTCCCCAATGGTATCGGGATGCGGCTTGGTTTGCGCCAGCGCCATCGTCGTTCCTCCCCCAGTCCACCCCGCGCCAAGCGGAAGCGATGCTGTATCATCGCGCCAGCATGTGCAACCCGGCACGTGTTCGGTCCACGCGAAACTGCCACATGGGAGGATCGGCGACATGACGGAAGCGGAGAAGCTCGAATTCGAGATCATGGAGAAGGCTCAGCAACTGGCCGCGCTGCGCCAGGCGGAAGGTGACATAGAGGTCTCGGACTACGCTTTCCAGACGTCCGGCGGCGAGACAAGCCTTTCCGGCCTATTCGCAGGTCGCGAGCGATTGCTGATGATCCACAATATGGGTCAAGGATGTCGGTACTGCACCTTGTGGGCGGACGGGATCAATGGCGTCCTGGACCACCTGGAAGACGCGATGGCCGTTGCCCTGGTGTCGAAGGACCCGCCGGAGACCCAGAGGCGCATGGCGCTCGACCGTGGCTGGAAGTTTCGCCTGGCGTCCCATGGCGGCGGCGCCTACATGGCGGAGCAATGCGCCATGGGCGAGCATGCCAACATGCCTGGCGCGAGCATTTACGAACGCAAGGGCACCAAGATCGTGCGCCGCGGACGCACCGCGTTCGGCCCCGGTGATCTTTACTCCCCGGTCTGGCATTTCTTGTCGCTGGCCGGTTTGGGCGCAGGAGATTGGACGCCGCAATTCCACTATTGGGGCCGTCCCGAGACGCTGGATGACGGCGGCGAGAACGTACGAAACTGATATCGCGGCGAAAATTTGCACAGTCTTCAATATGTGCATTGCCGGGCGTCGGCGGGGGCCACAATCCCCCGCCGTGCCGGGTTGATTCCTAGCCGCTCACTATCGGCTCAGGCCTTCTGGATCGCCTTGACCGCCTCGTCGGTGGTGATGAGGCCGTTGGCCACATAGCGGAAATTGATCAGCGCTGCCATGTAGCCGTCGCCCTCGGGCAGCTTGGCGGCGGCGGTTGCGTCGCGCACCACGGCGATCTGGTAGCCGCGCTCCAGGAGATTGTAGAGATGCGCCTGGACGCAGAGATTGGCAGACATGCCAGCCAGGATGATCTTGGATATCCCGTTCTTGCGGAGCTGCAGATCGAGGTCGTTGGTCTCCGGCCCATAGACCTTGTGGGGGCTGGCGATGATGGTCTTGCCGTCGTGGATGTACTTCTTGTACTGCGGCATGAAGTCGGCGCCGGAGTTCTCAAAGCCGTCGGTGTTGAGCGGCCCCTTGCGGTCGAACATGCCGATCTTGTGCATGAGCTTTTCGAGCGGCCCACTGAATTTCCAACCGTGATCGGTCGGATAGTAGTAGTGCGGCGAGATCGCCACGGTCATGCCTTTTGCCTTCGCGGCGGCGAAAAGACGACCGATATTGGGCACGGTGTTGTGCTCGGTAACGCTCTGGCCGACCACCTTCCAGGTCACGCCCTTGGGGCTCAGGAAATCGACCTGCGGGTCGATCACGACGAGCGCGGTGTCGGCCAGCGTGATCTCAACGCCGGTCTTGGGCAGCGCCGGCTTGGCGGGATCGGCATATTTGCCCTTTCCGGCGGCAAGGGCGGGCGATCCTGCGGCCGCGACCGCCGCGCCCGCGGCCAATGTCGCCGCCCCGGCGCGCATGGCTGTGCGGCGATTGACGCGCTTGGCCGTATCGTCGTGATGGTCACACATCTGTCTACTCCTCCCAATCCCGTGTTGTGGTTCGCCGATGAAAGCCTCCCCAGCCTAGGCGTTGGGGTGTATCCGATCGTCTTGCTGTTGTGCTCGCGGGATCACCAGCGTTGCGCCGCGTAGCGCCCGGGGCCAAGCTGGGGCCATGGAGATCGACCGGATCCTGGAAGGGCTGCAAGTCGACCTCGAACCGTTCGCACTATGCGAAGTGCATGGCGCGGCCACGCTCGGGCTCGACAGTCAGCCCTGCGCGGTTCTGCACTACATCCTCGCCGGGGCGGGGCGGATCGCAGTGGGCAATCAGCTGCCGATCGAGGTTTCCCGCGGATCGCTGGTGTTGGTGCCGGCGCATCGGCCGCACCGCCTGACCGGCGGTGGCCCAAAGGGCGAGCCGCTGCCGGTATGCCGCCCGCTCGACGCCTCGCTCGCCAGCTTCACTGCAGGTCATGACACGGAGCACGGCGGGCTGGCCGCAGTCTGCGGCCGGCTGGAGGTGTCCTATCGCGGAGTGCGCGGCGCGCTCGATCTGTTGCGCAGCCCATTGGTCGAAGATCTGGCGCCGGGCGACCGCGTGCGCAACGCGCTCGATGAGCTGGTCATGGAACTCGCCAATCCGACCATCGGCACCAAGGCGCTGGCCCGCTCGTTGCTGGAGCAGTGCCTGATCATCCTGCTGCGGCGGCGCCACCGGGCGGGCGATCCGGGGCTCGGCTGGATCGCCGGTGCCGCCGACGAGGCATTGTGGCAGGCGTTGCAGATCATCCTCGACCGGCCATCGGGTGCGCACACGGTGGAGAGCCTGGCGGACGAGGTGAATATGAGCCGGGCGGCCTTCGCCAAACGCTTCCGGGCGGTCTTCGGGCGCGGGCCGATCGACTTGCTTCGCAGGGTCCGCCTGCATCGGGCGAGCGAACTCCTGACCCGCTCCGACCAACCGGTAAAGCGGATCGCCGAGCTGGTCGGCTATCGCAGCCGCGCCTCCTTCAGCCGCACCTTCCAGGCCGAGTTCGGCGCCTCGCCCGACCGCTTCCGTCGTAGCGCGCGGGAGTAATCGTCGCGCCCCGTTGGCTTGAGCAGAACAGTGATCGCCCTGTGACTCGCGTCACTGCCTAATTTTCCGGCTTCTGCAATCATGCACCTATGGCCCGGTGGATCGTTTAGGCGATCCGGTTCGGCGACCGGGCCATACCTTTTCCGTCCGCTCCCCCAGCGCACCCAAGAAAGGGCGATCTGAAATGACCGAGACAAAACTCTTCGAAGGACTTTCGATTTACGCGGCCGGCGCGCTTGTGCTGACCGTGATGTCCAAGTTCCTCGGCTATGACCAGCAATATCTCTTCATGATCACCGGCGTCGGTTATGTGGCGCTCGTCGTGGCTTGCGGCGCGGCCTGCATGAGGCGCGAGAGCCGCGACCATAAATGTCAGCTCGCCATCCTGCGGGTCGGAGCTTTCCTGAACCTGTTGGCGGGCGGCGTCGCTTTGGCGCACTGGTTCGCGGTCGTTCCCGGTGGAGCTTCGTCGTTCGCAGCTCTTACGACCGATAGCTGCGTCGTCGGCGGGGCGCTCGTCGCCCAGGCCGTCATTGCGGCAATTGCCGTGGTCTTCGCACTACGGGCCGCGCCGCGCCGAGCAATCGGTGCCCTGGCGAGCAGCGTCAAATCCTGACGCCCAGCAACGGGATCGCAGGTCGACCAAGCCGTCAATTCGCTATCGGCAGTGTTTGCGGCGGATGCGCTGTATATTTTTTGTGAATGAACTTGGCGTTACAAGTCAGGCCCAAGCGGCGCGGCGCGAGCAGGCGGCTCGCTAGCTTGCGTCCAAGCCCGCTTTCCGCAATCCCTCCAACATGTTCTCAAGATCGTCGGGCACGGTGTTCCATTTGTGGAGCTCGGCGCGCGCGGAGAAGTTGGGCACGAGTGCGCGGATCCTTTCGATTGCTTCCGCGGCGCGGCCGACTTCGCCCAGATGGCCGTGAGCGACGGCTTCGATCAGCCAGCTCCAGTAAAATTCCGGCAAATTGATCATTCGCACTTCGGCGATTGCCGCCGCGTAGTCGCGCTCGGCCAGGTGTTTGCGCGCGAAACAAAACCGATACCAGCCCGGGTGCAGCGGATTGAGCGCTATGGCGCGGCGGGTAAGCTCCGCTCCACGTTCGTACTGACCCAGAAAGGCGTAGTAGTGGCCCATCTCGGCGAGGGTGGCGGGATCGTTGGGATTGAGCGCCAAGGCGCGCTCCGCCTCCGCCTCGAAACTCGCATTCTCGTGCTGGAAAAAATAAACGATGGCGAGCCAGCCGCGGGCATTGGCGTTCTGCGGGTCGAGCTCAATCGCCCTTTGCACCATAGTCATGGCGCGCCCGATCGGATCAGGGCGCGGATTCGTGTCAAACCGGTACTCGGCCAAATAGATGTTGGCGAGCATGGCATAGGCGTCTGCATAGTTGGGATCGAGCGTAATCGCCTTCTCCAACAGATCGCGCGCGGCGGCATGCTCTTCCCTGGCTAGCGTCGTGGTGTAGCGACGTGCGCGCAGGGCGCAGTCATATGCGTTGAGGTCGGCGGGATTCTTGCGGAGCGCGAGCTCCCGGGCGGCATCCTGCAGGCGCACGCCAAGCGTCGCCGCGATGCGCTGGGTGACTTCGTCCTGGACCGCGAAGATATCCTCCATGTCGCGGTCATAGCGCTCTGCCCAGACATGGGTGCCGTCGGCGGTCTGGATGAGCTGCGCGGTGATGCGCACACGGTTGGCGGCGCGCCGCACGCTACCCTCGATCACGTAACCGGCGCCGAGCTTTCGGCCAACCTCGGGCACGTCGACCGCCTGGCCCTTGAACTGGAAGGTCGAGTTGCGGGCAATGACCTGGAGTTCGCGGAAGCGCGAAAGCGCGGTGATAATGTCCTCGGTCAGTCCGTCGGCGAAGTACTCGTCGTCCTCGGTGCGGCTCATGTTCTCGAAGGGCAGTACGGCGATGACGGGTCGCGCTGCCGTTCCCGGCCGCGATGGCTCAGTGGGACCTACTGCCGCCCCAGTCTCCGCCTCCAAACGCACGGCATAAACTTCAATCGGACGATCGATGTTCTTGACCTGGTGCTTGCCCTTGTTCTCATAAGCCAGGTCGAGCTTGCCATTCACGTGATCGAATACCCCGGCCGATATTGATATGCCGCCGGGCTGGGCGAGCGCCTCGATGCGCGCGGCGATATTGACGCCGTCGCCGAGCAGGTCGCTGCCGTCGATCATCACGTCGCCCAGATGGATGCCGATGCGGAAATCCATGCGGCGGCCGTCGGGAAGGTCGGCATTGCGCGCGCCGAGCTCACGCTGGATCGCTGCGGCGCAGCGCACCGCCTCCACGGCACTGGCGAATTCGGCCAGTATGCTGTCGCCGGCGGTGTTGACGAGCCGCCCGTCATGCCCCGCGATCGTGGTATCGGTGACCGTGCGCGAGGCGCGTAGCCGTTCGAGCGTACCTTCCTCATCGGCGGCCATCAAACGGGAATAACCCGCGACATCGGCTGCAAGGATGGTCGTCAGCTTGCGGCGAACCCTATCGTCGTCCATCGGAGCGTGGTGTCCCGCCTATGAATTACGCAGAGCTTAATGGGGTAGGCGTGGCGGGTCCATGCACGGCAGTTGTCCCGCCTCGAAACGAAACGATACTCGGCCCAAGCGGCCTAGACCATCGTCCGGAAGAATTTTGAAGCGCCGGGCAGGCAAGGGAAGCCTGGCGGAAGTTCGGAGCGCTCAATACCCTCGAAGCCGTGCTTGAGATAAAAGCGGTGCGCCGCCTGAAAGGCGTCGATCGTGTCGAGATAGATCCATAGAAAACCGCGGCTCTTGGCATAAACCTTGGCGAGGTCCAGCAGCCGAAGGGCAATGTCATGCGGCGCGCCGCGCAGATCGGCGCGCACGAACATTTTGCGCAAGCCCGCGCAGCGGCTGCCGGCATCGATCAGCCCGCATGTCCCGACGACCTGGCCCTCGTGCAGCGCCACCCAGAAGGCGCCGCCCAGCTCCTCAAAGAATTCACCCGGATTCACCAGGTCGGGTTGCTGCTCGTAGGTGATGGTGTTGTCAAACTCGCCATTCTGAATGCCGAGGACGAGCGCCGCGACGGCGTCGTGATGGGCGTTCTCGTAGGGCAGGATCTCGATAGTGGGTTCGTCGGTCATGGTGTCGGCCGCGGTCAAGCCGGGTCCGGCGCGGCGCGGACAAGCTGCTTGCCGAAGTTCTTGCCGGAGAAAAGACGCAGCATGGCCTCGGGCATGGCCTCGATGCCTTCCAAAATGTCTTCCCTGTATTTCAGTTTGCCCTCCTTGATCCAGGCCGCCATCTGGACCATGCCCTCGGGATAGCGCTTGATCCAGTCGAAGACGATGAGCCCCTGCATGCGGGCGCGCTGGACCAGCAGCGCGCGGGTCGGCCGCGGCGCCAGTTCGGGCTCGGTCTGGTTGTATTCGGAGATCATGCCGCAGATGGCGATGCGTGCGTGGAGGTTGATCCGGTTCAGCACCGCGTCGAGGGTCATGCCGCCGACATTGTCGAAATAGACGTCGATGCCGTTGGGGCAGGCTCCGCCCAACGCCGCGGTCATGGCTTTCGCATCGCCCGCCGCGCGGTGGTCGATGGCGGCATCCAGGCCAAGCTCGTCGGTGAGATAGGCGCATTTGTCAGGGCCGCCGGCGATGCCAACAACGCGACAGCCCTTGATCTTGGCGATCTGGCCGACCAATCCCCCAACGGCGCCGGATGCCGCCGAGACCACGACGGTCTCGCCTTCCTTCGGCTGGCCGACCTCGAGCAAGCCGAAATAGGCGGTCATGCCCGGCATGCCGAGCACGCCCAGCGCCGTGGAGATCGGGGCGAGCGACGGGTCGACCTTGCGCGCGCCGGCGTCCTTGCCATCGGAGAGCGCATAGTCCTGCCAGCCGAAGCGACCCTCGACGATGTCACCCTCTTTGAACGTGTCGTGTTTCGAGGCGATCACCGCGCCGACTGAAGCGCCGGTCATGACTTCGCCGATGCCAACCGGCGGCACGTAGGATTTCACGTCGCGCATCCGACCGCGCATATAGGGATCGACGGAAAGCACCGAGGCCCGCATGACGAACTCGCCCGGCCCTGGCTCGGGTACGGGGGTTTCGGCGAGCTCGAAATCGTCAGCGTTCGGCATGGCGGCGGGACGATCTTTCAGGAGCCATTGGCGGTTGATGTCGGTCATGGGAAGATTTCCTTAGTTTCGCTGGGCCTGCTCGTCCTTCGAGGCTCGCTTGCGCTCGCACCTCAGGATGAGCCTCCGATCTTGTCTCGCGACCTGCAATCGATGCTCATCCTGAGGTGCGAGCCCCATTGGGGGCGAGCCTCGAAGGATGGCCGCAGTCTATCAGCCCCGCCCGCTCCTACGCCTGCTTCGCGCGATGCGCCTTTACCTGCGCCACGGCGCCGTTGCGGACGTGGTTGCTGTCGGAGCCGCCGGAGACGATGTCGTAGCCGGCGTCGAACAAATCCTGCGGGTCGAGGCCGAAGCGCAGCACCGTGCCCATCCACTTGCCGGCATCCTTGATGCGCTTCTCCACATCGGCCAGCGCCTTCTTCACGTCGGGATGGTCGCGCTGTTTGGCGTAGCCGAGATTGGTGGAGATATCGGAGGGACCGACGAACAGCATGTCGACGCCCTCGACTTCAGCGATGGCCTCTATATTTTCGATGCCGGTCGGCGTCTCGATCTGGCAGATGATCATGAGTTCCGCCTCGGCGTTCTCGACATAGTCGGCCTCGCGCATGCCGTAATCGGCGGCGCGCACCGATGAGGTAGCAGCACCCCTGATGCCGTTCGGCGGATAGCGGCAGGCCGAAACCACATCGGCCGCCTGCTCAGGGGTTTCGATCATCGGCACCATGATGCCTTCGGCGCCCGCGTCGAGCGCGCGCTTGATATAGACTTGGTCGTTCCACGGCACTCGCAGGAGACAGGTCGTATCGAAGGCGGCAAGCGCCTGCATCTGGCTGATCGCGCTCTGGAGGTCGCCGGGACCGTGCTCGTGGTCGATCATCACCCAATCGTAACCGGCGAGCCCGGCAATCTCAGCCGTCGCGGCGTTGCCGAGTGCCAACCAACAGCCGAGCGCTTTCTTGCCGCCGGCCAGCTTCTTCTTCAGCGAATTCTCACGGAACATACTCGTCTCCCCCGGTCGCGGCCCGTCATCGAGCCGGCGCGGATTATGGATGGGCGGACCGGCGCGCGCAAAGGGCAAACGCGTCGTGGTTTCGGCGACGGCGATTGCCGCGCCGCCGACGATTTGGCAGACTCGGAATTTGCGGGAGCCGGACCATGTCTGGCGGCGAGATCGGAGCAAATCGATGCAGGTGGTAGCCGTCCTGACGGCCTGGGTCCTGTTGCCCTGCGTATTGGCGACAAGCCCGGCCCAGGCGCAGAAGCCGGGCCGCGAGGCGGCCGCCCTGGTTTCCAAGGCGCACGGGGCGAGCCGTGCCGGTCGCAAGGAGGACGCGCTCCGGCTCTTTGCCAAGGCCATTGCGTTGATGCAATTGAAAGGCACCGACCTTGCCAGTGCGTATAACGGCCGCGCGGTGATCCTGAGCGAACTCGACCGCAGACCCGAGGCGATCGAGGAGATGACGCGCGCCATCGCCGCGGCGCCCAAGCAAGCCTTCTATTACGGCAACCGAGCGCGCATCTACCGTGCGATGAAGATGCCAACCAAGGCGGCGGCCGACTTCACGCGGGTGATCGAGCTCAGCGCCAAACCGGGGGCGAGCCATTACACCGATCGCTGCCGCGCCTACGCCGAAGCGAAGGCGCGTTCGAAAGCTATTGCCGACTGCGAAAAAGCGCTGACGCTTCGCCCGAAATTCCGGCGCGCGGCCAAGCTTCTGAAAGTGCTGAAGGATGGATCCTAATGGCGCGCGGGCTGACGTGACATGAAATCCGCATTTGAACTGATCGCAATTCTACTCGGGCTCTCTGCCGTCTTCGGCTATGTGAACCACCGGTTCGTGAAGCTGCCGCACACGATCGGATTGCTCGTCATCGCGTTGGCGGTGTCGCTCGCCATCATCGGTACCGAGGCGGCCTTCCCGTCGCTCAACCTGAAGGAAACCGCCCAGGCGATGCTGGGCAAGGTCGACTTCACGCGCACGCTCATGGAAAGCGTGTTGTCCTTCCTGCTCTTCGCCGGCGCGCTCCATGTCGACGTCTCCGCGCTCTACGACCGGCGCTGGTCGATCGGGTTGATGGCGACCTTCGGCGTGCTGCTGACCACGGCGCTGGTCGGCGGCGGCATGTATCTCATCTTCGGTGCGCTCGGCATTGCTGTGCCGTTCCTCGCCTGTCTGGTCTTCGGCGCCTTGATCGCCCCGACCGATCCAGTCGCCGTGCTCTCCACCTTGAAGACCGTGAACGTGCCGCCGAGTCTGGAGGCGACGATCGCTGGAGAGAGCCTGTTCAACGACGGCGTCGGCGTGGTCGTCTTCACCATCGTTGTGGCTTTGGCCTTTGGCGCGGCCGGCGGCGGGCACGGACCCGGCAGCGACGTGACGGCGGGCGGCGTCGCCGTGTTGTTCCTGACCGAGGCGGTCGGTGGTGCGGTACTGGGGTTGGTCACCGGCTGGCTCGTCTTTCTGCTGATGCGCACCATTGACGAGTACACGGTTGAAATCCTGCTTTCGCTGGCCCTGGTCACGGGGACCTACGTGATCGCGGCGCGGCTTCATCTCTCGGGCCCGATCGCCGTTGTCGTGGCGGGCCTCCTCATCGGCAATCGCGGCACGCGCCTCGCCATGTCGGAAACCACGCGCGAGCATCTGCTCACCTTCTGGGAGCTGATCGACGAGATCTTGAACTCGCTGCTCTTCCTACTCATCGGCTTCGAGGTGCTGGCCGTAAGCGGCAAAACCGGCTACGTGCTGGCCGCGATCGCGGCGATCCCGCTGGTGCTGGCGAGCCGCTCCATCAGCGTCTCCCTGCCGATGGCGGCGCTGCATTTCAAGGAGGCCTTCAAGGGCGGCTACGTTGCGGTGCTGACTTGGGGCGGCCTGCGCGGCGGTATTTCGGTGGCGTTGGCGCTGTCGCTGCCGCCGAGCGCGGTACGCGAGGTGCTGCTGACCGCCTGCTACGGTGTCGTCATCTTCTCCGTCGTTCTGCAGGGCGTCACGGTCGGCCTGCTCATCAAACGCGTCGTGCCGGAGAATAGTGGGCAGGCGGGTTAGGATAGCCATGCCCGGTAAATCCACTCGCTCCTCGACCACGCCGGACCCGCAGGCGCGCCTGGGCATACAATCCGTCGAGGTCGCCGCCGTCATTCTCGACGCCCTGGCCGAGGCGTCCGGACCATTGCCGCTCAAGGATCTGGCCGCGGCGGCGGGCATGCATCCGGGTAAGGTTCACCGGTACCTGGTCAGCCTATCCCGGACAAACCTGGTTGCGCAGGACGCAGACACTGGCCACTACGGCGTCGGTCCGCTGGCGCTGAAGCTCGGCTTGGTGGCACTGCGTAGTGTCGACGTCGTGCGCGCCGGCTCCAAAGAACTGGCGAGCTTGCGCGACGCGATCAACGAAACCGTCTTGCTGGCGGTCTGGGGCAATCTCGGCCCCACAGTTGTCTGGATCGAGGACAGCGGGCAGGCGGTTCGGATGAACCTGCGCATCGGAACCGTGTTGCCGGTGATGGGGTCCGCGATCGGACGCGTGTTCGCGGCCTTCCTGGCGTCGCAAACAGTCAAGCAGACGATGGCCCGGCAACGCGGTCGGATCGAGGGCGCAGAGCGTTTCGCAACGCTTCGCGGAGACGAAGCGGCCGGCATTCTAGACGAGATCCGGGCTAAAGGGCTGGCCCGGGTCGATGGGACCGTGGTCCCGGGCGTTGCCGCGCTCGCCGCCCCGATCCGCGACTATCAGGGGGCCGTCGCTGCGGTTGTCGGGGCCATTGGACGAAGCCAGGAATTCGACCTTCGCTGGCGTGGGACTGTTGCCAACGCGCTCAAGAGTACCGCAACGACGGTGTCGCGGCGCCTCGGCCATCCGGGAGGCCGGTAGCGATCTGCTCCGGCACGTCGACTCCCTGATTCCTTGGAAACCCATGAATCATTGCGATGAACCGCCGCCGCTTGCGGATGTGCAGAGGCGCCGTTTTGCGGCCACGCGCTGAATCATATTGACTCCAGGTTTCGATCGAAATTTAATATGTATGATAAATCATATAATACGTAATTAGCGGATCGGTGTGTTATGGCTTCGCGCCTCAATCCGAGCCGCGAGGAGGGGAGTCCCATATGAGCCAGTCAGCCGAGGCCGCCGAGAGCCGCTTGGAGACGCTGCAGAAAGACGCGTCGTCGCTCAACCTCATCGAATTCTGGAAGCTGCGCGCGGATATCGAGTTGCCGCAGCCACGCAACAGGGCGGTCCCGTTCCTCTGGCGATGGAGCGACATCGAGCCGCGATTGCTCGTTGCCTCGGAGATTGTCCCCATCGAGGATTGCGAGCGGCGGGCGCTGCTGCTGTCCAATCCCGGCCTCGGCGGCAAACCCTATGCGACCGACACGCTGCTTGGGGCGTTCTCTCTCTACAACCCGGGCGAAGAGGCTCCGGTGCATCGCCACACCCCGTCGGCAAGCCGCTTTGTGCTTGAGAGCGACGGCGGCGGGTTCACGACGGTCGAAGGCGAGAAATGCCAGATGAACCGGGGCGATCTGATCATCACGCCTGCCGGGACCTGGCACGACCATGGTAATGACGGCAAGACGCCGCTCATTTGGGTCGACATTCTGAACGTGCCGCTGGTGGAGAACCTCAACGCCACGATGTTCGAGTTCGACTATTCGGAACGAGACCAGCAGTCGAACTCCGGCGATCCGGTCCCGACGCCGATCCAATCGGTGACCGAGCCCCGAGATCATTCGCAGAATCTCTATGGGACCGGTGGCGTCGTGCCGCTCTTCACCTCGCACAGACGCGGGATCACCGATCACTCACCGATGTTCGTCTACCGCTGGGAAAACACCCGCGCGGCGCTCGAACGCATGCGGGATTACGACGGCGACCCATACGACGGCATTATCGTCGAGTATGCCGATCCGGCGACCGGCGCCTCGGTGATGCCGACCATGTCGTTCCGCAGCCAGCTGCTGAGGCCGGCTGAGCAAACGCTGGCGCACCGCCACATGTCGAGCGCGCTCTATTGCGTGCTGGAGGGGGTGGGCTGCACCGTGGTCGACGGTCAGCGGATCGAATGGAGCCGGAACGACGTTTTCGCCGTTCCCGGCTGGACCTGGCACGAACACGTTAATGCGTCGCCCAATATTGACGCCGTCCTCTATTCGGTTTCGGACGAACCGACTTATCGGAAGCTCGGTCTCTATCGCGAGGAACGTAAGTCCGGCGACGGGACGATCGAGACGCACCTGCACTAAGTGGCGCCGTATCATCATCTGCCGGCGATCTGGCTCGACATGATCTTCTCGGATAGGACATGTTAGGTGAGGATTGCCTGCAGCTTGGCCTTGTGCTCGGGCTTCAGCTACATCGCGAGCGTGCCCTTGGGCAGCTTGGCGAAAGAAGCGTCGGTCGGCGCAAACACCGTGAAGGGACCTTTGCTCTTGAGCGTCTCGACGAGGCCGCCGGCCTTGATCGCGGCAACCAGCGTCTTGAGGCTGCCGGCCTAGACGGCAGCGTCGACGATGTCGGCCTTCGGCGTCTTGGCGACCTGGTTGTACATTGGCGCGTCGGAATTGGTCTTGGCGCTGCCGGCGATGTAGGCGGAGGGGTCGGCCTGGGCGACGCTGCCGAGAGCGGTACGCGAGGTGCTGCTGACCGCCTGCTACGGCGTCGTCATCTTCTCCGTCGTCCTGCAGGGCGTCACGGTCGGCTTGCTCATCAAACGCGTCGTGCCGGAGAAATAGGCGCGCGGCTGAGTGCTCTTAGGTCTTTCGTTGGTGAGGGCCATCGAACGCAGTCGAAGACCTCGATAAGGCAATAAATGTTATTTTTGCCAGTTGTAAACAACGGTTTGTAAGATGGATCGCTCGGAAGCATATTTGCTGCTCACGGAGGAGATGAGATTACTCTCCCAAAAGTCTCCTGATCATCTCGATCGACTTCGCAACAGCACAGTCGAAATCGATCGTTTGGGTGCAGGCGGGGTCCTTTATAAAATCGAACTGACTGTGGAGCACGTTGCGGGCGTTCGCTTTGCCGTTGTTGGTAAAATCCATGACAACAGCTCGTATGAGTTTTCCTTGTTGGGTGAACGCCTCGAATTCGAAGCCGGGGCAAAAATTTGATGTTGTTGCAGTGGCGCCTCAGAGCTCCGGCCGGAACAGCATCAGCACGAAGATCGCCAGCACCGCGGCAAAGGCCGGCCAACCGAGCGCGAACCAGATACGCATGAAGCTGCGATAGCGCGCCGGCAGGGCCTCGCCCGATTGCCGCGCGGCGACCGCCATGTCGCGCATCCGTGCCTGCAGCCAGACGACCGGTAGCCAACAGGCGCCGGTGAAGAAATAGAGCCCGATGGCCGCCCAGAGCCAGCTTTCGGAAAAGTCGTAGCCGCGCTCGATGGCGAGCCAGACGCCTGTTGCTGGCTGGACGATCACCGCCGGCGTCGTGAACAGAAGATCGGCCAGGACGACATGCCGTGCGGTGATGGCAATGGCCGTCACGTCGCCCGTCTTGTCGGCGCGCCACATGAAAAAGGCTGTGCCGAGCCCGGTGCCGAAGAGGATCGTGGCGCTCAGCACATGGACGAGCTTGAGCCAGGTCGAAAGATCACTCATTGCCTGGTTCCGGCCGCCATCAGCGATCGTCCTCCAACGCCATCATCAAAACGATTGCCGCCATGATCGGAAGGATCTTCGTAAGCGAGCCCAGCGGGTCGAACCAGACCTCCGGCGCGCCCCAACTCAGAACCGCAAGGTAGAAGGCGGAGACGCCGAGCATACCGGTCCCGACCAGCCGCACGCGCCAGCGCAGCAGCAGCGCAAGCCCCAGCCCCGTATCGACGATCGCGCCCGACCAGATCAACGGTGAAAGATACGCTTCGGCGAACCCGACGGATTTCAGCAGCTCCGCCGCCTGTTCGCGCGTTTCCGGCCGCGCAACGACAAGCCCGGCCGCAATCCAGAACAGCGCCATTGTGATGCGCAGAAGCGGCCGTGCAAAATAGATCCTCGCGTGCCAGCGGTCCTGGGTCTGGCTTGGTGTCGTGCTCAAGGCCTCCGCCATGGGGCGGAGCGTGACGCCGCTGGCTTTGGCAAAACCGGCTCCGTCGCCGAGGGCGCCGGCCTCCATTTGCCGGATCGCCGTTGTTGTCACCGTACCGCGGCCGGTGAACCAGCGCCCGACGTCGCCGAGCCGGGCGCCCAAGGCGATCAACCCGGTGGGCACCGCAAGGACGGGCGCCGGCGCGAAGCCGAGCCAGCCGCGCAAGAGCGGCACGATCTGGCGCAGGGTCATGGTCTCCGGGCCGGCGGCGTCGAGGACCAAGCGGGCCGGCGTTTTGGGCTCGACCAGTCCCGCGATTCCTCGCGCCAGGTCGTCCATTGCGATGGGCTGGAATTTCTGTGTCTTGCCGCCGCCGGGCAGGGGCGTGACGAAAGGAAAACCCGCCAGGCCCCGCATCAGCGCCGAGCCGCCATAGGCGCCGGCCCCGTAGACCAGCGAGGGCCGCACCACGATCCAATCGAGGTCGAGCGACTTCAGATGTTCGTCGCCGGCGCGCTTGGTCGCCGCATACCCTGTGTCACTGTCCTCGATGCCGAGCGCCGAGATTTGCACAACCCGGCGCACGCCCGCCGTCGCGGCAGCGTCAAAGAGCGCGGCGGGCCCGGTGTGGTGAACCCGGGCCAGCGACTGGCGGGCGCTGCCCTGCAGCAATCCCGCGCAGTTGACGATCGCACCGACACCTTCCAGATGCGGCGCCCAGAAGCTCGCCGGCAGGCTGCGGTTGAAATCGCAGGCGATCCAACCGGCCGCCGGGCAACGGCGCTTGGCGGATGCCACGTCGCGGGCGCATCCGGTCACCGCATGTCCGGCCTCAATGAGCGCGCCGACGATATGCGCGCCGATGAAGCCGGAGGCACCGGTGACGAGGACGCGCATGGACGACTGCTCCGCGAAGAAGGTGACGGCGCTGCTTATACCAGATTGTCCGCAGCGCGCCCGCCCTTGCGGCGGCGGGGCTCCATTTTCGCCGCCCTTGCGGCGGCGGGGCTGGGGACTTAGCTTAATCACAGCCATTCGCCGTTAAACTGGGAGTTTCCCCCATGCTGGCCGGCAAACGCATCCTGCTGGTGATCACCGGCGGGATCGCGGCCTACAAGTCGCTCGATCTGATCCGCCGCCTGCGCGAGCGCGGCTGCGCGGTGCGCTGCGTGCTGACCGAAGGCGGCGCCCAGTTCGTGACGCCACTCTCGATCTCCGCGCTCAGCCACGAGCCTGTCTATTCCGACATCTTCTCGCTGACCGACGAGGCTGAGATGGGTCATCTGCGGTTGAGCCAGGAAGCGGAAATCGTCGTTGTGGCACCGGCGACCGCCAACATGCTGGCCAAGATGGCCCAGGGCATCGCCGACGATCTGGCCTCCACGGTGCTGCTGGCGACCGACAAGCCGGTCCTGGTCGCGCCGGCAATGAACCATCGGATGTGGGGCCATGAGGCCACGCAGAAAAACGTCAGCCTGCTCGAAGCGCGCGGCATCCGCCGGGTCGGCCCGAATGCCGGCGCACTGGCCGAAGACGAGACGGGGATTGGCCGCATGGCCGAGCCGATGGAGATTGTCGGTGCGATCGAGGACTACTTTGGCGCACGGGCGCCGCTCGCCGGGCGGCGCGCGCTGGTGACAAGCGGGCCGACCTACGAGGCTATCGATCCGGTGCGCTTCATCGGAAACCGCTCGTCGGGCAAGCAGGGCCATGCCATCGCGGCAGCGCTTTCGCGGTTGGGGGCCGCGACTACGCTGATCGCGGGGCCGACGAACGAGCCCGATCCGGCCGGCGTCCATACCGTCCATATCGAATCGGCTCGCGAAATGCTGGAGGCGTGCCTGACCGCGCTGCCGGCCGATGTCGCAGTCTGTGCGGCGGCGGTCAGCGACTGGCGGGCGCAAGCCACGGCGGACCGAAAGATCAAGAAGACGGGCAACGGCGCGCCTGGTCTTGAGCTCACCGAGAATCCCGACATCCTGCAATCGTTGGCCGAAGCGGGCAATCGGCGTCCCGCCCTCGTCATCGGCTTCGCGGCGGAGACTGAGAACGTGGTTGAGAACGCGCAGGCCAAGCTCAATAAGAAAGGCTGCGACTGGATCCTGGCCAACGACGTGGCACCGGAAACGGGCACATTCGGCGGCGAGGACAACACCATCCATCTGGTGCGCCCCGACGGCGTCGAGGACTGGCCGACCATGACCAAGGAAGGCGTCGCCGACCGCCTCGCCGGTGCCGTCGCGCAGGCGCTGGGCGGTGGCGAATGAGCGCGCCCGCGGCTGCCGCCATCCCATGTGCGTCATTCCCGCGAAAGCGGGAATCCATTGGCAGCGGACGATGGGGCTTGGCGTTTGCCATGGACCCCCGCTTCCGCGGGGGTGACGTTGGCTTGAGTGAGCGAGCTGTCATCCTTCGAGGCGCGCCGCGCGCGCGCCTCAGGATGAGCATCAGGCGGACGGCACTATTGGAGGCTCATCCTGAGGTGACCGCGTCAGCGGGCCTCGAAGGGCGAGCCGGGCCAGACGAGCGTGGTCAATGACCCCTATTGAGGTTCAAGTCCTGCGTTTGGCCCACGGCGCCGACCTGCCGCTGCCGGCCTATGAGACATCGGGCAGCGCCGGGCTCGACCTGCTGGCGGCCGTTGAGGAGGATCTCACGATAGCGCCGGGCGCCCGCGCGCTGGTGCCGAGCGGCATTGCCATTGCGTTGCCCGCCGGTTACGAGGCGCAAATCCGGCCGCGCTCCGGCCTCGCGGCCAAACACGGCCTCACGCTCTTGAATGCGCCGGGCACCATCGACAGCGACTATCGCGGCGAAATCAAAGTGATCCTGGCCAATCTCGGGGACGAAGCATTCACCGTCTCGCGCGGCATGCGCATCGCCCAGATGGTGGTGGCGCCGGTCTCGCGGCTGGTCTGGTCGGCCGCCGAAGCGCTCGACGATACCGCGCGCGGCGCCGGCGGCTTCGGCTCCACGGGGACCGGCTGATGCTGGGCTTCCCGCGCAAACTCGTCTACGCCATCGAGGCGGTGGTCGACATCGCCTACAATGCCGCCGACGAACCGGTGCAGTCCGGAGAGGTGACCAGGCGCCAGGGCATTCCCCGACGGTATCTGGAACCTGTGTTGCAACAGCTTGTGCGCGCCGGGGTGCTCGCGGGCGTACGGGGGCCGCGCGGCGGCTATCGTCTGGCCAAGGAACGCCGGCTGATCACGCTCGGCGACATCGCCCGCGTCGTGATTGCCATTGAAGGCGAGGACGAAAGCGTGCCCGCCGACAGCCCTTCGGAGATCGGCCGCAAGGTGGTGCAGCCGCTGTGCCACGAACTGCGCTCCGAAACCTACGAGCGGCTCGACGGTATCACCGTCGAGGAGCTGTGCCGGCGCGCCCGCGGTGAGGGCGTGGAGAGCGAGGCCGCGCGGCGGCTCGACTATTCGATCTGACGGGGCCCGATGACCGACCTTGAAACCAAGACCAAACCAGAGACCGCTTCGGCGACGCCGGATTTTCGCGGGCGCATCTATGATGGCATCGTCGGCACAGTCGGTTCGACGCCGCTGGTGCGCCTGAAAGCGCTGGCCGAACGCAACGGCGCTGTTGCGCAGATCGCGGCGAAGTTGGAATTCTACAACCCGCTGGGCTCGGTCAAGGACCGGATCGGCCTCGCCATGGTCGAGGCGGCCGAGGCGGCTGGACGCATCGGCCCGGACACGGTGCTGATCGAGCCAACGTCGGGGAATACCGGCATCGCCCTCGCCTTCGTCTGCGCCGCCAAGGGCTACCGGCTGATCCTCACCATGCCGGAGAGCATGTCGATCGAGCGCCGCAAGATGCTGGAGCTCCTGGGCGCGCGCCTGGAGCTCACGGCCGCCGCGCGCGGCATGAGCGGCGCGATCGAACGCGCGGAGTCGCTCGTCGCAACCTTGCCTGACGCCTTCATGCTGCAGCAGTTCTCCAATCCCGCGAACCCGGAAATCCACCGCCAGACCACCGCGGAAGAGATCTGGCGCGATAGCGCTGGCGCGGTCGATGCCGTGGTTTGCGGGGTCGGGACCGGGGGCACGCTGACCGGCATCGGCAGCGTATTAAAGGCCCGCAAACCAGACCTCAAAATGATCGCCGTGGAGCCCGATGCCTCGCCGATCCTATCGGGCGGGTTGCCGGGGGCACACGCAATCCAAGGCATCGGCGCCGGCTTCGTGCCGGAGAACCTCGATGTGTCGCTGATTGACGAGATCGTGCGCGTGACCAACGACGATGCCTTTCGCCACGCCAGGGAGGCAGCCCGCTACGAAGGGATTCCGGTGGGGATTTCTTCGGGCGCGGCGCTCGCGGCAACGCTGGAAGTCGCCGGGCGGCCGGAGATGCGAGACAAGCTGATCGTCGCCATTCTGCCCTCCTCGGCAGAGCGGTATCTGTCGACGCCATTATTTGAGTATTTGTGAATTCTATGTCTTGCCGCTGCACCGGCCCACGCCCCCTCCCGGCCACCCACGGGATTGTATGCTCATGGGTGACCGGGAGGGGGCGTGGGCCGGTGCCGAGGATCAAGTAAGATGGCGATAACCGACACCCAGCTGCATCGCTATGCGCGCCATGTCATCCTCGACGAGGTCGGCGAGGAGGGGCAGGAGAAATTGCTCGCCTCCAAGGTGCTGGTGGTTGGCGCGGGCGGGCTTGGCGCGCCGCTGCTGCTCTATCTGGCGGCGGCCGGCGTTGGCACGCTGGGGGTGATCGACGACGACACTGTGGAGCTTTCCAACCTGCAGCGCCAGGTGATCCACGCCACCGACCGGCTCGGCGTGCCCAAGGTCGAAAGCGCGAAACAGGCTATCGCGGCGGTCAATCCGGACATCAGGGTCGAGGCGATCGGCGAACGGCTGACGGCGGCGAATGTCGCGGAGATCGTGGCGCGCTACGATCTGGTGGCCGATGGCAGCGATAATTTCGATACGCGCTACCTGCTGAATGACGCCTGCTACTTAGCCAAGGTACCGCTGGTCTCCGCCGCACTGCTGCGTTTCGAGGGCCAGCTCTCGACCTTTCGCGCCTTCGAGGGAGAAGGCCCCTGCTATCGCTGCGTGTTCCGGACGCCGCCACCGGAGGGCACCGTGCCGCGCTGCGAGGAGGCAGGAATATTCGGCGCTGTGGCCGGCGCGATGGGCTCGTTGCAGGCCGCCGAGGTGCTGAAGGAGCTCTTGGGGCTCGGCACGTCGATGTCGGGCAAACTCCTGCTCTATGACGCGCTCGGGCCCACCTTCCGCACGATCAAGATCAAGCGCGACCCGTCCTGTGCGCTTTGCGGCGAGGCTCCGACGATTACGGATCTATCGGCGCATCGCTGAGCATCAGACCGGTTTTGGTATTGTTGCAATGCGGTGATTGTTGCTCGCTTTGGCTCCGCCGGTACCGTTGCCAGCTCACTCCCCCACCCGGCCACCCACGTGATCGTACTCTCATGGTTGGCCGGGTGGGGGAGTGGGCTGGCGCTGCACCAACTGCATACTTAGCCAAGCGCTCGGATCGCAAGATAGACGCCGAGCAATAGCAGCCCCGCGAAAAAGAAACGACGGAACAGCACCTCCGGTATGCGCCGGCGCGTCACTCGCCCGAGCGCCATCCCGGCAAGCGCAGGCGCTAGGGCTGCCACCGAAAGCACGCCCAACGATGGCGGCAGGAGGTTGTGGCCGGCGAGGGAGATTCCGAGCGCCAGCATCGCGCAGGTGAGCGCAATGCCGATCGCCTGGACGAGCTTGTCCCGTCCCAGTCCCAACGTCTGCAGATAGAGCACGCCAGGCACGATCGAGGAGCCGGTCATGCCGGTGAGCAGACCGCTGACCGCGCCGACGCCGGGTGAAAGCCAACGCTCGTGGCGGCCCGGCGGTGGTATTTGCGGTGTGGCCAGGCTGATGCCGGCATAGGCACAGAGCAGCAGGCCGAGCAAACCCAACAGCAGCGCCGCGTCGGTGCGGGCCAGCAATCCGACGCCGAACCAGGTCGCGATGAAGGCCGCCGCCAGAAACGGCCAGAGCCGCCGCGCCAGGGCGAGCCAACCGCCGCCGGACGACGCTTGCCAGATATTTGTGATGATGGTCGGTACCACGAGCAGTGCCATGCCGGCCTTCAAGCCCAGCGTTGCCGCCAGCAGCGCCAGCGCGATCGTTGGCATGCCGACCCCGATCACGCCCTTGATAAAGCCCGCGAAAAGGAAAACGGCGGCGACGATGAGAATGGTGTCCAGGGGCGGCATGCTGCGGGTTTGTCGTCGAGGGGGTTACTGCAGATCAGTTCGGGATCAGAGAACGAAAGCGCGGGCGGCCATGTAGAGGCCGAGCGCCAGCATGCCGCAAAAGAAGAGCCTCCGAAACAGGACCTCCGGGATGCACTTGCGCACGCGCTGTCCCGCCGCCATGCCGACCATCGCCGGCGCCACGGCCGCCGCTGACAGCGTGCCGAGCTGCGCCGACATCAAGCCATGGCCAAGCAGCGCCACGCCGAGTGCCAGCGTCACGACGGTAAAGGCGATGCCCATCGCCTGTACGAAATTGTCGCGGGGCAGGCCAAGCGCCTGGAGATAGAGCGAGCCGGGGATCACGAAGGAGCCCATCAGCCCGGCGACGAAGCCGGATAGGCCACCAATGGCCGGCGCCAGCCAAACTTCGTGGCGGCCGGGCGGCGGGATCTGCGGGGTGGCCAGGCTGAGGCCGGCATAGAAGCAGAGCATGATACCGAGCAAGCCTGAGATCACCGCACTGTCGGACTTCGCGAGCAGGCCGACGCCGAACCAAAGCCCGATCGACGCGGCAATCAGGAACACGCCCAGTCGCTTTACGACCGTTGCGAAATCGCCGCCGGCAAGCGACTGCCAGATATTGGTGACCATGGCCGGGATCAGGATCAACGCCAGTCCGGCCTTCAAATCGAAGGTCGCGGCCAAGAGCGCAATCGCCACGGTCGGCATGCCGACGCCGATCACGCCCTTTATGAAGCCCGCGAAAATGAAAACGGCGGCTGCGACGGCGAGGAATTCGGTAGACCACATAGAGCAATGTCAAGCGCGAGATAAATGGAGCAGGGGAAGCGCCGCGCATCCTAATCACGTGCGCCGCCCCGCTGGAAGGCCCCTGGCGCAACGCCTATATGCAGACCGCTAGGAAATCCTCGCGCCGGTGAACGGGCCGGCGCGGGCTCGACGAATGTCGATAACGGCCCAGAGGCATGCCCCTATGAACCTCTTCATGCGTCTGTTCCGGGTTCTTTGCGCGGCTCGTTTTCGCGAGCGGCTGGAGATCCTGGGCACTTCGGTAGTCGGCTTTGTCGTCTGGCCGCACGACCTAGACGTGAACCTCCATATGAATAACGGCCGCTACCTCACCATCGCCGATCTGGGGCGCATGGACCTGGTCTCGCGCACGGGATTGCTGGGGTTGATGGTGCGGCGGCGTTGGGCTCCGGTGGTTGCGACGGCCACGATCCGATTTCGCGCTTCGCTGATGCCGTTTCAGCGCTACCGCCTGCACACGCGCGTGGTCTGCTGGGACGAGAAATGGATCTATATGGAGCAGCGCTTCGAGCGGCGCGGCGAAACTGTCGCGCTTGCTTACGTGAAGGCCCTGTTCCGGGCGCAGAAACGAACCCTGCGCAGCCGCGAGATCCTGGAGGCAATGGACCAGCAGCAACGCTCGCCCCACATGCCCCCAGCATTGGAGGCGCTCAAACTCGCCGAAGGGTTGAGCAACGAGAAGCCGGGCCGTGCCTAATGATTGTCAGCTACAGGGTATCAATGCGTGTAAAATCTATGGGTTTTTCTACTGATTGTAACCTGCTAGCAGTACCATCTTATTGGATATAATGAGACAATATTCTTTTGTTTTCAATTGATTAATCAATACGCGCCTCTGCGCTCTGACACTTTCTCTCAGAATTTTAGTCGTTTGTTCAGATTTCTCCGATACCACGGTGGTGCAACCGGGGTATGTGGGAATTTTTGCTGCTTCGATCTGAGGGTGCGTCTTGCGACGACGCATTGATCGAATAGGGGGGAATCTCCATGGTTACCAATGGGAGTCCGCTGACGCGAGGCCAGCGGGCACAGCCGACGGACCGCGAGGTCACGTTCGGAGAAGATGAGATCATTGTCAGCAAGACCGACCTGAAAGGGCGCATCACCTACGCCAATGATGTGTTCGTGCGGGTTTCGGGCTTCAGTGAGCGGGACGTGCTGGGACAGCCGCACAGCCTTGTGCGCCATCCCGACATGCCGCGCTCGGTTTTCCAATTGCTTTGGGGCACCTTGCAATCAGGCTGCGAAATCTTCGCTTATGTGAAGAACATGACGAAAACCGGCGATTTTTACTGGGTCTTTGCCCATGTGACGCCGAGTTTCGATGGCCATAACTCGATCATCGGCTATCACTCGAACCGACGATCGCCGGACCGCGAGTCGGTCAAGGCCATAAGCGAACTCTACGCCAAGCTGCATGCCGAGGAGCAAGGCCACGGCGACCGCAAGGTCGGCCAAACGGCCGGGCACGACATGTTGACTGCGTTCGTCCAAAGCAAGGATGTGAATTATGAAGAACTTATCCACTCTCTCTAGCGCGCTTTATGGCGCGGCCGCCGGCGCTGTCGTTTCTCTGGTACCGCCGGTGTTGCAGGTTGTCTCCGGACAGTTCGGTTGGACAATTGGGGTGTCCGTGCTGCCGGCCTTGATCTGCACGGGTGTGGTCGTCGCGCTGCTGACGGCCCGGCGCAATCTCATTCGGATTACGGAGACTTGCGCTCGGGTCGCCGATGGCGACATGGAGGCGCGTATCTCTCCACTCACCGATGGTGGCGAGATGCGGTTGCTGCAACGCAAGATCAATCACATGACCGACGTGACCGACGCTTTCGTGCGCGAGGCCAACGCCTCGCTGGATCATGTCAGCCAGGGCAAGTACTTCCGGCTGATCATCGAGCGCGGCCTGCCAGGCGAATTCCGCCGTTCAGCCGGGTCGATCAACAAGGCCGTCGACGCCATGGCCGAAAAGGACAAATTCTTCAAACAGTTGTCAGTTGAGTTCGACCGCGACGTGAAGGGCGTTGTTGATACCGTTGCTTCGGCATCGACCGAGCTGCAGTCCTCCGCCCAGGCGATGTCCGGTACGATGGACACCACCAAAGAACGTGTCACGGGGATGCGTGGCGATGCTGCTACGACGTTCGAAAACGTCCAGGCGGTGGCTTCTGCGGCCGAAGAACTGGCGAGTTCGGTTGGCGAGATCAACCAGCAGGTCGTCAAGGCGACAGAAATTGCCCGCAAGGCCTGCGAACAGGCCGATGCCACCAACGCGGACGTGGAAGGCCTTTCCAAAACCGCCAATTCCATCAGCGACGTGGTCAATATGATCAACGATATCGCCGAGCAGACCAATCTGCTGGCGCTCAACGCCACAATCGAGGCGGCACGCGCCGGCGAAGCTGGAAAAGGCTTCGCGATCGTTGCCAACGAGGTCAAGGCGCTGGCCAGCCAGACCGCCAATGCGACCGCGGAGATCGGCAACCAGATCTCCTCGATCCAGGGTGCGACAGACGGTGCGGTCAGCTCCATTCAGGGCATCTCGGGCACGATCAGCGAAATGACCGAGTATATCGGCGCGATCGCCGCGGCGGTCGAGGAGCAAAGCGCAGCAACGCGGGAAATCGCCCGCAATGTCCAGGTCGCCGCCGACAGCACCCGTGGTGTCAGCGGCAGCATCGATAAGGTGGACGAAGCCTCCGGAGACGCCGAACGCGCCTCGTCGGAAGTCAACCAGGCGGCGAGCCAACTGTCCCAGCAGGCAGAGGTGCTGAGCGGCAGCATAGACAGCTTTTTTGAGGGCATCCGCGCTGCCTGACTCTGAAATCCGTTTAACGATTCTTTCCGCCCCAAGACAACCTCCGCCCCTTCCACCGAGGGGGCGGAGGTTTGCGTTCGGCCTCACCATCCGGAACCGCCACGAGGCCGGCAGCGCTCTGCGCCTCCTATCCAGCAGATATCGGCGGCGCCTGCTCGCCCATACCGGCACCGTATAATTGCCGCTTTATCTTCCGTATTACAGTTAACATTAAAAATTGTACTAATATTTGAGTAAAGTTATTCTATAATTCTTCAATAATACTAATAGTATTATCAATAAAAAAGTATCTTTTTACTTGACAATATTTATCAAACAACTGATTTTGTCCGGACACCGAATAGTGGAGGACTGAGCGATGTTGACTCTCGTGTCGAACTTTGCAGCGGACGAAACCGGAGCAACCGCCATCGAGTATGGCCTGATTGCCGCGCTGGTATCGGTTGCGGCTATCACCGCGCTGGAGGCGATGGGCGGATCGCTGAAGTCTATGTTCCAGACCGTCTCGAGCCAGCTCGACGGCGCCGTTCAGAAGGGCAAGGGCGGCTGACCCGCAACACGCCGCTGCCTAAATAGAGCCAGGCGGGCATAGAACCAGCCAGGCCGCCGCCAAAAAAGACCGAGGGCGGCAACGGACCCTGGGCGGCAACGGACCCACGGCGGCAACGGACAAAGTCCGCCGTTGCCGCCGATGCCGGGCCGAGGCCGGATCCGGGCGCATCCTGACCTAGATCAATCTCAGATCGCTGCCGAAGGTGCTACGGTCCGATAACGGTCCCGGCCCAGGCGTGCCGGACCGCGATCTGTGCCTGACGCATGTGCGCTCGTACACGTGCTTGGTACGTTGGCTGGGGAGGGTACGGTCCGATGCTGAAACGCGGCTTCAAACAAATGCTGGCCGAGGCCAACGCGGTGATCGAGACGGTCTCGGTGCCCGATCTCGACTACCTGATGGACGAGCCCGACGTGGTGCTGGTCGACGTGCGCGAGACCGTGGAACGCGAGGCCGAGGGCATGATCCCGGGATCGGTGCACGCGCCGCGTGGCCTGCTGGAATTTCAAGCCGACCCCGACAGTCCGGCCTACAACAAGGCCCTGCAGCCGGAATGCCGCATTCTGCTCTATTGCGGGACCGGCGGCCGCTCCGCTCTGGCGGCGAAAACGCTAATGGACATGGGGTATTCCGACGTTGCCTCGCTGGCCGGCGGCTATGCGGCCTGGCGTACCGCGCGCGACAAATAACGGCTACTTCACGGTTATCCCGAAAACCGCTCCGGCCAACTTTTGGCTCTGCCAGTGCCGGGCCGGCCCACGCCCCCACCCGACCACCCACGGGATCGTATGCTCATGGGTGGTCGGGTGGGGGCGTGGGCCGGTGCTGCCACCGCCAGAGGCATAAGCGGGCTGGCTACGGTCTGGCAGAGCCAAATGCGCCGCCGCGAGCGCCAAATAACGGCTACTTCACGGTTACCCCGAAAACCGCTCCGGCCAGCAGATAGACGGCGCCGAAACAAACGATCACCGCGATCACGTTGAGCCAGAAGCCGGCCCGGACCATGTCGGCCAGTTCCATATCCTCGTAAGCGAAGACGATGGCATTGGGCGGGGTCGCCACAGGCATCATGAAGGCCATCGAGGCGCCGAGCGCCACCGGCACGGTCAACAAGCGCGGGTCCTGGCCGAGACCCACGGCCACCGCCCCCATCACCGGCAAGAGCGTGGCGGTGGAGGCGGTATTGGAGGTAATTTCGGTCAGATAGATCACGAGCGCCGCGCTCAGCAGCACAATGACCCAGACGCTGACCCCCGGGACGCCGCCGACGGCGGTCCCGATGGTCCCGGAGAGCCCGGTGCTCTTGAAGGCTGCGGCGAGCGCTAGCCCTCCGCCGAACAGCAGCAGGATGCCCCAGGGCACCTGGCGCACCGTCTCCCAATCGACCGCGAATTGTCCGCGCTTGAGCGACACCGGCAGGGCGAAGAGCAGGCAGGCGGCGATGAGCGCCACGGTGGTGTCGTTGATCGGCAGTCCGGTCATCCCGGCGACCGGCTTGTTCAAGATCCAGCCCAGCGCGGCAGCCACAAAGACCGCCGCGACGGTGCGCTCGCCCCGGGACATCGGCCCCAGCGCGGCCAGCTCGTCGTGGATGACGCTGTGCATGTCCCCGATGGCCAGGCGCCTGGCCGGGTAGATCACTCGCGTCAGCAGCAGCCAGGCGAGCGGCAGCATAACCGCCACGACGGGCAGGCCGATCAGCATCCAGGTGAAGAAGCTCACCCGAATCCCATATGCCTCTTGCAGGAAACTTGCCAGCAGGGCGTTGGGCGGGGTGCCGATCAGGGTGCCGGCGCCGCCGATCGAGGCGGAATAAGCGATCCCCAGCATCAGAGCCACGGCGAAATTCCGCGTCACAGCACGGTCGGGCGTACGCTCGGAGACGAAGCCGATCACCGACAAGCCGACCGCGTACATCATGATGGCGGCAGCGGTGTTTGATATCCACATCGAGAGGAAGGCACTGGCCGCCATGAAGCCCGCGATGATGCCGCCAGGGCTGGCGCCCGCCAGCCGGACGATGCGCAACGCGATGCGCCGATGCAGACCCCAGCGCTGCATCGCCGCTGCGAGCACGAAGCCGCCCAGGAAGAGAAAAATCAGCGGATGGCCGTAATTGGCCGCCGTCGGCGCCATTTTTGCGATGCCCATCAGTGGCATGAACGGAATCGGCAACAGCGCCGTCGCCGGCAGCGGCACAGCCTCGCCCAGCCACCACACCACCATCCAGCCAGCCAGGCCGACCAGCCGCCAGGATGCCGTCCCGAAACCATCGGGTGCCGGCAGCAGCAGAACCGCGAGCGCCAATGCCGGCCCAAGCACCAGGGCGATGAGGCGCCGTCTAGAGCGCCTGCGCGCGCGGGCAATGACCACATCGTCCCGGGCGCCCTCGGGTACCACAGGCTCTTTGTGTTCGTTATCGCTTGTCATGGGCCTAGCCGCAGAGATGGGCCTCGCCGCAGAGTATGCGCGCTTCAAGCTGGCCGGTCACCCGATGCAAACGCGGGTCATTCGGATACGCCCTTGCGCCCCCGCGGTGGCTTGTCCGTGGTGCGCGCATAGATCGCCAGCGCGCTCAGCAGGACCAAACCCAGGAATGCGAAGGCGGCGCGGAAGGCATCGAGCGGCACATCCGCGCCGGTGGGGGTGAGCGCGTCGATGATGGCGCCGCTGGCGATCTGCAGCACGCCGACGCCGGTGAAGGTCGCGAAGTTGAGTGCGGTCAGCAGCCGGCCCGACATCTCCTCGCCGAAAAAGGCGCGGCCATGGGCCAGGATCTGGACGTGCACCGCGCCCAGCATTGCGCCCGCGGCGAGCAGCGTGACCGCAAGGACGAGCGGCGGGTCGCCAAGACCTGCCAGTGTGATCAGGCAGGCGGCGTTCAGAAAGCCACCGGCCATCACGATGCGCTTTCGGGTGTTGAAGACGCGGTCGAGCGGCCCATAGATCGTCAAGCCGGCGATGCCGGCGAGGCTGAGAAGAACCAGGACGTTGCCCAGCATGATGGTGCCGAGCCCGTGAATGCCGGTCAGGTAAGGCCCGGCCCAGAGACCGCGCACCGACATGATCGATCCGTAGGTCACGAAGCACATGGCGAACAGACCGAGCATTTCGCGGTGGCGCAGGATCCTGCCCAGGCCATGCAGGGTCTCGCGAAGCGATTCGCGTTCCCGCCGGGTCCACGGATGGCCCGGAGGCGCGTCGCGTATGACGGCGAAAATGAGGAGCGCCAGTGCAGCCGTCACTCCCGACATGGCCAGATAGCCCCCGCGCCAGCCGATCCATTCCACGGCGGCGGCGAACGGCGTGCCCGAAGCGAGCATGCCGAGCCCGCTGACGGCAAAAGCCGCGGCCGAAATCGTGGCGAAGCGGTCCGGCGCGAACCAGCGCCCGAAAATCAGCAGCCCGCCGATGAATATCCCCGAACAGCCCGCGGCGATCAGCACCTGGCCCAGAACCAGCAAACCGGTGCTTTCGGCGAGGCCGAAGATCAACGCGCCGGCCACCGCCAGGGTCATCATTGCCGGCACCACGGCGCGTGGCCCGTAACGGTCGAAGAGCACGCCGACCGGAAGCTGCATCGCCGCGGCCGCCAGGAAATAGGCCCCTGTCATGAGCCCCAGATTGGCCGCCGACAGACCGGTCTCGCGCATGAAATCGGGCGCGATCACGGCGATCGCGGTGCGGAAGAATTGGCTGAGGATGAAGACCGATATCAGGCTGAGAACGAGACCCACCGCGATGCGGCGGCTTGGTGGCTTGCGGCTTTGCGAATCTTGATCCTGTGGACCGGAACCCGGACCCGAAGTCTCGCGTGGGGGTGCGCTACGGCCGGATGCCGCGCCGGTGCCCGGTTGACCGGCGTTGGGCTGATCAGCCATGGCCTGTCGTCGCGCCTTGCGCCGTCGTCAGTCCGTCAGGCCGGGGATCGTTCGGGAACGCTGGAAAGGCAGTTTGTCGGCCCGCGATTTGGGCTTGCGCGCAGCCGCGCCCGTTCTGCCTGTCTTTTTCTCCCCGAGGCTCGGCTTGCCGGCCGCCGGCTTGACGGCCGCTGCTCTGCGGGCCGCCTTTCGGGTCGTATTCCCGCCAGTACCGCGCGGCGCGGTGGTGCCTCGCCGCCGTGTGACGCGCCTTGCGGATTTTCGCGGGGTGAGACGCTCCCGCTCCACCGATCGCGATTGAGGCGATGCCGGTTGGCGCGGCGCAAGCTTCGCCTTGGCGGCTGGCGTCTGAACGGCCCTGGGCTTGGCGGCTTGCGGTTTTGCGGCCGGCTTGCGCGCCTGGCCTCCGGTCTTCGCCCGACGTCGATTGGCGCCCAACGCGACCTGGCCCGTGGGTGCGACGAGGATGCAGGTGACCCGCGCCGCGCGCAATGTCGCGCAAATCCGCCGCGCCTGGGCGACGTTCGGGTACGGTCCGAGCTGAAGGCGGTAATAGACGCCCTTTCGTCCAAGATCGGCGCGGTTGACGGCGTGGGGCTGGCGCTCCAGAAGCTTGGGATGCGCGGATACCAGCGCATTCCATGAGGCGTGGCTGGCCCGGGCTGTGGTGGCGGAAGAGAGCTGTACCCAGTATCCCTTAGTCCGTTGCACCAAACCGAAGGGCGCGCCGCCTCTTTCGCTTGCTTCCGCGATCTGAACGGGGCGCTTGCTGGAGTTGGCACGCGCTCCCGTGATACTCGCTGTTTTGATGCTCGGTTTCTTGGCGCCGGGTATCTTGTTAGTGGCGGAGAGCCGGAACTTGGTGCGGTTCGCATCTGGGCGAATGGCAGCGGTCTTGGGCGGCCGGTGCCCCAGGGTCCCCGCACTATTCATTCGGGCCGGTGCGGTGGCGACCAGGGCGATGCGCTCGGTCACCACGGTCCGCCGCGAGATGGTGCCGCCGGCAGATGTCTTAGGAGCGTTGTTCACCACCTTGGAGATGGGCGGCGCTTTGCCTGGGCGTGCATTGACATTGGTCGCAGCTGCGGCGGCCCGCTTCATGGCGATACGCTCTTGCGGTGTTTGGGCGCGGAAGCTGGTGACGCCGCGGAGGGCCAACAAGCGGCCGGAAAGCCCGCGCGCGCCGCGTCGTGCGTCCTGACGGCCTATTGCGGTCACCGGCGCCCGCGCGACGTTGGCGGCTCGGCCGGCCGCTGATTGGCCGCCGTTCACCGGCGCGTTGGGCACCAGCGGCCGCAAACGCGTGGCGGCGCGGTCGGCGATCCGGTCGAGGGCGCGCGAATCTGGTTTTTTCCAATCGGAGCCCAAATCGCCCGCAAGCTGGACGACTTTGCCGACGCGCTTTCCGGCCGCGTCAAAAAGCGACCAGGCGAAGTGCAGGCGCGGCGTTTGCCCGTCCTTTGCCGGTATGGTTCTGGCCTGGCCGCGAAGCACATAACTTGCCTTGCCGCGGCCTTGCGTGCCGGCGGGAATGTCCCTTTGGCGCAAAGCCCTGGCTAGGCGTTCGTTGAAGTTCCAGCTTGCGGGCGCGCCTTCGATCCTGGCGACCGTCACGGGAGGGGTGATCCGGGTCGGGACCACCAGTTGCCTGGTGTCCTTGGTTCCCGCCTCTTTTGCGAATCGCTGCTCGTCGACGCAGCCCGCCGAAACCAGCATCAAAGCAGCAAATCCCACCCCCACGACGAGGAAACGGCGCCCGTGCATACCTTTAGCGGCGGTCACGGATGGCTCCCCGGGGTTCATGGTGGGCGGATTGAATCACGGGTCTGAGTCCTTGCCAACCCCCTATTTGTGGAAACTGGGGATAACTCGAAAACGTGGCCGAATTTTGTTTGCCGGACCCACCGATCCAGATTATGGTTAATCACATGATAATCATAATATAAACGACCTTCGCGGGTATAACCGGGAAGGGTACGGCGGGAAACCCTGCTAGCATAAAGGGGGGTGTCATGGGAGTACGTGCCAGGCGGAAGGCGGAGTCGCGCGAACGAATTCTGGAAGCTGCCGCTCAACTGATCCGTGAAGAAGGTATGGGTGGCACCGGCGTCGCGGAGGTGATGCAGGCGGCCGGCCTGACCCACGGCGCATTTTACAGCCATTTTCGGGACAAAGATGCGTTGCTGGCCGCAGCGCTTGAATTGGCCACTGAGCAGCACCGCAAAGCCTGGCTGAACGGCGAGAGTGAATTGCCGGAGAGCGCCTGGATCGAGAAGATTGCACGCGGCTATCTGAGCGAAACGCACCGGGACGACCCCGGTGGTGGCTGTCCTTATCCAATGCTGGCCGGCGAGTTGGCTCATTCCAGCCCGCGCTTGAAGGATGCGTTCGAGCGCGAGGTTGTGGAGACGGTGGACCAGATGGAAACCCGCCTGTCCGATGAGGGTTTCATGACCGCGCGCGACCGCGCCTATGGACTGCTGGCGCTCTTTGTCGGCGCGCTGGTGTTGTCGCGCGCTGGTAGCGGGGAAAGCGAGACGGCGTTCCTTAACGGCGCGAGGCGCTTCGCTACCGCGAACTCGCGTCGCAATATCTAAGCGCCCACCGTACGCGCTCCGCGTCTCCCACGCGCGCTAGCCGCGATCAAATAGACGTGGACCGTGGCCCGATATATACGCAAGCAAAGGCCCTCCACCGATGACCGAGATTTTAGCTACCGACAACTATGAGCGCCAGCGCGTCGCCGTTCTCGACAGCGAGATGGCGTATGTCGAGACCGGCTCGGGCGACCCCATCGTCTTCCTGCATGGCAACCCGACGAGCTCTTATTTGTGGCGCAACGTGATCCCTCATTGCGAGGATGTGGGACGCTGTCTGGCACCGGACCTGATCGGCATGGGCGCCTCGGGCAAGAACCCCGCCGGCAGCTATCGCTTCGCCGATCACGCACGCTATCTCGATGCCTGGTTCGAGGCGCTGGAGATCACTAACGCCGTGCTGGTGGTGCATGACTGGGGCTCGGGGCTCGGCTTTCACTGGGCCCGGCGCCATCCCGAGCGGGTGCGCGGCATCGCCTATATGGAGGCGATTGTGAAACCCATGGTCTTCGCGAGCTGGCCCGAGGAGGCGCGCAACGCCTTTGCCGCCATGCGCTCCGATGCAGGCGAAGACTTGGTTCTGCAGAAAAATATGTTTGTCGAGAAAGTGCTGCTCGCCGGCATTCTGCGCGAACTCGACCAGGAAACCCACGATGCGTACCGCCGCCCGTTTGCCGAGCCGGGCGAGGGCCGGCGGCCGACATTGACCTGGCCGCGAGAGATCCCTATCGACGGCGAGCCCGCCGACGTTCAGGCGATCGTCGAGGCCTACGGGGCCTGGCTGGCGTCGAGCGACGTGCCGAAGCTGTTCATCAATGCGGAACCGGGACGGATCATGGGGCGGGGCGACCTGCGCGACTATTGCCGCGCCTGGCCGAACCAGACCGAGGTGACCGTCGCCGGCCTTCATTTCGCGCAGGAAGACAGCCCGCACGAGATCGGCGCGGCGGTGGCTGACTTCGCGCGCAAGCTTTGAGAGCGTGCGGCGGGGCCGGCGAACTCGGGCCGAACGCGTCCCGGTTGCCGCCAAGTCGCCGCTAACAAACAGGGCCAATAGACAAGGAATGAAACGTGATGACCGAGATTTCCGCCGCCGACCCTTATGAGCGCCAGCGCGTCGCCGTTCTCGACAGCGAATTGGCGTATGTCGAGACCGGCTCGGGCGACCCCATCGTTTTCCTGCATGGCAACCCGACGAGTTCCTATTTGTGGCGCAACGTGATCCCTCATTGCGAAGATGTGGGCCGCTGTCTGGCGCCGGACCTGATCGGCATGGGCGCCTCGGGCAAGAATCCCGCCGGCAGCTATCGCTTCGCCGATCACGCGCGCTATCTCGATGCCTGGTTCGAGGCGCTGGAGATCACCAATGCCGTCCTGGTGGTGCATGATTGGGGTGGGGCGCTTGGCTTTCATTGGGCCACGCGCAATCCCTCCAAGGTGCGCGGGCTGGTTTACATGGAAACGATCGTGGCGCCCGTGAAATGGGACGACTGGCCGGAGAGCGCCAAGGGAATCTTTCAGGCCATGCGCTCCGATGCCGGCGAGGAACTGGTCCTGAAGAAGAACATCTTCGTGGAAGGCATCCTGCCCAACGCCATTCTGCGCACTCTCAGCGAGGCTGAGCACGAGGTCTACCGGGCGCCGTTCAAGGAAGCCGGTGAGTCCCGCCGGCCAACCTTGACCTGGCCGCGCCAGATCCCGATCGAAGGCGATCCGGGCGACGTGACCCAAATCGTCGAAACTTCGCAGAAATGGCTCGCCGGATCGGATGTGCCCAAGCTCTTCATCAATAGCGATCCAGGTTCGATCCTGACCGGGCGGGTGCGCGATATCTGCCGGGGCTGGCCCAACCAGAGCGAAGTGACGGTGAAGGGCGCGCATTTCATCCAGGAAGACAGCCCCCACGAGATTGGCGCCGCGGTGGCGGACTTCGTGCGGGGGCTGTAATTCACTAGACGGTCGGCCAATTAGTTATGTTCGGCCTCATTAACGGAGAGCAATTATGGACGGAGCAGCGAACAAGGCGGTGATCTTCAACTCTGTAGACGGAGTGGCGACGATCACGCTCAACCGGCCGCCGGCGCTGAATGCGCTCAACGCCGAGATGGTCAGCGGCCTTGCCGAGGCGGTACAGGCGGCGGGAGAGGACGCGGCGCGCGTCGTCGTGGTGCGCGGCGCCGGCGACCACTTCATGGCCGGCGGCGACATCAAGTGGTTCAAGGAGCAGATCGATGCCGAGCCCGACAAGGCGGTGATACAGCGGGAATTCGAGGCCTTCATCCACCCGGTCCACGACATCGTCAAGACCATGCGAGCCATGCCCAAACCGATCGTGGCGGCGATCCGCGGCGCCTGCGCTGGCTTCGGTGTCAGCATGGCCGCGGCCTGCGACCTGGCGATCGCCGCCGACGATGCGTTCTTCACCCTGGCCTATTGTCATATCGGTGTGAGCCCGGACGGCGGCTCGACCTATGCATTGCCGCGCGCGGTCGGCCTCAAGCGGGCCTTTGAAATCGCCATTTTGGGCGACCGATTCAATGCCGAGACAGCGAAAGAAATCGGACTGATCAATCAGATCGCCTCGGTTCCGGATTTCGAGGGTGCAGTCGCCAAGCTGGCCAAGCGCCTGGCGAATGGTCCGACCCACGCCTACGGCAACACCAAGGCGCTCTTGAACGCCTCGCTCGGCGCCACGCTGGACGCCCAGCTCGACGCCGAGGCCAAGAGCTTTTCCGACTGCGCGGCGACGGCGGATTTCGCCGAGGGCGTGACCGCGTTCGTCGAGAAGCGCCCGGCCGGGTTCACCGGGGAATGAGTGTGCGCCGGCGCGGAACCCAACCATCAGGCAAGGACCAAACATCAGGCAAGGAGTGGTGAGATGGGCTCGCTGAAGGGCAAGACCTTGTTCATTACCGGCGGTTCCCGCGGCATCGGGCTTGAGATCGCCAAGCGGGCGGCGCGCGACGGCGCCAATGTCGCGATCGCGGCGAAGACCGTGGATCCCCATCCCAAACTGCCCGGTACCATCCACAGCGCCGCGCGAGAGATTGAGGCGGCCGGCGGCAAAGCGCTGCCGGTGCAATGCGACATCCGGAAGGAAGAACAGGTGATGGCGGCGGTCGAGGTAACCGTCGAGGCGTTCGGCGGGCTCGACATTTGCATCAACAACGCCAGCGCCATCTCGCTCACCGGAACCGAAGCGACGTCGATCAAACGCTATGATCTGATGCATCAGATCAATGCCCGCGGCACATATCTGACTTCGCAGGTTTGCCTGCCGCATCTGAAAAAGTCGGAGAACCCACATATTCTGGCGCTGGCCTCGCCCCTCAACATGAACCCCCGCTGGTTCGGTCCGCATGTGGCCTACACGATGGCCAAGTACGGCATGAGCATGTGCGTGCTCGGTATGGCCGAGGAGTTCAAGGGCAGGATCGGTGTCAATGGGTTATGGCCGCGGACTGTCATCAACACGGCGGCGTTGCAGATGATCCCGGGCGTCAACACCGACGGCGCCCGCAAGCCTGAGATCATGGCGGATGCGGCGCAGGCGGTCCTGACCCGCGACGCCAAGACCTGCACCGGCAACTTCTTCATCGACGAGGAGGTACTGCGCGAGGAGGGTGTGAGCGATTTTGAGCCCTACGCCGTCAAGCCGGGCACGCCGCTGCTGCCGGATATTTTCTTGGATTGATCGAGTGGGCGGGGACCGCCGCTTGTCGAGCTGTCATTCCCGCGTGAGCGGAATTCCGGCGCCTCGGGTCTAGCGTCCGGTTGGCAATCATGGATCCCCGTCTGCGACCGCCAAAGTGGACAGGCGCAGCGGTACCGGCGATGTCCGCTTCTCGCCGAGGCTGTTGAAGAACTCTTGGTCAGCAACCACTAGCGCGACAAACGAATCAAAGGACAGGGCCGCACGAATCAATAGCGCGTCGCGGCTCGCTTTGACGAACCATTCTTGCGTCTCGAACATTCAAGAAAGGTTTTCAACAGCCTCAGCCAGGATTGGGCTCTAGACGACGGGCCAATCGTTTGGCCCGCTCGCCCCCGGTTCACGGCATTGCTTGCCTAACCTCGCAGTCGTTTTCCGATTCCGCCGGTTTTGAGAATTCGCTTCGCAACCGAGCACGAAACCGTCCGTTGCATCGGCACTGGACCGAAAACCTGTGCGTGTGCCCTCTGTCACTGCGTAGGCCGGACTCTGTCCCTAGAGTCCCTTTCAGACAGGGCCAAATCAGACCGGCCCACCAACACGAGTATCCGAAAGGACCAGACCCATGACCAAGAAGATCCTCCTTGGCGGCCTTGCGGCTCTCGCATTCGCTTCGGCGTCCGCCACCACCGTCTCGACGGCCTCGGCCGTTAGCCCGAAGTACGAGAACCGTGCGCCCGGTATCAAGGCCAAACGGCCCACGATGAATCATCTTTGCCGCGTCGTTAAAATAATACGCGCAGACGGAACAATCCATCTCGTCAGGATTTGTCGGTCGCGCTAGGACAACGCTCGGAACTCTTCGACGGCGCCAGGGTCTCCGCTTCAAGGGGGTCCTCGGCGCGGTCGTCCCAACCGAGCGCTACCGGCGAACGCTCCGCAGCGCCACGTTCATATGCGCGAATGATGCGAAACCACGAAACCGCTGACGGACATCATGCCGAGGTCTGCATTGCGACCCGTGCGCCGGTTGAACTCCAATCGTCATCCCCGCGCATGCGGGGGATCCAGTGAACCTCGTCCGATGTCCGGTCGGCAGCCATGGGTGCCTGCTTTCGCGGGAGTGACGGTTGCCTGCAATGCTCCTAAGGGCGCGGCCCGGGACACTGGTACAAAGGCCGACGGGTGCGGCGCCGAATTCCTCGCGGAGGGGGCCGGGAAGGCTCTGCGGCGATCGCGCGGGCGGATGGCCCGGCTCAAAAGATCATACGCCGGCTGCGCATTGACACCGAAGACGAAGTCGAATACGTGACAAAAGGTGGGATTTCCCGCCACTTGCTGCGCAATATTGCTCGAGCGGCGCAGCTGCGACGCCGCATCGGCCACGCTCGGACGGTATAGGCGATGACCGACTATCACCACGCTGTCTGCCCGCACGATTGTCCCAGCACCTGTTTGCTGGAAGTCGAGAAGTTGGACGCACGGACCATCGGCCGCGTGCGCGGCGCAGCGGATCACAGCTATACCGCCGGCGTCGTATGCGAAAAGGTCGGCCGCTATGCGGAGCGGGTGCACCATCCGGACCGGCTGACCACACCGCTCAAGCGCACAGGTGCCAAGGGCGACGGCGCCTACGTTCCGATTTCGTGGCAGGACGCCCTCGACGAAGTGGCAGAGGAATTCACCCGCGCCGCCCAGGTTCATGGCACGGAGGCGGTGTGGCCGCTCTTCTACGCCGGCACGATGGGCCTGCTGATGCGTGACGGCATCAACCGGCTACGCCACATCATGCGCTATTCGGGCGAGCACGCGACCATCTGCAACACGCTGGTTTTTGCCGGCTGGCAGGCGGGGGTCGGGGCCAAGTGGGGTCCGGATCCGCGTGAGATGGCAGAGGCCGATCTGATCATCGTATGGGGCGGCAATCCGGTATCCACCCAGGTCAACGTCATGGTTCATATCAGCCGGGCGCGCAAGGAACGCGGCGCCAAACTGGTGGTGGTCGACCCCTACCGCAGCCCAACCGCCGAAGTGGCGGACTTACATCTGCCGCTCCGCCCCGGCACGGACGGCGCGCTCGCCTGCGCCATGATGCATGTGCTGTTTCGCGACGGCCACGCCGACTGGGATTACATGCGCCGTTACGCCGACGACCCGGACGGGTTGTGGGATCATCTGAAGACCCGGACACCGGAATGGGCCGCCCGCATCACCGGACTGCCGGCAGCGCAAATCGAGGAGATAGCCGCCCACTACGGTAGAACGGACCGAGCGATCATCCGACAGGGCTATGGCTTCTCGCGCTCCCGCAACGGCGCCGCCAACGTCCACGCGGTTGCCTGCCTGCCCACCGTCGCCGGTAAATGGCAGACGCGCGGCGGCGGCAACATCTTCCACTCGGGCGACCTTTACAAAGTCGACAAGACGCTGATCGAGGGGCTCGACGCGGTCGACCCGTCAATTCGCGTGCTCGACCAGTCTCGTGCCGGGCCGATCCTCATGGGCGACCGAGACGCGCTCAAGGGCGGCCCTCCGGTCACCGCCACGCTGATCCAGTCGACCAATCCAGCCTCGGTCTCGCCCGATGCAGCGGCGGTGCAGCAGGGTCTGCGGCGCGACGATCTCTTCGTTTGCGTCCATGAACAGTTCATGACCGAGACTGCGAAATTCGCCGACATCGTGCTGCCGGCGACCACGTTTCTGGAGCATAACGACCTCTACTTCGCCGGCGGCCACCCGCACATCATGGTCGGCCCGCAGGTCGTCGAGCCGTTGGCCGAGGCGCGCTCCAATCACCAGGTCATCTGCGGGCTGGCCGAGCGACTGGGTGCCGAACATGAGGGGTTTGGCATGACCGACCACGAGATGATCGACCGCACCCTGCGCAGCTCCGGCTATCCCGGCTTTGAGGAGATGCGCGAGCTGCGCTGGATCGACTGCCAGCCGGACTTCGAGACAGCGCATTTTCTCAACGGCTTCCCCCAGCCCGACGGCAAGTTCCACTTCCGGCCGGACTGGGCACGCCAAGGCCCGGACCACGCGGCGATGCCGGACTGGCCCGACCATATGGCCGTGCTGGACGAGCCGGACGAGCAACACCCCTACCGCATGATTACATCGCCGGCGCGGACATTCCTCAACAGCACCTTCACGGAGACGCCAACTTCGCGGAAGCGCGAGGGCGCGCCCAAGGCGCTGATCCACCCGGAAGATTGCGCCGCGCTCGGATTGGCCGCGGGCGAACCGGTTCGAGTTGGAAACCGCCGCGGCGAGGTTCAGGTGGCGGTGCAGCCCTTCGATGGCTTGCAGCGCGGCGTGATCGTGGTCGAGAGCATCCATCCGGGTAATAGGTTCGCGGACGGCGTCGGCATCAACAAGATCACCAGCACGGACCCGGCCCCGCCCAATGGCGGTGCGGTCTTCCATGACACCGCGGTGTGGCTGAAGCCGGCTCGGGGGTGAGGCCGCATCATCCGTTCGTCTGACGCGACCCTTGCAACGGCCTTGTTCCAGCGGGCATTCCGCTCCAGCTCGGCGCCAGAACAATATGGATTGGCAAAAATTGACGCGGGCCCCTGCAAACAGACGGGGGCATTCGTCCGCCTCACTCCGCCCTGGGCGGGCGGGAGTGAGCCGCAACCCGGAACGATCTCAAGGGCCGGCGGCCGGGGAGGGTTTGGTCCCTGGCGCCGCAATCTTCTATGCAGCGCAAATGCGCTCAGGGATCCGAGCGGCACGACTCTGCAAAACGGAAGCCGGCCTGCTCGGGCGGCGCACCGCAAGCCTGGTGTGGCGCCCGCTTGCGACCACTGTTGCGGGCCGTCGTCGTGGTTCTGCACAAGTGAGAGAAATGTCTGTTTTGGGTCGAAGAGAAGATGCCCGCGAAAAGCCGACGCCTTGAAGCTCTAACGGATTCGCGTTATGCACAAGCTGTTGGAACGGTCCCACATGGAGGTTCCGAATTGTCATACGTTTTGTCGGCCTTTGCCGTTTTCGCCTCGGTTTTCTTCCTGGCGGTCGTACTGGATACGCGCCCTGCTGAAGCTCAACGCAATCCGTTGGCAGGGCGCTGGACCTGTAATCAAGTCGTCCATAATACGCGCAACAATTTCCGGTCCCTCGCCCAGTACCAGCTGGTGCTTTATCCCAATGGTCGCTTTCAGGCCCAAGGCAGCCTACGCGGTGGGATGGGCGTGTCGCGAATTGCAGCGCAGGGCAGCTGGCGCGTTTCCAGGGATCGTGGTGTGTGGTGGCTCAGCGCAAATGGCGTGCAGATTACGCGATTCGGCACCGGACAGCGCATCCGCGGTCGGCACGCGACCTTTGGCCGGGTCTACAATGCCCGCTACATTGCCTGGCGAAATCTGGCGCCCGGCGGTATGCGGATTACGTTGGCTTGCCGGCGCTAGACTTTCCCACCTGCATCCTGCCCCGACCGTACCAGCCGCGCATCCAAAGCCTCGGGATTGCGGGCAATAGCGGCTCAGTTGTAGAGGTTCGCATCGAACCCAACGACCCCAATTGCTTCTTTGCTACGGGCGGACATCCGAGGCCTAATAAAATGAAATCTGGTTTCGGCCGGTAAGTGGGCATCGAGACGGGATGCTCTGTATGTCCGCATCGAGCCGATAGCGGCCTTCCATTCGTCGATCTCGGCACGTCCGCTTTGGGTGATAAGCAGACGTCGGCAACCTCGGAGGCCACTTCCGCATTTCACCCGAAAGCGGACATCGATCATTCTGCCGAGAACGTCCGCTTGTAGCCAAAAGCGGACGTTGGCGGTCGCCAAAAGTGGCCGAAAACTAGTACCTAGATGCCGGCGGTGGGTGCCGCATACGCTTGGTCGGCTTGCCAATGTGCGCTTTGGGTCAGCAGCCGACGTGGCCGATGCCCCTGTACCAAGGTCTGCCACTGAGCGCGCCGCAGCATTCGTCAGAGCGACACGCGAGACGCACGGAGTCGCGGAAGATGGTCCGTCTATTGCGGGAAACGCGTGTGGAAAATCACGAGAGGCTTCCATGAGAAACATGTCAGCGACGACTACCAAGCGCCGCTCGGCGCTCAGCTTGATCATCGGCGCTGCGGCGCTGGCCATCGGCGCCATCGTCCTCGTTGCCCCGACCCGCGATGCGGTTGCCTGCAGCCCCGTCATGCCCAAGTGGGACTACGGCCACACGATCGGAGAACTGAAACGCTCGGATGCGGTCTTCGTGGCGGTGGCCGTCAGCGCCAAGGACGTGCGCTCGCCCAGATCGACGCGGGGCCGCATGAAAGGTACTAGCACCGCAGTCATGACGGTGGAGAAGATTTGGAAGGGCAAGCCCGGCCGGCGCGTCACCGTGTTCTCGAATTACGATTGGTGCCGCGGATACCGGTTCTCGGCCGGAAAGCGTTATCTCGTGTTCGTCAGGAAAGACGGCCGTGCGTACCGCCTCGCCTGGCCGTGGGCGTTCCGCGACGGCAAGGCACCGGCGGCGATCATGAAGGCGCTGGCCGCCCACAAGGACGGCAAGGTTCGCAAGGCGAACGCATGGTATCCGGCCGGCGCGCCGGCGCACAAGGGCCTCACTGTCGCGCGGTTCCGGATGCTCGCGGCGAGCCGGCGCCCGGAGGACCGGGCGATGCTGCGGCGATACATGACCGAGATCGTCAACTGGGCGGTCGCCCGCAACCGCGAGGCTATTCGATCGAAATCGCGGCGCGCCTCCTGTCTCCTGCGCAATCCCCATCGATCCGACGCCGACATCGATCGGTTCATCGCGGTACTCAAGGCCGTCACGGACAAGTTCGGCGAGTACTATTACGGCGTCGGGCTCCGGTACTCTCCCGTCGCCAAATACGCCACTTTAAAGCTCTCCCGCTCCAGCGGCTGGTCATGCCCGGAAGTGAAGACTCTGACCGGCGACTAGTCGGCGCTCAGCGTTTTCGCGGCTGTTAGCACTAAGGCCAATGTCCGCTTTGGGTCATAAGATGACGTCAAGTGACAGACCGGCGTTGGCCCGTGCTCCTCATGCCGTCTTGGGCGGGCGGGCGGTGGTGAGCCGCGCGATGTAGGCGGACCACAGGCCGGCATCGGTGCGGGTATCCAGATGTTTGATCACCAGCGCCGCCAGGTCGAAGGAACGGTAGACCTCGTGCAGCACTACGGCGAGCTTGAGCAGGCGATCTTCCGACAACGCCTCCAGCGCCGCGAATGACTTTACATAGGCCGCATCGGCCCACAGGAATTGGCTCATGGCGGCGTTCTCGTTATCGCCTGCGATCAGGGGCTTGAAGGTGCGCCCGCCAAGGCCGACGAATTTGTGGAACTCATAGCCGAAGGCGCGCAGCACCTCATCGACCTCGCCAAAGAGCGGCTGGTCGACATAGAGCGGCACGAACTCCGCGCGGATATGGACCGCGACCGCTTCGCTGAGGGTGCGTTCCGCGCCGGCCAGCGCGGCGCCCGCTCCCCCCTGGATGCCGACGCGCAGGAAGTCGCCGCCCTCAGCCTGTTCGACCTCGTCGAGGCGCACGGTCTCAACCTCATGCGCTTCCACCACTTGTGCGGCTTCCTCCAGTGTCTGGAACAGCTCCATCGTGTCCGTATCGGGCGCGAAGACCGACGACATCGCCGGGTCGGCACAGATGTGGAACTGCGCCGCTTCGCCGTCGCCGACGACCAGAGGCAGATAAAGATGCTTGCCGCGGGCGCCATCGTTGAGCGCGTCGCAGGCGTCATCGATGGGTTCGAAGCCAACCACGCGTGCCAGGCCACGGCGGACCAGGGGCGCGTAGACGTCCTCGGCGCCTTCCGCCGGGGCCGCGCCGATATCGATCACCTTGATCGTCGGCAGGCCGTCGAGCAGCTCGGAAAAGGGAAACGCTCGCATGGGCGGTATCGCGCTTCTCGCCGTCTGGGTTGGTGCGCGGCCGGGCCCGGCGTTGGGCCGATCCGGGCCGCGCTTGGCCGCGCATGGCCAGTTCGTCGTTTATGGTGAAAAACGAGTCGCGAATCAATGACGCCAATCCGTGCAGGTCCCGGTGTTCGTCGGCACGTTGGGACGATTTCGCGCTTGGCGGCGATGCGTTAGGCTCGTTTCGGTCGTTTTCCTGGCGAACCGGCGGACCAAGACATGGTTACAACTTGCGATGTGGCGATCATTGGCGGCGGGGTGATCGGAAGTGCCGTCGCCTATTTTCTGGCCGTCGATCCCGATTTCGACGGGCGCATTGCGGTCGTGGAGCGCGATCCAAGCTACGAGGCCTGCTCGACCAACCGTTCCGCCGGTTCCATCCGCCAGCAATTCTCTACGCCGGAGAACATCGCCATGTCGCTCTTCGGGCGGGCCTTTCTCGATGACGTGCCCGAGGTGCTGGCGGTAGACGGCGAGAAACCCGAATTGGGTTTCGTGGAACGAGGATATCTGTTCCTGGCCAGCGAGGCGACGCGGGGCGCTTTGGAGGCCTCGCACGCGATCCAGCGTGAGCACGGCGCCGACAATATGCTGCTGGAACCGGATGAAATCGCAACCCGCTATCCCTGGCTCACGACCGACGGGGTGGTGCTTGCCTCCCTGGGTCTGTCGGGAGAGGGCTGGTTCGATCCGGCGTCCCTGCTCCAGGCCTTTCGGCGCAAGGCCCGGGCGCTTGGCGTGGACTATATCAAGGACGAGGTGAGCGGCATTGAACATCGGCATGGTCAAGTTCAGACCCTGAAGTTGGCCGGCGGTGGGCGCCTCGCCTGCGGTGCCGCGGTCAACGCGGCCGGCCCCTATGCCGGGCGGGTGGCGGCGCTGGCCGGGATCGCCTTGCCGGTGACGGCCAAGAAGCGTTTCGTCTTCGTCTTCGACTGTCGCGCCGAGTTGCCCGGCTGCCCCCTGGTGATCGACCCCGACGGCGTCTATTTCCGGCCCGAGAGCGGCAAGTTCATCGGCGGCGTCTCGCCCGGCCCGGAGCGCGATCCCGACTGCTTCGATCTGGAGGTCGACTACAACTGGTTCGACGAGATGGTCTGGCCGCGCCTGGCGGCCCGCGTGCCGGCCTTTGAGGCCATCAAGATGGCTGGGGCTTGGGCCGGCCATTACGACTACAACACCGTAGATCAGAACGCGGTGCTGGGTCCCCATCCGAAGCTGGCCAACTTCTACTTCGCCAACGGCTTCTCCGGCCACGGCCTGCAGCAATCGCCGGCGGCGGGCCGCGCCATCGCGGAGTTGATCGTCCACGGGCACTACCGCGCGATCGATCTCCGCCGCTTCGGCTACGCCCGCTTCGAGGCCGGCGAGCCGGTCCGGGAGATTGCAGTGGTTTGACGACCCATGCGGTTGATCCGAAGGCACGCAATACGTCAATGTCGTAAAATTATTTGATCAATCAACGAAATTGAAAAGGCAGGCTTTAAGTCAAATAATTCGGTTCGATAACCCCAAATTAACGCTAATTATCTGTTAATAAGGCGCTATTTAGCATGATAGCCATAATGTGGAATTGGGCGAGCCCGACACTTTTTGGGTGAATGATTGTTGCGGCAGGATTGTTTTCCGGCGGCGCTCAGCCGGCAAATCGGGATTCCGGGAGCCCGACAATGCCCGGATGAGCAGCGAAGAGGCCGCCGGCGAGCGGCTCCGGGGGCGGGCCGTCCTTGAGCGCGCCGTGGCTGGCGGTGGTGATGTAGAGCGTTTCCAGATCGGCGCCGCCGAAGGCGCAACAGGTGACCCGTGCGACCGGCAACTTCACCGTGCGTTCGAGCTTTCCGGCCGGATCGAAGCGAGCCACGCAGCCGGCGAGCCAGCGTGCGTTCCACAAGAACCCCTCGGCATCGACGGCGGAGCCGTCGGGATAACCCGGCGCCACGCCGGGGGCCACGAAGATACGGCGGTTCGCAAGTTCGCCGCTTTCCAAATCGAGGTCGAAGGCGAAGATCGTTCCGGTGGGCGAATCGGCAAAGTAGAGCGTGCGGCCGTCCGGAGAGAGAGCGAGGCCGTTGCTGACGGTAATGCCGCCGAACCGGGCCGCGATGGTGCCATCGGGATCGAGCCGATAGAGCGTCCCGTCGGTGCCGCCGTGGCGCCGGTTCATGGTGCCAGCCCAGAAGGCGCCGGCGGGGTCGGCGCGGCCGTCATTGAAACGGTTGTCGGGCCGATCGGCCTCGGGGTCGCCAATGTTGGTGGTCGCGCCGGTCTCCAAATCCAGGAAGTGAAAGCCGGAGGCCAGGGCGGCCACGGCACCGCCGCCGCGGCGCAGTGCGAAGGAGCCGATTGTCTCGGCCAGAGGCACGGTCTGTGTATTTCCCGTTGCAGGTTCCAGGCGGAGCAGAGCGGGCGCCCGGCAGTCGATCCAGTAAAGCACCTGCGCCCGGTCGTCCCAGATCGGGCATTCGCCGAGGAGTGTGCCCTTGCCGCAAACATATTCGGCGCTGGCCGTGGCCATGTTCAGGGCTTGTGTTTCGTATTACGGACCATGCTGCGATCGTAGCAGGCGCCATGCCGCCCGATAAGCACGGTGCGGCCGGTGCGAGCGCCGAGATTGTCGGAATCCTCCGGCAACGCAGTGCGCCCGGTTGAAGGGCCGCCGTGAAAATGATAGGAGCAAGCGCGTTCGTTCGCGCGGTTTTCGCAACCGTCCTAGGCAGGAACGACCATATGACCGGAAAACTCTCTGCGGCTCTCGCCGCGGTCTTGATCCTTGCGGCCTCGGTGTCGGCGCGCGCCGAGATTGGGCTTGAGCGTGCACAGTTGGAGCTACGATCGGCCCAACTTGCCCAAGCCAAGAAACCAGCGGCCAAAAAACCGGCGGTCAAGAAACCAGCGGCCAAAAAACCGGCGGCCAAGAAACCGGCGGCCAAGCGACTCTATGCCGGCCGGCACGGCGCCTGGGTGGTGCAGTGCTTCCGTAATCCCAAGAAGCATGTGTACTGCAATCTCGGTCAGGTGCGCGTCTACCGCCTTCCCGCCAAAGAAATGAAGCAACTCCGCGCGGCCAAGTTCACCGGTCCGCCGCGGGTCATCCTGCTGGTCCACACCACCACCCAAAGCGAGGTCGTCACCTTCATTTCGCCGACGGGCTGGGCCGATGAGAGCCGTATCATCGCTCGCGTCGACAAGGGCTTCGGCTTCGGCATCGATGCGCCGAAGAAGCGCGCACTGGCGCCGATCGACCCGAAGGAAAGCGCCAAGATCATCGAGGCGATGAAAAAGGGAAACCGGCTGAAAGTGCGCTTCCTTCCCGCCATCGGCGATGTCCAGCAGACCGCCTTCGATTTGCGCGGCTTTACCGCCGGGGTCAATCGCATGCGCGCCATCGTCAAGCGCTATGGCGGCGCGGCGCCCGGCGGCAAACTTGGTCCGCGCCGCAAGGCCGGCGACAAGAAAAAGTAGTCGTCGTCAGGCTCGGGCGGTAGTGCGGAGATAGGCGCGCGAAACCAGTACCACCCCGATCAGCACCAGGACCGTCCCGACAACGTGGAATGGCCGGATCGTTTCGCCGAAGAACATCATGCCGAGCGCGGAGCCAAAGATCGGGTGCAGGCACATGAAGGCCGATGCCCGGTTGGGACCGATGCGCAGCGTGCCATAATTCCAACACGCCCAGGCGATGATGGTGCTGAAGAGTGCGACGTAAAGTACGCTCGCACCACCGACCCACGTCCAGGTCGTCGCTCTGCCGGCGGCAATTTCAAAGGCGTAGGCTGGCGCCAGCCAAGCCGTGCCGGCGGCCGCCAGCACCAAAAGCAGCGTCCAGGGCGATATTGCGAGCTTGGCGCGCTTCAGCAGCACCATGTAGAGCGCCCAGCACGTGATTGCGAACAGCATGAAGATGTCGCCCCAGCCGAAATCGAGGCGCAGCAGCAGACCGAGATCGGCCCTGGTCACCACCACCGCAATGCCGACGAACGAGATGATGATGCCCAGCATCTGCCAGCGGTTGGCCAAATCGCGCAGGATCAGCCACGAGAAGAAGGCGGCGGCCACCGGCACGCCGGCATTGATGAGCGCGGCGTTGATGACGGTTGTGTGGAGGACGGCGATGTAAACGAAGGTGTTGGCGGCGACGAGGAGCAGGCTCATCACCGTGAACGTGCCGAGCCGACCGCGGATGACCGGCCAGTCGCGCCGAACGTCATTGACCACGAAGGGCAACACAAGAGCCGTCGCCAACACGTGCCGCCAAAAGGAGAGCGCGATCGGCGGCATGTCGAGATTGGCCCATCGCCCGACAGCGAAGTTGCCGCTCCAGCACAGGATCGCCAGCGTCATCAACGTGTAAGGGCTGGTCGCGGCTTCGACGACGGGTGCGAATGGCCCGGATCGCATTGGGCTAGAGAATTTTCCACTCACGTCGGTTCGGCGCCGGCCCACTCCCCTACTCGGCCACCCAATGCGGTTATCATTGGCGTGACCAGGTGGGGGAGTGGGCTGGTGATGCGAATCGATCGGAACATGCTCTAGCGTCCCCGATAGACCGGATCACGGCGCTCGCGGAACGAGGCGATGCCCTCTGCAACGTCCTGAGATTTGGCGAGCGTGGCCCAGCGAGCCTTGTCGGCCTACACAGTCGCTGCGGGACTTTCGAAGAGCGCCTGCCGGGCGGCCTCCAGCGTCGCTTTCACCGCGAGCGGGGCCTGGGCGGCGATGGTCTCTGCGATCTCGATGGCGCGGGTAAGCTGGGTCCCGGGGGGCGCCATTTCCTGGATAAAGCCATAGCGTAGCGCCGTCTGCGCATCGAACTCGTCGCCGGTCAGCAGCACCGACATGGCGTTGCCCCAGCCTGCGGACTGCACCATGCGGATAGTGGCCCCGCCGGTCGCGACTAGACCGCGCTTGACCTCAAGTTGGGAGAAGCGCGTATCGGCCGCAGCCACCGCGATGTCGGCGGCAAGCATGAGCTCGATCCCGGCGGTGAAACAGATCCCCTGTACGGCGCAGACCACGGGCTTGGTGCGCACCGGATCCCGCCGGTTGAAGGGATCGACCTCGCCGTCCGGGATCAACTCGCTGTCGATGTCGATCAGCGCGAGATCGAGCCCGGCCGTCATGTTGTCACCCTCGCCATAGAGCACGGCGCAACGTGCCTCGCCGTCGGCCTCGTAGGCGCTATAGGCTTCCGCCAGTTCGCGGAGCATCTTGGGGCTGAAGCCGTTGAGTTTCTTGGGTCGGTCGAGTCCGATCAGCGTGATGGCACCTCGCTTTTCGACCTTGATCCCACCCGGGTCGCCACCGCCGCGCTGCCTGGTTTCGCTCATTTCTGTCCTCGTTTGATCAGGGGTCTTGTCGATCGCTTCAGCGTGCCAGCAGCCACACCACCGCGATGCCGAGGGCCGCGACGGTGAGCCAGAGCGGCCATTGCGGGGCAACGCGCGGCGCTTCGCGGCGCAGGGCCTCCAGGGTTTCCGGATGGAGCCGCACGCCGCCCTCGGCGAGATCGCTGGCGGCGCGCTCGATGCCCCTCAGTATGGTCGGCGCGCGCTCGGCCAGATGGGCTACCGTCTCAGCGGTCTCCTTGGCGCGGGCCAAAGGTCCGCGGTTCTCGCGCATCCAGGTTTCCACCAGCGGCTGCGCCAGCTCCCACATGTTGACGGTCGGATCGAGCTTGCGTCCCACGCCCTCCGTCACGAGCATGGTTTTCTGCAAAAGCAAAAGCTGGGGCTGGGCTTCCATCTCAAAACGTTCGGTGACCTGGAACATGAGGCCGAGCAGCTTGGCGAGCGAAATCTCGGCCAGCGGCAGCCCCAGGATCGGCTCGGCGATGGCACGGATGGCTTGGGTAAAGGCCGATTTGTCCTTGTGGGCCGGGACATAGCCGGCGCGGAAGTGGACCTCAGCGACGCGCGCGTAGTCGGCTTGCAGGAAAGCCAGAAGCATGTCGGCCAGAAAGTGCCGCGTCGCCTTGTCGACCCGGCCCATGATGCCGAAATCGACCGCCACGATAGACCCGTTGGCTTCCACGAATGCGTTGCCCGGATGCTGGTCGGCGTGAAAGAAACCATCGCGGAAGGCTTGTTTGAAAAAGACCTCGGCGGCGTTTTTCAGGATCACGCGTACGTCGTGGCCGGCTTCCGTCAACGCCTCGCGCCTGTCGACCGGGATGCCGGTGACGCGCTCGGTGGTCAGCACGCGCTGGGCAGTGCGTGCCCAGTCGACGCGCGGCACGCGAAAGGTCGGATCGTCGGCGAAGTTCTGGCCGAGCTCCGAAGCCGCGGCGGCTTCCATGCGAAGATCCATCTCCAGGGCGACGGAGTCGGCGAAGGTCGCCACCACCGCGATCGGTTTGAGGCGGCGCAGCGACGGCCGCATCCGCTCGACCCATTCGGCGATCCAATAGAAAAGATCGAGGTCGCGTTTGAAGGCGGCCTCGATGCCCGGCCGCAAAACCTTCACCGCGACGTCGTCGCCCTCGCTGGTGACTGCGAAATGGACTTGTGCGATCGAGGCGGCGGCCACCGGTTTGTCGTCAAACGACCGAAAGCGCGACTCAATTGTGGATTCAAGCTGGGCCTCGATCGTGGCCCGAGCCTCGGCCGCGGCGAAAGGCGGCAGCTTGTCCTGCAGCGTGGCGAGGTCTGCCGCCACCTCCTCGCCCATAAGGTCGGGACGTGTGGCCAGGGTCTGGCCGAGCTTGATGAAGGACGGCCCCAAGGCCTGCATCGCTTCGGCCAGGCGTTGGCCGGGCCGTTTGCCCTTGTCGCGCCGGGCAATCAGCCGCGCCAGCCGCCGTGAGACCGGCGCCATGCCCAGGAGCTCGAGCGGAAAGAGTGCGTCGTGGCGCGCGAGCACGCCCGCGATGCGGATCAGCCGGCCGGCATTGCGCGTATGGCGGATCATTCAGCGGAGAGCTCTATGGCTAGGCGATGCCGTAGCCAGCCCGCTCCTCCAACCGGCCGCCCACGGGATCGTAAGCTCATGGGTGGTCGGGTGGGGGAGCGGGCCGGTGTTGCCACAGCCAGAGGCAAAGAGTCGGCTGGTGCTAGGCATCCGCCTATAATCGGCCGGCCGCGCCTCCGACCGTGCAGAGCCAAAATCCGCCCTCACAGCCGCCACGCCGAATGGATCGCGGCAATTCCGCCGGAGAGGTTGCGGTAGGCGACGCGCTCCAGCCCCGCCGCTTCGATCTCGGCCACCAGCGCATCCTGGGGCGGGAACTTGCGAATGCTCTCCACGAGATAACGGTAGGCTTCGCGGTCGCCGGTCACGATCTCGCCGATCAGCGGCATCACCTTGAATGAATAGCGGTCGTAGAATGCGCGTAGCAGCGGGGCCGCCACGCGGCTGAGCTCAAGGCAGAAGAAGCGCCCGCCGGGCTTGAGGACGCGCCGTGCCTCGGCCAGCGCCGGGCCCCGTTGGGTTACGTTGCGCAAGCCGAAGGCGATCGTGTAGGCGTCAACGCTCATATCGGCGAACGGCAAAGCCTCGGCAGTGCCGCAGACCCAGTCGATGCCGCGGGCGTAGCCGCGGTCAAGCGCGCGGTCGCGGCCGACGTCGAGCATCGAGGCCGTGATATCGCAGACGGTGACATGGCCGTCGCCGTCCAGCCGGTCCAGAAACCGGAAAGCGATATCGCCCGTACCGCCGGCGACATCGAGGAGGTGCGAGCCCGACCGCGGTGCCGCCATGTCCATCAGCGTGTTGCGCCAGAGCCGATGGACGCCGCCCGACATGAGGTCGTTCATCACGTCATAGCGTGAGGCGACGCTGTCGAAGACGTCGCGCACCAGCCCGTCGCGTTCCGATCTGGGCACGCGGCGGTAGCCGAAATCGGCTTCGGGTTCGCGCGCGTCGTCGCTGGGCTTTTCAGGTCCGGCCATGGCGCCGGAAGCTTAACCCAGCCCCCTGGGCCCCGCCAGCCGCAGCAGCCGGCCTTTTGTCGCGGATGGAGGGCGGGGCATTGCGGTCGTCCCCGATTACCCCTCACCCTCCCACGGCCTGGCGGCCGC